>Ga0209403_10000453_pt1 | contig 62031 bp, 70 predicted proteins | sample ArcticOcean_MG_C_8_FD_187440 | JGI IMG/M metagenome (GOLD analysis project Ga0209403, IMG submission 187440) | Marine microbial communities from western Arctic Ocean - ArcticOcean_MG_CB11_86 (SPAdes) (version 2) | ecosystem: Environmental > Aquatic > Marine > Oceanic | place: Arctic Ocean... | reverse complement strand
GCTCTCCCTATCTCTTAGGTCGGCTGCGCATCCGGGGCCAGCCCGTCTTTTGGATTGTCCTTCTCCGGAAATCCCCGCATAATGATCTGTTTGTTTTCCTGCAATCCAAGTGATGGTGGGTTGCGCCAACCCTAGGTTTTCAGAGCCATGCAGGAGTACGTCCCCAGTGAGATCGAATCGAAGTGGCAGCAGCATTGGGAGGAGAGCGGCCAGTTTGACCCGGAGATGAATCCAGGGCGCTCCAAGTTCTACATGCTGACGATGCTGCCCTACCCCTCCGGGGATCTGCACATCGGGCATTGGTACGCGATGGCCCCCTCGGACGCCTACGCTCGCTTCATGAAAATGCGCGGCCACGAGGTCTTCTTTCCAATTGGCTTTGACGCCTTTGGGCTTCCGGCGGAGAATGCAGCGATCAAGCGCAACATCCATCCGAAGACTTGGACGTATCAGAACATCGAGCGCATGCGTGGACAGTTGCGGACGATGGGGAACATGTTTGCATGGAAGAACGAGGTCGTGAGCTGCGATCCGGAATACTACAAGTGGAGCCAGTGGTTTTTCCTGCGGATGCTGGAAATGGGACTGGCGTACCGGGAGTACGCACCGGTGGACTTCTGCAACCACTGTCAAACCACGCTCGCCCGCGAACAGGTGTGGGGCGAGGAACGGCTTTGCGAGCGTTGTGAGAATCCCGTGGTGAAAAAGGACCTCAATCAGTGGAAGCTGCGCATCACCAACTATGTTGAGGAGTTGCTGGATTTCTCCGGGTTGGAGTGGCCGGAGAAGGTCAAGGCGATGCAGACGAACTGGATTGGCCGTAGCGAGGGGGTCGAGTTTGCACTGAAGGTTGTGGGGTACGAGGAGCAAGCGTTCCGGGTGTTCACCACTCGTCCGGACACGGTGTTCGGCATGACCTTTTGTGTGCTGGCTCCGGAACACGCGCTCGTCGAGCAGATCACTACTCTGGAACAACAGGAAGCGGTGCAGGCGTATTGCGAGGCGGCGGCTCGCAAGAACGAGATCGAGCGCACCACCGAGGGCAAGGAAAAGGACGGAGTCTTCACTGGAGCTTACGCGATCAATCCAATGAATGGAGCTGAGGTGCCAATCTGGATTGCCGATTATGTGATGGCGTCCTACGGAACGGGGGCGATCATGGCGGTGCCCGCACATGACGAGCGCGACTTCGCTTTTGCACGGAAATATGGACTGCCGACGCCGACAGTGATCGTTCCGGAAGCACTACGCCAAGCGGTGCCCGATGGCGACTCGCTAGAAGCCCCGCTCACCGACAAGGCCAGCTCCGTGATGGTCAACAGCCCCGGATTCGACGGGCTGTGCTGGCCGGAGAGCTTTGACACCGTGGCCACCCACATGGAACGCGAAGGCTTTGGCGAGCGGCAGGTCAACTATCGTATCCGCGACTGGCTCATCAGCCGCCAGCGTATGTGGGGCACACCGATTCCGGTGGTGTATTGCAACGACTGCGGGATGCAGCCTGTGCCCTACGAGCAGCTTCCCGTGGAACTTCCGGATGACGCACAATTCAAACCGACCGGAGAAAGTCCGCTCAAGCACCATCAGGAGTTTCTGCAAACCACCTGTCCGCAGTGCGGAGGTTCCGCCGAGCGCGAGACTGACACGATGGACACCTTCATCTGCTCATCGTGGTACTACTATGGTTACCTCGCTCCTTACTGGCAGCGGGGCGAGACGCTTTCCAAAACATCCCTGCCGTGGGACATGGAAACGATGCAGGCGTGGGGGCCCGTGGATCAATACACCGGGGGTATCGAACATGCCACCATGCATCTGCTCTACTTCCGCTTCTACACCAAGGTGCTTGCGGACATGGGCCTGCTGGATTTCCGGGAACCCGCCACGCGGCTTTTCAACCAGGGCATGATCCTCGGTGAGGACCATGAGAAGATGTCCAAAAGCCGGGGCAATGTTGTCAATCCGGACGGCCTCGTGCAGCGTTACGGTTCGGACACGGTGCGGGTGTACCTAATGTTCCTTGGACCTTGGGACGCGGGAGTTCCTTGGAATCCGCACGGGATTGAAGGCGCGTCACGTTTCTTGCGATCGGTGTGGACACTGGCCTTGCAGGAAAACCCGGAACCGTCCGGAGTGGCCGATGCCGAGCAGAAGGTCTATCGTACCTTGCACCAGACGATCAAGAAAGTCACGGACGACCTCCAACACTTCCGCTTCAACACCGCCATTGCCGCGCTGATGTCCTTCCGGAATCAGTTGCGCAGTGATGGAGAGCAGATTGGCGGCGAACTGCGGGAGCAGGCGCTCCGGACCTTACTGCTGTTGCTCGCGCCACTGGCCCCACACCTCACTGAGGAGTTGTGGCAGCGTTGCCACCCGGACAGCGGCAGTGTCCATACCCAGCCGTGGCCTGAACATGATGAGGCACTTGCTGCCGATGCTCTCGTCACCCTTGTCGTGCAGGTCAACGGCAAGCTCCGGGACCGCCTTGAGGTGCCGGCCGGAATGGAAAATGAGCTAGTCGAACGCATGGCACTGGAGTCGAAAAAAATCCAACCACACCTTGCTGGACGCAGGATCCGCAAGGTGGTCGTGGTCCCAAATCGACTCGTGAATATTGTTGTTTGAGAGATAGGTTCGTTTTTATGTTGACGGATCTCCATCAGGATGTTAGAGTTACTGTTTGCCTAGTTAAAGGCAGAACAATTTTCGAGCAACGTTTGACCGTATTATGCCAACCCTGAATCAACTCGTCCGTAAAGGACGCAAGCGCAAGACCGTGAAGAAAGACACTCCGGCCTTGCAGGCGTGTCCGCAGAAACGCGGAGTGTGTGTGCGCGTGTACACCTCCACCCCGAAAAAACCGAACTCTGCCCTGCGTAAGGTCGCCAAGGTGCGCCTCACGAACGGCCTTGAGGTCATCAGCTATATTCCGGGCGTTGGCCACAACCTTCAGGAACACTCGGTGGTGTTGATCCGGGGTGGTCGTATAAAAGACCTGCCGGGGTGTCGCTACCACATCATCCGGGGCGCACTCGACACGGTAGGCGTGAAGGGGCGCATGAAGTCTCGTTCCAAGTACGGAACTAAGAAGAACCAGTAGGACCACATGTCAAGACGACGCAAGGCGGTACAACGCAAAATCCCCCCGGATCCCAAGCACAACGATGTGCTGGTGAGCAAGTTCATCAACTGCCTGATGCGCAATGGCAAGAAGGGCGCGGCCGAGAAAATTCTCTACGGTGCGTTGGACCTGATCTCGCAGCGTGAGGAAGAGGCCAAGCCGTTAGAGGTGTTTCACGCAGCTATTGAGAACGTCAAGCCGGCCGTGGAGGTTCGCTCTCGCCGTGTTGGAGGCTCGACCTATCAGGTTCCGATGGAAGTCCGCTCTCTCCGCAGTCAATCCTTGTCGATCCGCTGGTTGATCCAGTACGCCAACGCCCGTAGCGGACGTTCGATGCGAGCCAAGCTCGCCGACGAGTTGATGGATGCTTTCAACAGCCGAGGAACCTCGGTCAAGAAACGCGAGGACATCTTCAAGATGGCCGAAGCCAACAAGGCTTTTGCGCATTACCGCTGGTGATTCTGTGCTCGTGAATCTCAACTGTCTGCTACGAACGTCCCGGTCGTGAAAACAACTCTCGAACAACGTAGGAACATCGGCGTCATGGCCCACATTGATGCCGGCAAGACTACCACGACTGAGCGTATTCTCTACTACACGAAGCGCATCTACAAAATCGGAGAGGTCAATGACGGTGCGGCGACGATGGATTGGATGGAGCAGGAGCAGGAGCGCGGCATCACGATCACCTCGGCGGCCACGACCTGTCCTTGGAAAATCGGTGAACGTGATTACACCCTGAACATCATCGACACCCCTGGGCATGTGGACTTCACGGTTGAGGTTGAGCGTTCGCTCCGGGTGCTGGATGGTGCGGTTCTGGTGCTTTGTGGAGTCGCAGGAGTGCAGCCTCAAACCGAGACGGTTTGGCGGCAGGCCCGTCGGTACCAAGTACCAACCATCGCGTTTGTGAACAAGATGGACCGGATGGGCGCTGATTTCGACAAGGCTGTGAAGTCGATTGAAGATCGGCTGGGGGCCGTTCCGATTCCTGTGCAAATCCCGCTTGGAGCCGAGGATCAGTTTGAGGGCATGGTTGATCTGGTTGAACTATGCGCCTACCGCTATGGAAACGACAAGACGGGCGAGACGTTTGAGACGATGCAGTTGAGCGGAGAGTTGGGCGAGAACGCCAAGGAACGACGCGCCAAAATGCTCGAACGGCTCTCGTTGTATGACGATGTCCTGTTGGAAAAACTGCTGGACGAGACGGAGCCAACCCTTGAGGAAATCAAGTCCGCGATCAGGAAAGCGACGTTGACGAACGAGATCGTCCCCGTTTTTTGCGGAAGCGCGTTTAAGAACAAAGGGGTGCAGCCCCTGCTGGATGGGGTGGTTCACTACCTTCCTTCTCCGGTGGACTTACCTCCAGTAAAAGGCGTTCATCCCCATACCCAAAAGACGGCGGAGCGCAAGCCTGCCACGAATGAACCGCTTTGTGCACTTGCTTTTAAGGTTGCAACCGATCCTTTCGTAGGTCAACTTTCGTTCGTCCGAGTTTACTCCGGAAGCCTTGAAAGCGGGAAGGCAGTTTACAATCCTCGCAAGGGGAAGATGGAGCGCATTGGGCAGATTGTCCGGATGCACGCGAATAAACGCGAAGATCTGACGGTGTTGGAAACTGGGGACATCGGTGCTTTGGTCGGAGCTAACCTGATCACGGGAGACACGCTCTGCACCAAGGATCAGCCCTTGGTTTTGGAAACCACCCAATTTCCGGAACCGGTCATGGATCTCGCGCTCGAACCTAAGACCAAGGCAGATCAGGATAAGCTGCAACAGGCGCTGAATCGTTTGGGCCAAGAGGATCCGTCCTTCCGCAACCATGTGGATGGAGAGACAGGGCAGATGCTCATCTCCGGAATGGGGGAACTGCACCTTGAAGTGATCGTGGATCGTCTCCATCGGGAATTCCGGGTGGCCTGCAAGGTGGGAAAACCGCGTGTCGCCTATCGGGAAACGATTACTCAGCAAGCCTCGGAAGCCGGAAAATTTGACCGAACCCTTGAAGGTAAGCCACAGTTTGTGCAATGCCAAATTTCAGTGGAACCGATTGAAACGGGCAAAGGCATTGTGTTTGAGAACACAGTTTCGTCGCTTCCGAAAGCGTATGTGGTGGCGGTCGAGCAGAGCATCAAGAACGCCTTGAGTAGTGGGGTCCTCGCAGGGTATCCTGTCCTTGGGGTCAAAGCCCGCTTGGAAATGGCAGAATACCAAGAGGAGACAGCAAGCGAAACCGCATTTAGTATTGCAGCGGTCAGTGCCGTTCGCAAGGCGATGAATGCTGCACGCCCTACGCCTCTGGAACCTTCGATGAAGATTGAGGTGGTATTGCCACCAGAATTCCTCGGCGATGTCATCGGCGACCTGAACGGGCGTCGGGGACGAGTCCGAGGCATGGAAGAACGCTCCGGCGCGCAGGTTCTGACCGCAGACGCTCCCCTCGCGGAGATGTTTGGCTATGCCACAGGGCTGCGTTCCATGACGCAGGGCAGAGCTTCTTACACGATGCACTTCAGCAGTTATACGCCGGTTAAGAAGCAACCGATGGAGCGAAGTGTTCAGGAATCCGAGCCGGTTGCCGCCGAAGCTTAGGACTTAAACAAGAAACGGCTGCACCACAGCCCCACTCAAACGAGTGAACCTCAGCAAGACAGGAGAACCCAAATGGCACGAGAGAAGTTCGAGCGGTCCAAACCGCATGTGAACGTGGGCACGATTGGACATGTGGACCACGGTAAGACGACCCTGACCGCCGCGATCACCAAGGTGCTTGCGCTGAATGGGCAGGCGACAGCAATGGACTACGAACAGATCGATGCAGCCCCGGAAGAAAAAGAGCGGGGGATCACCATTGCGACCGCCCATATCGAATACCAAACGGACAAACGGCACTACGCCCACGTTGACTGTCCCGGACACGCCGATTATGTGAAGAACATGATCACGGGTGCAGCCCAGATGGACGGTGGCATTCTGGTCGTTTCAGCAGCAGACGGCCCGATGCCCCAGACTCGTGAGCATATCCTGTTGGCGCGTCAGGTGAACGTTCCTCACTTGGTTGTCTTCATGAACAAAGTGGATCAGGTGGACGACGAGGAACTGCTCGAACTGGTCGAGATGGAAGTGCGTGAGTTGCTTGACTCCTATGGTTTTCCCGGAGACGACACCCCGATCATCAAGGGTTCGGCGCTGGCCGTTCTGGAAACGGACTCCACAGACTCCGGTGCTGACGTGTACAAGCCGATTGTTGAACTGATGGCGGCCGTGGACGAATACATTCCGGAGCCAATCCGCGACTTGGACAAGCCCTTGCTGATGTCTGTTGAGGACGTCTTCACGATTTCCGGACGTGGCACGGTGGCCACCGGACGCATCGAACGCGGTGTTGTTAACACCGGCGAAGAGATTGAGGTCGTTGGTATCCGCGATACCCAAAAAACTACGGTCACGGGCGTGGAAATGTTCCGAAAAACCCTTGATACTGGTCAGGCTGGTGATAACGTTGGCTTACTGTTGCGTGGGTTGAAGCGTGAGGAGTTGGAACGTGGACAGGTCATCTGCAAGCCGGGGACTATCACTCCGCACACCCATTTCAAATCGCAAGTGTATGTCCTCACTAAGGACGAAGGAGGACGCCACACGCCGTTCTTCACCAACTACCGCCCGCAGTTCTACTTTCGTACCACCGATGTGACCGGAGTCATCCAACTTCCGGAGAACGTGGAGATGGTGATGCCGGGCGACAACGTGGAAATGACAATTGAATTGATCACCCCGATTGCTCTTGAGAAGGAAGTGCGCTTCGCCATCCGCGAAGGAGGTCGGACCATCGGTTCGGGGGTAGTGACAGAAGTGATCAAGTGATTCGCGACGGGTTCTGATTTATGGAGCAGAAAATTAAGGTCCGGTTCAAGGCCTACGACGACAAGCTTCTCGACCAAACGGTCGGGGAGATCGTGCACACAGTTCGGCGCACGGGGGCAGATATAGTGGGGCCCATTCCCCTGCCGACACGCATCAGCCGCTACACCGTGCTGCGTTCCCCGCACGTCGATAAAAAGTCACGGGAGCAGTTCGAGACACGGACTCACAAGCGATTGCTCTACATCAAGGACGCCACTCCTCAGACCATGGATGCTCTCATGCGGCTCGATGTCTCTGCAGGGGTGGACATCGCGATCAAGCAAGAAGACTGACGGCGAGGAGACGGATCATGGCAAAACTGCAAACCATCGACACTGTGAAGCAGGTTGTTGGTGAATTAGAGATCGAGGATCAAATTCTGGACACGTCTTATCATCCGCAGGTGGTGAAGGACGCGGTGGTCCACTACCTTGCGGGTAAGCGCCAAGGAAGCCACTCCACCAAGACACGAGCTGAGGTGTCCTACAGCACCCGCAAGCTCTATCGCCAGAAGGGAACTGGCAACGCCCGTGCGGGCAGTGCGAAATCCCCGATCCGCCGACACGGTGGCGTCACCTTTGGCCCCAAGCCGCGGGACTACTCCACCAAGCTGAACAAGAAGGTCCGCAAGCTTGCTTTGCGCTCCCTCTTTGCAGAGAAAGTCCGAAAGGGTTACATTCAGATTTTGGACTCGCTGGAACTAACGGATCACAAGACCCGGAATTTCAAGAAACTGCTGGGTCAGCTAGTCGAAGGCAAGGTGCTAATCGTGATAGACACGATTTCTGAAAATCTGGAACGTGCCTCTCGGAACCTTCCGGACGTGCATGTGATGACGGGCCGGAATGTCAACACCTACGAGTTGATGCGATTTCCGAGTGTGATTTTTGTTAAGGGTGCGCTGGACGACTTCACTCAGAGGCTAAACTGATGAACACATTCGACGTGCTGAAGGGGCCGCATCTAACAGAGAAGTCCCTGATGATCAAAGAAGAGGGCAACCACTTTGTTTTCAAAGTCCACCCCGATTCCAACAAGTATCAAATCCGACTGGCGGTCCAGACCGCCTTCAAGGTGGACGTGCTCAAGGTCCGGACGATGAACGTCCGAGGCAAGAAGAAGCGCATGGGACGGTTCGCCGGCCAGCGCCCGGACTGGAAAAAAGCGATCGTGACCCTCAAGAAGGGGCAGACGATCGAATACTTCGAAGGCGCATAGCCGAAGCTTCACGATTTAATCATGGGAATTAAGCTTTACAAGCCCACCTCACCGGGACGCCGCAACATGAGCGGCTTCGACTTTTCGGAGATCACGACCGCGAAGCCGGAGAAGAGCCTGCTGCGGCCACTCAAGAAAACCGGGGGTCGGAACAACCTAGGACGGATCACCGTGCGCCACCGCGGAGGCGGACACAAACGGCGTTACCGTTTGATCGATTTCAAGCGCGACAAGTTTGACGTGCCGGCCAAGGTGGCGACTATCGAGTATGATCCGAACCGTTCAGCCCGGATCAGCCTGCTGCACTATGCTGATGGCGAGAAGCGTTACATCATCGCGCCGCAGGGCCTGAACGTGGGTGACGTTGTGGTTGCCGGAGAACAAGTGGATATCAAGCCCGGAAATGCTCTGCCCTTGCGTGCCATCCCTTTGGGAACGAACCTGCACAACATTGAAATGAAACCCGGCAAGGGTGGCCAACTCATTCGCAGTGCGGGGACCGTTGCTCAGTTGGTGGCAAAAGACGAGCAGTATGCGCAACTGCGCTTGCGCTCCGGGGAAATCCGCAGGATTCGCATTGAGTGCATGGCCACCGTCGGAGCTGTCAGTAACCCGGAAAACATGAACATCAATTTAGGCAAAGCGGGTCGCAATCGTTGGCTCGGACGCCGACCCACGGTGCGTGGCGTTGCCATGAACCCAGTGGACCACCCGCATGGTGGTGGTGAGGGCAAGACTTCCGGAGGCCGACACCCGGTCACTCCGTGGGGCAAGCCCACCAAAGGTTACAAGACGCGCAAACGCCGCGATACCGACAAGTACATCGTCCGGAGGAGGAAGTAGTGCCAAGATCCGTTAAGAAAGGGCCGTTCGTTGATGGCCACTTGGTCAAGAAAGTTGAGGCGGCAAAGGCCGCAGGCAACCGCAGGCTCATCAAAACTTGGTCGCGCCGTTCGGTGATCCTCCCGGAGTTTGTGGGACTCAACATCGCCGTACACAATGGCAAGCAGTTCATCCCTCTCTATATCACGGAAGAGATGGTCGGCTACAAGCTCGGCGAGTTTTCGCCCACCCGCACCTACCGCGGGCACCAGGGCAAGTCGGATAAGCGTTCGAGGTAATCATGACGGCACGGGCAATAGCAAAACGAGTGAGGATCAGTGCGCGGAAGGCGCGGCTGGCCGTGGATTTGATTCGCGGCGAGCGGGTACCCCGGGCGATCGCTTATCTTACTCATAGTCCGAATAAGTCCGCCAGCTTAGTGCTGAAGGTGCTCAAGTCCGCCCTCGCCAATGCGGCGTATCAGGACGAGTCCGCCGATGTGGACAACTACCGAGTCACGGTCGCCTACGTCAACGAAGGCACCACGATGAAGCGCTTCCGTCCTAGGGCCATGGGCCGGGCCGGAGCCATCAGGAAACGTACCAGCCACATCACGGTGGAGGTTGGGGAGTGAACTGCTGAAACAATAGGAAACGAGTGGGTCAGAAAGTCAATCCAATTGGACTGCGATTAGGCATCTCCAAGACATGGAACTCGAAGTGGTTCGCGGAGAAGGACTACGCAGAACAACTCAAGCAAGATCTGGATATCCAGAGCTTCATCAAGAAACGTCTGCGTCACGCCGCAATCTCGCGGATCGAGGTGGAACGCACGCCCAAGAAGATGAAGGTCAACATCTACAGCGCCCGTCCGGGGATCATTATCGGGCGTAAGGGTGATGAAGTCGAACGGTTGCGCAACGAGTTGAGTGGCAAGATGAAGCGCGCCGAGGTGGTCGTGAACATCCGTGAGATCAAGCGTCCGGAGATCGACGCGACCTTGATGGCGGAGAACATCGCCAATCAGCTTGAACGCCGCATCGCCTATCGTCGTGCGATCAAGCGGGCGATGGCTTCGGCCATGCGCATGAACATCGCTGGTTGCAAGATCATGGTCGGCGGACGTCTCAATGGCGCGGAGATCAGCCGTTCCGAATGGGTTCGCGAAGGTCGGGTCCGGCTCCACACGTTCAAAGCTGATATTGATTATGGAGTTGCCGAAGCCCACACCACCTACGGGCTGATCGGTGTCAAGGTTTGGGTGCATCGGGGTGAGAATTTTGAAGGTTCCCGCTCCCGCCGCCCCCGCAAAAAGGATTAATCATCATGTTGATGCCCAAGCGGACAAAGTACCGCACAAAGATGCGCGACCGTATGAAGCGGAACGCGACGACTGGAAATACTGTGAGTTTCGGATCGGTGGCTCTGCAAGCAACGGGTCGTGGCTATGTGAGCAATCGCCAGATCGAGGCGGCTCGCCGTGTGATCGCCCGGACACTCAAGCGTGGTGGAAAAACGTGGATTCGTATTTTCCCGGACAAGCCAATCACGAGCAAGCCTGCTGAAGTCCGGATGGGAAAGGGAAAAGGTGCCGTCGATTCATGGGTGGCCGTGGTACGCCCTGGCCGCATCCTTTACGAAATCGACGGAGTTTCGGAAGAAATCGCAATGGAAGCCCTGCGGTTGGCCGCCTACAAGCTACCCATCAAGGCTCAGATCATTAAGCGAACGGCGGTAATATGAAAGTAAAGGAACTCCGGGCACTGCCCATCGAGGAGTTGGCCAACCGGCGCAACGAACTCAAGGAGGAGCACATGCGGCTCCGCTTCAGCAATGTGATCAAACAGCTGGGGGACGTCACCATGATTCGCAAGACCCGCAAGGAAATCGCGAGGATCAACACCCTCATCACTGAGAAGCAGCGTGACGCCGCTACGGAACAGAACGCTGGCGGAGAGAGACAGACATGAATAACCGAAAAGCCCTGAAAGGGGTGGTCGTCAGCGACAAGATGCAGAAATCCGTGGTGGTGCAGGTGGAAACCCGCGTGAAACACCCGCTGTACAAGAAGACGATCAAGCGCACGAATAAATTCATAGCGCACGATGAGCGCGAGACGTTCAAGATCGGCGACCCGGTGGAAATCGTGGAGTGCCGACCTCTGAGCCGCCGCAAGCGGCATCGCGTGCTGTACCCCGCAGACGGAGAGTGAAATGATCCAAAATCAAACCGTACTTGAATCGGCGGACAATTCCGGAGCCAAGCGCTTGATGTGTATCAAAGTGCTCGGTGGCTCCCGCAGGCGTTACGCCCGCGTGGGCGACATCATTGTCGCCTCGGTGAAAGCCTCCCTGCCCAACAGTAAGGTGAAGTCCGGAGATGTCGTCAAGGCCGTGGTGGTCCGGACCCGCAAGGAGTTCCGGCGCAGTGACGGCACCCACATCAAGTTTGACAGGAACGCCGCTGTCATCATCGACAACAAGCGCGAGCCAGTGGGCACCCGTATTTTCGGACCGGTTGCCCGCGAGTTACGCGCCGGGAAGTTCATGCGGATCCTCTCGTTGGCTCCGGAAGTGCTGTAGCAGGAAATCATGGCATCGAAGAATAAGATTGTGGGGCCAAAAAAGAAAACGCCCCGCAAGCGGCGTGTGCCCATCATTAAACGCGGCGACACCGTGATCGTGACCTCCGGAAAGGAAAAGGGCAACAAGGGCAAGGTGCTTTCAGTGAACTGGAAGCAGGAGCGCGTGGTTGTGGAAGGACTGAATATGGTGACAAAGCACACCAAGCCCAATCCGCAGAGCCAGCAAGGGGGGATCACTCGACTGGAGGCGTCGATCCACTACTCCAACATCCAGATTTACAATCCTACGCTCGGACGCGGAGTGCGTGTCCGGTTGCAGCGCACCGCAGAAGGTGTGCGCCAGCGAGTTTGCGTGAAGACTTCAGAAGTCTTGGGGTGATATGACACAAAACCATTTACTTGAAACCTACGGCTCCAAGGTTGTTCCGCAACTCAAGGAGAAGTTTGAGTACAAAAACCTGCACCAGATTCCGAAGATCGTCAAGGTGACCGTCAGTATCGGATTAGGAGAGGCCGTACAGAACCCGAAGGTGATTGAAGCTGCGACGGAGCAACTTGCCGCGATTGCCGGGCAACGTCCGGTGGTGACCCGTGCAAAGAAGTCGATCGCTGGCTTCAAACTGCGCGAGGGTATGCCCATCGGCTGCATGGTTACACTGCGTCAGAAGCGCATGTGGAACTTCCTCGACAAACTCCTGCATGTTGCGATGCCGCGAATCCGGGACTTCCGAGGCGTCTCGCCCCGATCGTTTGACGGACGTGGCAACTACTCTCTGGGAATCCAAGAGCAACTGATCTTCCTAGAGATGGATTTTGACCAGATCGATAAGGTGCGGGGATTGAACGTCGCCATCACCACGACTGCGAACACTGACGAAGAAGCCCGTGAGCTGATGCAGGGGCTTGGATTCCCTTTCCGAAATTGACGGTATGGCCAAAACAGCGTTAATTGTGAAGTGCAAGCGTAAGCCCAAGTTTAAAGTGCGGGGCTACAATCGGTGCAACTACTGTGGACGTCCACGGGCGTATCTGCGGAGATTCGGTATGTGCCGAATCTGCTTCCGTCTCAAGGCGTCGGCTGGGCTGTTACCAGGGGTGACAAAAGCCAGTTGGTAAGAAACAACACGACTAACGAAACAGCTACTCATGATGACCGACCCTATTGCGGATATGCTCACCCGCATCCGCAACGCCAACCTTCGGAAGCATCCCGAGGTAGTGATGCCTTCCAGCAAGATGAAGGCCAGCATTGCGCAAGTACTTCAAGAAGAAGGCTTTGTGAATGGAGTTCAGGTGGAAGAAGACGGGGTGTTCCGTACCCTCAAGATACAGCTTCGCTACTGGCAAGGGGAGCCGGTGATCCGCAAGATCGTCCGGATCAGCAAGCCAGGACTGCGGCAATACACCAAAGCCGGAGATCTTCGCTTCGTTGTCAACGGACAGGGGGTCGCCATCGTGTCCACCTCCAAGGGAGTGATGGCCGATCGGCAATGTCGCTCCGAAGGGATCGGTGGCGAGTTACTGTGCGAGGTTTGGTAAGAGAGAAAACAAATGTCACGAACTGCTAAGCGTCCCATCGTCATCTCCAGCGGAGTCACGGTCAACTATCAAGATCGGCAACTCTCGGTGAAAGGGCCAAAGGGGAAATTACAGATGAAGGTCCACGAGTATGTGGATCTAGATATGGACGGAGATGCGATCCAAGTCAAAACCGCAGGCATCTTCCGCAGGAAGGTGCCAATGCTGGGCACCACTCACGCCCTCATCCGGAACATGCTTGAAGGCGTCACTAATGGCTACCAGAAGCGCCTGAATCTGGTGGGCGTCGGCTATCGCGCAGCCGTCAACAACAATGTGCTGGAGATGAGTTTGGGATTCTCCCATCCCGTAAATTACCCTCTTCCGGACGGGGTGACGGCAAGTGTCGCCACTAACACGAAAATCACGCTTGAAAGCACTGACAAGCAGTTGATTGGGCAGGTGTCCGCTGAAATCCGGAGGTTCCGCCCACCGGAACCCTACAAGGGCAAGGGCATTCTTTTTGAAGGCGAACGCATCCGCCGCAAGGCCGGCAAGAGCGGGAAGAAATAAGCAACATGGCTAAAGCATTGAGCCGCGCAGAGGCGCGTAAAATACGACATCGGCGTATTCGTAAGAAGCTTACGGGCACAATACAGCGCCCCCGGCTGACGGTGTTCCGATCCAGTCGCCACATTTATGTTTCAGCAGTAGACGATGAGGCTGGGCACACCTTGGTGGCGGCGAACACCCTGCAAATCAAGGAAACGCTGAAGGTGAGTGCGGGAAACAAGGATGCCGCTTACGAGGTGGGCAAGGTGGTCGCTCAGAAGCTGCAAGAGCAGTCGATCAGCGAAGTGGTCTTTGACCGTGGTGGTTACCTTTATCACGGTCGGGTGAAATCGCTGGCGGAAGGCGCCCGTGAAGGCGGGTTGAAGTTCTGATTGCATTGGACATAGGAAAACGGTGGCAGAGAAAAGCAGAGAGAGAAACAGAGACAAAAGCAGAGAGAGAAACACAGAGAAGGGTGAGAAGAACGAACTGCTCGAGCGGGTGATTCAAGTCAACCGTGTGGCCAAGGTGGTCAAGGGCGGACGTCGTTTCAGCTTTAGTGCGCTGGTGGTGGTTGGTGACGGCAATGGTCGACTCGGACTCGGGCTAGGCAAAGCCGGAGAAGTGACCGAAGCGATCCGCAAGGCGATTGCACAGGCCAGCCGAGATTTGGTGACGATCCTCTTGGAGGGCACCTCTATTCCGCATGAAGTCACCTGCAAGTTTGGCGCAGGCAAGGTGTTGATGAAACCTGCTAGCCAGGGTCATGGAATCATCGCCGCAGGTTCAGTGCGTGCCGTCATGGAAGTGGTTGGGGTGACCGACATTTCAGTGAAATGTCTCGGCTCCCGGAACCCGCAGAACCTTGTGCGCTCCACGATCAAGGGGCTTCGCTCGCTGCGTAGCATGGATCAGGCCGCCCGTATGCGCGGCAAAACCGTTGAGTACCTGAAGCAGGCCTGAAACGATGAACAGAATTCGAGTAACGCAAATCCGGAGCCAGATTGGGCACCGACAGAACCAGCGTGAATGCCTCAAGGGATTAGGGCTGCGGAAGATCGACAGCATGGTCGAACTTCCAAACACCCCGGAAGTCCGAGGGCTGCTCCGCAAAGTAATGCATCTTGTTAAAATCGAAGAAATCTAAAATAGACTATGTTTCTGCACGAACTGCCCGCATCGGACAACGCCAAGCGCAAGCGCGTCGGGCGTGGTCCGGGAAGCGGAAAGGGCAAAACCTGCGGACGTGGGCACAAAGGTGCCGGTGCCCGGTCAGGTTCAAAGACCAAGCGCGGTTTTGAGGGCGGGCAAACCCCGCTCAACCGGAGGCTTCCGAAGTTTGGATTCACCAGCCGTAACCGTGAGGTGTTCCAGCTGATCAATTTGGGTCGTCTTGAAAAAAGCGACAAGGTGGTCACAGGTGTGACCCTCACCAAGACGGAACTCTGCAAATTGGGATTTATCCGCAACGAGAAACGCAAGGTCAAGCTGTTGGCTAAGGGAGAATTCACCAAGACGCTGATGATCACGGTTGATGTCGCCAGTGAGCAGGCCGTGGCTTTGGTCCGGCAGGCGGGTGGTGAAGTCGTCACCGCCAAGTAAGTCAAAATATGTGGGCAACGATCCAAAACATCTTCCGGATTGAGGAACTGAGGGAGCGGATCATCTTCACGCTCTTCATGCTCTTCGTCTTCCGCATCGGTGCGCATATTCCCACTCCCGGGATTGACGGCTCCGCGCTGACGGCCTTCTTTGAGGCGCAACAGGGCTCGATTCTACGCTTCTTCGACATGTTCACGGGGGGCGCGCTTGCTCGCCTGACCGTGTTCGCGCTAGGAGTGATGCCCTACATCAGTGCATCCATCATCATGCAACTCCTCACGGTCGTCTTTCCGTACTTGGAGCGCTTGTCAAAAGAAGGGGACGCTGGACGCCGGAAGATCACCGCCTACACGCGTTACGGTACGATCGTGCTCAGCTTGGTTCAGGGCTTCGCCATTTCTGTTGGTTTGGAGAGCATGGCAGCCCCAGACGGTTCTCCCGTGGTGATCTCCACCATGAGTCCGTGGGGTTTCCGGGCGCTGACCGTGATCACCCTGACTGCTGGAACTGCTTTTCTGATGTGGGTGGGTGAGCAGATCAACGAGCGCGGTATCGGCAATGGCATCTCGCTGTTGATCTTCGCCGGGATTGTCGTGGACATCCCAGGGGCGATCATCAACTCCATCCAACTGGTGCAGACCGACCAACTTGCGCCGCTGGTGCTTGGAATTGTCGCAGTGCTGATGGTGGTTGTGATCTTTGCAGTCATCTACATGGAAACAGCGTACCGCAAGATTCCGGTCCAGTACGCCAAGCGAATGCAGGGCAACCGCATGTACGGGGGGCAGTCCTCGCATCTGCCGCTTAAGATCAATTCTTCCGGAGTGATCCCGCCGATTTTTGCATCGTCGATCTTGGCATTCCCTGCGACGATCACGGGTTTCATCGCGGTTCCATGGGTACAGGCGATCAGTGGACAGCTACTACCAGGGCGATTACTGTACTCGGTGCTGTTCGTTCTCATGATTTTCTTCTTCTGTTTCTTCTATACCGCGATTCAGTTCAACCCGGTGAAGATCGCTGAAGAGATGAAGCGCCACGGTGGCTACATTCCTGGAATCCGTCCCGGCAAGAAGACCGCCGAATACGTCAACCTTGTCCTCACACGGCTGACCTTTGGCGGAGCTGTTTACCTCTCGGCGGTTTGTATCCTGCCGAGCATCCTTTTCGTGATCTTCAACGTGCCCTTCAGTTTTGGTGGCACGGCCTTGCTGATTGTGGTGGGTGTGGGCTTGGACTTGGTCAACCAGATCGAAGCCCACTTGCTCAACCAAAATTACGATGGTTTCATGAAGAAAACTAAGCGCCGAAACTACGGCGGCACCAGTGCACTGAGGCTTTAAGGAGACCCGATGAAAGTTCGTTCATCGATCAAGAAAATGTGTGAGAAGTGCAGGATCATCCGTCGCCACGGGGTTCTGCGCGTCATCTGTGAAAACCCGAAGCACAAGCAACGGCAGGGATAGGACGCATGGCAAGAATCTCAGGAGTTGACCTCCCGAACAACAAGCGCATCGAAATTGCGCTGACCTACATCTACGGGATTGGCCGCATCAGTGCTACCAAGATCGTTGAGCAGACCAAGATCGACCCGGATTTGCGGGCCAAGAACCTCTCTGATGAGCAGATCAGCCAGATCCGCGGCGTGATCGAGAGCGACTACATGGTCGAGGGGGATTTGCGTCGCGAGACCAATCTCAACATCAAGCGACTGATGGACTTGGGCAACTATCGAGGACTGCGGCATCGGCGTGGATTGCCGGTTCGTGGACAGCGCACGAAGACCAACGCCCGTACCCGGAAAGGCCCCCGCCGTTTGGCTGTGGCTTCCAAGAAGAAAATCTGAGAACGAACCGGACACTATGGCCGTTGCAAAGAAGAAGAAGGAAAAACGAGTTGTTGAACAGGGGCGCATTTACATCAAGGCGACCTTTAACAACACTATCATCACTGTGACCGACGTGCAGGGAAACGTTGTGGCTTGGTCTACGACCGGAGCCAGTGGGTTCAAGGGATCTCGGAAGAGCACTCCCTTTGCAGCGAAGGTGACAACCGAAGCAGCGTTGCGCAAAGCCAGTGAAATGGGCATGAAGACCGTTGAGGTCTTTGTGAAAGGTCCTGGAGTTGGCCGCGAATCGGCGCTCAGAGCCATCGGCAGTGCCGAGAACTTGAGGATCACATCGATCAGTGACATCACCCCGATCCCCCACAATGGTTGCCGCCCTCCGAAGCAGCGCCGTACTTAAATAACCGTAGTTAAGGGAACACGAATGTCCGAGACAAGTGAAGTGATTTTGGAATCCACGGAGTCCATGAACACGGGCGGCCGCGATATCTCCAAAAATTGGACGGAGATCGCGCAACCCAAACGGATGAGATTTGAACAGGAAACGCTGAGCGAGAGCTACGGCAAGTTTTTCTTGGAACCGCTGGAGCCAGGGTTTGGCACCACCATTGGTCACTCCTTACGGCGCATCATGCTCTCCTCTATCCGGGGAACCACGGTGTTTGCGGTGCAGATCGAGGGAGTTTCCCACGAGTTTGGCAACATTCTAGGCGTGTTCGAGGATGTCATCGAAATCCTCCTCAATATCAAGGAGTTACAAATCGAGCAGTTTTCGGACGAGATTGTGGAAATGGAACTCATCGGCGAAGGACCGTGTGTGCTGACCGGTGCAGACATTGCGACCTTTGAGAAGGCTCGTATCCTCAATCCAGAAACGAAGATCGCCACGCTTGAAGAGAACTCGACGATCAGCATGACGATCTACGCCCGCTTCAACAAGGGCTATGTCACCTCCGAGGAAAACCAGAAGGAGGATCTTCCGGTGGGTACCATCTATCTGGACGCCAATCACTCGCCGATCCGCCGCATCAAGTATGAGGTGGAGAATGCGATGGTCGAGCAGCGCACGGACTACGACCGGCTGGTGATGGAGTTGTGGACCAACGGTTCCGTGCGCCCGCAGGACAGCTTGGCGTATGCCGCCAAGATCCTGAAGGAACACACGGAGGTCTTCATCAACTTTGATGAAAACAGCCCACAGGAGGACTTAGATGCGGTGGTTCAGGCTCCCGAGCTCAACGAAAACCTCTGGCGCAGTGTGAGCGAGCTTGAGTTGTCGGTGCGCTCCATCAACTGCCTCCAGAACGCAAAGATCGAAACCATCGGTGACCTGGTCCAGAAGACGGAACCCCAAATGCTCAAAACCAAGAACTTCGGGCGGAAATCCCTCAACGAGATCAAAGAAATTTTGGTTGCGATGGGACTCTCGCTCAGCATGGAATTGGAGGGCTTTGACGCGGCAAACAATCCCTATGAGAAGAACAAGAAGCTCTGAGTCAATTCAATGCGACACCTGAAGGCAGGACGGCGACTCGGCGTCACCACCGCACACCGCAAGGCGATGATGCGGAACATGGTGACCTCAATCCTTGAAACAGGACAGGTCACGACCACTTTGGCTCGTGCCAAGGAAGTACGCCGCCCGTTGGAAAAAATGATCACTTTTGCGAAACGTGGGGATTTGCACGCCCGCCGCATGACCTTGCGTTTCGTGAAATCGAAACTGGCGATGGCGAACTTGTTCGACGACTTAGCCGGGCGCTACGCCGATCGTCCCGGAGGCTACTGCCGGATCATCAAGCTCGCCACCACGCGAGCAGGTGATGCTTCCGATATGGCCATTGTCCAACTCATCGGCAGTGAGCGGGACGTGCTTACCGACCTCAAGGAGGCCAAGAAAAAGCCGAAGCCTGCCAAGAAGTCGAGCAAGACTCTGGAGAAGGTTAGCACCGAGATAAAGGCAGACGAGAAGCCGAAAGCTGAGGTGGCGACAGAGGAAACTCCTACCGAGGCAGTTCCGGAAGTAGCTGAGGAAAAAGCCGAAGCGGTGGCTCCGGCAGCAGTTCCTGCCCCAGAGGTGGCCAGTGCAGAGGACATTCCGGCAGAGGATGCAAAGGCAGACACCAAAGCAACTGAGTCCAAATCGTAACTCAGTACCGATCACATCCGGAGTTCTGATGCACTCTGGAATCATGACATCCTGCCGATGATTTGTGGCAGGTACTCACCCCTTTTGATGCGGGTGCCGTTCAAGACGGTACCCGTTCAGATCCCATGACAACCGTCGCCTCCAAGCGTATCTATCTGGAAACCCTCGGTTGCTCCAAGAACCGGGTGGATTCCGAGGTCATGCTCGCCCAGCTCACACAGTCCGGGCATGAGCTTGTGGAATCCGAACAGAATGCGGAGGTGATTGTGGTGAACACCTGTGGGTTTCTGACTGCTGCCAGTGAGGAATCGGTCAATCGCATTCTCGAACTAAGCAAGCAGAAATCCTCCGGAAGCTGTGAAAAACTTGTAGCGACCGGATGCCTCACCCAGCGTTACCGCGAAGAATTGTCTCAGGAAATCCCGGAACTTGACGGCTTGTTGGGTTCGCATGGTTTCGAGCGCATGCCGGAGTTGATCAGCGCGATGTACGAGCATCCGGAGCATCCGCAGATTTTCCTCTCGAAAAAACCCCACTACACGCATTACGAGCAGCAGGAACGCATCCAGAGTACACCTCAGCACTTTGCCTATGTGAAGATCGCGGAGGGCTGCTCCAACATGTGCACCTTCTGCAACATCCCCTACCTGCGAGGCGGGTTCAGCAGCCGCACGGTCGAGACCGTCACGGAAGAAATCCGGGGCTTGGTCGCCAAGGGCGTGCGGGAGATCAACCTGATTTCGCAGGACACCTCCTCCTACGGACGGGATTTCCGTGATGGCTCGACCGACTTGACCGCCTTATTACGCTCGATTTCTGGGTTGGACGGTGATTTCTGGGTACGGATGTTCTACTGCTATCCGAACACGTTCACGGAAGCAACGCTGGAAATCATGGCGGCGGATGCGCGTTTCTGCCGCTATCTCGACATGCCCTTTCAGCATGTGAGCGATGCCGTCCTCAAGAGCATGAATCGCAAGATCACGCGCCGACAAATCGAGGAGCGGATGCAGCTCATCCGCAGTTACCTTCCGGAAGTGGCGTGGCGCACGACCTTCATCGTGGGTTTTCCCACAGAAACGGAAGCGGATTTTGAGGAACTGCTAGAGTTTGTGCAGGAGGGACACTTCCAGCACGTTGGTGTGTTTACTTATTCGCACGAAGACAACATCCGCTCGGCGAAATGGGGCGATCCTGTGCCGGACGCGGTCAAACACAAGCGTCGCAAACAGCTCATGGCCGCACAGCAGACGATCAGTCTGCAACACAACCAGAACCGCGTGGGGCAATCCATGCGGGTGTTGGTGGACGGTTATAGTGAGGAGACAGATTTACTCTTGCAGGGGCGCACCGAATTTCAGGGTCCGGACGTGGACGGGGTGGCGTACATCAACGAAGGTACGGCACGTCCGGGATCGTTTCATGAAATCGAGATCACCGATGCCCACGCCTATGATCTGGTGGGCCGGATCGTCGAACCCAACTGAGGAGAGCAGCATGGCTGGACACAGCAAGTGGAAGAACATTCAGCACCGCAAATCCGCACAGGACGCCAAGCGCGGCAAGATTTTCACGAAGCTCATCAAGGAACTCACGGTGGCCGCGAGGATGGGCGGTGGTGACGCAGACGCAAACCCACGATTGCGGGTGGCCATCGCGAATGCGCGTTCCAGCGGGATGCCGAAGGACAATATTGAGCGGGCCATCAAGAAAGGCTCCGGAGGGCTTGAAGACGAACAGTTCGAGGAAATCCTCTACGAGGGTTATGGCCCCCACAACGTGGCGGTCATCGTCGAAGCCATGACGGACAACCGCAACCGCACCATCGCCTCGGTGCGCTACGCCTTCTCCAAGAATGGAGGCAATCTCGGCACGACCAATTCCGTGCAGTACATGTTCGACCGCATTGGGGAAATTCGCATCGGCAAGGACGTGATTGACGAGGATCGGCTCACTGAACTTGTGCTTGATGCTGGAGCTGAGGACATCGAAACTGACGATACAGAAGAGTTCCGGATTTTGACCACCACCGAAGACTGTGAAAACGTCCGGAGTTTTTTGGAGGAACAGAAGGTGGCGATGCGCTCGGCGGGCATGGTTTGGAATCCGCAGAACCGGGTGGAGGTTGACGATCCCAAACACGCTGAACAGGTCATCCGTTTGATTGACATGCTGGAAGACGATGATGATGTGCAGAGCGTCCACTCCAATTTTGATGTCAGCGAAGCCGTGATCGCCCAACTTGGCTGAACCGCTCCGCATCCTTGGGGTTGATCCGGGTAGCGGCAAGACCGGCTATGGAGTGATCGATCATGCTCAGGGCCACAGCCGTCACATTGCCAGTGGTTTCCTCAAGCTGGATCGCAAACGCCCGCTATCGGAGCGGCTGCTGGCAATTGCGGAAATGCTGCAAGCCTTGATCAAGGAACACCAACCCGATTGCGGGGTGGTCGAGGAGGTGTTCTTCGCGCACAGTCCGCGCACCGCGATTGTACTGGGACACGTCCGAGGGGTGGCACTGTTGCAATTCGCCGCATTCGGAATTCCGATTCACGAATACTCTCCCACCGAGATCAAGCAGGCGATTGTGGGGGTGGGGCGTGCCGAGAAATCTCAGGTGCAGCACATGGTGCGGATCCTTCTCAACCACCAAGGCAGCTTGCAGGAAGATGAAGCCGATGCGCTGGCGGTTGCAATCACGCATGCACACAGGATTCTGAACTACCGCATCCGGGACTGAGTTGAACAGAGCAAGTCCACAATGATCGCATATCTGGAAGGGCAGATACTTTCTACAGATTCCGGGATATTGGTGGTGAAAACCCTGTCCGGAGTCGGCTACGCCGCAAACATCCCGCAGCCGTTGCTGGTGCGATTGAAAGTTGGGGATGAGGTGGTGCTGCACGTCCACACACAGGTCCGGGAGGATGAGATTTCACTCTACGGATTTGCGACCACTGCCGAGCGGCATTTGTTTGAACTCCTCATCCGAACCTCCGGAGTGGGACCGAAGATGGCGCTGGGGGTGCTGTCCGTCATGCTGCCGCAGGAGTTGATCGATTCGGTGCAACAGGGGGACGCAAACCGCTTCGCGCAGGTTCCGGGCATTGGCAAGAAAACTGCCACCAAGCTCTGCCTCGACATGCGGGACCAACTCAAGAAACACCCGGTTCCGGGATTGGAAGCAGTCATGGACGGTGTTGCGGATTTCGAGTTGCCCGGAAGAGGACCGGAGTGGGATGACGTGTATTCAGTCCTTCGAAACCAGGGTTTTACGGAACGCGAAATCCTGCCGGTGTTGCGGCAGGTGGGCAATGGTGAGCAGTCTTTTGAGGTGCGGCTGAAAAAAGCACTTTCCTTATTGAACCCATTGCGTTAGAACAAAGCTCGTTTTATTCGAAATTGCAAAAGGGAGTATGGGAAGTTTGAACAAGGTGATGCTGATTGGCAATCTTGGCAAGGATCCGGAAATTCGCTACACGCAAGCGGGTAGCGCCGTGGCGAATTTCTCGCTGGCTACCACGGATCGCTGGACCGACAAACAGGGCAATCGGCAGGAAAAGACCGAGTGGCATGATATCGTTGTCTTTGACCGCTTGGCAGATCTGGCTCAAAACTATTTGAATAAAGGAAAGTCGATTTATGTCGAAGGACGGCTCCAAACCCGTAGTTGGGAGGACCAGCAAGGGCAGAAACGCTATCGCACCGAAGTGGTTGCAAACGTGATTCAATTTCTGGATTCAAAAACATCGGATGGCGATTCGGGCGGTTCCAAAGGAGGCGAAGCTCGTTCTGCCAATCAGCAAAATCCCGGAACGCAAGGGGCTGCAGGTGAAAGTGGCAGAGACGACCAAGGCGGCAACTCGGTGCAGGAGTCGCGTCCGGATGACGATTTTATCAAGGACGACATCCCTTTTTAGGGGATGAGGTTGTAGGGGGGATAGCCTACAACCAACAACGTTAGTTTTTGATAAGCGAAGAAGGATGCCGGATGGGCTTCCTCCTTTCCTAAACTCACGTTAAACACTAATCAATGATCGGTCCAAAGACAGGGAAGTCATGCGGATCAAGAGCCTGAGAGTCTCTGGCTTCAAGTCCTTTTGTCATGCGGTGGAGCTGGGCTTCACCGAACACGGCACCACCGTGGTGGTCGGTCCCAACGGTTGCGGCAAGAGCAACGTGGTGGATGCGATCCGCTGGGTGCTGGGTGAGCAGCGTCCCAAGCACCTGCGTGGCGGCTCGATGGAGGACGTCATCTTCGCCGGGTCTGCCTTCCAGAAGCCTCTCGGTATGGCCGAGGTGACGCTCACCTTCGCCAATCCCACCGGAGACACCCTTTCCCGTTTCAACGAATATTCCGAAATCGCGGTCACGCGCCGCCTCTACCGCTCTGGCGAGAGCGTGTACATGATCAACAAAACTCCGGTGCGCCTCATGGACATCCGAGAGTTGTTCATGGACACCGGCATTGGCAGCACGGGGTACTCGATTGTCGAACAGGGGCGTGTGGGGGAGATTGTCAGCGCGAAGCCGGCGGAGCGCCGCACCCTCATTGATGACGCCGCCGGGATCGTCAAGTACCGCACAAAGCGACAGGCGGCGGAGCGGCGGTTAGAGGAAACAGGCCAGAACCTGCTGCGCGTCAACGATGTCCTAGGGGAGTTGCAGGATCGGGAAGAAGGTCTCCGGGAGCATGTCGAGAATGCACAAACCTATCTGGACCTCCAGAGTCAATGCCGTTCAACCGAGCAAAATCTGCTCGTGGTTCGTTGGTATGAGGTGGGCCTTCAGGAGGAAAAACTGGATGCCAAAGTTGCCGAAGAACAGCAACGCCAGCAGGATTTGCAGACCGAGAAATCCGTGGTTGAGACCGATCTGCAACGCCTCAGCCTAGAGCAAACTCAACGTACCGACCAACTCACCCGCAAGCGCGAAGCGTTGTTTCAGAAGGAACGCGATATTCAGGAAGCCGAGAACCAGCGACGGTTGGAACAGCAAACCATCGAAAATGCTCGGGAGCAACAAGGGCGGCAGGAACAGGAGCTTAATGAGTTGCAGGAGCGGCTGGCGCGGTTGGAAGGCGCGGTGCAAGACGCTTCCGGACAGTTTGAAACGTTGACCGAAAAACGTGAGGTTCTGGAAACTGAAGTTGCCGAAATCGAACGGGCGCGTACGGAGCAGCATGACGTGTTGCAGGAGGTGACCAGCGTGTTGCAGTCCTTGCAAAAGCGCCTGCTCAAGCTCCACATGGAACTGACGAACCAGACGAACCAGCGCAATTTTCTGGAAGAACGGTTAACGCAGTTTCAGGAACGGCTCCAGCGTTTGCAAGGGCAACGCGACGCCAACGCCGAACTGGTGCGTCAGGCGGAGGATCGCGCCCACGCCAGCCGGCAACAGCTGGGATCGCTGCAAACCAAGCAAACAACGCTGGAAACACGAGTCGAAGCCTTGGGACTGCGCTCCTCCCAGCAGGAAAGCGACCTCGACGAATTGGATCAGCGCATCCGGGAGCTTCGTTTTCAGCATGGTGCCTCCCGTTCCCGTTTGGAATCACTCCAGCAGATTCAGGGGCAGTACGAGGATTTCAGCGACAGCGTCCAGCAGTTCATGGAACGACTCCGCGAGCAACCGCAACTCCGGGAGCAGTGGGGCCTCCGGGGGCTGTTGGCGGATCATTTGATCGCTGAACCAGAATGGCTGGAACAGGTCGCGCCTGTCTTGTCGGAGGTGCTGGATTGGATCGTCGTGGAGCGTTCCGCGCAGCTTCCGGAACTGGCCGGGTTCTGTCAGCAGGAGGGTTTTGGCACCCTGCGTTTTCTGGCGCTCGACCGACTGCCCAGTGTTCCGGAAGCGACCTTGCCGGGCGTCTCGCTCAACGATCACCTCAGTTACCGGGAACCCCTTGAGGAATGGGGACGCCGTTTTTTCCAGCGTTTCCGGATGGACGAATCCGGAGTGTGGTCGCACCTTCGGGAGGCATGGTCGGACGGTTCTGTAATTTGGGTGGGGCCGGATGGTGTCCGGGTTGACGAGGTGACGGTGCAAACGGGTTCGGTGCAGGAAGGCTCGCTGGGTTTTCTTGCCCGCCAGCAGGAGATTGAACAACTGGAGCAGCAGACCTCCGGACTCTCCGAGGGCATCACGGAACAAGAGGGGCAGCAGAAAACATTGCGTGAAGCGTGGGGCCAGATGCAGGAGGCGTTGGAACAGGTGCAGTCGGAGCAGCGCGAACAGGAGTTGGATGTCCTCGGCCACACCAAGGAACTGGAGCATCACCAGCTTGAACTGAATCGTGCCCGACAAACGTCCAAACAGTTCGATTCCGACCTGCGGCAGCTTCAGGAGGAAATCTCCGGAGCCGAGTCCCGCTATGAAAACACGACCAAGCTGCTGGGTGAACTGGAAGTCGAACGACAGGAATTGGAGACGACTGCCGAAACTCAACAGGAACGCATTCAGTCCCAAAGTCGCCGGGTTGAGGATGCAGCGGAGGATTTGCTGCAACGGCGGATCGCGTTCACCGAGGTGATGGAACAGCAGAAGACCGCCGAGGCCACGCACGTTCGCCTGTGCCAAGAGCATAGTGAGTCCCGCCAACGTCTGCAATTACTGGATTCCGGGCAATCGGAAAATAATCGCCGTCTCACGCAAAGCCGTGAGCGCATTGAGACGATCGACGCTTCATTCGGGGGCTTGTTGCAGTCGCGGGATACGCTCAAGGTCGAGTTAGATTCGGAAACAGTTCAGCATGTTGAACAGACGGAGCAGCAAAACGAACTCACTCGGACGCTGCAAGCCAAGCAAAAGACACTGGAAACCGTGGTCAGTGCTGCCCACGACACCTCGCTCAAGCTCGCGGAATTCCGGATGCAGCGCGAGCAGCTGGAAATGCAACTGCGCGATTTCACCGAGCAAGTTCCGGCAACGCTGGTGCAGGGACTCGATTTGGAGAACCTGAAGGTGCGCGAACTCTCCCGCGAGGTCCAGCGACTCAAGGCCAAGCTCAACGCACTGGGGCCAGTCAACCTCGCGGCTCCGGACGAACATGCGGCCTTGGTGGAGCGACTGCAATTTCTCACGGAGCAGTCCGAGGATTTGCAGAAGGCCGTGGACGACCTCAAGCGCACAATCCGCGACATCAACGTCGAGTCGCGCCGTCGCTTTCGGGAGATGTTCGATCAGGTGAACGAGCATTTCGGGGAGGTCTTCACCAAGCTCTTCGATGGGGGTGAGGCACGGATGGTGCTGACCGAGTCCGAGGATTTGCTAGATGCAGGCATCGACATCGTAGCCCAGCCTCCGGGCAAGAAGCTCCAGAACATCAACTTGCTCTCCGGGGGTGAGAAGGCACTCACGGCGATCTCGCTGATTTTTGCGATCTTCCTCATCAAACCCAGCCCGTTCTGCCTGCTTGACGAGGTGGACGCTCCACTGGATGACGCGAACGTGGGGCGTTTCAACAACCTCATCCGGCAGCTTGCCGACAAATCGCAGTTCATCATCATCACCCACAACAAAAAAACGATGGAACTGGGCGATCGACTCTACGGCGTGACGATGGAGGAACCGGGCATTTCCAAGACTGTCTCCGTCCATTTCCAAACTGCCGAACGCATGGTGGCGTGATGCAGGTGAAGCTTTTTCACGGGTTTGACGAATTCCGGAAAACCTTTGGGACGATGGAACCTTCACCGGATGTTGCCGAAACCGTCGGGGCGATTCTCAAGGATGTCCGCAGTCGAGGCGATGCAGCGGTGCAGGAGTACACCGCGCGTTTTGACGGTGTGCATGTGGAGGACTTCCGGGTTCCGGAACCACAACTTCAGCAAGCACTCGATGCGGTTGATGTGGAACTCCGGAACGTGTTGGAGCGAGCAGCCGCGAACATTCGTCGCTTCCACGAACGCCAGAAAACCGACAGTCAACTCGACTTCAGTCCGGACGGCACCATCCTTGGCTGGAAGGTGACGCCCGTGGACAGTGCCGGAGTGTACATTCCGGGCGGGCGGGCATTTTACCCGTCATCGCTGCTGATGAATGTCATTCCCGCGCAAGTTGCCGGGGTGCCGCGCATTGCGATGGTTTCGCCTCCAGGAAAGGACGGACGCCCCCACGAACTCGTGATGGCGTGTGCCACTCTGCTGGGAGTGAACGAACTCTACGCAGTCGGCGGCGCCCAAGCGGTCGGTGCCTTGGCGTATGGCACAGATTCACTCCCGAAGGTCGTCAAGATCACCGGACCCGGCAACGCCTACGTCGCCGAAGCCAAGCGGCAGGTGTACGGGATCGTCGGCATCGATTCGTTCGCGGGGCCGAGCGAGATCATGATCGTCTGCGACCGCGAGAACGTGCCGACCGAATACCTCGTCCGCGATCTGCTCTCGCAGGCCGAACACGATCCGGAAGCCGGGGCGATTCTGGTCACGACCTCCGCGACTCAAGCCGCAGCGGTGCGGAAACGCCTGCTCGAGTTGGTACCCACGCTGCCCCGGCGGGAAATTCTGGAAGCCTCTTTTTCCCACCGCTCCGCCTTGATCGTGGTGGAATCACTGAAGGAAACCTTTGAGGTGGTCAACGAACTGGCGCCGGAACACCTCGAACTGCTCACTCAAAACCCACTGGAAGACATCGCCCAGATCCGCAATGCCGGAGCGATTTTCCTAGGGGCCGACACTCCGGAACCTGTGGGGGATTACTTTGCCGGACCCAACCACACGCTGCCCACCTCCGGCTGCGCGAAATTCGCCTCACCATTGGGGGTGCAGGATTTCGTCAAGACCAGTTCGATCCTCCGCTACTCCCCGCAGCGCCTCCGGGAGGATGGCCCTGCCATCATCCGCTTCGCCGAGGCAGAACATCTCCACGCCCACGCCGCTGCAATCCGGGTGCGGTTGGAGACCATGGATTCCTGAAGAGGATCACGCCAAAGGAGTTTTTCAATGGATTTCACCCTGAGCGAAGAACAAACCGCATTACAGGAAATGGCCGGGAAGTTCGCGGCATCCGAACTTGGAGAAACCGCCCACGAGGTGGAGGAGCAAGATCAACCTCCGAGCAAAGAGGTTGTCCGGAAGTTTGCACAGCAGGGGTTGCTGGGTATCAATCTGGACGCCGTTTACGGCGGCGGAGGTTTGGGGCATTTCGAGGCCGTGCTGGTCTTGGAGGAAATGGCCAAGCAATCCATTGCCGTTGCCTTTCCAGTGTTTGAATCCTGCTTCGGACCCACCTTGGCGATTGCTCACTTTGGTCCAGAGGAAATGCGCAAACGCCTACTTCCGCAAGTGTGTGCAGGCGAGGCGATTGTCGCGGTCGCGATGTCAGAACCAAACGCAGGATCAGCACTCACGGACTTGACGACGAAGGCGGAGCAGCGCGGAAGCGAGTGGGTGCTGTCCGGCATGAAACGCTGGTGTTCCGGGGCGAACCACGCAGATTACTATGTCGTCTATTGCCGTATGTCGGATGCACCCGGAGCGAAGGGGATCGGAGCCGTGCTGGTTTCCAAGGAGCAGTCCGGCATCAGTTTTGGTCAATGTGAACACCACATGGGGTTCCGGGGGGTGCCGTCGGCGGACATATTCTTTGATGATCTGGTGGTGCCGAAGGAAAACGTGATCATTGCAGCGGGTGGTTTTCCAAAGCTGATGGAAGCGTTTGACCTCGAACGCTGCGGCAACACCACTATGAGCCTCGCACTAGCCCAAAGCGCCTTCGATTATGCCCTTGATTATGTACAAAAACGCCAGCAATTTGGAAAACCGATCGTGGAATTTCAGGCTGTGCAGTTGCAACTTGCTGAGATGAAAATGAAGGTTGATGCCTCACGGATGCTGCTTTACCGGGCAGTAGTCAATGCACAACAAGGGTTACCTTCGGTTGGCGAAAGCTCGATCGCCAAATGCTTTGCCAACGAGATGGTGCGCGAGGTCACGGGCAAGGCTGTGCAGTTGCTGGGCGGCTATGGCTACTCTAAGACCTACCCACTCGAACAAAAAATGCGAGATGCGTGGGGCTGGGGCATCGCTGGAGGCACCATTGACATCCAAAAGATCAACATCGCCTCCGCACTCGTGGGACAACGCTTTGATCAAAGACGTTGACCGCGGGAAAACCCTTCTCGGGATGACGCATTCGTCACCTCCTGCTTGACATAGAGCGGGTGAACGTGGTCAAAATCCGGAAGCACGCCTTGGTTGAGCAGCATTGCTCCCACTTGGTTGAGCAACGCGGGGTCCGGAAACGAACTCCGCTGACGATTGGGATTCACTGGATGCTTTGGTTCCGGAAGTTGAGCATAGCGATTGACGCTTAAACGATGTAGCAAGACGGGTCCGGTCAGGTGCGAAAGCAAGGCCGCACCGTCCCTGACGTGTTCGATGTCACCAAGCCGCACCGGAGTTCCTGCTTTGCCTTCGTAACGTGCCCGGAAAAGCTCGTGGCGTGTGCAGTTGAGTAGCACCTCAAACGGCTCCGGGACTCCATCCACTTGAGCGGCGAGTACATCCAATGACGGTACCGGAATCAACGGAATTTCACAGGCTTGCGCAAAAGTCTTGGCAAAAGACAGCCCGATGCGAACCCCTGTGTAGGATCCCGGCCCTTGATTCACTACAATGGCAGAGATGTCCGTTTTCTGGAGGTCAACCGCACTCAACAGCAAATCGAGCGTGGGCAGCAACAGCTTGGAATTGCTGCGCCGGGAGCGAGCGAAATGGCTCGCCAGCACTTCCCCGTCGTGGCTGAGGCAGTAGCCCAAGTGCCCAAAAGCGGTGTCAACGGCAAGCAGGATCACGGTAATTTGTGGAGACGATTCAGAATTCCGGAAAATTCCGGAGCAGCACTGCTCAACTTTGCCTTGCGAATCTCGCTCCCGGAAACTCCAATCTCAAGGTGCAGCACGGGTTCGTCCGCAGTAAGCCACGACTGGATCAGCTTTGGCCACTCCACCAACGAAACCCCATCCGGAGGCAAGAGGTCATCCCGATCAAAGTCGTCAAGTTGTTCGGGTTGTTCCAGTCGGAAGAGATCCACATGGGAAACCGGCAGTCGTCCGGGATAGAAGTTGGCAATGGTGTATGTGGGCGAAACCACCATCGTTTCCGGAACATCAAGCCCAGTGCAGATGCCCTTGGCAAGGGTGGTTTTGCCCGCGCCCATTGGCCCATCCAGCAGCACGATGGCTCCGGCAAAGAGCGCGGAGCCGAGCTGGTTCCCGAATTTCAGGGATTCTTCAAGCGTAGACAAACACCGCTCCACCAGCACAGCCAAGGTCAATGTCGGGAAAATTGTTGCTGAATTGCCGTGCGCTCGGACATTATGAGGAACTGGACGAAGGAGACGAGACGACTCGGCAGTGGGATGTGCGTGATTTGTCGCTGACCTTGCACTCCCGGAAACGCTGCCAAGTGGTGTGCGCAACCGCCGAGCAAGAAGAGGTAGTATGGCGTTTGCTGCATCTCAAGCTCAAGCCCAAAGCAGGAAGACTGGCCACTGCTTCTGGAGTGCATCCCTGCACCGACGAGCAAATTTGGCAACGACTCAGCCCCGGAGCATCGCTACGGGAAAGCCTTGCCTCCAAGCTTTTTGAAGAGCGCCCTTGGCTGGGGGGGCGTCGCTGGTTTGTGAACACGCTGATGGAGCATCTGGAAATGACTCCGGAAATGCAGCGGAGCAGTCCGAGCCGTCTGAAGGGCGAGATGCGTGACCGCTTCCAACTGGTTTTGCTGATTGCGGCGCGGACTCGGCTGGTGCTGCTGCGCAAATTGCTGAAGAGTCCAGATCGCAGGGTGCAAGAGTTGCTTACCCAGTGGGCACTAGGTTATTTGGGGGGGATTTTTGCCTTTGGCGAAAACCTTCCGTTTGCCTGCACTCACCGGCTGCATGTTGTTGCCGATGGCCGTTGCCGCTTTGAAGACCTGACCTCTGCTGTTGAACCTTCCTGATGCGTTTCTCCCAAGATTTCATTCGCAAAGTCGAGGACGCCACCGATCTGGTTGGGTTGATCCAAGACCAAGGGGTTGCCTTGCGCAAGGCTGGAACCTCCTTCAAGGCGTGTTGCCCCTTTCACAACGAAAAGACACCCTCCTTCAACGTCAACCCGCAGCGTGGGTTTTTTCATTGCTTCGGGTGCAATGTTGGTGGAGGGGCGGTGAAGTTCCTCATGTTGCACGAGCGCGTGAGTTTCGTGGAAGCGATCACGGAACTCGCCCGCAAGGCCGGTATTGCCTTGGAGGGGGAATCCGGCCCCCGCAAGCGAGACGATGCCGAGGAAGGCATGGCGTGCCTCAAGCAGGCGCAAACCTTCTTCTGTCAGCAGTTACGGGAACCCGGCGGGGAGGAAGCTCGGAACTACCTCGAAGAACGCAAGGTTCCCACAGCATTGCAAGAGCGTTTTGCGCTGGGTTATGCTCCGGACGACTGGCAAGGGCTGCTGCGGCACCTGCAAACGCGCAGCATCCCGAACGGCTTGGTCGTCAGGGTCGGACTGGCTAAAACCAGCGAACGTTCCGAACGCCCCTACGACCGCTTCCGGAACCGCCTGATCTTCCCCATCCGTGATCCTCGTGGACGTTGCATCGCGTTTGGCGGTAGAATCCTTGGTGCCGAGGACGGCCCGAAGTACTTGAACAGTCCGGAAACCGATTACTACCACAAGAGCCAAATCCTCTACGGGTTGTACGAAGGTTTGGACTCCATCCGCCGTAGCCGCAAACTGCTCGTGGTTGAGGGCTACCTCGATGTCATGCGGCTGCACGAATATGGCATTGGCGAGGCGGTTGCACCATGTGGAACCGCGCTCACCCCCAAGCACGTTCAGGTTGCAGAACGCTATGCGGACGTGGTGACGTTGCTCTTCGACGGTGACGAAGCCGGACGCAACGCGGCCCTCAAGAACGCGAGGCTCTTTCTCGCCAGCAAGGCCGAGGCACAGGTCGTCACCCTGCCGCTTGGCGAGGACCCGGACACGTTTCTGTTGAAAAACGGGGCCGAGGCCATGCGTGATCTGCTTGCAGACGCTAAGCCGCTGCTAGAGTTTTTGGTACAGGAAACGCTCTCCCGGATGCCCGATTCCGTGCAAGGCCGGATGCGGGCGGTGGAGGAACTGGTCCCGCTGCTGGCGCAAATCCCACAGCAGGACCGTCGGCAGCTCACGCTGGTTGCACTTGCGGATCAGCTCAAGGTCAGCCCGGAGGTGTTGTTGAGAAAACTGCCGGAATCGTTGCATTCCGAAAATGAAAATGCTAAACCTATCCATCCTGCACACACCGAGAGTAGTCGTACAGACGAATGGTGGGTCGTGCAAGCGTTGCTGGCCCAGGGGCAGTTGTGGTCCTTGGCCCGTCAGTACCTTCTCCCTGAAGAGATGCAGGACACCCGACTCCGGCACATCTACTCGCGCCTGATGGAACTACCTCCAGACCTGCTGCACCCCCTTGATCCTTCCGGAGTTGAACGTCAGGATCCCGAACTGCATCGCGATCTGGCCCCGCTGTTGGCCGAGGATTTTCTGGAGCGTAATCTCGAATCGCAGTTCCGCTGGTCCGTCCGGCGGCTCAAGGAACGCTCACTCAAGTTGCGCTATCAGGAAAAAAGTGCGGGTCTGGTCGAGGAAGACCGCCTGCGGGCCGGAATGGAACTCCGGCGCTTGAACGCTCAGTTGCAGCAGTTGCTGCCTCAAGTGGAAACGATGCAAGCCCCGTGAACCCGACCAAGGCAGGCAACATGAACCACCTCAGCGTTATACCCTCATCCTTTACGGCACCGGGAACTCCCGGAGAACTGGGTCGCAATGAAATCCGTGTGGTGCGGGGATTGGTGGCTGAAGGGCGCGAGCAGGGTTACCTCAGCCTCGATGACATCAATCAGCAGCTTGCCGACTCGACTCCGAACCCGGAACAGGTGGAACAGATCCTCAACATCCTCTCCGAAATGGATATTGACGTGATAGACGGAGGTCGCAAGATCAACCTTCGTCAACACGACTACGACCCCGAATTTGAGGATGAATTTTTCGGAGAAGACGGACTTGACCTCGACCCCGGCACTGACACGGCCACCGGGGATCCGGTGCGCATGTACCTCCAGGAGATGGGGGCTATTAGCCGACTCACCCGCGCCGGCGAGGTGGAGGTCGCACAGCGTATCGAAGAGGGCCAGCAGAAGGTGATCAAGATTCTGGCACAATCCAACCTGATCGCCCTCCAGCTCATCGAGACCAACAAGCGGCTCAAAAGCCAGAAACTGCGGGCGCGGCGGCTAATCTCCGGACTCGATGAGGACGACAACGTGATCGAAGACGATGCTGCCGCTTCCGAAAAACTCAGTGAGCAATTGGACGTGATGCAACAGCAGCATGAAGCGGCAATGGTACTGCGTCAAAATGCTGGAAAAATGCTGAGCAAGAACGACAAGGCCAAACTCGCTGGATACGAAAGCAGGATTCACGAGGTCATCCGCTCCATCAGTTTCAATTCGCGGCAATTGGAGGAGATGTGTCAAAACCTTTTCCAGTACAAGCACAAGATCGACCTCACCAGCCAGCAGATGGAGTGCCACTTCAAGGAGCTGCGCCTACCGCCTGAGCAGGCGGACGAGCTCTTCCGGCAGTATCGGCAAGCTGGGGTGAGCAAGCGCAAACGTGTGGCATCGGAAATCACCGAGCAGACGGGGCTGCGTTTCAGTGTCGCCAATCGCTGCTACGAAAAGATCGAGTCCGGACGCTGCCGCATTGCTGCCATGACGGAGCGGGTGTTGCTGAGCCGGGAGACGTTTGTGGAGCAGGTGAAGGAATTGCGTCGTACCGAATTGCAGGTCAAGCAGGCGAAATCGGACCTAGTGGGTGCAAACTTGCGACTCGTGATCAGCATTGCCAAGAAATACACGAACCGAGGCTTGCAGTTCCTTGACCTCATTCAGGAAGGCAACATTGGCCTGATCAAGGCGGTGGATCGATTTGAGTACCGCCGGGGTTTCAAATTCTCGACCTACGCGACGTGGTGGATTCGGCAATCGATCACGCGGGCACTTGCAGATCAGGCTCGCACCATCCGGATTCCGGTTCACATGATTGAGGCGATTAACAAGCTCTCGCGCCTGACCCGGATGTTGGTGCAGGAGTATGGGCGTGAGCCGACCGCCGATGAAATTTCTGATCACTTGGGCATGCCCTTGCATCGAATCCGGAAAGTGCTTAAAGTCGCGAGGGAACCCGTTTCGCTGGAGACGCCAGTTGGCGATGATAACGATTCCCCACTCAGCAGTTTAATTGCTGATGAAAAAGCAGACAATCCTGACGATGCCGCGTTTTATACCCACATGCAGGAAAAAACCCGGGAGGCGCTCAACTCCCTGAGCAGCCGGGAGGAAAAAGTGTTGCGGCTCCGTTTTGGCCTTGACGAGGTGAAAGAGTACACGCTGGAGGAAGTCGGACAGGATTTCGAGGTCACCCGCGAACGTATCCGGCAGATCGAATCCAAGGCGCTACGCAAGCTCCGGCATCCTTCGCGCTCCAAATACCTCCGCCCCTTCTACGAAGGCTGACCCGGAATGCCCGTGCAACGCTTGCTGTCCCATTTTCTCCGCACCCTTTTAGTGCTTGGGGTGCTACTGATCCTGATCGGTGTTGAAACTACTCCTGTGTTCGCACAAGCTGCGGAGGTTCAACAGATCGAACTAGTCCGGCGTGGACGGCAGCTCAGCATCCGGTTGTTCCTCAACCAGCCCCCGGTTTACCAGATCTCGGAAAATCTGGACGCCCACACCCTTGTCGTCAAGTTTCGCAACACCAAACCCAGTTTCCCGGACGGCAACTCGGTCAAGCTCTTCAACGACTCACAGGTGGAGGGGGTGCGCTTCTTGGAGGTGGGTCCGGACCTCTGGGCGCAGTTCAAGTTTCGGACAGCGGGGCTGGTGTTTGACATCGATCCCCCGGAAGTGCCGAACATCCTGCAACTCACTTTCCGCCCCTCCAAGCAGCTTGAGCCGCTACCGCCCATCGAACCTGGGGCCAAGGTGCAACTGTTGGCAACGAATTTCCGCTCCGTTGCTGCGGAGGGTGGGCTGTCTGGACACACACGCCTCACCCTGATTTTCTCGGAAGCCCCACGGCTTTTCATGCAGCAGCACGGTAGGGAAATCGAGTTGCGTTTCCCGGACACCCTGCCCGCTGAGGATTATGAAACGCCGGAGTTTGAAGATGGGAGAGTGCGCTTAGAGAGTCTAGATTCGGATGAAAGCCAGATTTTCCTGACTCTGGCCATGCTGGGGGCGGAGTCTCGGGTGGAGCGCAACCTGCGGGAAACTCCTCCACGCTGGGAGGTGGATGTGTACGGCGTGGCCGCAGCTGCTCCGGAACCGGAGCCGGAGGGTGAGCTTTCCCCGGAGGAGGAACTGCGGCTGCGCAACGAGCGCGCCATTGTCAAAAACCGCAAGATTCAGGTTCAGAATTTCTACCAACAAGGCGAGAACGCCTTCCGGAAGGGCGACTATGAAGGAGCGGTTGGTTTCTTCAAGCAGTCCTACTCGGCGGCAAAGAATAATGTGGGGGTGTTTGAGGACACGATGGAGCCTGCGGCCATCCGGGCGCTCTACCGCAAGGCTGACACGATCTACACGATGCTGGAGCGCCGCCGGGGGCGCAATTTCCACGAGGCGATTGACGCTTACCTCACGGCCCTGCGCGTGTCGGAGGATTACGGACTCATCGAAGACCTCGCCCCACATGCTTATTTCCGGATTGGACGCAGCTACCAGCGCATGAAATTCACGCAGGAAGCGAACACCAGTTTCGAAAAACTCAAGAGCAAATTCCCCACTTCGCTGGAGGCGAGTGAGGCGAATTTCTGGAAGGCGCTCAACCAGATCGAACGCCGGGATTGGGAGCAGGCGATCAAGGATTTCGAGGAGTACCTGCAAGTGACACCGAATCCGCGCTTCCTCGCCGAAACCCACTACCGCATGGCGCAGGCGTACTACCACTTGGATCGGCCCATCATCGCCAAGGAGCATTTCGACAGCGCCCGCGATCTGGACCCGCAGTACGTGCTGGAAGACCCCACGCTGCTCTTCCACATGGGTGAAACGTATTACGAGAACGCAGATTTCATGACCGCCCGCGAAGCGTTCCGCGCCCTGCTGGAGCGTTACCCCAAGCAGGATTTCACCAAGCTCGTGGCCCTGCGGCTAGGGGATTTCCTGCGGGACGAGGGCAAGGAGGAACAGGCGATCCGGGCCTACGAAAAGGCGATCAACAGCTACTCCCGCGAAATCGTCCTGCTCGGCAAACTCCGCATCGCCAACATTCAGGCAACCCGGCCCTATTCGGACGAGTATCTGGAGGCCATTGACCTCTACGATGAAATCGTGCGGCTCTATCCGGATGCGCCGCAGTCGGAGGAAGCTCTGCTACGCAAGGGGTTGACCCTCACGCTTTACGGAATGTACAAGCCCGCGATTGAGGAATTGGAGAAGTACCAAGAGAAGCACCCGCTCAGTCCTTACGTCCGACGCGGCGTCGTCCGAGAAAACATTGACGAGAACCTCAAGGGGTTGATTGACGACCAGTTCCAGCGGCAGGAGTTGTTGGAACTCATTGCCAACTACCGCGACTACAAGGCGAAGTACTTGCTCAACTTCCGTTTCGATTCTACCCTCTTTCAGGTTGCGGTCGCACACCAGCGCCTTGGGTTTTACGAGGAAGCCCTCGATTTGCTCAAGTTTCTCGACTCGCGGGTACAGGGCACAATGCTCGAACTGGCCCGGCTGCAAACGGCGTTGGCCCTCGTCGAGAAGGGCGATCCCTCGCTCTCACGGGATCAGCTCACTCGCTTTCTCGCGGACTATCCGGACAGCCTCTATGACGCCGATGCCCGCTTCAGCCTCGCGCAGGTTTACCGTCAGGCGAAGGAGTACGACAAGGCTCGTATTGTTTACGAACAGACCATCCAGAAGTATGACGACGACGAGGACCCTTTGCGGATGGAGGTGGTCCCGGAACTCTGGTACGAGCTTGGGCAGATGTACGAGGAGATTGGCCGTTACGCCGAATCCGGACGCGCCTACCGCGAAGCGATTACAAAGTACCGACACCCCGTGACTGCGCAGGACACCCCGCAGTTCATCATTGACAGCCACTTCCGAGCCGGGGAAATGCTCACCAAGGTCCAAAGCGATCAGGAAGCGCTAGGGCTCTACCAAAATGCCGTGGCGAACTACGCTGAACGCGAAGGCCCGGAAACCCGCAAACAGGTCAACTGGGCACGTTACCAAATCGGAGTGATCCAAGCTCGGCTCGGTATGGAGAAAGAGGCTCTCGAAACCTTCCGGCAGTTGGTTGCAAGCCCGGAAGGCGAAGGGGAAATGTGGAAACGCCTCGCCAGTGAAAACCATCAGAACCTCACCCAGCAACTCTCCTACCAGCAGTACCTCAATCAGTAACGAGTTTGGTAGTGGTATGCGACTTTTTCAGCAAGCCCTAACTTGATCTTCCTCGGATAGTCTTTGGGCCTCTCAATCTCAAAACCTTCATCCAATTTGGGGACGCTTAATAAAAATTCCTTAAAGCTGGGTAGATTGGTGGTTAGCTCTTCATACGCTTGGGTCGAGAGTACGACCACGGCTTTTTCACCGCAACGAGTCACATACTGAGGACCATGCCGCAAAGCATCGCCCACGACTTTGCTGAACGGAGCCTTGGCAACCTGTAATTTCCATGTAGCGCCCATACCGTCTCCTTGATTTGTTGATCTTCATGAACAGCCTAGTCAGGCTAGTCACTTGATGGATGCTCATCAAGATGTTTCTGTTGCTGGCTGATTGATCCGGAAATCAAGCTGCTGGAAGCCTTGTCCTGCAAGACGGGGAGTGGGGCTGCTAAGTCACTACTGCGGGGACGATGAAGTCCGCATCGCTCCGTTTGACATGATCGCTTTCCCGCTCTCCAGCCTGTGAGCGGAGTGATTGCCATGTCAGTTAACGAAACTAACGAAGTCCGCTATGAACACATAACTTTTTATAAAAATAGATTTTTTACAAATCGCACAGCATTGTTACAATCTCCTTCTTATTGAAAGCAAAGAACGCAGCAATGTAAGGCGACTGTGGCCAGTCGAGCAAAGGTGATGGAAATCCGTGGTGGCGCAGACGGGTCATAAAATCATAGCTAGAAGAGCAGCTTGTGTTTCCGGGCTTGAGTTCCCGCGACATTCCGCTAGACTCAATCCGGTATGGAACTCAGGACGTTTATGCAAAAGCAACATCTGGTGCTCTGGCTGGTGGTGGCTCTGTTAGGGGGCGCGTCTCCGGCGTGGGCTTTCAAGATCGGGGTGGTGGACCTCAACCGTGCGCTCAACGAATCGGAATCCGGTATCCGCTCCCGGAACGTGCTGGAAGCACGGGGGCGTCAGAAGCAGAAGGAGTTTGAGGTGGAGAAGGAGGAGTTGCGGCAGTTGGGGGAGGAATTGCGCAACAACCCTTTGCTCACCAAAACAGCACGACAGCGTAAGGAGCAGGAGTTGCAGCAACGCCAGCAGCAGTTGCAGGAGCAGGCGCGGCAATTCGAGCAGGAGTTGCGTGGGCAGGAGCGTCAGTTGACCGAGACCATTTTCAACGAGTTGAAGGGGTCAATCCGCACGGTTTCGATGCGCGAGAAGTTCGACCTTGTGCTGGAGCGCAACGCCACTCAGGTGATCCTTTACATGCAGGAGGACACCACCGACCTCACTCAGAAGGTGATTGACCACTACAACGCCCTCAAAGCATCGGAGTGACCCGTGACCAAGGACATTGAAGCGATCCGCAAGATTCTGCCGCACCGCTACCCCTTTTTGATGATTGATCGCGTACTGGAGGTGCGCGAGGGGGAATTTTGCAAGGCAGTCAAGAATGTCACCATCAACGAGCCAATCTTTCAGGGGCACTTCCCGGAAATGGCGGTGTTTCCTGGGGTGCTGCAACTGGAGGCGATGGCGCAGACGAGCGGGTTCATCATTGATTCCGTGATGCAGGAAGACCGCGGACTGATGGCGTTCTACGCCGGAGTCAACAATGCGAAATTCCGCAAGCAGGTGGTGCCCGGAGACCAGTTGGTGATCGAATCCACCCTCGCCAACCGCAAGAAGAATTTTTGGGTGTTCAACGCCAAAGCGCTGGTGGAGGGCAAGGTGGTCGCCCAGGCTGAAGTCCGTTTGATGGGGTCACCATGAGTGCATTCAGCGTTAAGGAAGTCCGCAAGATCGCCAAGCTCGCATCGCTGGAACTGACTTCAGAGGAGGAGCAGGAATTCGCCCAGCAGTTCGGCACCATCCTCGAATACTTTGAAAGGCTCAACGCCGTTGAACTTCCGGTAAATTCGGAAGCCGTCAATCCCATCCTCGCCCCGCGTGTCCGTGAAGACCGCGCCGTTGATTCCCCGGTCACGCCGGAACAGTTCAGCCCCTACCTGGAAAACCGCTTCTTCAAGGTGCCCCGGGTCATTGATGTGTGACCGATGCCGACCGGGACGCCGCTGCCGCTCCGGCTGGGCATCCTTGGGCTGGTTCTCGGGCTCCACGCCGCGCTAATTCCGCTCTTGCCGCAGTGGTTTCGCCCACCGCCATCCCCGGAAAATTCCCTGCTCATCGAACTGGAACGCTGGACGCCACCCACGCCTGTTCTGCCTGGTTTCCAACCGGAACCACCGTCGCAGCAGCTCACAGCTTCATCGCCTGCGGAGCAAACGCCCATCCCGGAACCTCCCGTCGAGGAACTGGAAACGGATCAATTGGAAGACCTGATTCAGGAAACTCCGGCGGAACTGCTCAGTATGAAGCAGCTCAAGAGCGCCGTCCGCCGCTCCGAACCCCAGCTTTCCGTGCCGGAACCCCAGCCTGCGGAAAAATCGACGGTTCAGCCTCCCGCCGAAGCTGAAACCTCCCCACCGGAATCAACTGAACCGGGCACCGATTCTGCCGAAGCTGAGGAAAACTTGCTGGCACGACTGGAACCACAGATGCCGAACCCGGCCTTGAGTCCGGGGCTGCCCTCGCTTCCACCCAAGCCACAGCAAGCGGTAGCGATTCCACTGGCTTCCAAAACGCCGCTGCTTCCGGAGCAGTGGTTTTTGCGCGAAGGCATGTCGGTGCCGCTCAAACTCCCGGAACCCTCCGGGCCGCTCCAAGTCGGAGGGGAATTGCCCAAACCCTCGCTCCTCCCCGTTTCTCCAAATCGCAAATCCGAGCTCCCGCCCCCGCCGGGAGCGGGAGACTCCGGACGATCCGGCGGGGGTTTCTTCACGCTCAGTTCCTACGACTGGCCCTACGAGTCGTACATGGGGCGTTGGGCGCAGACCCTCCAATACACTTGGAACAACAATCCACCGCTCGACTACGCCCACGGGCTGCGTCCACAGGGGGGCGATGTGTTTGTGCTGGTGCGCGTTGACCGCTCCGGCACCTTGGAATCCTACGAAATCACCAACGTGATCCTCGCTTCTCCGGAAATGGAGGCCTCCGTGATCTCGGCCCTGTTGGCATCCGGACAACTGTCTGCGCTGCCGGATGATTTCGGGGAGGACGAACTGGTGGTTCACTTCCGCTTCATCTACCCGCCCCTGCGTTGAATCCGGGGAATCGTCTTGTGAGGCGGAGAGCCGCTTGGTAGCCTGCTTGCTTGCATACCGATACGGGGATGCTCGGTACGCGCACTCCAAAATCTGACGAAAAATCACACCCCTGACCCTTCCATGACCGGACAACAGAAACGCTACCTGCGCGGACTCGCCCACGCCCTCAAACCCGTGATCAACATTGGCAAATCCGGACTCACAGACGAGGCGTTCAAGCAGATCGAGGCCCGCTTGCTCACCAACGAATTGATCAAGGTCAAAGTGATGGAACACAGCCCGTTCTCCCAGAAGGAGTGTGCCGCCAAGCTTGATGGACGCGAGGAGGTTGCGGTGGTGCAAGTGATCGGCAAGACAATCGTCCTCTATCGCCCCCATCTGGAAGAACCGATGATCACACTGCCAGGGGCCATGTGCCAAGACGGAAAAGGAGGAAGTAGGCCAGAACGAACTGACGCTGGGCGAGATTTACGACAAGTCAACTTCCCGGAGCTTCAAGAAATGGCATGAGCGAGACCTTCTACGTCACTACCCCGATTTACTACGTCAACAGCCACCCGCACATTGGGCACGCCTACACGACGATTGCCGCCGATGTGTTCACGCGCTACCGGCGGCTTTTTGGCGAAGAGGCGTATTTCCTGACGGGGACGGACGAACACGGGCAGAAGATTGCGGAATCGGCCGCGCAAGCCGAGATTGATCCGCAGGAGTTCGTGGACCGCATGGCGGGCGAGTTCCGGGACATGTGGCCCTCCCTGCACATTGCACACGATCAGTTCATCCGCACGACCGATCCGGAACACAAATCCGCAGTGCAGGCGGTGCTTCAGAGAATCCATGACCAGGGCGAAATCTACCTCAAGGAGTACGAAGGGCTGTACTGCGTCGGTTGCGAACGTTTTCTTGATGAATCGGAACTGACGCCGGAAGGTGATTGTCCGGATCACCAGAAGCCACCTCAGCCGCACAAGGAGCAGAACTACTTCTTCCGGATGAGTGCCTATCAGGCTTGGCTGGTGCAGTTGCTGGAAAACAATCCCGAACTGGTGTACCCCGGACGCTACCGCAACGAACTGCTGCGCTTCTTGGAAGCTCCCCTGCAAGACCTCTGCATTTCACGTCCGAAAAGTCGCTTGAGTTGGGGAATTGAACTGCCCTTCGACAAGGAGTTTGTCACCTACGTCTGGTTCGATGCGTTGCTCAACTACCCCAACGCCCTTGGCTGGCCGGATGCCCCGCGCTACCAAAAATTCTGGCCGCACTGCCACCACATCATCGGCAAGGACATTCTCAAGACGCACGGCATCTATTGGCCGTGCATGCTCAAAGCGGCGGGGATTCCCGTGTTTCAAAAACTGGTGGTTCATGGACACTGGGTGATCGGCGGCAGCAAGATGAGCAAGTCGCTCGGCAATGTTGTCAATCCACTGGACATGAAGAATCGCCTCGGTGTGGATGCAATGCGCTACTTCCTGCTCCGCGAAATGAGCTTTGGGGAGGACGCGAACTTCACGGAAGCCCTCGCGCTCGCTCGCTACAACGGAGACCTCGCCAACAACCTCGGCAACCTCATCAGCCGCTCAATCACGCTCGCTCGCAAGAATTTTGACGGACAGGTGCCACCATGTGGAGAATTAGCCGAGTTGGAAACCAACTTGCGGCATGAGTTCACAGCAGGCGTGGGGCGTGTCCGGGAATTGGTGTGTGCCTTCCAACCGCATCGGGCGCTTGAGTTGGTGACACAACTCAGCAGTGCGGTCAACAAGTACATTGACGAACACAAGCCGTGGAAGTTGGCGAAGGAACCAGAACAGTGTGAACTCCTCGGAACCGTGCTGTACTCCGCGCTGGATTCCGCCCGCATCCTCGTGGGGTTGCTCCAGCCAGTGATGCCGGAGAAGATGGCAGAGGCGCAGCGGCTGCTTGGCCTGCCTGTGCAACCGCTTGCGTTTGACCAGCTTGTCCCCGGAACGCTGGAGTCGGGAACTCCACTTCCGGAGCCAACTCCGCTCTTTCCCAAGTTGCAGGCATCTCCGGTGGAATCCGCTCCCAAGCCGACCAAAAAACAGCAGTCCGCAGTGGCCCCCAAACCAAAGGCGGACGAATCAAATTCCGGAAACGAAATCGGCATCGACACCTTCCAGCAGATTGAACTGAAGGTCGGAATCGTCCGGGAGTGCCGACGCATGGAAAAATCGGACAAGCTGCTGGTCTCGCAGATTGATCTCGGCGAGGGTCGGTTGCGCAGCATCGTCTCCGGAGTGGCGGAGTTCTACACACCGGAACAGATGGTCGGCAAGCGCGTTGTGGTCGTGGCGAACCTCAAACCCGTGAAGCTGCGCGGCGAGCTTTCGGAAGGCATGGTGCTCGCATCGGACGATGGCACGACAATCACTGTGGTGGAGGCGCCCCAAGCAGCGGCTCCGGGCACGGTGGTGCGCTAGAAATTCAATTGACAATCGCAGGATCTGGTGAAATACTGCGAAGACTTTAACTGGACCCGTCTGTCCATCTCAAAAAACGTTGCATGACCGTCGCTAACGATTATCTCCCCATCCTGATCCTGATTCTTGTGGGCGCAGGCCTTGCGGGGATGTTCACCATCATTGGTTTGGTGGTCGGCCCCAAGCTGCGTACCCGTGAGAAGGCGGCCCCATTCGAGTCCGGCTTCATCGGCAAAGGCCTGGAGGGCCATCGCTACGACGTCAAGTTCTTCATGACTGCGTTGGTCTTTTTGGTTTTTGACGTGGAGATTGTCTTTCTCTACCCGTGGACGGTGCAACTCCGTGAGTTGGGCTGGTTCGGGTTCATCGCGAGCATGGTGTTCATTTCGGTGCTGACGCTTGGGTTGGTTTACGATTGGAAGAAAGGTGCACTCGAATGGGAGTGACGAAACAACGATATTAGGAGACGATATGGCTGCGGCAAACTACGGAGATTTTCTGACCACCACCTTCGACAACGTGGTGAACTGGTCGCGAAAATTCTCGCTGTTCCAGTACCCCTTTGTGACGGCGTGTTGCGGGATGGAGTACATGGCGGCAGCGTGTTCGCATTATGATATTGCACGCTTCGGTGCAGAAATCCCACGCTTTTCGCCAAGGCAGTCGGATGTCCTCTGGGTGGTCGGCACGATCACGCACAAGATGGCTCCGGTGCTGAAGACGATCTACGACCAGATGGCCGAGCCGAAGTGGGTGATAGCCTTTGGCGCCTGTGCGTCATCCGGGGGTTTTTACCAGAACTACTCGGTGCTTCAGGGCATTGATCGCCTGATTCCGGTCGATGTGTACATCGCCGGCTGCCCCCCGCGTCCGGAAGCCGTGCTTGACGGTCTGATGGAGTTGCAGCATCGCATCCAGAACGATGGGCCGACCGTCGAGAGCGGGATGCTCAACCCGTCCATGGCGCGGCACCGCGAGCAGAAACTCGACCACCTCAGTCGCTACTTCGAGATCCCGGACAAGCAACTGTTGGAAAACACTCAGAATCCCAAAAGCAACCGCAGCACCAAACCCGGCTATGTGTATTCCGATGAAAACGTGGTCGTGCGCCCGCACATGGGTTACGACTCGCCTGCTGACCAGCGCAAGAAAGAGGCACTCCGCGAAGAGTCCTGATCCTGCGGAAAAACTCGTCCTGACCCACGCACATGACTGAAACCACCACGGTTCCGGAGTCCGAAACTCCGAGGGCGCTCACGGCCCTGCTCCAGCAGCAGTTTCCGGACACGCTCATTGATTTCCACAATCACCGCGGCGATGAAACGGTCCGGGTCAAGCGCGAGGCGATTGTGTCCGTCTGCCAGTTCTTGCGCGATGATCCCCGTTGCAAGTTCGAATTGATGGTTGACCTGACCGCAGTGGATTATTTTGAACAACACCGCGAACCGCGCTTTGAGATGGTGTATCACTTCAAATCGCTCACCCACGGACACCGCTTGCGTGTCAAGACTCCGGTTCCGGAGGACGATTGCCGGGTGGATTCGATCCACGAACTTTGGGAAGCGGTCAACTGGTATGAGCGTGAGTGCTGGGACATGTTCGGCATCGAGTTCACGGGGCATCCGAACCTCACGCGCCTGCTCATGTACGAGCAGTTCGAAGGGCATCCCCTGCGTAAAGACTACCCCATGGATCGCCAGCAACCTATTATAGAACTGCGCGAGATTGACGAACGAAATCAGTACGGAAGGGCATGAGCATGGAGAGCGCACTCGCAGAACCTCAACTTTCTAGACTCCCCCTCGAAGCCGAAGAGGATACTTCGATCATGGCGATTGAGGTGGGGCCGGCGCATCCCGCGATGCATGGAATCGTGCGCTTCACCACCTATGTGGATGGCGAGACAATCGTGGACATGGTTCCGGAAATCGGCTACTTGCACCGGGGCTTTGAGAAGGAATCCGAAAACTCGAAGTGGATTCAGGTCATCCCCTACACCGACCGCCTTAACTACGTCTCGCCTCTGCTCAACAACATCGGCTACTCGATGGCCGTGGAAAAGCTCTTCGGGGCCGAGGTGCCACGGCGGGCGGAGTACACCCGTGTCATCATGGGAGAAATCTCCCGGATCACCGATCACCTCACCTGTGTTGGCGCGGCGGCGATGGAAGTGGGCGCGTTCACCTTCTTCCTCTGGTTCATCAAGGCCCGCGAATACCTCTGGGAACTCATCGAGCAGGTCAGCGGGGCGCGGATGACGACGAACTGGACGCGCTTCGGCGGCAACGCCACCGACCTTCCGGACGGCTTCCTCGACGACTTGCAGGAACGGCTCGACAAGGTCAAGGACATCCTCGACGAGTGCGACAAGCTGCTCTCGAAAAACAAGATTTTCATTGACCGCGTCAAGGACGTGGGGACGATCTCGAAGGAAGACGCGCTTTCCTTCGGGTTCTCCGGGCCAATGCTGCGTGCTTGCGGGGTGCCGTTTGACGTGCGGCGCTCCGATCCCCACTCGGTCTATGACGAACTCGATTTCGAGATTCCGGTCGGCACTGTGGGCGACTGCTTCGACCGCTACCTCGTTCGCATGGAAGAGATGCGCCAGAGCATCTCCATCATCGAGCAGGCGGCGGACAAGATGCCCTACGGCCCGATCATGACCGACCAGCGCTGGGTTGACTATCCGGACAAGAAGGAGGTGTACGGCAACATCGAGGGATTGATCGAACACTTCAAGATGGTCATGGAAGGGCACCAGCCTCCGAAAGGCGAGGCCTATGTAGCCGTCGAGGGCGGCAACGGCGAGGTCGGTTTTTATGTCGTCTCAGACGGCTCCGGAGACCCCGTGCGAGTGCGGTTGCGCCCTCCGTGCTTCAACTATGTTCAGGCCATGAGGCACATGACCATCGGCCACTACATTGCCGACATCGTGCCCATCTTCGGCTCCATCAACATGATCGGTGGGGAGTTAGATCGCTAAAGAATGCTCTGCCTAAAAGAATTCCGTGGTCTTTGTTCCCCATGCAGAAAGTGAGTATCAACGACTTGTCGCTGTATTGGATAATTTGATTGATGAAGTGGGTGAAGATGAGAATCCTCCCTTGGTTTCCTTGATGGAAGTTGTTGGAGTTCTGATCGAGAAGTATGAGGATGAGCATGTTCCAGAATTGTCAAAAATCTAGAAGTTGTTAATATCCGAGATGCGAACAGACACGATCACTATCCCCGCCCGTCGCGGCAAGGCCGCACAGGTCAAAGCCGGACAAGGCGTGAAAGTGATCAACACGCATGGGGCGCAGGTGGTGGACACTTGGGCGTTCCGAGCCGATGACCTGACCGAGTTCATGTCGATGGAACACAGCCGACCCTACTTCATGAAACTGCGCCCAGAAGCGGGCGACACGCTCGTGACCAACCAGCGTCGTCCAATCCTGACTTTGATCGAGGACACCTCCGGAGGCATTCATGACACCCTGATGGCGGCGTGTGACAACCCACGCTTTGGCTTGCTCGGCTGCACGGAGTATCATGACAACTGCACCGATAACCTCGCTGCCGGGATGCAGGAGCTTGGACTCAAAGAGCCGGAAACTCCGAGTCCGCTCAACCTTTTTATGCACATTCCGTGGACGGTGGAGGGCGGCTTGGCATGGGAAGCTCCGGTTTCGACTCCGGGAAGCTATGTGGTGCTACGGGCGGAGATGGACTTGGTGGTCGCGTTTTCGGCGTGCCCCCAAGACATTCTGCCGATCAACGGCGTGATGCGAGCGCCCACTGAGGCACACTTTCAAATCCGCGACAACCTGTGAACCCTTTGCTACAAGGCAGAGAACGTAAATGAATCCACTGCTTGAAATCCTCTCGATTCCGCTAGTCCAGACGATCCTGAAGATCATGTTCATGATCATGATCTTCGCCATGCCGCTCGGCACTCTGATGACGCTGATGGAGCGCAAGTGGAGCGCCATGGTGCAAGATCGGGTAGGACCGAACCGGGCGAACGTTGGGAACTTCCGGGGGCACGGACTCGCTCACATTGCGGCGGACGCACTCAAGTCCATCTTCAAGGAGGACACGATACCGGAAGGCTCGGATCGCTTCCTCTACTTGATCGCACCCTTCTTCGGATTGATCGCCGGGGTTTCGGTTTTTGCGATTGTGCCCATCGCCGCACCGATTGGAAACTTCACCTTTCAGATCACGGATATTGAACCCGGATTGCTCTTCATCTTCGCCATCACCTCCCTGAGCGTCTATGGCGCGGTCCTCGCCGGAGCCAGTTCCAACAGCAAGTTCGCCTTACTCGGCGGCATCCGAGCCTCAGCGCAGATGATCTCCTATGAAGTCTTCATGGGTCTCGCGCTCATGGGCATCTTCATGGTCTATGGCTCCACCCGCGTCAGCGAAATCGTGGACGGCCAGAACGCCTACTGGTTTGGAAGCTTGATTCCCAAATGGGGAATCCTAACCCAACCGCTCGGCTTCCTACTCTTCACCACGGCTTTGGTCGCAGAAACTAAGCGGGCGCCGTTTGACGCTCCGGAAGGCGAATCCGAAATTGTTGCGGGTTACTTTTTAGAGTATTCTGGAATGCGCTGGTCGGCGTTCATGCTTGCCGAGTACCTTGCCATCGTCGGAGTTGCTGCACTTCTCACCACGCTCTTCTTCGGCGGCTACCATGTCCCGTGGCTCCACCTTTGGGAGAGTGCTCCGGTCTGGTTGGTGCGAGTGCTTCAGTTCACCAAGTTCACCGCGTTTGTGCTCTTCTGTTGCTGGTTCCAGATTCAACTGCGCTGGACGGTGCCGAAATTCCGCTTTGACCAAACGATGGCCCTCGGCTGGAAAAAACTGCTACCGCTTTCGTTGGCGAACACCGTGGCCACAGCGGCCATCATCCTGATTTTTGTCTGAGAAAGTTTATGGAACTGAAAGTCAAACAGATGCAACGGGTGGACGGATTCAAGGAATCCCTCTACCTGCCCGCGCTCTTCATGGGATTCCGCCTGACCGTCCGCCACTTCTTCCGCAACCTTTTTGGGTCAAAGGATGTGGTCACGGTGCAGTATCCGGAAGAGCATCGCCCGGTTTCGGTGCGCTGGCGTGGACGGCATCGGCTCACACGCCGGGAAGACGGCTTCCTCAAATGTGTAGCCTGCTACATGTGCGAAACGGTGTGTCCGGCAAAGTGCATCCACATTGACGCGGGAGATCATCCGGACCTCTCGGTGGAGAAATACCCCGTACACTTCGACATTGATGAACTGCGTTGCGTCTTCTGCGGACTCTGCGTGGAGGCGTGTCCGAAGGAGGCGATTCGGATGGACACCGGTGTGATCTCGATGGCCTTTACATCGCGGAACCCCTTCGATTTTACCCGTGATTTGCTCAAGGATGAGTACCAACCCAATGAGGTGACCAAATTCTCGGACGCGGACCTCCCGCAGCCCAAATCCCAAGCAGAGGCGCTTCCTAATTCGGTTGGTCTTCCTGCGGCATAATTCGACAGCGGGGCCAAGCATCCGCTCCCGCTCTCCCAAGTTTCCCCATTGACTGGCGAGTCCTTCACTCCGTACGAACAAGCGCGGCTTGCGCCTTACGTCACCAACACGGACCGCTCCATCTTTGCGCTCACGAACCTCCCAGAGGTGATCAAGGGTGCCCTCTTTTCACGCTACTCCCGTTCCACGCTGGGGCTGCGGCGTCTCCTGCTCCGGGAATTCATTGACGACGATGCGGCTGAATTCTCCGCAATCCAAGGTGGCATAGGAAACATCGCACAAGACACTGCGCTGGCGGTTGGACGTGCGCAGTCGTTCTACGACCGCATCCTCGACGGCTACGGGGACGACTCCATTGGTGAACTCGGCGGGGCGCATCTTGCGGTGGAGGAAGTCTCGATTCTGGCCACCAAAACATTGGAAGACGCTCGCATCGGCGGTTCACCGCTGGAGAAATCGACGCGCTACGTTTCCTTCGGGCAGAAAGTTGCGGGCGATTACCGTTTCTACAAAGAGCCGCGACTGCTCGACTCCCGACACCGCGAACGCTACCTGAACGCCTGCCGGACGCTGTTTGACACCTACGATCAACTCAACGAACCGATCCGCGAGTACGTCCGCAGCCGCTTGCCCCGTGATCCAAACACCCCGGAGGCCGCTTACGAACGTTCCGTCCGCGCCTTGGGCTTTGACTTCATCCGGGGGCTGTTGCCCGCTGCGACCCTCACGAACATGGGGGTGTTCGGCAATGGGCGCTTCTTTGAAAGCCTCATCTCCCGGCTCCACATTGAACCTCTCCAGGAATTTCAGGACATCGCCCAAGCTTCTTGGGAAGAGTTGGCAAAGGTGGCCCCGTCCTTCATCCGTCGTGCCCATCCGGATCATCGGCACTTTCAAGGCTACGCCGCATTCATGGAAGCTCAACGGCAAAAAATTCAGTCGGTTGCCGAGCAGCTTGAACAGGGAAGTGCAGAGCCGCTTTCTCTCCCTGCCGGAACCTCCGGGGAGGTGCGTTTGGTGGAATGGGACGCTGACGCCGAGATCAAACTGCTGGCGGCCTTGCTGTACGAACACACGGCGTTGCCGCTCCAGCAGGTGCAGGAGCAGGTTCGGCAACTGCCCGATGCCGAGCGCGAACGCATTGTCCGAGAAAGTATCGCCCTGCGCGAACACCGACGACACAAGCCGCCACGGGCACTGGAGCGTGTGTTCTACACCTTCGATTTGTTGGGCGATTATGGCATGTACCGCGACTTGCATCGTCACCGGATGCTCACGCAATGGCGGCAACCGCTGACCACGCGGTTCGGTTACAACACCCCTGTGGAACTGGAAGACGCCGGACTCGCCCAGCCCTACCACGCTGCAATGGCACAGGCGGCAGCAACATTTGAAGCAATTGCGGTGGACTATCCGCACGAAGCGCAATATGTCGTGCCGATGGCCTACCGCATCCGCTGGGGGATGCATATCAATCTGCGAGCGTTGCTGTGGCTTGTTGAATTGCGCAGCACACCGCAAGGTCATCCCGGCTACCGCCACATCGCGCAGGAACTCTTCCGGGAGGTAAAACGCGTACAACCTCGGTTGGCCGAGTGGATGAAGTTTGTTGACCTTGGCAACTACGCCTTGGGTCGCCTTGATGCCGAAGTCCGGCAGGAATCCAAGTCACCGTGAGTCCGGAAGCCGCTTTCCCGAGTTGCCTTTCTCGTCGGTTGTTGGTTATGTTAGTAATTTGTTGCTGCCTCCCGTGGTGGAACACGCACCCACAAACAGAGCATGGATAAACCCAAACATATCGTCCTGACCTCTCATCCGGGACGCGAGGAACAACGCGGCCCGAAAATCCAATGGGGGGAGGCCGACCCCAAAGTGCGAGGGCCAGTGATCGGCTCGGTGCAAAACTCGGCCAAGCGCAACGTCATCGGCGCGCACTCCGGCTCGTACGCCATCTACCGTGCCCTTGCGGTGGCGTCCGGACAACTGGATGCGGATCATGTTCCGGACCTCACGGACACCACCCCGATTGTTCCCTTGGGGCCGCATCCGCAGTGGCATGATCCGGACAAGATTGTTGCGCTCGATCCTTTCGGGCATCTCATTGGAGAGGTGTTTGCGGATGAATTGAAATCCGGTCTCGACATCCGCCCGACGATTGCAGTGACGCGGGCGCGACTGCACCTTCCGGAATTCCAGATGGCGGTGAAGGAAGGCCGCATGATTCCGGACGGAAAAATCCTGCTGAAGTCCGGCGAGGTCAGCGTGACGAAAGTCGCGGTCGAACCAGTCTGGCACCTTCCGGGCGTGGCGAAGCGTTTTGACATTGGCGAGTCGCAGTTGCGCCGCAGCCTCTTTGAGCAAACCGGAGGCATGTTTCCGGAACTGGTGACTCGCCCCGACCACCATGTTTTTCTTCCGCCCATCGGCAGCATCACGATTTATGTCGTCGGCGACCTCGCGGCGGTCACGGACCCGAAACGCAAACTGGCCTGCCGCGTCCACGACGAGTGCAACGGCTCGGATGTGTTCGGCTCCGACATCTGCACCTGCCGCCCCTACCTCATTCACGGTATCGAGGTCTGCGTGGAAACCGCGCAACAGGGCGGTGCAGGCGTAATCGCGTATTTCCGCAAAGAAGGCCGTGCTTTGGGCGAAGTCACGAAATTCCTCGTTTACAATGCTCGCAAGCGGCAGGAAGGCGGGGACCGTGCCGAAACCTACTTTGAGCGCACCGAATGCATCGCAGGAGTGCAGGACATGCGCTTTCAGCAACTCATGCCGGACGTGCTGCACTGGTTGGGCATCACCCACATCGACCGCCTTGTTTCGATGAGCAACATGAAATACGACGCCATCGCGGGGCAGGGCATCACAGTCGGGGAGCGCGTAGCGATTCCGGACGATCAGATTCCAGACGACGCCAAGGTTGAGATGGACGCGAAAAAAGCGGCGGGCTACTTCACTCCGGAAACGGTGGATTCGAGTTCGCTTGGGGAAACCACCGGACGCGACTTGGGAGAGTTTTGAGCATGGACGCCCAGGAAGCCGTCGCGCACTTGCGCTCTCCTGCAACGATTCGGGAACGCTGCCGAAGGGTGTACGAGGCCGCACGGTCGGATCAGCTCGAACACTTTCGGTTGGTTCCGGAACGACTGCCCGATGCTGTGGAAACCGTGGTTGCGGAAATCCGCAAAAACTACCCCGCGCTCGACATTCCGTACCACAGCCGCTGGCGGCATTTTGTGATTGATCGCGTGGATCATGCCACTCCCGTGCTGCGGCCACGGGTGGAAACCGATGCTCGTGAGCGCCTGCGGGTGCAGTTTGAACTTGCCGTCACCAGTGTGTTGCTGGACGCCGGAGCCGGAGCCGGCTGGTGTTTTCAGAATCCCTTAGATCGGCGTTCGCACGGACGCTCCGAAGGACTCGCCCTCGCCAGCTTTTACCTGTTTGCGGATGGTGCATTTTCGAGCAATCCCGACCATCCGTTTCGGGCCGATGCCGAAGGACTCCAGAACTTTAGCGCGGACAAACTGGCAGAGGGGTTTCAGGTTTCTGCCGACAACCCGCTGGTGGGCTTGGAGAAACGGGCGGAACTGCTCCGCAAGCTGGGAGAGGCGCTGACCACCCGCCCAAGTCAATTTGGCGGCGCACCTGCACGCATCGGCGATCTCGCTGATTGGTTCTGGGGTGAGGCAACACCCAACGATCAGGGCACGCGTTCGCTTCCAGCAGCAGCCATCCTGCGGGTCTTGCTCGACAGTTTCAGCAGCATTTGGCCCTCGCGTTTGGAAATTGATGGGCAGCCGCTCGGTGATGTTTGGCGGTATCCGGTGGTGCAGACAAACGACCTCACCAACGGACTGATTCCCTTTCACAAACTCTCGCAATGGCTGGCGTATTCACTGGTGGAACCGTTGGAGGAATCTGGCCTCCGCATTGTGGAACTGGATGCGCTCACCGGACTTCCGGAATACCGCAACGGCGGGCTGTTCGTGGACCTTGGAGTGCTGGAACCCAAGCACCCGGAGGTGCTGGAAACCGTGCATTCGGTGGATTCGGAGGCGATCGTCGAGTGGCGGGCGCTCACCGTCTGTTTGCTTGATGAAATCGCCAAAGGCGTCCGTGCTGAGTTGGGATGCACTCCGGAAACGCTACCCCTGAGCCGCATTCTGCAAGGTGGCACTTGGAGTGCCGGACGCGCTCTTGCCCAAGCCAAACGTCCGGGAGGGGCGCCGCCAATCCAAATTGAAAGCGACGGCACTGTGTTCTGATTTTCGTTCACTCATTCAGGAGAATTCCATGTCTGAAAACTTTATCCACATCAAGCACCCGCTCGTTCAGCACAAGCTCTCGCTGATGCGCAAAAAGGACACCTCCACCAAAGGATTCCGCGACCTCATCCGCGAGGTTGGAATGCTGCTGGCTTATGAGGTGACGAAGGATTTGCCGCTCAAGTATGAGGAGATCGAGACTCCGTTGCAGAAGATGAACGCCCCCTTTCTTGGCGGCAAAAAGCTCTGCCTTGTGCCAATTCTGCGAGCCGGAATGGGATTGCTTGACGGTTTTTTGGCGATGATTCCTGCCGCTCGTGTAGGGCATATCGGACTCTACCGCGATCCAGAAACCCTCGTAGCCGTCGAGTACTACCTCAAACTTCCGGATTCCGTGGATGAGCGGCTTGTGATCGTCATTGATCCGATGCTTGCCACAGGACATTCCGCAGCCGCAGCCGTTTCCCGGATCAAGGAAAGCGGCGCGACCTCCATCCGTTACGTCTGCCTGCTCGCTGCTCCGGAAGGCATCCGGTACTTCAACAAGGAGCATTCTGATGTCCCAGTTTATGCTGCGGCTTTGGAGGAACGACTCAACGAGCACGCCTACATTCTCCCCGGACTCGGAGATGCTGGAGACCGGATTTTCGGTACCAAGTGAACCCTGAGTTTGACCTAGGAACGAAACAATGAGGCTGCAAGTCGCCTTTGATCTGCTCAGTTTGGAGGAGGTGCTGGCATTGTTGGAGGAAGTGCATGACCTTGTGGATATCGTGGAAATTGGCACCCCACTGATTCTTAAGGAGGGCTTGAAGGCGGTCACGAAGATCAAGGAATGCTACCCGGATCAGGTGGTGCTCGCTGACCTGAAGATCATGGATGCGGGTGCCCTTGAAGCGGAAATCGGGTTTGATGCGGGAGCAGACATGATCACTGTGCTGGGGCTGGCTTCACGGACGACCAAGAGCGCGGCGAAAAGCACGGCTGAGCAACATGGAGGAAAGATCGTTGTTGACCTGATCAACCACCCACATCCTGTGCAGGAATGGGAGGAACTCCGCAAAATTGGTATGGATTTCTGTTGTATCCACACGGCACATGATGATGCACAACAGCACAACACGCCGTTGGAAACACTAGAAAATTTTCACAAAGTCCATGGTGGGAGCAGGGTCGCAGTTGCCGGAGGTGTTAAACCGTCCCTAATTCGTGAGATGAAATCCTTTCCGCCGGAGATCGTCGTGGTCGGAAGCTATATTACTGGTGCGGAGGATGCCCGCGAAGCAGTCCAAAAAATTAGAAAAGCGATGGATTGAGGATGAACTTTGCAGATTACTCCTCAACTGTGTTGAAAGAAATTGAACAGACTCTCAAGCAAGTTGATGGCTCCAAGCTTTCAGAGTTTTCTGTTCAACTGTGGCAGTCGCCCAAGGTCTTTGTGGCCGGCGCCGGCAGAACCGGTCTAGTCATGCGTTGTTTTGCAATGCGCTTGATGCATTTGGGGTTGTATGTTCAAATTCTTGGTGACACCCTTACTGGTGCCATGAAAAAGGAGGATTGCTTGCTGATCGGTTCCGGCTCCGGAGAAACCCCTAGTTTGGTGAGCATTGCTGAAAAAGCGCAGGAACTGGGAGTCCGGATTGTCCTGTTCGGCATCAATCCAGATTCCAGCATCGGAAAATTGGCATCAGATTGTCTGAGGATTCCGGCACCCTCGCCAAAACTGAATCACGCAGCTGCTTGCCATTCGATTCAGCCCATGGGTTCACTCTTTGAGCAGAGTCTGTTGCTCACCTTGGATTCTCTTGTAGGCGTGATGATGCATCAAAAAGGCATGAACTCGAAGAGCATGTTTTTGAACCATGCGAATGTGGAATAAACCGCATTCTGAAAACAACATTAAGGAGAGCCTATGCTTTGAACACTTGTCTTCATTTTATTAGTCAGCGAGGAATTGAATTGATGCCTGGATTCGGAATCCGTGTTTCACTGGCTGACCCTCTATCATGCAACTCTAAGGAGTGACTTATGAAACTGTTATTTAAGAAATTATTGGGGATCTTTGTCCCTTTCATGTTACTTGCCAGCGGACCGGTTCATGCCGGAAAATTTGACGGCATCACGATTCGGGTGCTCTCAAGACCTGGTCCAGTCATCTCAGGTGCTGTTGACATGCGCGGCAAGAAGTTCACCGAACTTACCGGCGCCAAAGTCATTGTTCTGGAGTTGCCGTTCTCCGAACTGTTTAACAAGGTGCTCACAGACTGGTCTCAGGGCACGAACTCGATTGACGCAGCGGTGACTTCTTCTGCGTGGGTTCCGGAACTTGTTGATATGGGGCTGGTCGCAGACCTCAGCGATTTCGTTGCGAATGACCCAGGCCTAAAATTAGATGACATCACCGAGTATTTCCGTGAGTTCAACCAGAAAGTCAATGGCAAGACTTACACCCTGACTCTGGATGGTGATTTCCACATGTTCTATTATCGCACGGATGTGTTGAATCGCTTCAGCCAGGAGCCACCGACGACTTGGGATGAATGGTTCGAAGTGGCGAAGGCAATCCATGGTAAGGACTACAACGGCGATGGCGAACCCGACTATGCGTCCTGCGCGTTCAAGAAACGAGCTACGCAGAGTTACTTCACGGTCTGGTCCGTAGCGTCGGCCTTTATTCAGACTAAAGGAACTTCGCAAGGGGTGTTCTTTGATACCAAAACCGGCAAACCGTCGCTGCCCAATCCAGGATTTGCAGAAGGTTTGCGCGTTTACAAAGAGATGGGCAAATACGGTCCGGCTGACGAGTTGAACATGGACATTGCCGATATCCGTGCGCTGTATCTGGCCGGGCGTTGTGCGATGGTGATCGAGTGGGGCGACACTTCTCCGCTGGCACTGGAAAGCGATACGGTAAGAAATCTCTGGGGAGCATCCCAGATGCTGGGCAGCACCAGAGTGTGGAATCGTGACACCAACAGGCTTGAGCAGTGTAATCCTACGCTTTGCCCACACGCGATTAACGGTGTCAATCACGCACCATTCGGAGCGTTTGGTGGCTGGTCTGCGTATATCAACAAAAACGCCGATCCGAAAGTCATTCAGGCCGCGTATGAGTTTTTCTCCTACATGAATGCACCGGAGCAATCGAACATCGATGTCACGCAAGGTTGGACAGGATTCAATCCTTATCGCACATCGCAGTTTGAAGATATCGACAACTGGTTGGAAGCAGGTTTCACCAGAGCTTCGGCAGCTGCGTACCTGAACGGTATGAAGCAAAGTTTGAGCAACCCGAACTTCGTTTCCGATCTCCGTATTCCGGGAGCCGCGCAATATACCAGCGTGATTCTCGATACTGAACTAGCGCGCTATCTAGCCGGTGAGATCAACGAAGAACAGACCATGGCCAACATCGCGGAAGCCTGGGAAGAGGTTACCGAAGACTTTGGGCGTGAGAAGCAGATGAAACTGTATCGGGCTACGCTGGGCCTCAAGGCGCATTATTAGCACTTGCCGATAACAGTGAGTTTTTGTTTGTAGCGTGACTGCACCGCATCAAATGCAGGGCAGGGGCCAGCCGGAGTCAACAACTCCGGCTGGTTCGCTTTTTTCCTCGGCCACGGGTTCAAACCTGAGCGAGTGGGTGGATCGTCACTCACGACAGTTGTTCATTTTTCCCGCCGTCTTTCTAATCCTAGTTTTTTCCATCTTTCCACTGGTTGCCTCGCTCCTGATCACATTCACTCGCATTCGACCCAGAGCGGGGGGATATCAGATTCGCTGGGTCGGGTTCAAAAACTTCAAAAAATTATTTACAGGGTCGGAGCAGTATCACCTGCTTGGAACGTTCGAGGGCATCGGTATTTTCGGATGGGTGGTGATCGTTGTTACTGCTGTGGCAATGATTTACTGGCTCTACAGATATTCGCAGCAGGACTTTCGGCTCGTAGGGTTTGCCGGAAGACTAATCACGGCGAGTGCTACTTTTGGAATAGCGGTGTTATTTGGTGCGACTCTGTTCAGTGGCAATAATTTTGGCACGATACCGATGACACTCATTTATGTCCTGCTCGGTTGCTCGGTGCAGTTCTTGATCGGATTGGGGTTGGCCTATTTGTGTTCGCTGCCCATCGCCGGGCGCGCATTCTTCCGGGTCGTCTTTTTCGTTCCATTGATGATCACACCGGTTGGCATCGCATACCAGTGGCGGATGCTGGCGGACATGCGGTTAGGGCCAGTCACACCGCTGTGGCACTGGGCAGGGCTGGGTGAATTTGCTTGGGGATCGAATGCGCTGGCGGCGCGGCTCATGGTCATGGTCGCTGATGGTTGGATGTGGATACCTTTCATGTTTGTGGTGATGCTTGCCGCATTGGAAACCGTGTCGCGTGACCAAGTTGAGGCTGCGGAAGTGGACGGAGCAGGAAAGTGGTTCATTTTTCGAGACATCACTTGGCCGCAGATTGCCCCGGTGGCAGGCACGGTTGTGCTGATTCGCTGGATCGAGGGCTTCAAGCTGGTTGACATTCCCAATGTCATGACCAACGGAGGTCCCGGCATTGCGACCGAAACCTTAACGATGCATTCGTGGACGCGCTGGCGATCACTGGATTTCGCCGGCTCATCGGCAGTGGCGTACACATTGTTGGTTGTCGCCGTGATCATCTGTGTTTCGTTTTTTAACTTTGTCATTCGCAAGCATGCTCACAGATTATGAATAGCAGCGCTGAGCCCGGTTTTGTAGGACGCCGCAGCCGTTGGTTCGAACCGGCGGGCATTGGCAAATTATCTCCCGGTGGAAAACTGATCACCTATTTCTTTTTGCTGCTGTGGGCATTCGTGGTCTTGTTTCCGATCTATTGGCTTTTGATAACGGCGTTCAAACTGCCACCCGATGTCAACAATGGCCCAACCTATCTTCCTTGGATCGATTTTCAACCGTCTCTGCATGCTTGGAGGAACATATTTGTCGAGGATTTTGCAGATACATTCCGTTCCTACAGTAATTCAATCATCATCTCGTTTTTCTCTACGATACTGTGTGTGATCATCGGCTCATTGGCGGCTTATGCACTGGTTCGGATTCAATACAAACCAAAGTTCGGCTCCATTTTGCTGTTTGTTCTCAGTCTGGTAGGCGCGTTTATCGCGGTCGGACAGTGGGGAATAGACTGGCGATTCGGTGTGACGGCAGGATTGGCGGTCTTTTTTCTGTTGTGGCGGGCAACCGTGCGGAGACATTTGAGCGATCGGCAGATGTCGCTGGCACTTGGCGTGTTGCTCGTGGTCGCAGCAAGCTTGTTTTTCGCCGCAAGTTTGTCCGCCGAGTTCGCCGAATACGGACGCCCGGGATCGATTATTCTTGTGTTGCTGGTGATTGGGTGGAGTACGGCGCACTGGCTGAAAAGCTCAATCGGCAACGCGGATATTCTGTTCTGGGTCATCTCCCAGCGCATCCTGCCCCCGGTTGTGGTCGTGTTACCCATCTACATCATGTTTCAGCGTATCGGCCTGCTCGATACCCACTTTGCGTTGATCCTTACCTATGCTGTTGTCAATCTGCCGATCGTCGTGTGGTTGATGCACGATTTTATCTCCACCATTCCCCTAGATCTTGAGGAAAGTGCGCAGTTGGACGGCGCATCGCATTTGCAGATTTTCTGGGAAATCGTTTTACCGTTATCCAGACCGGGGCTTGCGGCGACCACACTGCTGACATTGATTTTGTCTTGGAATGAGTACCTGCTGGCAACATTTCTTTCTACTACCAAGGCGCAAACCATGCCGTTAATGGTCGCCGCCCAGATCACTCAGGAGCGGGGAATCTACTGGTGGAACATGGCGGTCGTGATCATTATCATGATCATTCCCGTGGTTGCCATGGCGTTCGTGCTGCAGCGGTTCATCGCGAAGGGAGTGCTGCTCGGAGCTGTAAAGGGATGACTAAACTAATGCAAAAGGGATGACTAAACTAATGCAAGAAGATCCGAAGCAGTCCGCAGGCAATGCCAAGCGATTGACGATCACGGGCTTGAACAAATGGTTCGATCAGGTTCATGTGGTCAAGGACTTGAACATTGATGTGGAACCCGGTGAGTTTCTGGTGTTGCTTGGTCCGTCGGGCTGCGGAAAGACAACGGCGCTGCGCATGATCGCGGGCCTCGAAGCGGTAGCCAGCGGTGCGATCGTGATTGGGGAGACAGAGATCACGAATCTGCTGCCGAAGTATCGGAATATTGCGATGGTCTTTCAGTCGTATGCGCTGTATCCGCACAAAACCGTGGCGGAAAATATCGGCTTTCCCTTCAAAGTCCGTGGCATAAAAGGGGAGGTTCGCGATGCCGCAGTCCGGGATGCTGCGGCACAAGTGCATATGGAATCGATGCTGGACCGATATCCTCGGCAGTTGTCTGGCGGCGAACGTCAACGAGTAGCTCTCGCCCGTGCGATCGTGCGCCGTCCGGACGTATTCCTGATGGACGAACCGTTGTCCAATCTCGATGCGAAGTTGCGTATCTATATGCGTGCGGAATTGAAACACATGCAACATGAACTCGGCACGACGACAATCTATGTTACCCATGACCAAGTAGAAGCGATGACGCTCGCACACCGGGTTGTCATCATGAATCACGGTGAGTTACAGCAGATTGGAACGCCGCTGGAGGTGTACAACAATCCGAGCAACACATTCGTTGCTGGTTTCATGGGATCGCCGCCGATGAACCTGATTAACGGTAATATTTCCCAAGGGAGTTTCCAGACTGAGGGCATGAACATTCCAATGAATGGGAAGCTACAGGATGGCGCTGTGGTGTTAGGGTTTCGTCCGGAGGACGCTGACATCGTGGACTCCGGCCAAGGGCATTTCAATGCTCGCGTCTTCACCGTTGAACTGGCAGGGGATTACACTCTGGTTACGGTTGTGTTTGGAGACAACAGCGTGACTGTGAAGATGCCTTCAGACTATGACGCCGCGTATGACAGTGAAGCGGCAGTCCGTTTCTCTATGGAAAAAACCTTGTTCTTCGACGCAAAGTCGGGCGAACGCCTTGAAATGGGCGGATCGTAACCTGCACAAATGGCTCGCTTGCTCAGCATGCCCAATCTCCACATCAGCTAGCAATGAGTTCCGCACGACTCGGTTTCATCGGCGTTTCCACAGCACAATCTCTCGTCAATGAACTGTTTCCGAGGTGGTCCAAAACCCTTGGCCTCGGAATCGGCGAGGTGGTGGGGATTGACCTGCCCGTCAATCTCACCGGAGACGCGATTCGCAGTGCGGTGTTGCGCATCCGGGAGGATACTTCCGTGTCCGGAGCTTTGGTGACCACGCACAAGGTTGCCGTTTGGGAACACACCCGCGATCTTTTCAAGAAGTTCGACGAACACGCCCAGCGGCTTTGCGAAGTTAGTTGTCTCTCCCGGAATCCTCAAGGTGACTTGGTGGGCCATGCCAAGGATCCGATCACTGCCGGACTGGCATGGGATCAGGTTGTGTCCTCCTACCACTGGTCCCGGCATCCGGAAGCAGAATTGCTGATTCTCGGATCCGGAGGCGCAGGGGTGGCTCTTGCGTGGAATGTGCTACAGCGTGAATCTGCTCCCCGGATGGTGACACTCACTGAACTGAATCCGGAACGCCTGCTCGCGGCCAAGTCGCACCTTCAGAAATTTGATCGCTCACAAGTCCATGTCAGTCTCACGGGCACCCCTGCTGTAGCAGACCGTCATCTGGGGCACCTTCCTCCGCATAGTGTGGTGGTCAATGCCACGGGACTTGGCAAGGACCGCCCCGGTTCTCCGCTCACTGATGCAGCCCAGTTTCCAAAGCACGGGATTGTCTGGGAGTTCAACTATCGGGGAGAGCGGCAGTTTCTCACGCAAGCTCAGGAGCAGATGCAAGCTCAGCAACTCCAAATTGTGGACGGCTGGGATTATTTTCTGCTGGGTTGGGCACATGTCAGCGCAGAGGTTTTCCATTTTGATTTGACTCCGGAGTGCTTCCAAACCCTTAAGGAAACTGCGCAACCCCTTCGCCCCATTTGAGATGATCCCTCCGATCCGTGCCAACTTTGACGCCACGACGGGCCACTTTCCCCAAGCCACTGGCCACTACCAAAAAACGCTCGGGGATTTGGCAGGGCTCTACTACGATCAGGATGCGTTTGCGGCACTACTGCAGGAGTGGAAGGGTCGATTCGTTTATGAAGTTTGGGAGCATCGGGCTTCCAAGGATTCTGGTGATTTGGTTTTTGGAACCAGCGTCATGCAACCCGGGCAGGTCGGGAACGAGTTTTTCCTGACGAGAGGGCACCAGCATCTCCTTGCTGACCGTGCCGAAACCTACTACTGTCTGTCTGGTAGCGGATTAGTGCTGATGGAAAGCCCCGCGGGGGAAGCCAAGGTGCTGGAGCAGGTTCCGGGGCAACTGGTCTATGTCCCGCCGCACTGGATTCACCGCAGCATCAACACCGGAGATTCCGTGCTGACCACCTTGTTCTGCTACAACGCCGATGCAGGACAAGACTATGAGATCATCCGGAAGCGTGGAGGAATGCGAAAACTCATAGTCACAGACGGCAACGGCGGTTGGGCGCTTGCAGACAACCCCAACTATGTCAGTCCTTCCTGACTCCCAAGTAGTTGATTAGTAGGCAGTTAATGCGATCTCTACGAGATTTGCTATCGCACCTACACAGCTCTTTTCGAGAGCTCTGACGACTCGAATTGAATCCAGAAAGCAATGCCAAAATTCGTGAATTTGTTTTGAACATGAGTTTGGGATCAGCAAACAGAGGTGCGACCAGTCGATTCCCACCCTTTGAAAAGGAGGATCAAGGGAGATTTTGAAGCAGAAACGTTTTGAAAACCCACTGCCTCACTTT
>Ga0209403_10000451_pt1 | contig 62166 bp, 57 predicted proteins | sample ArcticOcean_MG_C_8_FD_187440 | JGI IMG/M metagenome (GOLD analysis project Ga0209403, IMG submission 187440) | Marine microbial communities from western Arctic Ocean - ArcticOcean_MG_CB11_86 (SPAdes) (version 2) | ecosystem: Environmental > Aquatic > Marine > Oceanic | place: Arctic Ocean... | reverse complement strand
TGCCAATGCGGCAGGTCTCTCAATCCACGCCTGCCATGTCGGAGTGGCGCGCCTGAAAGCCGTGGGCAACCGCGTCGCGGATGTCCCTCCGCGGACGCTTTGGACCCACCACCATACCGACGAGCTCCCCGCCCATGTGCTTGAGGAGATCGCCGCGATGCCTTCGGGAACACGGCGGCGTCTGGCTGATGAGCTTGGGCCGCTGATTGAGGAGTACAAAAGACTCTGGAACGTCCGGAGTAGGCCGGGGGGTCTCGACGACAGTGTGACCCGCTGGGAGGCAATGCTGGCGGCTTATAGGGGGTAGCAGGCCTCTGGTACCACCCGCCCGGAGACAATCATGTCGTCGACGGTGTCGCCAGGGATGTGGACACCATTATCGAATTTGGCGGCGAGTGCGGCCTATATGGTCGTCTTGCCAGCGCCGGGCATGCCGGTAACTAGCCAGACATCTTGTGTCGAGTGCATGGGGCCGGTCCGATCAGTTGACGACCATCTGGGATAGAAGCGCCATTCGTGTCAGCAATGCGTTCTCGGCTTGCCGGTAAAAGGCTAGTCTGGGGTCCTGCACCGCGATGTCGAAGTCGCCGCTCCGCTGCATGGGGTCCAGGATCACGCAGTGTGGCTTAAGTGTCGACATGAAATCGCGATCGATTTTTAGGTTTAGTGCTCCGCGAGACCGGATAAGTTGTGCGTGGGCCAGGGTCCGGGGACCATTGAGGTAGATCGCATCGACCTCACGCAGAACCTCAGGATCGGTGACGGTGGAGAGAGAAAGGCCCTTCTCCTCGCAGTAAGAGACCACCTCGGGCTCGGCCTGGCCGCTGAGGGGCATTAGGGTAACGCGGACGCCCTCAAATATGGCGAGGCCCCTGAGCAGGGCGTTGACGTTGCGATGCTCCAGCCGCCCGACGACCGCGATGTGTTTGCCGTCAACCGCACCAAGCTCGCGCCAGAGGGTGTAGAGGTCTGCCATGGCCTGGGTCGGGTGATCGTCACGGCTGCCGCCGTTGATGATGGGGAGCGCGTCAGCATCTGCCGCTGTGTCCACGATTCCGGGCTCGCTACTACGCAAAACCACCAGGTCGACGTGGAGGCTGGCCAACATTCCTATGATACTATCGACGTATCTGGGCGTATTGCCCGGGAAGAACTGCGACGCGTCCTCGGTGTGGTATGCCCGACCCCCCATGATGTCGATGGCGCGTTCGAATGACGTCCGGGTGAGGAAGCTTGGCTCGTAGAACAGGCAGTACAGGGACTTGCCGTCGAGGGTGTGCCCGTTTCCGTTGGTGTCCCGGAGCCGGTCGGCCAGAGGAAACAGTTCAGACTCCAGCCATTCCCTTTCGATCTGCGTCGTGCTCGTCAGGTGGCGATATTGCGGCATATCAAAAATCTCCAGTGTTGGGTGCAACCCCTGTGACACCGGGGTAGCGAGAGCGAGTGTACAACATCAGCGCCAGAATCCGCCAACAATGACCATCCGCAGTGGCCCCATGACCTTGGCGTTGCGGTGGGGACCGGCTCTGGCCTGGATGGTCCTGATATTCGCGGCCTCCAGCCTCTCGTCCGAAGCCCTCGAATCTGCAGGATCCGCGAAGGCTTCGCGTTCCGCGCCGATTGTGGTGAACCAGGTGACCGCCCACCTCATCGAGTTTGGCGTCCTGGCGGCGCTACTGTACCGGGCACTATCCTATCGGAAAGGCCTATTCGTCCAGTGGGTGGTTGTGGTGGTAGCTACGACTGCGTACGGGGCTAGTGACGAGTTTCACCAGTCGTTTGTGCCTGGCCGGTACCCGAGCTGGCTGGACATCGGGTTCGATACCGTGGGTGCCATACTCGGATCTTCTGCCGTACTTGCGTGGATATGGCTAAGACGTCGTGTTCGACCGTCCATTCAATGAGGGCGCGACGCTACACGCGACGGCTTGTCTGTGGGTTGCGGCAGGCGCTATAATTGTCGGTGGTTTCAGTCGCGGGGATATAGCTCAACTGGGAGAGCGCGGCGTTCGCAACGCCGAGGTTGGGGGTTCGAGTCCCCCTATCTCCACCACACTGCAGCCGGTCGTGCCACTCCCACTCTCCCTCCACAGCGACCGGGCTCTCAATTCGATTACCCTCGCGTACGCTGTTTGGCACGGTTCTCTCATTGGTCTGGACCGGTACCGCTGTTCTACGCTCTGCAACGAGCCAGTCGATTGCGATGTCAGGCGGGAGTTCGCAAACCACTCACCTCAGGCTCAGTTGTACCCGAACCCCAGGTAGTTGTATCAGCCTAGTCGCGATTTAGTCGGTTTTCGGTCTTTCCACCTTCACGATTTTGAGCCCGCCGCTACCTGCCGCCACGAATAGCATCTTGCCTTTGTGCTCGACGTGATTAGCGGACTGTAGGTCGCCGAATCTAAGCTTCCCCAACAGAACGATTTCTTGAGGCGTATCGGTCGCGGTCTTGTCGATGTCTTTGGCTGTTTCGGCGAGATAGACGCCGGCCTCGCCATTGGATATGAATACCAATCTGCCATGCGCAGATACGGCGTTTGTTGTGACTACCGATGGGTCAAGGTCCGGTACCAAAGGCAATGGCACGGTCCCAACAACCTCCCCAGTAACGATGCTGAGGGACTGCATTCCACCGGGCCCAGCTGCGATCCATGCCTTCTCGCCGAACACCTGGACCGTGGATTTGGATTCCGGGACGTTAGCCCCATTGAAGGAAAAGGTGTTGAGCAGTGTGAGGGTCTTTTCGTCAAACACTGACACCTGACCAGGGGATCCTTGCACCACCACAACCAGGTCGTCTTCGACATCGACCCACCTTGCGTCGTGCAAGGGGATGTGCTTCTTGAGTTCGAAGTTATTTTTGTCGAATACCGAGACGCCTCCGGTGTTTCCACTCGTGACGTAGATATATTTGCCCGATACGATCACACTCGTGCCGGCGAAGCTGGGCAGGTCGGTCTTTGCATTGTCTTCGAGAACGAGCTTGCCTTTCTTTGTTGTGATCACTTCAAATGCGGAGGGAGTCTCGAATCCGGCAGCACCCGTACCTTGCGCCGCGTAGACTTTCCCACCATCAAAGGTGAGTGAGTGGATATCTGAGTCCGAGAAGATGGCTTCGGAGACCAGCCTAGGTCTGTCAGGATTCTTGATGTCAAATACGTCTACAGCACCCAAGAAAGATTCTCCTCGCATGTTGTAGCTGACGTAGGCGAATTCACCCTTGATTGCGATGGAGGTCGCTTGGACCAGTTGGCAGGCAACAATGGGCGGCGACACCTCGGCAACTAACGTTAGGACGATCTCCGACGCCTTCTGCGACCCGGACCTACCTGAGTTGTCTCGTGTCCCCAGTTCTGAACCGGCCTGCCCTCTCCGTGTGGAGGCGCTCCCTCCAATGGCTGTCGACCAACTGCCAGGCCTAGTGAGCGCCGAGACGTTCAACACCATTAGAACTGGATTATCGACGCCTAATATGGCTGCGGGTTGGGGTTGGTAGGGGTTGGATGGGGCCGACATATCGCCGTTGGTCTCAACCGGATCAATCGGAAGATCCTCGTTGACGATCTTTACCCGGCTGTTGAGCGCGTCTTCGTCGTTAGTGATAGACATATGCGCGTTAGCCTGGTCGCCGGGTGCTGGTTCTTCCTTGGCTTCGTCTGTGGCTACTTCGTCGATGGTGGTCGATGCGGGCGGGAGTGCTGGAGTCGGAACAGGATTGGTGGCTGTCGGCGTCTTATCTACAGCCGTGGCAGGGGCCTGTGAACAGGCCACGAGCAAAAAGGTCCCCAAGGCGACAGCAAGATAAAAGCACCAAAGTGCTCGCGAGCTATTGAGTACCATCAGAGGGTAGGGGAGAACAAGCCTTCTCACGATTTGGCCTCAAGGGACTAATTGTTCCAGAGGCCGTGCCCTGGGACGTTCGATATCTGTTGGCACGCCGGTCCAGCCACAGAGTTCATGGTAGTGGATTGGCTGAAAGAGGAAAAGATTTAAAAGAGGTTTGACTGCGTTTAGAGTTGCTCGTGGACGCAGGGAACTTAGGATGAGACGAATTTCATCGAGAGTGAGTTTACGCAGTGGCGCGTGTTTTTATCAGTCAGGCGTTCTCCGAGAAACACGTGACCCAGATGACCTCCACAGTTTGTGCACTCGATTTCGATGCGCTGGCCATCGGGATCCGGCAATCTAGTCACTGCTCCCTCAATCTCCTGGTCGAACGCCGGCCAGCCACAGTGCGCATCGAATTTTGTGTCGGATCGGTACAGCTCCGCGTTGCACCGCCTGCAGATATAGACGCCGTCCTCATAAAAATCGTCGTACTCTCCGGTGAATGGCCGTTCAGTGCCTTTTCCTTCGATCACGTGCTGCTCGTCCGCAGATAGCGGATTGTAGGTTGACTTGTCCATTTCGCGTCCTCCTCAGGGTGGAGTGGTGGAATCGGATTGAGTGATCGTATCTACCGGCTTTAACCCACTGGCTAGAGCCTTCGAGCCAATCTAACATATTGGATGACATCGCAGGCAATGGGTAGCCGATTTATGACCAGCTAGGACTTTTTTTCAGCAGCATGCTGGGTTATTATCCCCCGGAAGCAAATCATCGCGGTGCAAAGAGGAATTTTAGGACGGCCCCCAATGGACAACGAACAGCCCGACGTGCTGATTATCGGGGCGGGCGCTACCGGCGGCGCTGTTGCCTGGAGTTTGAGTCAGGCCGGCATTAGCGTCATGTGCCTCGATCAAGGGGATTGGGTCAAGCCGACCCAGTACCACACGGATGAGCCCGACTGGGAACTGAGCCGCTGGTCTGACTTCCACCCTGATCCGAACGTACGGAATCTGGACGTAGATTATCCGGTCAACCACTCCGAGTCGGCGATAGCTCCCCTTATGTACAACGCTGTCGGGGGCAGCACTATCCACTGGGGCGCGCACTTTCCTCGGTACCACCCATCCGATTTCAAGGTTCGTACCTTGGACGGTGTCGCCGACGACTTCCCCTATAGTTACGAGGACCTTGTACCGTTCTTCGACCTAAATGATCGAATGATGGGCGTCTCGGGCCTGGACGGCGACCCGTTCTATCCTCCGAAGTCACCTCGCCCGATGCCCCCTTTGGCGCTGGGAAAACATGGCGAGACTATTGCAAAGGGGTTCGATGCACTTGGATGGTCCTGGTGGCCTGCGGACGCAGCAATCGCGACAACTGCCTATGGTGAGGGGCGTCAGGCCTGCAATTACGGCAGTTCGTGCGACCTTGGCTGCACCACCGGCGCGAAGGCGAGTACGGACTTAGCGTACTGGCCTTCGGCGTTGAGGGCTGGTGTCGTCCTCAAGACACGCGCCCGTGTCCGAGAGCTTGTGGTCGGAGATGACGATCGAGTCCAGGCCGCGCTCTACTACCAGGACGGCCGCCTACATGAGCAGCGGGCGCGGCTCGTCATCGTCGCTTGCAATGGCGTAGGTACTCCGAGATTGTTGCTGAACTCACGTTCGAACCGTTTCCCGGACGGCCTCGCCAACCGAAGCGGACTCGTAGGAAAGAATTTGATGTATCATCCGGCGGCCTTTGTCACTGGATACTTCGACGATCCTCTACAGAGCAATTACGGACCGGTATCCAACAGTGTCTATAGCCATCATTTTTACGAGACCGATGAAAGTCGTGGGTTTGTTCGTGGGTATCAATTTCAGGTGACTCGCGATTCCGGGCCACTATGGGCAGCTCATGGCGGTACCTCGGGCGGACGTATTCCTTGGGGTGCAGACCATCACAAGGTGTTCCAGGAGCGCTTCAACCATTCGCTAAACGTCGGTGTATTGACCGAGGATCTGCCGGAAGAACACAACACGATCACCATCGATCCTGTTCTCACAGACAGCGACGGTATTCCAGCTCCCAAAGCTACGTACAGGGTGGGCGACAACACCAACAAAATGCTCGATCACGGCGTTGCCCGGGCGACTGAGGTTCTTGAGGCCGCTGGTGCACGTGAGGTCACTGTCAATCGCGTACCAAAGATCGGCGGTTGGCACCTGATGGGAACTGCGCGCACTGGTACTGACCCTGGCCGGTCGGTGGTTGATACTTGGGGTCGGGCCCACGACGTGCCGAACCTCTTCCTGGTCGACGGCAGCGTCCTGGTTACATCCGGAGCGGTCAATGTGACCAGCACTATCCAGGCCATCGCCCTCCGTACCGCGGATTACATCCAGCGAACTCGGCGGCAACTCTAGGGGTCAACCATTGGACAAATTCCTGACTGACATACAAAAAGTAGGCCTAGTGGATGTCCTTGATCTAATTATTCCCCGGGTGGGAGAGATGCCCGGGGCAGGGCAAATAGCCTTCGAGTACGTCGAGACGGCGGCTTGTGGATCGGCCGCGACCGCTCGTGTGGTACTGGATACACTGATGGCCATAGACGCCGCGGCAGACTCCGGATACGGTAAGCCGTTCACGAAGATTGCAGATACTGAAAAGGTGGCGTTGCTAGAGGCTGTCGCGGAGCAACGCCCCTCGCTGTTTGGTGAATTCGTGGACCTGGTCTACGACGGCTACTACACTGACGCTTTCGTCATCGAACGACTCGGACCCGACGCTGGTAAGCCACAACCGGAAGGTCGTCCAATTGCGCCATTCGACCCGCAGATCGTGGTAAGTGTGCGCAAGCTAGGACCAAGATATCGAACGGTCTAGTGATTGATTAATCAATGGAGCTATTTGAGTAAATCAGTCTTCGGCGAGCGAGAAGTCATCTCCCGGCGATACTAAATTGGATGCCAGACCTGTGGGTGGAGGCTGAGTCCCCGGAGTCTGTGGCGGAACTCGTGGACTAGTAGCATTTATGCCTTAGAGGTAGATAGTTGGTGTATGGAGGGCGTGACATGAGCAACAAGGTAGAAAAAGCGACCCTAGCGGGAGGCTGTTTCTGGTGTCTGGAGGCCGCCTATCTGGACGTGCGCGGCGTGAGCCAGGTCATATCCGGGTTCTCTGGCGGGACTGTACAGGACCCAAGCTACGAGTTGGTTTGTTCCGGACAGACGGGGCACGCCGAGTCGGTTCAACTGACCTTTGATCCGGAGGTAGTTAGCTATCACGACTTGCTTCTGGTGTTCTTCCTGATTCACGATCCGACTACTCTCAATCGCCAGGGGGGGGACGTCGGTACCCACTATCGCTCGGCGATCTTCTATCACTCGGAGTCGCAGCAACAGGTCGCGACAACCATGATGAAGGATATGGATACAGAGCATCTGTGGCCGACACCGATCGTCACCGAGCTGGCGCCTCTGGATGCTTTCTATCCGGCTGAAGATTATCATCAACGATATTACGAACGGAACTCACAGCAGCCCTACTGCACATTCGTGATTGCGCCCAAGCTGGTGAAATTGCGGAAGGAGGCCCTGGCTCTACTTGAGTCCACAAGTAGTAGTCCGTCGACCCCGTAACTGTTGGCAGAGCCGCGGGTTGTTGACGTCGGTCAAACCGAAATTCAAACGACGAAAAAAATCAGCGGCAAACGAGGAGGAGTGGCATGACTTCGGAAAAGACGAGTGGACAAGATCCCTTTGTGTTTACGCATCGGAAAGATCTGTCCGTTCTGCCGTCGGGAGCTCGGGAGCAGGAGGTAAATCTGCATGGTGGATTTGCCATTGATGACCGACCTGGCCATGGACATATCTATTATGGAATGCCTGGCGCCGGCATCATGCGCATCGACCCGGACCTGCAAAAGCAGGAAATCATCGGGTTGCCAGACGAGTTGACTCACGTGAATTTCCACGGGACGAAGCTTGGCACATTCGATGGCAAGCGCCGGCTGTTTCTATCTGCAAACGGTGAGGAGATGGTCGTCGTTCTCACTTTGGACGGCGAGGTCGACTACACGTTGCCCCGGCCCGTATTCGACGAGTACCAGGCCGAGGAGGCGCTATACAAGCCGACCGATACGGCCTTGGTGGGGGATCAGCTATACATTGCCGATGGCTACGGCTCCAACTACATCGTGTCTGCCGACGTGAAGACCATGCAGTGGACCGGTATATTCGGTGGCAAGACCGAGGATCCGATGGAAGACGGCAAATTCGCCACGGCACACGGCATCGGCGTCAATCCAATCCACCACCATCTGGATATCGCGGACCGACCACATTCACGTATACAGGTCCACTCTGGCATCGGAGACTTTATTGAGTCGCATAAACTACCGGCAGGTGCGTTTCTGTGCGGCATCAGTTACCTGGAGTACAAGTCACATTGGTATGCCGTGATCGGCTGCTTGCGCGATCCGGACGAAGACCGGCCTGCGCCGATCTATATTATCGACGCGGAGAGCTACGATCTCTTGTCTGTCATACGCCCGAAAGAGGATTTCGGGATTGAGTTGGCGCAGCATCTGCACAACGTCACTCTACACGAGCATGACGACCAGCTTTATCTTGTTTGCCAGGCCTGGAACCCAGGGCACTACTTCGTACTGCAGAAGGCTTAGCTGCGAAGAGTGAGTCTAACTCCAGCCTCAACGAGGAACAGGGATGATCGATGACGTGAAGGAGCATCTGGCTGATAGAGGGTTCACTGCTGAACCAATTTACCTGACGGACCTGGAAAGGTCTGTACCTTCAGGTGCGCTTTCTAAAGTGCCGAAGCCTGGCCACTGGCGAACCCTTAGGTATCAGACCGACACATTGTCGGGAACGATGCTGGTGGCAGGGCCGGAGACGGCAGCCCCAGAGGTTATGTATCCCCTGAAGGTGTCCGGATGGCACGCGGTTTCGATTGGGGTATGGGGCGACCATATCACGCCGGGAACGACACGCTGGTACGGCGAGATGAGGACATTCGTTGAGGTGTTGGCCAGGCTTAGTGGGGATGACACTCGCACGTTGCTAACCCTTCCGGGGCAGGAGTGGCGGCTTGAAGAGCAGATACGCGAACTGTTCTGGAAGGTCGCAGACCTCACGGACCAAGAGGTGGAGCTCGGCCAGGTGACGTGGCGTATTGCGCCTGGCGATGGGGTCGGAGCCCTGCAGAGCGCCGGCGCCCGGATAGCTTATATCAAGCTTGTGCCGCTGTCGGCAGATGAGGTGAAGGAGTTACGGGCTGACCGCCAACAGACCGACACTCGCCGGGTCTTCGTTCACAATGACGCTGGTGGTCCACTGTACTACCGTCCGACCACTGCCGAGCAGGTGCGACGCCATGTCGAGCACTACCGTGACTCGGACATGGCGAGGCTCTACTGGGAGGCGGGAGGTGGCGACTCGCTCGGCTATCCAAGTAAGATCGGCAGGTTTCGGACAGGGGACGACGTATCCCAGGACTTCGAGCGAGTTCAGCAGCGTCTCGGGTCTGAGGGCCAGCGCATCTTGCGGGACAAGGGAGTTGAACCGTTCCATGTCGCCCTGGAGCACGCCCGCCAAATTGGTATAGAGTTTCACGCCGCGTACCGGGTCGCTGGTTTCCACTACCCCCCGCAACACGATCACTTCAATGAGGGCCCGACGTTCTACAAGTCACACCCCGAACTTCGTGGCGTAGATAGGCAGGGCGATCCTACCCCCAGAATATCCTATGCATACCCGGAGGCTCGTGCCTTCGTGGTATCGCTGCTAAAAGAGATCGCAGAATTTCCGATCGACGGAGTCTGCTTGCTCTACAACCGCCGACCGCCATTGGTGGAGTACGAACCCTCGTTGGTCGAGGGATTCAGGGGCGAGTATGGTGAGGACCCGCGCCAGATCGATGAGCACGATCCACGGTGGCTTTTGTATCGCGCCAGGACACTGACACAGTTCATGCGCGAGGTCCGCGAGGCAATGGATGAGGCCGGGCTGGCACAGGACCGAGGCAAACGTCTCGAGGTCTCAGCCGTAGTCATGGGCAGCCTGGAGGAAAACCTATTTCACGCGATTGACCTGAAGGCGTGGGTCGAAGAAGGGCTGATCGATACGATCATGCCATATAGCTCGTTCGAGGACCTGGAGAGTATGGAGGAGGCCTGGACCGATCCCGCAGACATCGCTCCGTTCGTCTCGATTACGAAAGGCACGGCGTGCAAACTCGCGCCTAATATCATGCCTCGACAGCTAAGTCCTGAGGCCATTCGAAAGAGGGCGGCGGCACTGTATGATGCAGGAGTGGACCACATCTTCCTCTGGGACGCCGATGTGCTTCAACCCCGTTCGAATAGTGCTGGATCCTGGAACGTTTTCCGGCGATTGGGCCATCGTGAGGAGATTGCAGCGTGGCACAATGCTGGTGAACCAGGTCTTGATACCCCTACCATGGCCATACGAAACCTGGGCGACTGGGACATGTCTTACAGGACGCCTGGATAGGCTAGCGCTGTCCAACTGGAGTCAAGATTGACTAACTACACTGCTGCGGTCATCGGATGCGGGCGCATGGGCGCGTTCATCGACAACGAAACGGTGGGTTCGTCGATTGTGACACTACCCTTCTCGTTTGCCGCGGGCTTTGCAGCTTGCGACAGGACGCGACTAGTTGCAGGTAGCGACCTGCGGTCGGAAGTGCTTTCGGCCTTTGGCAAACGGTACGCTATCGAGGGGTCGCGCCTCTACACCAACTACCGGGAGCTGATCGACTGTGAGCGGCCGGACATCTTGGGTGTGGCGACGATGCCTGAGCATCGAGCGGAGATCATGGTCTACGCTGCTGAGCACGGCGTGAAGGCTATCTATGCCGAAAAGACCATGGCTGCCTCGATGGCTGAGGCCGACGATGTGGTGGAGGCTGTCGAGAGCAACGGCGTTGCATTCAATATGGGAACCGGCTTCCGGTGGCACCCCGGCTTCGACAAGATGAAGGACCTGATCGACAGTGGCGAGGTGGGGGCTCTACGCGACATGGTGCTGCTCTACAGAAATGGCATCAATCAGCATGGTATTCACGCCCTGGACCTGGCCATGTATCTTAACAACGACGTGCCCGTAGTGGCCGTGCAAGCGAGTCTTGTCGATCCGTCCGACGCCCCGGTGGGCGACGTGATAACCAAGGACCCGGACGCTCGCGGTATTGTCGAGTTCGAGAACGGCGTCACGGCACATCTACTAATTGCGCCTTCCGAGGACGAGCAGTCGGTTTACTGTGAGAAGGGTTATCTCGGCGCATTCGGCGCGCGGCAGCACTGGGTAATGCGGCTTCTCAGGCCTGGTGGGCATCGGGGCCAGGGTGCGACCACACCGGAACCATTCCCGGATTTCGAGCCGGCAAGCTCAACGCTGATGATCATCGAAGATCTGGTCCAGGCCCTCGATAGTGGAGGACAGACTCGAGGTGGGGTACAGGTGGCGAGGGCGGGCGACGAGCTTACATTCGCATTCGTTGAGTCCCATTTGCGTGGCGGCGCCAGGGTCAATTTGCCTCTCGAGGGCAGCCGCCTACGACTTAACCGTAACCCTGAGCCAAGGCCCGTTTTGTTCGAGCCACGGGGAGAAAGCTAAACGTACCGAAGGTACCAGCATATGACCGATGTTATAGAGCAGGCCAAGGCGTCGTACGATCGTTATCGCATCGCATTCAACACTCGTGATGTAGAGGGTATGGTCGCTGAGATGCACTTCCCTCATAGACGGTTGCCCGGAGGCAACGAGTTCGAGGTCTGGGAGACTGCTGACGACTACCGTGCTTCCCGCGGCGAGAGTATGACGGCATCTCTCGGCGAAGAGGGTTGGGACCACACGGCGACGACCTCCATTGAGGCTGTCCAGTCGGGCGTGGACAAGGTGCACCTGGCGTTGAACCAGTCGAGACGACGGGCCGATGGCACGGAGTACAAGGCATTTCCCACACTTTGGGTATTCACCAGAATTGACGGACGGTGGGGTGTGCAGTTCCGCTCTTCGTTTCTTTAGGAGGGCACCTCGATTAGGGCTGAGCCGGCCGGATGCGATTTCAGTAATCCGGTCAAAATCTGGACAACATGTTGCGTTTGCGCCCACTCCCGACGCTCTCGCCGCCTCTGTTCTCTGCCGGAGCGATCAACTCCTAGTACGCGAATACTTAGCCCATCGTCTGGTAGTTGCTGACCATGCCCATCGGCTTGATGGTGCGGGTGATCGTGTCTACCCCTAGTCCACGCTTTCGAGTGTCGCCATGCCGGAACTGAGTACGAAGGCTATTTTTCCCGTGGTGCCTCTGATTGAAATTGAAGATGTGTCGAGGGCGTTTTTGGTGCAGTCGAAGTAGGAGTGAAACCCGTTTGCGAACTTGATGATGCCGGTCACCCCGGGTTCTATCTCAGGGTTTTCCCCGACGTCGCCTCGATACTGATCCCGTGGTCAAAGCCCTCTTCAAGCAGCCCCATGACGTGTGTGGGCTCGGAGTCAGCGAAGAAGACCAGCGCGTGAACCCTGTGGCTCCCGTTGTGGAACAGCATAGCGCGGGGTCCGCCCATCGTCGTCGCCAGGGGCTTCTCGCACATAATGGCTTTAATGCCGCTGTTGGCGGCATCTACGACCATATCGGCGTCGCGATTGTCACTGGTGCCGACCGTGAGGATGGCTAGATTCGCCTCGGCCAGCATCTGTTTGTAGTCGGTGTAGGGCTTCGCACTGGGCCAGCGACCTTGCCAGTTGTTTTCGAAATCGTCCAGCAAGTCGGGCACGATATCACAGTACCCGGCTACCTCAACATTGTCCATCAGCGCGAGACACGCAGCGTGACCTATGATGACCTCCCGATCAAAGGGCGGTCCAATCTTCCCCTCCCTGGTAGGCGGCGCGAGGTCCCGGACTCTGAAGTACTGCCAACGTGATTCTCATCAGTACCACGATACCGACACGGTACTGTGTACTGATCATTTCGCTCCATTCAGGCCCAGACTCATTTCATCCTTTCGGCAACCCCTATGCCCGAAAATTGATTGCCGCAGTAGAAGAGGAGGTCTCTGTCGGGCTGTTCCAGCGTGCAGACGTACTCGGTCATCTTCGAGTCCCATCCCGAATCGGATGACTCGACGATTACCCTTGGGTCGGACTCGAAGTGGATGCCGTCGCTGCTTTCGGCGTACCGCACCCTGTAACCGAGTCCGGCCGAGTTGTACCAGATCTGGTACTTGCCGTCCCTGAAATAGACGACCGGCTTGGAGCAGACGTAGTCCTCAATCGGGTTCTTGGTGTCGGGCTTGATGAGGGTTCCGGCCTCGTGGGGCGTCCAGTTGAGTCCATCGGGGGATGTCGCCAGGGCGATTCCAATGTTCAGATTCTTTGTGTAGCCGGCCTCGTCCCTGAGCGCCGTGTACCACATCCAGTACTCGTCACCCACCTTCAGGACGGCACATGAGCCGCTGCCGTTCTCGTGAGGCGACCCCGGTTCTCCGGCAGGGAGCAGCGACCCCAGCCCGCTCCGCCTCCAAGTAATGCCGGCGTCCTCGCTGATGGCAACCATCGTGTGGTTGAGTTTGAAGTCTTCCCCTCCGTGGGAGTGGTGGACCCATTCGTCTCCAAATGCGGCGTAGTACATGTACCAGAGCGTATCGGTGATCGGCAGCACCCACGGATAGGAGGCCCAGACCGAGTCCAGCTCTCCCGGCACCGCCAGGTCCAGCACCGGATTGCCCCGATGCCTGGTCCAGGTGTACGGGTCGTCGAGTGGGGCCTCGGCAAATCCGATGCGCCTCTCCTTTCCACGCAGGCCGTCGCGCTCACCATAGTAGTACATACGGAGCTTGCCGCCGACCCGCAGAATGTGCGGCGCCGAGGGGCGCAAGTCCCACTCGTCGCCGTCACTATTAGGGAAGATAGGATTGGACGATAATTTGCGCCAGGTCCCTGCGTCGACCATGTTAAGACTCCTAGATTGTCAGAAATTGGCGTCCTAGTTGAAGTAGGATAGCCGGACGCGACGGCATTTTTCATCGGAAATGGAATTGTATACAGAATACGGGCCCCTGAGTCTCGTTTGACCGCCAGGACTCGGGTCTAGAAGCCGCTGAAAGCCTCGTAGAACCGTTCATGCAACGGTTCCAATCGTCGCCGAGTAGCAGCGCGCCATGACGGGAATGCCATTTTCATGCCTTCTCAAGCCAGAAGGAATATAGGCTCGCGCGGTCGAGGGCGAAACGTATGCGGACCTCTCTTGGGCTCGACACGTCGTCCCCGCCGTTCCATCTCAGTTTCCCGTTGAGGTGGTCGTCGGTGAGTGGCTTGGAGTCGTTCACCGAACGGCCGGGCAGCGGCTCCATTGTGTCGGCGTCGAGCACCTCCGCTCGGAGCCTTCCCCGCGTGGCGTCTACGTTGACATGAAGCCGGCCGCCGCTGGCAGTAAATGGCTTGGTTGTGATGGTTCCGGATCCATCGGAGTCGAGCGAGACGAAGCCATCGAGCCTCAGTTTACCCAGGCATAGTGCCCCGCGTTGCTCGAAATCCTCGGCAGATACCTCAGTGTACAACTCCCTGGGACCCCTATAGCGAGACGCGCCGTAGTAGACCCAAAGGTCATCGCCCCGGCGTACGGGAGGCCCGCACACGGACAACTGTGAAGTTTCGAAGCTGGCTCCATCCCAGGGCTGGACTTCGAGGAAGAGCGCTCGGTCGGCCACCCGTTCCCAGTTGTGCAGGTCGCGTGAGACCGCCAGTTCGGTCTGATTTAGTGCTGTGAAATTGCCGTGTGGCGGTGGTATGGCGCCTGCCGGGTTGAACAGTACCGGGAAGCCGATGTATACGCCCTCATAGTCGACCAGCGGCATCTGGTATACCTCTGCAAGGTATTCGACACCGTCCACGAGAGGGGGTGACAGGTAGTCGGGGTCGCCCACGACGGCGTCGACACGCTTCTTTCGATTCTCCTTGTCCTGGAGGTCCGAATGGAGCACCAACCTTGGCTCCGTCCACTCGATGAAGTCCGGGCTTATGACGAGCCACACGGAGCGACCCCATTCTGTGCCGTGTTTCACCATGCCGACGAACTGGCCCCGCGACGAGTCGTGGAGGAAGTTGGAAGTGTCTTTGCTGGGGATGGGCTGGGTGTCCGGGAACGTCCAGTCGAAGCCGTCCGGAGAGAAGCCGGGCAGGCGATCTACCAGCTTCTCGGAGGTGGCAAAAATGCCCTTGAATCGGCGTTGCGGGTCGGGCTCGTGGTCGTCGCGGATTATGTGATAGAGCGCCAGACCTCGCTCCGATGAGTCATAGGCGACGTTGTTGTTTTTCGTACCACGGAACTCGTGCAGGCCCAGATTTGGGATGTCCCAGTTGGTCCCGTCGGTCGACGTGGCATAGTGGCTCACCCTGCCTTCGCTGGCATACATTTCGCCTGGCAGCGAATCGTACATCGACCAGTACCACCATTCCCACACACCTAGCTCGGGGTTCCACCAGGGCGGGCTCTTGCTTTGGAGCTGCGTCTGACCCCGTGAAACGTCGGGTGTCAGGACGGGCCTTCGGTCGTCCGGCTGGTGGAGGACTTTCGTCACGCCGTCCGTTGCCTCGGTCGCATGATCGTCGAGGAAGAGCTGCCTATGCTGGTACAAGTCCAGGGACTGTCTGGCCGTTTTCATTGCTGTACCCCTTAAGGTGTCTGAGCGCCCGTGGCGTTAAGCTCCATGGAGTAGAGCGACGTTGATGCGGTGATGTACAGGCGGTTTTTGCCGGGTCCTCCAAAGACGCAGTTGGCGGTAGCCGGCTCCGGCACCAGGATCTTGCCGAGCAGCTCAGCCTTAGGGCTGTACACCTGTATGCCATCCTTGGCGCTCGTGAACAGATTGCCGCTAGTATCCACGCGGAACCCGTCGGCGAGCCCTGGTCTCACGACTGCGAAGACACGGCTATTGGCCAGGCGCCGGCCATCTATGACATCGAAGGCCCGGATGTGACCAGGCTCGCCGGTATCCGCGATGTACATTACGTTTTCGTCTGGCGAGAAGCAGATTCCGTTGGGACGGTCGAAGTCGTCGCTGACGATCTCCAACTCACCCGACGACGGGTCCATCCGAAACACGTAGTTGGCGCCTAGCTCGCTTTCCGCCTGGTGTCCTTCTCTGTTCGTAAGAATGCCGTAGGGCGGGTCCGTGAACCAGATGCAGTCGTCTGATTTCACTACCAGGTCATTGGGGGAGTTGAATTTCTTGCCCTTGTAGTTGTCCACGAGTGTGACTACGGTGCCGTCATGTTCGGTGCGGCTTATTCGCCGGCCACCATGTTCGCAAGATACGAGGCGACCCTGTCGGTCGCGGTAATGGCCATTGGTGTAGCCCGCCGGATGCCTGAATACCGAGCATCCTTCGGCGTCGGACCATCTCATGATGCGGTCGTTGGGGATGTCGCTCCAGAGCACAAAGTCCCCCTCGGCGGAGTACACCGGGCCCTCGGCCCATTCCATTCCGGAACAGTGTTTTTTCAGGGTGGCGCCCTCAGGAATCATGCTCTTGAAGCGCTCGTCAAGTATCTCTACATCCAGCGTGTGGTCGGTCATTGGGCTATTCCTCCGGTGCACGATTCGATTGTTTTAAAAGCGACGAGGTCGTTCTGGCGCTAAGTTAAGTCCCCATCGAAGGTCTCTTCACTGGCGAATCCTCGGACGGTTGCCAGGTACTCTTGCCTGGTCAGTGGTGCCCTGTAGGAATTCTTGATCTCGTGTGCGCGCGCCGCCCCATTGGACAGCAGGTCGATTACTGTAGCGGCCATCGCCTTTGCAGACGTGAGCACGGCCAGATCGTAGTCTTCCACCATGTAGTCGACCCCATGGGCCTTGCCTGAGGCCACAGCGACGAACGGGTGGGCGATAGGCATGATGTTCGAAAGGTCCCCCATGTCGGACGAGCCGGTCTCGTGCCCTCGCTGTGCCACGCTGCCCTCGCCAAGAAGATGCGTCGCGTTTTCGGTGTGTAGTGCTTGCATATTCGTGTCGTTTTGAAGAGGAAGGAATCCCGGTATGGATGTGATCGACACGCTGGCGCCCATGGCCCACGCACCAGCCTTGAGCGCGCGGTCGACCTTCTTTCCGGCCGATTGCACGGCCTCTATGGTCCTGCCCCGAATGAAAGTCTCGATTCGTACATCGTCCGGGACCGCGCTGACCGCGCCGCCGCCGCGCGTGATGATCGGGTGGACTCGGATGAAGTCTTGCTCACGGAACGTTTCGCGCTGTGCGTGGATGGCCGAAAGCGCGAGGGTAGCGGCGTTCAGGGCGTTCACCCCGAGGTGCGGTTCAGATCCGGCGTGAGCCGCCAGCCCCGTGTAGTGGATAAGCTTGGCTATCATGCCGTTGAAGGTGCCGCCGACGTTGAATTTCGCAATCGGCTCCTGGTTGTCTGTGTGGGTCATAATCGCCATGTCCACGTCGTCGAACGCGCCAAGCTTGATGAACTCGGACTTCCCGACCAGGAACTCGATCTTCCCCTGACGTCGCAGCTCGTTCCTGTATTCGATCTCGATATACTCCTCCGCGGGGACGGCTATCAGAGCTATGCTGCCGCAGAGGTTCTCCAAAATACCTGGAGCTTGGAGTGCTGCAGCCGTTGCGACGAGCATGCCGATCTGGGTGTGATGCCCGCAGGCGTGGGCAGCGTTCGTTGTAGGGTCCGCATGAGGGTGCCCGTTGACGATGTGGGAGTCAAGCTCGCCAATTACGGCGATCGTGGGACCTGGCCTGCCGGTGTCCAGCATTCCCTTCATGCCGGTGATGGCGAGCCCTTCCTGAAGGGGGATGCCGAGCCGGCGAAACTCGCTCGCAGTTACTTTGGCTGTCTTGTGTTCACGGTAGCCCGGCTCTGGGTTAGCCAGGATATCCTTCGCGATTCGCACCGCTTTGTCGCCGTCGGCGTCGATAGCTCGGTATGCAGCCGCCTTGGTCTCGTCTATTGTCTGCGCAGTCATTTTCTTTGTTTTCCCCCGTTGGTTGAGTGCGTCGATTGGCATTTCTTACTCGGTAGCAGCCGCGATTAATTTGGGGCTACCGAAAGCGAAAGGCGTAGACATCTGCGTCTATTATTGCGAACAGTAGCCTAATAGATCGTCCAGCGAGGCTAGCGAGGTCGGTGTTCGATGCCCACCTTACGACGCTATCTATCTGGTCGCCGAATATCTCGGGGCAATCCTCCATCCGGTAGCCTGGCAGTGCGTGACCCTCGGTGTCCTGGATCTCCACTCGCACCGACCCGACCGCAGAGGTCGAGTAGTTCAATTCCAACTCGCTGCCTTTGAAGACCAGCGGCCTCGTTAGGAATTCACCACCCGCGAAACCTGAGTTAACCGATACGAAGCCGTCGGTCCTGAGAGTGTAGCGCCGGATGTTCACTGATGGATATCGCATGTTCTCGACGCCGTAGAGTGACATTTCGGTCGGCGACGTGTGCAACAATCCTACATCCATGTAGATGGCGCGCTCGTGCCAGTTCCTCTCATCGACCCCCGGGCGCACGAACGCCTCTTTGAACGAGCGGTCGAAATGCAGCCCGTCACGGCTGGACATGAACACGATGTCGTTGACGCCGGCACCGTGCTCCCAATCGGGGTCTGGGGCCCGATCGACTACGAAACGGGAAGGGAACATGATGTAGGTCCCAGGCGCCCGCTCGTATCGGATGCAGGAATTGGTGTAGAAGTGTTCGGTGGGTGTCTCGCCGGTGTCGATGTCGACCATCGGTGTCCAGTTCACGAAATCCTTCGAGGTAGAGCGTCGCACCCAGCGGACCCCGCCTTTGAATATCCCGGTGCCGGCCACGCCACGGGCGTACAAGACGTACTCCCCGCGCCATGCGTCCCACATTGCGACGTTGTGGGAGTCGAAGGGTGGGTCGGTTCGAATCGGCTCGTCCTGTAGCTTGCGCCAGTCCAGCCCGTCCGCCGAAACGTACGCGTCCAGCACCTTCGGGTCCAACCCTCGGGCGACTGCCTTGTAGCGCCCGTCCAGTGGCGCAGCGGGATTATCATCAATGAACGGGGCGAACGCCTCCACTGGCACGTCGAATACCAGGTTGTTTTTCGTGGATCCCTTGTACGAAATGAGCCCAACCGTCGGCTTCTCCCATACGATGCCGTCGGTACTCTCTGCATATCCGTGGAGCCTGGGGTTGCCGGTGTACTGGTCATCCGTCGCGTACCACATCTTGTACCGTCCATCGTCCAGGGCCACCGTGTTGTAGGCGGTGATCCCTGTCTCCCATGGATGCTCGTGGAAGATCGCTGCCTCGCGGCGGATGGGTTGATGGAGCCGACGCTCCACGCCAGAGGACTCGGCAATCCAGAACGCGTCGACAAATAGCTGACGGTCGCTGCTTATTTGAACGGGTGCATCTGGGCTCATACTCTAGCTCTCCTGTTTGGTCTTCCTGTTCTCGATGCCGATGCTACCACGACTATGAACGGGGTAGCACTCGTGCTGTGAATCACCTCAATCGACCAACCCTGGACGTGCACATCCGTGTCGTGGTTCGCCGCTGACGAAGCCTAGCCTCTGCGGATGACGGGCGAGGGGACCCGCTGTATGGACACGTCGATGCAGGCTGGGAGCCCCGAGTCCCTGGCACGCTCAAGGGCGGGCCCAAGCTGTTTAGGGGTAGAGACGTGTTCTCCGTATCCGCCCAAGGCCTTTACCAGCTCGTCATATCGTGTGGGCCGCAGTTCGCAGCCCACCAGACGGTCTGGCCCGTAGTCTCTGAGCTGGATTTGGAACTCGGCGTTCCAGGTGGCGTCGTTGCCCACCACCGCAACAAACGGGAGGTTGTAACGCACCGCGGTGTCGAACTCCATCAAGTGGAAACCCATGGTGCCATCGCCGAGAAACGTCATCACAGGCGCGTTGGGGAACGCCAGTCGGGCCGCCAGAGCGAAGGGAATGGCGCTTCCGATGGAGCCCGATGGCCCGTTGATCACTCGATGGGACGTCGAGAGAGACGACTGGGCCCACTGACCGTATTCCCCGCCGTCTGAGATGAACACCGCTGCATCGTCTCGAAGCAAATCTTCAGCGCCCCTACCTATCTGGACAGGGTGGAGAGGACCCCCCTGTCCCATCGCCAAAGCGTCCCACTCGGAGGGACGATAGGACACCGCCGCTAGGACCTCGTCATACCAGGCAGTATCTTTCCGCTCGCGTTCTTGGGTCAGATTTAGGAACGCCTCCAATGCAATCGTCGGCTCGGCCAGCACAGACAGGGCCAGCCGAGACGGGTCTGAGAGTACTCGTTGGGTCTGTTCCAGAACCTGAGGCTCGGGGTCAATCTGAACGAGACGGCACTCCGGCGCCAGAGAGGGAGCTTCACCAAATCCAAGGGTAAAGTCCAGTTTCTTGCCGAGGAGCAGGACTGTATCAGCCTGTGCCAGCACCTCTGCGAGGGCTCCCAGGCTGGGGTCATTGATGCCTCGCGGGCTCTCCATGGCGACCACAGGCACGCCCGATTTTTCGGCGAACGAATTAGCTAGTTGACGTCCGCGACCCCTCGTAAGTGCAGGCCCGGCTAGTACCAAGGGTCTGCGGGACCCCAGGAGAAGTTCCAGTGTATCGGTGGCATCCTTCTGGCTGATGAGTGCGTTCGAGTCTTCGTCGGCTGTTTCGCTGTCTGGACCAAGGTCCACCACCAGCGCTTCCAGGAGGTCGACGGGAAGGCTAACCTGGACGGGTCCGGGCCGTCCCGACTTCGCCAGTGCCATGGCCCTGGTCACACTGCTCCCAATTTGTGTGGCATCGTCTACGGTCCAAGAGGCCTTGGTCACCGGTCGCGCCATGTCCGACTGAGCCATCTCTTGGAAAGCACCTCGCCCCAATTGATTGGTAGGTGCATGGCCGCTGAGCAGGACCATCGGAGACTCGGCCATCTTTGCTACGTATAGCGCCGAGAGTGCGTTGGCGAACCCAGGGCCCGCGGTGACGAGGGCAATGCCGGGCTGGCCTGTGAGGCGGCCCCAGGCGTCCGCCATATGCACGGCCGCCGCCTCCTGCCGCACGTGGTACAACTCGATGTTGGAGTCGATACAGGCGTCGTAGATCGGCATGATCTGGTTGCCGGACAGAGACGAGATATGCCTGACGCCGGAGTCGGCTAGCGTTTTTACCAGGAGATCAGCGCCACGCATTTCGTCCTCCTCAAGTCCTAGGCAGTATTACCGGCGCTGAACATTTTGGACGCACCAGCATGGCGTGCTTCCCTCTTCATCCGGCTGAGCCCACCAGGTTCCTCTGAGTGCCGGGCTACCGGAATCGGAAAGCAAAGATGTCGGCGTCGTTGATGGCGAAGCGGAGTTTCACCGGCTTGCCTGCCAGGCGGCTCACGTCGCCCCCAGAGTTCCACCGAACTACGCCCTCGATCTGGTCTCCGAATATCTCTGGACAGTCATCAAGGGCGAAGCCCGGCACCGCGTTGCCTCTATCATCCTGAATCTCGACCTGCACGGTGCCGACGGCGGATGTCGAGTAGTTCAGTTCCAGCTTATTGCCGTCGAAGATGAACGACTGGGTGGTGAACGCCCCGCCAGCGTAACCCGCATTGACCGATACGAACCCGTCGGGCCTCAGGGTGTAGCGCCGGATGTGGGTCCGAGGGGTCTTCATGTGCTCGCCCACATACATGGACAGCTCGGTGGGCGAGGTTTGGTAGATGCCGTGCTGGAAGTAGATGCCCCGTTCGTGCCAGTTCCTCTGGTCGAGTCCTGGACGCAAGAATGCCTCCATGAAGCTTCGATCGAAGTTGACGCCGTCCCGGCTGGACATGAAGGCGATGTCGTTGACACCGGTGCCGTCGTACCAATCGGGATCGGGCATGCGATGGGCTACGTACCTGGACGGGAACATGAGGTAGGTGTTGGGCGCGCGGTCGTAGGCCCAGCACTCGTTAGTGTAGAGGTGCTCAAGCGGCGTGTCGCCGGCGTCTATGTCTTGAAATGGGGTCCAATTGAGAAAATCCTCGGACGTGGTAGTCCTGATCCAGCGGACACCGCCGATGAACTCGTGACCCTTTATGGTCTTGACAGTGGCGGGGTCCACATTGGGGTCATTACCGGCGATTCCTCTGGTGTAGCCGCGGTACTGCCCGGTCCACTTGTCCCAGAAGAACAGGTTCTTTGTGTCGAAGGGCCAACCGGTCAGGATCGGCTCGTCGCGCATCTGATGCCACCGTATCCCGTCCGGGGAGGCCATTGCGTAGATCGCCGACTTTTCCCTGCGTCCGATGACCTTGAATCCCTTGAATCTCTCGTGCTCTTTCGCGTCCGGGTTGGCGTCGATGTTTGGGACGCCCGGGACTGGGGAGAACAGATTGTTCTCCATTGAGCCCTGGAACTTCTCCTGGCGCAGGAAAGGCTTGGTCCAATTGATGCCGTCCTCGCTCTCGGCATAGGCCATTCGGTGGAAGTTGACCCCGGCTACCCCTATGACACGGGCGTCTTCGCACTTGTACCACATGCGGTACTTCTCGCCATCGAAGGCCGTCGTCATCCCTCCGACGTGTCCCTCCTCCCACGGATACTCCTTCTCGATCACCGGATCACGCCGGGTAGGGCTATGGAGTATGCGGGTCACGTTGCTGGAGCCGTCGATCCAGAAGTCATCAAGAAATAGCTGGCGGTCAGTGCCTATGTCGACCCGTTTGTTGTTGGTCATATCAGTCGTTGCCTCCCGAGTTGGCGTCTTTTCGAACAAAGGGTATTAGCGGAAGCAGAGCCCTATCCCATGACTTCGCGGAACAACCTCAGAAAGTTGCCGCCCAGTATCTTGGAAGTGTCGTCCTTCGTGTAACCGCGGCCCATCAGTTCTCCCGCCAGGTCTGGCAACTGATCGGGTCCTTCGAAGCCGCGGGGGTGGTAGTGCGGGTCCGGTATCGGTAGTGGTATCGGACGTATCTTGGTCCCTTGTTGGGCGAACAGATACTGGAAGAACGAGTATGGCTGGTCCTGGCAGAAATCTGTTCCGATGCCAACGTGGTCTATGCCGACACGCTCGATCAGGTCCTCGATCGCGTCGACGTAGTCGGACAAATCCGATTCGTATCCCTTGAGTAGGAATGACGGCCATGCATTCGCGCCCACGACGCCGCCCTTTTCGACCAGCGCCTTCAGCGCGTCGTCGGGCTTGTTGCGCGGATGGTTCACAAAAGAGCGTGCGTTGCAGTGGGTGAACGCCACCGGCTTGTCGGAGGCCTCGATGGTCTCCATCGTCGTCGTGTCCCCAACGTGGGACAGGTCGACGAGTATTCCAAGTTCGTTCATAATTTTGACCGCGTCGAGCCCGAAGTTGCTCAGCCCGTCGTCGACGCGTTCATAGCACCCGTTACCGAGCAGGTTGCGCTCATTGTAGGTAACCTGGATGATCCTGACCCCGAGGTCATAAAAGAGCAGGAGCCGGTCCAGGTCGTTCTCGATCGGAGAGGCGTTCTGCCATCCGAGAAAAACCGCTGTCTTACCGTCTATCTTCGCCTTTAAGACGTCGTCTGCGGTCCTGCCCTGGGACAGGGTATCGGCGTGCTCTCGGAAGCGACCGGACCATCCTGCGAGCCGGTCCAGCGTTTCCTGGAAGCCTTCCCAGATTGCCATTGTGGCGTTGATCGCGGTCACGCCCCCCGCTGACAGGCTAGGGTAGACGTTGGGACTGCTCCACAGGCTCACGTTCAGGCCGTCGATTACAATCGCGTCGTCGTATACCTTGCGGGCGGACTTTGCAGTTACCACTGTTGACGTGCCTCCCCAACCGCGCTGTTCGACAATTTGCCCTGAGCTCACCCGCAACGCGGTGCTTGATGCCCCTGAGCGCATGTAGTATACAGTCTGCCTGTGCCTGCGCGGCTCAGCTATAGAAAAGACAGGCGATTCTTCCGGGCCGACTACCCGGATGCCGACAATAAAGATTGGCTTAAGAACATCATCCACACGCGAATAGACGGCGAGACGGTAATGGGCACGGTTCCGGTGGACCTGCGGTACTGCGCCCCCGAGGTCTAGCTGTGTTTTGATAGTTAGCGCTGACTCCAAGGAGCTCTTGGCGATGAAGATTGCAGATATCAAAACTTATGTGGTGGCGAACCCACCTCCGCACCACGGCGGGGCATACTTTGTGTTCCTGAAGCTAACTACCGACGACGGCGTCGAGGGGTTCGGAGAGGTATATGGCGTGCCCTTCCATCCCCACCGAGTGACGCAGCTCATCGAGGATGTGGTGGAGAGGTATATCTTAGGCTGGGATCCGTTCAGGATCGAATCGATGTGGCGAATCGTCTACTCCTCTGGGTTCTCCCAGCACCCGGACCTGTCTCTCGTGGGCGTGCTCAGCGGCATCGAGATGGCATGCTGGGACATCATCGGCAAGGCCCTTGACCAGCCGATATACAACCTGCTCGGCGGCCAGGTCCACGAGAAACTACGATCCTACACATACCTCTACCCTGCCCCGGAAAGTGAAACCCAAGACTTTCTCTCGGTGGCGGATGCCTTTGGCGATGCCGAGATCGGACCGGAGAGGGCGGCACACTATGTCGAACAGGGCTTCACCGCAGTGAAATTCGATCCTGTCATGCCGATGTCGGCCTTCGATCCCCGGCAACTCTCCATGGAAGCACTCGAGAATGCCGAAGTGGTGACCAGGAACATCAGGGAGGCAGTCGGCTCCAAGGCAGACCTGTTAATAGGAACCCATGGGCAGATGACTACCTCAAGCGCGATCAGGCTTGCCAAAAGGCTGGAGCCGTTCGATCCGTTGTGGTTCGAGGAGCCGGTTCCGCCAGAGAACAAGAAGGAGATGGGCCGAGTAGCGTCATCGACCAGCATCCCTATCGCCACCGGAGAGCGCCTCGCTACCAAATACGAATTCGCTGAGCTGCTTGACAGGCAGGCGGCCTCAATAATCCAGCCCGCCCTGGGTCGCGTAGGTGGCATCCTCGAGGCGAAGAAGATCGCCGGGATGGCGGAGGCGCACTACGTGGAGATTGCGCCGCACCTGTACTGCGGCCCAATCGAGGCCGCGGCCAATATCCAAATCGGCACCTGCAGCCCCAACTTCCTGATTCAGGAGAGCATCGAGACCCTTGGCGGGTTCTACGCCGAGATACTTAAGGAGCCGCTGCAGTGGGAGGACGGCTACATCATCCCACCAACCAAGCCGGGCCTCGGTGTCGAGCTAGACGAAGAGGTAGCAGCCAAACACCCATACGAAGGCCCAATATTTATCGAGGTAGAGGACAGGCCGATCTTCCCGTAGGGTCGGAATTCGGCGCGACGGAACCCCGCCCCAGACCCTTCGGCCAGGGAAGGCCTCAGGGTGACATAGTGAGGGCTCGGATAAACGGGGTGTGCAGAGGGGCGGAGCCCCTATGCCGGGAGCCTGAGGGTGTCCCTCAGAGAATCAATTTGTTTCTTTCTTTTCTTGGTTGGGAGGGGACCGGATCGTCGAGCACGGCTCAGGCACGCTATCTAGATCTGCCCCCACGAGGTGCAATACTGCGAAAAGCAAAAATTGGCGTCATCGGTGCGGGCTGGTGGTCCACCGAGCATCATATCCCCAGCCTCCTCGATTACGACCGAGCAGAGCTCGTGGGGATCGCGGATCCTAAACCAGAGAAACTTGCCGGGGCGGCAGATCATTACGATGTCGAAGGACGCTACAAGAGCCATCGTGAGCTACTTGCAGTGCCGGGCCTGGATGGGGTAGTGATCGCCATCCCCCATGCCTACCACTATGAGGTGGCGCGAGATGCGCTAGATGCCGGTGTAAACGTACTGCTAGAAAAACCCATGGCCCTCAAGGCCGAGCACGCCTGGGACCTGGTCCGGCGTGCGGACCAAAAAAGGCTGCACCTGTCGATCGGCTACACGTTCCAACACACCAGGCACGCCCTGAAAGCCAAAGAGATCGTGCAGTCCGGTGCAATAGGCGACATTCGCTTCGTGTCCGGGGTCTTCGCGTCAATGGTCGAACGCTACCTCCGAGGCGTGGGGAACGCCTACGGAGGCGATTTCGGCTATCCGGTCACCGCCCCCGAGGACAGTACGTATTCGGACCCTGCCATTTCAGGCGGTGGCCAGGGCCACCTGCAAATCACCCACGCGATGGGCATGGCTTTCTGGGTAACGGAGTTGAGGGCGACCCAGGTATTCGCGATGATGGAGAGCTTCGATTTGGCGGTCGACCTGGTGGATGCGATCAGCTATCGCCTGGAGAACAGGGCGATCGGCACGATGGGGGCTATAGGCAGCATCCAGCCGGGACAGCCCCCGGACCAGGGCATCAAATACTATGGGACGAAGGGATTCGTGCGGCAGGACCTGGCCAACGGTCGCCTGGACATCCACTACAACGACGGCACCTCCGAAACGCACACTGATCTGTCGACGGAAGAGCTGTACCCGGCTCACATGCCGTCACGGTCGTTTACGGACCTGGTGCTGGACGGTGGCGACAACGCTGCCCCGGCCAAGTTCGGCGCCTACACTGTCGAGTATCTCGAGGCTGCATATACCTCCGCAGAGTCCGGACAGCCGGTAAGTATCAGCCAGGAAGGACGCTAACTTGCAGAATCAACCGTTCGTCGACGCCCATGTGCACTTCTACGATATGCAGCATCCTGATTTGATCTACGGTGACTGGCAGCTGGGTGTGCCCCACCCAAAGCTGGGCATGAAGCTCCAGAAGTTGGCCGAACGCAACTATCTTGCCGAGGACTACATCGCCGAGACACGGGCTGCACACGTGACCAAGGCTGTCCATGTCCAGGCTGCTATCGGCAGCAAGGACCCGGTCAAGGAGACCGAGTGGCTCCAGGCCGCGGCTGATCGCACGGGATATCCCCACGGCATTGTCGCCCACGCCGATCTCAGGGATAGCGGTGTCGAAGGAGTCCTGGAGGGGCACTGCCGCTACCCGAACATGCGTGGTATACGGGATTTTTCGTATGGGAACTACCTGGTCGAGCCGGACTTCTGGCGCGGATTCGAGTTGATGGAGAAGTACAACCTGGTTTCCAGCATCAGCGCCCAATGGCCGGACATGGTTAAACTGCGTGACCTCGCAGCCAGGTTTCCCAACGTTCAGATTGTCATCGACCACACCGGCGCGCCAAAGGAACGAACCGCCGAGTATTTCGCCAAATGGCGCGAGGGCATGTCCACCCTGGCAGAGGCCGACAACATCGTGTGCAAGATTTCCGGGCTGGCGATGACCGACAACGATTGGACGGTGGATAGCATCCGGCCCTATGTACTCCACTGCATTGAGGCGTTTGGCCCTGACCGCTGCATTTTCGCTACCAATTGGCCTGTGGACTGGCTGTGGGGCTCCTACGATACCGTGGTCAACGCCTATCTGGAGATTATCGCCGAGTTCAGCGACGCCGAGCGAACCGCGATGTTCTCTGGCAACTCCGAAAGGTTGTACAGAATCTGAAAAACCAACCTGGCATAAGGAGCTCTGTAGTGAGGGACCAGCATGTGTATCCGCTGTCTGCGGTGCGTGATCTCGCGTTGCGCGCCCAGGGGCTCGCTCAGAACTCAGAGGGCACCCCAAGTCGGCAAGACGTTCTTGACGTAGTCAAAAGGGTGGGCTGGCTACAGATAGACACTCTTCAGGTGGTACGACGCAGTCAAGAGCTGGTGCTCTGGAGCCGGCTTGGGACCTACGACGCCGAAGATTTGGCCCGGCTCGCATACGACGGACAGGATCGTCATCTGTTCGAGGGTTGGCAGCACGCGGCCTGCTTTCTACCCCTTACTGACTACCGTTTCCAGCTGCGCGCGAAAAGAGCCAGCCGCCGTAATTGGGGCAGTATGGGGAGCGCGAAGAACCGAGAGCTTGTGAAGGCAGTGCTCGCGAGAATAGAGCGCGAAGGCCCGATGCGAGCCGGAGACTTCGACTACGACGGGCCTCGCCGGGGGAGCTGGTGGGATTGGAAACCGGCCAAGCGCGCCCTTGAGCTACTTGTAAACCGAGGAGATCTGATGGTCTCGTCGAGAGTGAATTTTCAGCGAGTGTACGATCTGACTGGTCGAGTCCTCCCCGACTGGACAGATACCACGGAGCCAACCCAGGAACAGACCCTTAGGCACCTTCTTGAACGCTCAATTCTGGCCCTCGGCGCATGTCGCTTGGTCCAGATTGCCGACTACGCCCATCTGAAGCGTCGGGATTCCGGACCGGCCCTGGAAGCGATGGTTGAAGACGGCACTATTGTGCAGGTTATCGCCAGCATGAACGATGGTACGGCCGGTGAAATCGTAGTTCACAGGGACAATCTGCCAGCTTTGGAGCGCGCGGCGGATGGGGAGATGCAGAGTCTAGGCACCACGTTCCTCAGCCCATTCGACAGCCTATTTTGGGCGAAGGGACGTGACGAGAATCTGTGGTCTTTCCGCAGCATATTGGAGGCGTACAAGCCCGAGCCAACTAGGATCTGGGGCTACTTCTGTATGCCGATACTCGACCAAGGCGACCTGATTGGCCGATTCGATCCGGTACTGGACCGGCGGACCGGGACGCTTCGTCTGAAGGCGCTGTACCTCGAAGACCACGTGGACCCCGATGAAGCCCTGATCGAACGACTCGCTGGCGCCATGCGCGACTTCATGAAGTTTCACTCGGCGACAGACCTTGTGGTAGATAGCGATGTTCCCAAGGGGTTAGTGGCCAGGCTAGCGCGAATGCTGTAGTCTCAACTTGTTCTGAATGACAGGAGGAATCTTGTGATTGATTTGTCGAAGTACCGCATAATTGACCTGTCCCACGAGCTGATTCCGGGAGAGCGCAAGCTGGACGGCCGCTATCTCCATGGCGAGCCCTTCTATGGCCGTCCGGTCGAGGTTCAAGAGATGATGGCGTATAACGCCCGAATGCACTTTATCCAGAGCGAAACCCACAACGGAACCCACGTCGAGGCACCCTACAAGTACGCGGACGATGGCGCTGACATAGCCTCGATGCCCATTAGATCGTACATGGGTGAGGCGGTAGTGTGCGATTTTGCGCACAAGGGCGATAGCGAGGCGATCTCCCCCGCGGACCTTAGTGACGCAGGGGTACAGAGCGGCGACATTGTGCTGATCCGTGGTGGTGATCAGGACGAGGAACCCTATCTCACTTTCGAGGCGATCGATTGGCTAATCGACGCTGACATAAGGGCGATTGGCATCGAGGGCGTCCGCCATTCGCCCCCCGGCACACCTTTCGGCAAGGAGGACGGCGACGGTAGGCTGCTGCTGGCCGGCATCGCTTTTTTGGACGCGCTGACCGGACTTCACCAGATAAAAAAGCAGCGAGTGTTCCTCATAGCCTTGCCCGTGAAAATGCAACGCGTCACCGCTTCGTGGGCAAGGGCCATCGTCCTAGAGGAGCTGTGATACTGCATACCGCGAATTAGAATCCGCGAGGGACACTGATTGGGTGGGAAGAGCAGCGGCCTTAGTCCGCTACCTCCTCCGCCAGGGCGATTGCACCCAGGACTCCGGCGCGGTCCCCGAGAGCCGGTGGGATGACATAGCTGTCGATGTCGTCTACCAGGGCTGACGCCTGTACGTAGTTGGCGAGTTGGGCGAGCAGCCCCTGGCGTACCAAAGGCAACAGTACGGAGCGTCTCATCACGCCTCCGCCGATGACGATACGGCGGGGGGATAGAGTTAACACGATGTTGGCCAGCCCCGAAGCCAGGTATCGAGCCTCAAGTTCCCAGGCCGGATGGTCGTCCTGAAGCTCTTCCGGCAAGGCGTCCCACCGCTGTCGTATAGCCGGGCCGCAAGCGAGGCCCTCCAGGCAGTCTCCGTGGTATGGACAGCACCCTGGATAGTCGTCATTGGGGTCGCGTGGCACCCGCATATGGCCCATCTCGGGATGTACCAGGCCGTGCATCGGTCTGCCTTCGACCAACGCCCCACCGCCTATGCCTGTGCCGACCGTGATGTATACGAACGTGTCGAGCCCGACGGCGTGGCCCCACCTGTGCTCTGCCAGAGCCGTCGCGTTGACGTCTGTCTGCCAGCCCACGGGCAGCGCCAATTCGCGACCGACGTACCCCACGACATCAACGCCGCCCCAGCCGGGTTTGGGGGTAGTAGTAATGTAGCCGTAGGTCCTCGACGACCGGTCGAGATCCACAGGTCCGAAGGAGGCGATTCCCACGGCGGAAATAGGGCCCTCCGACCGGAAGAAATCGACCGCACGGGCCAGGGTTTCGGTCGGCGTAGTCGTGGCGAATCTTGTCTCGGCGACGATGTCTGTGGGACCGCTGCCGATGGCGCAAACGAAGCTTGTCCCGCCACACTCTATCCCGCCGAATAGGCTCATATGTCACCCATTTGGCAGATAGCCGCTAGGCCCCCTGTGTGAACAGCGACCCGCGTTCTGCCAGTTCACTGACAAGCTCGTCGTAGTCTACGCGATTGATCGGCAGGTCTACTGTCTGTCGTCGGCAGGCGGAAAGGATTATTGCTGACGCCAGTTCCAGAGACTTTGTCCCCTCATGGCCCGTCACTGCTGGCTCGCGCCCCTCGGCGATTGCCAAAGCGAAGTCGTCGATCGCGTCCTGGTGATCGGCACTTGTGATGGGCACGTCAAGCGCCGAGCTTGTGAGGGTGGGCTTTGCGAAGGGATTGCCACGCTCGCGCTGAGAAAATTCCAGCAAGCCTACCTCGGGCTCGTAAACGGTGATGGCGTCGTCTGTGATCACGATGCCACGCCGCTCGCCCCAGAATTCCATGCGTGTGTCGGAAGGCATCTGGACCGTGTTGCAGTGGATGTATCCCTGGGCACCGCTGGCGTACCCGACCAGGGCGGACGCTGAGTCCTCCACCTCAATGTCGTGCATTAGTGTGCCAGCCTGCCCCATGACGCTCACGGGCATCCCGCCGAGCCACTGGAATAGGTCGAGATAGTGGACCCCCTGGTTAAAGAGCGCACCGCCGCCCTCGCCTTTCCAGGTGCCGCGCCACGGCGCAGAATCATAGTAGCTCTGGGCTCTAAAGGAAGCCATCATGATAGATGTCCGGTACAGCTTCCCCAGGTAGCCTTCATCGATTAGCTGCTTGACGCGGATGGCGTCCGGGCGCAGCCGGTTCTGATATACAACGCCCAGGGTGAGGCCTGCGGCGTTAGCCGCTTCGACCATCTCGTCCGATTCCGCAGGTGATGCCGCGAGAGGTTTTTCGGTCAGGACATGCTTGCCGGCTTCGAAGGCCTGCAGCGCAATGTCGCGGTGGGTAGGGTGGGGCGTAGCAATGGTGATCGCGTCGATCTCGGGGTCGGCAAGGAGCGCCTCGAGCTCGGGGTAGTGCTTTGTGCCCAGCTCGGCCGCCTGTTCGGCCGCCGCATCCTGGTTCATGTCATGTATGCCGACCAGCTTTGCGTGGGGTGACGCAGCCACCTCTGCGACGTGCTTTTGGCCAATCACGCCTGACGGCCCGACTACTCCAAGACCTACTGTGTCCAAGCTCGTTCCTCCATACTTTGTCCAACTGAGTTCGTGTCGAGGTATTCAGAGCAGTCGCGTGTCCTACGCTATTGGTCGCAGGTGCTCACCCAGAAGCCAGCGCGCTTCTGATCTCTTCGACGACGCGGGGGACGCCTGTCATTGGGTCGTCGTCCTCCTCGAACTCGATGTTCAGGAAGCCGCGATAGTCAGCGACACGCAGCGTCGAAACGACCTGAGTCACGTCCACCCGCTTCTGCCCGTCGGGCGTCCGCATCGAGACCTTGTGATGGGCAGTCACCGACAGTGCGGCGACTCGTCTCATGCCCTCGTAGGGGTCCACGTCGGGGTCCAGCCCGTAGTTGCCCGTGTCCAGATTGACCTGAAGCCACGGCGAGTCGACCGCTTCGATGAGGGCTATCACCTGAGCTGAAGTCGTCGTGATGCCCCCATGATTCTCAAGCGCCATGACTACACCGACCTCCTCTGCAACCGGGACGCACTCTTTCAGTGCCGCAACGGCCCAGCCGAATGCCTGGTCGTCGGTGTGACCTTCCGGCGTGAGACCCGCGAACACGCGCAGTTCCGGTGCACCCAGTTCTCTGGCGTGCCCCAGCCACTCCTTGATCATGCGCACCTCGGCAGCTCGCTCTTCGTCCGAGGCAAGGGTGAGCTTGCTGCCGACAGCTGCCCCTGAAATGCTGACCCCGCGCAGCATGCAGTGCCGCTTCAAGGAGTGCAGGTAGGCCGCGTCTGTGGAGGGGAAGTAGTAGGAAGTCAGCTCCACTCCCTCGATCCCAAGGTCGGAAGCGATATCGACAAACTCCTCAAGGCTCATCTGCCCTGAGGTGAGATATTTTCGGTACGAGTAGGCACAACAGCCTATTTTCATGTGGGTCTCCTGAGTGGTCGACTATTCCCGGCCCAACTCATTGAACAGGGTTGAGTAGTAGCGCATGAACGTGTCGGGTTCACTGCTCTCTTCCGCGATTTCGGCGAGGCAGTAGCCGTCGTAGCCAGACTGCCGCAGCAGACCGAATAGCTCCCGGTACGGGTAGTTCCGGTCCCAGATATTGTTGATATGCACCGACATTAGCCACGGAAGCAACAGCTCGAAATACTCTTTCACGGAGCCGTCCACCACGTCCGTCGGGTTGGAGTTCCAACATACGCCGACGCTTGGATGGTCGGCCGCTTCCATGATGGTCTTGATATACGGTGGATGCTGTGTGGGACGTCCGTGAACCTCCAGCCAGATGCCAACGCCTGTTCCTTCGGCGTGCTCACCGCAGCGTTTCAGGGCGTGTCCTATCTGTTCCAGGGTCTGCTCCACCGGGATGCCGTTGTCTACCTGCAGGCCATTGGGGCGGACCTTGACGCCGCCGGCACCGATGTCGACCGCCAGGTCCACGAACAGGTTCGTTGTCTCGACGTTGGCGTCGACCTCAGCGGGGTCCGTCGAGTGGTACTCGCAAGTGGAACCCAGGCTGATTTGTGCTAGACCGGAGTCCTGACAGCGAGCCTTGACCTCCGCCCTCTCGGATGCCGTAAGTGAGGGCTCGACGCCGTGGCCATGAGTTGTGCGGAACTCGGCGGCCCCAAAGCCGTGGGCCTCGCACCGCTCGATAATGGTGTCCAGGTCCCATGCATGTGCCAGGTTGTATGTGACTAGTCCAAGTTTTTGGCTCAAGATATCTCCCTTGCTGGCCCACCGTCGAGCCAGCCGAATGCTATCACGTTGGATGTTGAATCCGCCATCCCCATGATATAGATTGAGGACGCTCTGACTCGACCCCGGATAGGAGACGCAAATGACGGAACGAACGCCGGTAGTACGATCCCCTGCAGAGATGGTGGAGCCGTTCCGCGAGTTCGGCACGGCGACCATTAGCTCCGACCTTCGCGAGGAGTGCGGCATTCTAAAGTCGTTCATGGTTGCATCAGGGACATGCCCTAGGCCCGCGAAATGGGGATGCCGCTGTTTGTGTGGGGCGCGACTCCCTTGAGCTCGACGCATTTCGACATGTACCCATGGGACTACGACGTTCCCATCGGTTGCGGCGGCGTCCTGGTCATGCCCGGAGACATTATCGTGGCCGACGACGACGGTGTAGTGGTAGTTCCTCCGAAGGTCGCTCCTCAGGTGATTAAATACTGCGCCGATCGCGAAGAGGCAGAGGTGTTCGAGCGCATCAAGCTAGAGGAAACGGGCGACATTGCCAAGTACTACCCTCTCAACGTAGAGGGCCGCCGTGAATACGAGGAGTGGCGCTCCCAGCAACAGCCGTAGCATGTTCATCTTTGTAGGGGCGGGTCTGTGACCCGCCCGGAGGGGACTATTCGCGGCTCGCTAGGAGCAGAATCGAACTGAAATGAAAATAACCCGCATAGAGACAATCGCACTACGCGACGAGACGGACGAGGCCTGCACAATCGTGCGGGTCCACACCGACGAAGGGATCACTGGCATTGGCCAGGCCGAATCCCCATCGCTGGTCATAGACGCCATCGTTCGCAATTCTTCGGGGCTCGAGGCATTGATCAAGGGCGAGGATCCGTCGGAGGTCCAGCGGCTGTGGCAGAAGATGTACGACGCCACCGGTCTGTACGGCAGACGCGGAGTCACCATCGCTGCAATAGGCGCGGTCGAGACCGCCCTGTGGGACATCGCCGGCAAGGTGGCTGGCCGTCCCGCCCACCGGCTGATATGGCGTTCCTTTGCCTCCACCAAGGCCGGGGCCGAGCCCCTGAGCAGGGTCGTCCCGTACGCCACGGTTTACCCGTCAGGATCCACCCTGGATGAAATGCGCGAGCGGCTTGGTCAGGCAATAGACAAGGGATTCCGAGCCGTCAAGATCGAAGAGGGTCCTGGCATGCTGGGCAATGTCGACCTGGCGACCGACGTGGCTGTCGTTCGAGCGGCACGCGAGGTGCTGGGTCCGGACCGAGACCTGCTTATTGATGTCCAGAACCGCTGGCAGACGGCTGCGCAGGCCGTAGCAGTAATCCGTGAGATCGAGGAGTACCGTCCATTTTTCATTGAGGCGCCGCTGCCTGCGGACAACCTTGACGGGTACGCCCGGCTCGCCGACACCGTAGCCACGCCCATCGCCGTGGGCGACTGGGGATTCAGTACTCGCCACGAATTCAGGGACATCATGGAGCGGGGCAGGGTAGACGTCGTGCAGCCCAGTTCGGTGCGCTCCGGCGGCATGCACGAGATACTGAACATCGCCGAGGAGGCGTACCGACGAGGGCTGCTCTGCATCCCCCACGCCTGGCGTCATATGATTGGAGTGGCGGCGGAGGTCCACCTGGCAGCCGTAGCGCCAAACATGCCCTATATCGAGTACCCGATGGCCTTTCCCGACTCACCGCTGATCTCCAAGCTGCTCACACCGCGCCTCGAAGTCTCTTCAGATGGCACCATCGAGGTTCCGCAGAGACCAGGCCTCGGTTTCGAGTTGGATGAGGATACCGTGGCTCAGTACCGTGTGGATCCATATTAGTGGGTTAAGAACACCCTCACCTTAGTCCTCTCCCTCGAGGGAGAGGGGATGAACGAGCCAGACCCAGCAGAGATGGCAATAAGGAGCGAACATGACAGATTACGAACCCGTTGACATATCTGGCGTAACCAATGCGCCACTGTCGATGCTCGGCCAGGACTCGGGGGCCGTGGCTGGTCCGCAATCGTTCAGAGGGCTACCGTTCGTGGTAGGGGGAGACGCTGACGATGCGCTGATCTCCCTTGGTACCGGTGGCGGTATCTCCATCCCCCTTGGATCGGCGGCTCGCCGGGTCATATTCGCTCACCGGTTGATGGAGACGAAGGTCCCGCAGGGAGGCCCGCTAGGCGTTGAAGTAGCAGACTACGTGCTCCACTACGTCGGCGGGGATGAGGAACGAGTCACTTTACGTGAAAGGTTTGAGATCGCCGCGATTTCTGGCCCCAACGACATCCCCGGCGTGCCAGGCTCACCATACCTGGCGGTTACCGATTCGACGGCGGAGCTGATGCCTCGGACTGAGGGGCCATGGGACGCGACGGGGCGCAGGCAGACCGAAGCTGGCAACGTCATGTCACGCTGGTACTACCTGTGGGCATTCGAAAGCCCCCATCCGGAGCGCGTCATTGATTCCGTGGAAATCGTGCCCAGAGGTCCGGCATTTGTCATCGCTGCCGTTACGCTGGGCCATGCTGACGAGCATCCATTCGCCAGAGAGGGCAGAAGGCCCGCGCGAATTGTGCTCAACGACGAGGCAGATGCGGCGCGTCCGTTTGACCTGGACGTGAAGGTTGATCGCGGCGATGCGACATATGTGCATCCATTGCCTGAGGGCGGTGCGAGTGACTTCGTCGCGCACCCTTTCAAGGGTTATGGTCAGGAACAAAACACAGCGTCCAGTCCGGCCTACGTCGAGGTCTCGGCAGTGCCGTCCGCGACCGTCACGGTGAAGCAGGGTGACGAAGAGATAGGGTCGGTGCGCTGGGGCGACGTGGTCGACAAGGGATCGGTAGATGCCGGGCGGGTCAGCGTATCGCTTGCTGATCCTGGCAAGAACTGGATTCATGTCACCGTGCTCGACGACGACACAGGCAAACCCGTACCGTGCCGTGTTCATTTTCGTTCACCTGAGGGCATCCCGTTTCAGCCCCACGGCCACCATAATCAGGTCAATTCCAATCTGGACACCTGGCACATCGATGTCGGCGGCGACGTGCGCCTGGGCCAGATCACATATGCCTACACCGACGGCACTTGCCAGGGGTGGTTGCCACGCGGCGAGGTCCTGGTCGATGTGGCCCGTGGCTTCGAGTACGAGCCAATACGTGAAAGTATCACCATCGCCCCCGGCCAACGCGAGCTTACGTTGAGGCTCAAGCGCTGGACCGACATGAATGCCAAGGGCTGGTACAGCGGCGACTCCCACGTGCATTTCCTGTCCTCGCAAGGCGCCCACACCGAGTCGATGGCTGAGGATCTGAACGTAGTGAACCTGCTCCAGTCCCAGTGGGGCAGCCTGTTCACCAACACCGAGGAATTTACCGGCGAACCGAGCGTCTCTCGGGTGGGCGACAACATCGTGTATGTCTCCCAGGAAAACCGACAGCACTTCATGGGCCACATGATCCTGTGGGGGCTGAAGAAGCCCATAATGCCCTGGTGCAGCGACGGCCTGGGCGAGGCTGAGATCGGCGGGACCATGGAGGTGACCCTCAGTGACTGGGCCGACCAGGCCCACGAGCAGGGCGGCTACGTTGTGAATCCGCACTTCCCGAACCCCAACGGTGAGCCGGCCGCCCTGGTCGCGACGGGCCGCCTGGATGCGGTGGAGATGATCCGCCAGGCGCAGTTCAACCACGACGAGTACTACCGGTACCTCAGCTGCGGATACCGCCTGCCCCTTGTGGGCGGCACCGACAAGATGTCCGCAGATATCCCGGTCGGCTTGTATCGAACCTATGCAAATGTGGGAAACGATCAGGAATTCACCTACGACAACTGGTGCCAGAGCGTTGTGCGAGGTCGCACATTCCTGAGCGGAGGACCGATCATCCACCTCTCCGTCGATGGCCATGAGGTCGGCGACACGGTGAAGCTATCGGGCCCCGGTACGGTCGAGGTGGAGGCGTGGTCGGAGAGCGTCTTGCCGTTGGGTACACTGCAGATCGTCCAAAATGGCCGCGTTGTGGCGTCAACAGAGTCCACTGGTGGAACTCGACGTCTGGAACTGAAGGAGAAGCTGAAGGTTGACGGCCATACCTGGATAGCTGCTCGAACGGGAGGGCCGGGGTACTACGGCACGGCGCACTTAGACGTGTGGAGACGGGGTGTGTTCGCGCACACGTCGCCCATCTACGTCTCCAGCGGCGGCGACTGGGAGATGTACGACCAGGCGACCGCGCAGTACATGCTCACCATGATCGAGGGCGATCTGTCCTACATACGCAAGGGCTCCGGGCAGCACACCCACGGTAACGTCACCCATCACCACGGCGAGAAGGACCACATGGCGTACCTAGAGCGGCCTTTCTTGGAGGCACAGAATGCTGTCCAGGAGAGGATGCGCTTGGGCCGCTAGCCTTGGTCAACGGCGAATTTGGCCTCTAGCTCGTTGTAATCGTGCAGGCCTACGACCTTCTCGAATTCCGAGAAGGTCGCCATAGCGTCGTAGCCGTCCGTGGTGCCGGTCTTTTTCAGGTGACCGGCCACTTCTTGAATGGCCCTTGTCGCCGCGAACAGCCCGGACAGCGGGTAGACCACCATGTCAAAGCCCAGCCGTTCCAACTCTGGCGCGGATAGGAACGGGGTTTTTCCGCCTTCCACCATGTTGGCGAACACTGGTGTGTCGAAGGATCTGGTCACGGTCTCCATCTGCTCCATGTTTTGCGGCGCCTCGACAAACACCACGTCGGCGCCTGCCTCAGAGTAGGCTCGGCCTCGCTTGATCGCCTCGTCGAATCCTTCAGGCGCTATGGCGTCTGTCCGAGCGATGATAACGAGATCACTGTCCTCTCTGGCATAGGCAGCCGCTCTGATCTTCTGCACGTGCTCCTCCAACGGAATGACCCTCTTGCCCTCCATGTGCCCGCACTTCTTCGGCCACAGTTGGTCCTCCAGGATGATGCCCGCAACACCCAGCCTGATACACTCCTTGACCGTCCTGACCACGTTCAACGGGTTGCCGTATCCGGTGTCCATGTCCGCGACAACCGGGATCGACACGGCGTCCACGATGCGCTTCACGCGGTCCAGCGTTTCGGTCATGGTTAGTAGCCCCACATCCGGCATCCCCAGGGCCGATGCAGCCAGGCCGAAGCCGGAGGTGAACACCGCCGAAAATCCCGCCTGCTCTATCAGCTTCGCCGACAAAACATCGTGAGCACCTGGCAGCACGAGTATTTCAGGGGACTCTATGAGCTGTCGCAAGGCCGTTGTGTTGTCCATGGTTTTCCTCCTGGTGCTACTGCACGGTAGGGATGCTGGTAATGGCCCGAAGTGGGCTGCGATATTATGTCGAAGTCCCGAGTGCTACACAATCCAGGTCCGGAGCGACCCTCTTTACCGGGTGACGGGCCACGACCCTATTTCTTGTAATGGGGATGCCGTGCAATAATATGGTTTCTAACGAGCCAATCGTAGGGAGGAACCATATTGAATGTCGTCCTGATCGGAGCTGGGCGGGGCAGCCGTCTCATGCCACTGACAACTTCTCAGCCCAAATCATTCACCACCGTCGCGGGCAAGCGTATCCTCGATTGGACGCTGGATGCCTTTCGAAAGAATGGCCTTGATCAGTTCGTGTTCGTCTCAGGCTACCTGCGGGAAGTGGTGGAGCGAGAGTATCCGGAGTTCACCTTTGTCGAGAACGACGACTGGCCAAACAACAACATCCTGTTTTCGCTGCTCTATGCGCGCGATCACATGAGCGACGGCTTCTACTCCACGTACACCGATACACTCTTCACCGCCGAAGCAGTGCGGGATCTCAAGGACTCACCTCACGACATCACCCTGGTCATGGACACCGAGTGGCGGGACCGCTACCGATTCCGCAGCGAGCATCCGGAGTCGGACGGGGAGAAGATGATAGCCGATGGCGACCGTGTTGTAAGGGTCTCTCGCGAAATTGTGTCGGAGGAGGCCACTGGAGAATTCACTGGCGTGATCAAGATGACCGCCGCCGGCGCAGCGCGATTCCTGGAATTCTACGACGATCTGCGTGGGTCTCTTGGGACAGAAGGTGTGCTTGCCGAGGGACGGCCCTTTCGAATGGCATACTTCATCCACCAGCTTGATCGCATGATTCAGGAGGGGGCCGACGTTCATTGTGTCCCGGTTCCCGGGGACTACCACGAAATCGACACCTTGCAAGACTACGAATTGGCGAAGGGTGACTGGACCAGATTCGCCGAGAACAGAGAGTAACAAGTGCTATTCGAGACTACCGTCGTTGGCTCAATGCCCCGTCCACAGTACGTGAAGGACCTGATCGATGCGCAGGTCGAGGGCCAGGTTAATAGTGACGATTTCCAGCGCATGATGGACTCCGCAGTTCCATACGTCGCCCAGATGCAGGAATTGGCTGGAGTCGATGTTGTTTCGGACGGCGAATGGCGTCGCAAGTCCTATATCGGGGTGATAGCAGACATCTGCAGCGGCTTCGCTCTCGGCGTTCGGGATGTAAACGGGCAGCGCCAAACCTGGCACACCGTAACCGAGCCCATCTCTGTTGAACGTCCCGGCCAGATGGCTCGCGAGGCCCGCTTCCTGAAACAGCACACGACGCGCAGGGTAAAGGTCGCGCTGCCGTCGCCATATCTGCTCGGCCAGAGGATGTGGAATGCCGAGGAGTCCACGAACGCCTATAAAACGCGACGGGACTTTGTGGACGAGTTGGTACCGGTCCTGCGGGATGAGTTGATCGCCCTGAGGGACGAGGGAGTCGCGGTCGCCCAGTTCGACGATCCCGAGCTGTGCCTTTTCGTGGACCCGAAGGTCAGGGCTGAGTTCGACGATCCAGACGGCGAGGCAGAATTTTGCGTAGATGCCCTGAACCGCGTTGTTGATGGAGTGGAAGGCATCACGTTGGCGCTGCACCTGTGCCGGCGCAACAAGGGCAGGGCAGGGTGGATCGGCGAGGGCGGATACGGCCCCATCATGCCTGCGCTGGCCCGTCTGAACTTCGACATGCTGATGTTGGAGTACGCGATGCCCGCCGCGGGCGACAAGGCGATTCTCGCTGATCTACCGGAACGATTCGACATCGGCCTGGGTTGCGTCGACTGCCGGAGCGCCGAGATCGACACACCGGACGCCATCGCAGGTCGGGTGAGAGAGGCGCTCAAATTCGTCGCACCCGAACGTGTGACAATCCACCCCGACTGTGGTTTTGCACCCGGAAGCGCGGCAGACATCCCCATCGACGAGGCATATCTCAAGCTCCGCAGCGAGGTACTGGCCGCTCAAATACTCCGCGAAGAGTACGCATAGGAACATAACTGCGCACTGGTTGCGCTGAGGCGACATTTAATGAAATTGCTGGGGATAGAGACATCTTGTGACGAGACTGCGATAGCCGTCGTTGAGGACGGCTCGGAGATCCACTCCGACGTCGTCGCTTCTCAGGCTGAAATTCATGCAGGCTACGGCGGTATCGTGCCCGAAGTTGCTTCACGTGAACATCTGACGACATTCGTGCCGGTGGTGCGACAGGCGTTGACGGACGCTGGCGTCGAGCTACATGAGCTGGATGGTATCGCCGTCACCCACGGACCCGGCCTGGCGGGATCCCTGTTGATTGGCGTGAATGCTGCCAAAGGACTAGCGCTGGCTGCCGGTCTCCCGCTAATCGGCGTGAATCACCTTGAGGGGCACGTCTATGCGTCCTGGTTGGAGGGGAATGACCCTGAGTCGAAATACGGGTTCCCGTTCATGTGCCTGGTCGCGTCTGGTGGCCACACAGATCTGATACTGATGAAGGGCCACGGAGACTACACGCTGGTTGGCCGTACTCGGGACGACGCTGCTGGCGAGGCCTTTGACAAGGCCGCGAGGGTTCTGGGGCTGGGTTTCCCAGGGGGGCCTGCCATTCAGAAATCTGCAGAGTCCAGTGTCGGCAAGGAGCCAAGATTCACCAGACCGAAGATCAAGGACTCACTTGATTTTTCGTTCAGCGGCCTCAAAACTGCGGTGCTTCGCCGGTCCGAAGAGAAGGGGTGGTACCCATCGCAGGAAGGCCGCACGCCAAACCCTGCGAAGGTGGCGGACGTTTCCTCCGCGTTCCAGGAGGCTATGGTCGACACGATAGCCATCAGGACGATTGAAGCGATTGAGCGATACCGGGTGAACGCCCTGATCATGGGCGGAGGTGTAGCCTCGAATACTCTGCTTCGCAAAGAAATGGCTCGACGATCACCGGTACCAGTTGTTGTGCCCAGACCGGCATTGTGTACGGACAACGGTGCGATGATCGGTGCGGCAGGGTGGTTCCATTTGCGAAACGGCACGACACATCAGTGGGAAATGGATGTGGAGCCCAGATTGAGGCTCGGCTGAATCTCTGGGTGACCTAGCGGGGCGAAAACGTTCTTGAGCGGGAGTCGTCTTTGCGAAGGAACAACTTATTGACGAACTCGTAGGTGTCGTCTACCGCTGTTGGGCCGTTGACGTTGTACTTGAACTCTATGTCGCCAGCCCTGAACCTCGCCTGCACCCTTGATGGGGATCGCAGCCGGTCCACGACGAGATACACACCCATACCGGCCAGCACGAGGCCCGCAATGGCGGAGCCGACGGGGTTGTCCCATGCTTGCCACACTGCAAACGCCACAATCAGTGCCAGCGAGCCCCAAATGTACCCGATGAATCCGAGGCTCTTTTGGCTCAAGACGTCAATAGTGGTGATGTCCTGGATAGAAACGAAGAAAGTCTGCATTCGGTGGCCGTTGGTACTGACATGGATGAGACGGCGTTCGGTTAGTACCAGATTGTCGGCGCGGTCGGGGTCGCCGTCGCGACTATCTACGAGGTCCAGGGTGGCGTCCACCCGTTCGCCGTCCATCATGACCATCTCACCATTGGTTTCCGCTTGAACTGCCACGAGGCCTCCGCCGTCACCATACTGAGCGCCGTTACGGCGCTGACACGATGGTAACATGGCGAATGCCGGAGGCCAAACCGCATTCCCACTTCCGCTGCCAGAAAAAGAACAAAGACGTAGCAAAGTTGGGTATGAAGAACACCGTTGTGCTATTCGCAGATAGCGTCCCAACCTGCACACACCGCGCGAATCTCAGTTGCCACACCCAGATTTCCGGCCTAGCCCCAAAGCGTTCGCAGCACCCGCACCTCGTAGACTCGACATTGCCGGTGTGCTATTGTTTTAGTCGCCTTCTAAAAGAAGGCGTCTCTCTGGCATTTCCTACTCACGAGGAACCGTTAATGGAACGACCCATATTTAAGCCGATCGGTACCGCCGAGGAGGCGTTAGACACGCCCGCCCTGGTGGTGGATCTTTCGGGATTGAACCAGAACATCGAGACGATGCACTCGTTCTTCCGCAGCAGATCAGTCGGACTGCGGCCCCACGTTTCGGGCCACGGGAGCCCAGCCATAGCCCATATGCAAATTGCCGCAGGCGGCACCGTGGGCGGAATCATGACTGCCACCCTCGGCCAATCCGAGGTGTTCGCTGCAACTGGCTTCGACGACATATTCCTGGCGAACCTGGTCACTGCGCCATCGAAGATAGCCCGGCTATGCTCGCTTGCGCGGCGCGTGAATATGACCGTTGCCGTGGACAGCGCCGCTAACGCCAGTGATCTCGGAGAAGCCTCGGTAGAGGCAGGTGTTACTCTCAACGTCGTTGTGGAGATCAACACGCGGCGAGACGGCATGGGAGTCGCGCCGGGACGGCCAGCGCTGGAATTGGCGAATGCCATCGTGGGCGAGGAAGGCCTCCACTTCGCTGGCCTGATGACCTACGAAGGCTCAATCCGCGCTGAAGGCGACGAGTTGGTATCCGAGTCGAAGAAGTGGATTCAGCAGGTCTTGGATACCCGCGAGAAGCTGGAAAAGGCCGGACTAGATGTTGAAATACTCAGCGTCGGCGGCACCCACAACTACGAGATCGCCGGAGAAATGGACGGCGTAACCGAGATTGCGGCGGGTTCGTATGCGCTGATGGACGAGGGTTACCGGACGTACAGACCGCAGTTTGTAAACGCGGCCAAAATCATGTCCTGCGTGACTTCGATGCCAGAGGCCGGAAACGTCATCACTGACGCGGGCCGCAAGGCCATAGGAGGCGATACCGGAAATCCCGGCATCCCCACTTTGCCAGGTGGCGAGGTGCGGGGTCTCAGTGCCGAGCACGGTGGGATCGACCTGGACCCATCATTCGATCATGGATTGTCGCTGGGCGACCGAGTCTGGTTCGTTCCAAACAGCATTGAAGGCTGCGTCAATCTCCACGATTATATGCACGTGATACGTAACGGCAAACTTGATGCAATCTGGGAGCTGCCCGCACGGGGCCGCTACCGCTAACCTGACATAGACGGAGAGTATAGATGGACTACTATCGGCCGGTCCCGGGCACTCAAGTCGAAGACCTGGAGACACCTTGCCTCCTCGTAGACCTCGATGCTGTCGAGCACAACTTTCGCGTTGTCGCGGACACGTACCGCGATACCGAGGTCAAGATGCGTCAGCACACCAAGAACATCAAGAGCCCCCGGCTCGCCCTAATGCAGATAGAGACAGGCGGCACGGTTGGCGGCGTATGTACCGCAAAACTGTCTGAGGCCGAAGTGATGGTTGAGGGTGGCGTAACCGATATCCTGATCCCAAACCAAGTGGTTCACAAGGACAAAATCGCCCGCATGTGCGCTCTTGCCCGTCGCGCAGACATGAAGGTGTGTGTCGACAACATGCAGAATGTCCAGGATCTATCCGATATCGCAGATGCCTATGGGGTCAAGATCGGCGTATTGATCGAGGTGGACACGCAGATGGGCCGAGCTGGTGTTCGGAGCAACGAGCAGGGCGTCGCCATTGCGAAGTTGGCGGAGAGTCTGCCTGGAGTCGATTTCAAGGGCGTCATGAGCCACCAGTCTCTTATGGAGTACAAGGGCGAAGAAGATCGGTACGAGGTAGGCAGACAGACGATCCAGATTTGCCTGGATGTCAAGAACGCCATTGAAGCCGAAGGTATCGCAGTGGGCATGGTCTCCAGTGGCGAGACATTTACGATCGACGTGGCTACCACGATCCCCGGTGTGACCGAGGTCGAGGGCGGTACATACGCGCTGGGCGGTACCACCTATGACTATATGAAAGACTATCGGATGGCCAACAAGGTCATGGGCACGGTCATTAGCACGCCGAGGTCAGGCGTGGCCATAGGCGATGCGGGCCTGTTCGCCCTCTCCGGACTCGGGGCCGACTCTGTTGAGGATCACCCCGAGATCACGGTAGGCGAAATGCTAGACCACCAGATCGTGCTCAAATCGGATGGCGAGATGCCTTTAAAAGTTGGCGACAAGTTCAAGTTGATCCCAGACTACCAGGACATGATGATCAATCGCTGGGACCAGTACATCGGGATCAGGGATGGGGCAGTGGAGCAGGTTTGGGATATACCTGGCAGAGGTTGCACTCAGTAGCCTGAGCCGGTAAGCAGAATTCGAAAAGGCCCGACTCCAATCTGGAGTCGGGCCTTTGTTTTTTCAGGGTCGCGGACTGTCAGGCAACGACCTTGGAGTGCCACTGGCAGGCGTTCGGGTGTGTGCTCACCTCTGAATAGGCAGCCGTAGCAGCAATCGCTCCCTGGGCAGCAGCAGTGATCGTCTGCTTAAGGTCGCCTGAGGCATTGGTGAGGTCGCCTGCCGCGAATAGGCCGTGGACCTTCGTCCGCATCTCCTTATCCACGATGACCTCGTCCCGATCGTTAATGTCGGCCCCTAGCTTAACAGCGAGCTCGGACCTCGGATCGGCGCCGATCTCGATGAACAGGCCATCCAGTTCCAGATCCTTCGATCCTCGCACCTCATTGTCGAGAACCACACCGGTGAGACCGTCATCGCCCTTCAGTTCCACAACGTTGGTTCCGAGCACTCGCTCCACGTTCTTCGCCGCGTCCAGAAGCTTCAGGTTGATGGGCTCTGGTCGCGTAAATTCGTCCTGGCGGTAGACGAGGTATACCTGATCTGCAAACTTGCTTAGCAAGACCGCCCCTTCGACAGCCGCGTTGCCGCCGCCCACCACCGCGACCGTGTTTCCGCGGTGCATAGGAGCGTCGCAGGTCGAGCAAAAGGACACACCTCGGCCGGTCCACTCCTCTTCGTGGTCGAGCCAGAGCCTGCGCCTCTCACGGCCTATTGCCAGGATGGCCGTAGTGGCCCTGAATGTCTGTCCACCCTCAGTATTTACGGTAAACTCGTCCTCCGACCTCTCCATCGAAGTCACGTTCTCGTCGACAACGGGGACCTCGTACTTGTCCACCTGCTCGCGGAATTTCAGCATCAAGTCGAAGCCGTCGATCTCCGGGTACCCCGGGTAATTCTCGATAATGCCGCCGGTAGCAGTCTCGCCACCGAATATGCCACCGACGATGATGGCGCTCATCTGATACCGGGCCGCGTAGAGGGCCGCAGAGAATGCCGCCGAGCCCTGTCCCGCTATCAGAACGTCGTATAGCTTCGTCTGGTCTGCCAACTGTCTCACCTCTGGCTCAGTGGTTGCTGGGCAAGTCCGCTCGCCCCTGTGTTTGTGATGCCGCCGCAGTCCGCCGCGATGTCGATTGCCCTGGCGGCTGTGTCGATCAAATTCCCCTCATCCTAGCCTTCTCCTCACTGGGGAAAAGAGTTCTGGCCTCCTCTCACTTGAGGGAGAGGTTTGAGGTGAGGGTGATATATCTGTTAGTGGAACACGCGCCCGGAGTCGATTGCCAGGGTCTGGCCCGTTATGCTGTCAGTGGCACAGAACGCAACGACCTGTCTGGCGATATCGTCCTTGTCTGCGGCCCGCTGGAGGAGCGATCCCTCAACTGCGGCCTTCTGATACTTCGGAGCTAGATTCGTGGACATCTTTGTGCCCTCCAGGTATCCCGGCGATATGCAGTTGACCAGAATATCCGGTGCCAGGCCCACCGCCATGCACTTCGTTAGATGGATCAACCCGGACTTCGCCACAGCGTAGCCGATGGACGAGCCCGTGGGGGCGATTCCGGCCACGGAGGAGATATTCACGATGCGACCACCGCCCTGGGCCTTCATCGGTCGCGAGGCGGCCTTGATGGTCAGCATTGGGCCTGTAAGGTTGACGTCGATGAGCTTGTTCCAGTCCTCGTAGGTCAGGGCATCGATGTCGTCAAAGGGAATCCACTTGTTGTACCCGGCGTCGTTGACAAGAATGTCCAGACGCCCGAAGCTGGTTAGCACCTGAGCGACCATCGCATCGACTTTGTCTGGATCGGTGACATCGCAGTGTATAGCCTCGGCTACCGAGCCTTTGGTCACCAGTTCGTCGACAAGGCTTTCGGCCTTTTCACGGCCCTGATCGTACAGCACGGCGACCTTGGCCCCGGCAGCGGCCAATGAATGGCATATGCGACCACCGAGTCCGCCGCTGCCCCCTGTCACGACGGCGACAGCACCATTCAAGTCCATAAAAACCCCTCCGGATCAGCGTGTGAGATGTCGTGCCCAGACCGCTAGCACAATTTGCTGCATCGAACTGGCGATATGTGCGAAATTATAGCACGGGGCGAGGCCTCTGACGCGCCGGATGAGAGTTGTTGGAAATCGGCGCTAAGACCACGTCTTAGCTATGGCGAGGCCCGATATTGTCGCCGGTGTTATCAACACCCGGCGATCAGAGCAATAGACTGGAGGCATGAAATGGAATTGGGAATGGTCGGACTTGGCAGGATGGGCGGAAATATGACCCAGCGACTACTCGAGGGCGGTCATAGCGTGGTCGCTTATGATCCTAGCCCCGAGGCCGTTGAGACTGTCGAGGCGCTGGGTGCTCGGGCTGGAAAATCCCTCGAAGACTTAGTGTCGTTGCTCTCGCCACCAAGGGCGATTTGGAGCATGGTGCCATCAGGGGAAATTACGGAGGAAACGATCGCGATCATGGGTGATCTGCTATCACCAGGCGATACGGTTGTGGACGGTGGCAACTCCAACTACAAGGACAGCGTACGCAGGGCGTCCAAGTTGGACAAGAAGGGTGTGGCGTTTCTAGACGCTGGCACCAGTGGCGGTATATGGGGGCTCGCCGAGGGATACAGCTTGATGGTCGGTGGTGAGAAGGAAGCCTTTCAGCGACTGGAGCCGGTCTTCCAGACGCTAGCTCCTGGGTCTGACCATGGATACGGCCACGTTGGTCCCGCGGGTGCCGGGCACTTCGTCAAGATGGTGCACAACGGGATTGAGTATGGAATGATGCAGGCGTATGCAGAAGGATTCGAACTGATGGAGGCCAAGAAGCAGTTCGGGCTCGACCTCGCGCAGATTTCAGAGATATGGCGCTACGGCAGCGTCGTCCGTTCCTGGCTTCTGGACCTGACAGCTGCGGCACTGAACGAAGACCCCGAGCTTTCGGGTCTGCAAGCCTACGTAGACGACTCTGGGGAGGGACGTTGGACGGTCGAGGAGTCCATCGAACTCGCTGTACCGACACCAGTGATATCGGCTGCGCTCCAGGCCAGATTCCGGTCGCGGCAGGATGGCCCATTCGGCGTAAAGCTCCTCGCAGCGATGCGCAACCAGTTCGGCGGCCACGCTGTAAAGAAGGCGTAGCGAGGGATTCAGCATGCATGAAATCACACGAGCCGCAATGGATGACGTCCCGTACGTCACAACCGACCAGATGCGGGATGTAGACCGTCTGATGGTCGACGAGTACGGCATCGTGCTGCTCCAGATGATGGAGAACGCCGGTCGTGGTCTGGCTCGTCTGGCGCGGGACCGCTTCCTGGGCGGTGATGCTCGAGGGCGGCGTGTGACAGTATTGGCGGGTGGTGGTGGCAACGGCGGCGGCGGCCTCGTGTCTGCGCGCCGACTGGCCGGATGGGGGGCCACTGTGCAGGTGGTACTGGTCAAGGAGCCGGACCGGCTAGACGAGGTTCCCAGGCATCAGCTAGCGATCCTGGAGCGTATAGCTGTGCCGTACACGGTGGCAAGCGACCATTCATCGATCCCGCCAGACGATATGGTCATCGACGCACTTGTAGGCTACAGCCTGTCGGGGGCCCCTCGGGGGGCAGCGGCAGCCCTTATCCGCGAGGTAAACGCTACCACGGCTCCGGTGCTATCGCTGGATGTGCCGTCCGGGGCGGATGCCGCCACAGGCGAGGTGTACGAGCCCGCTATCAAAGCTACCGCGACACTGACGCTTGCACTTCCCAAGGTGGGGCTTCGCGCAGCCGAGGCGCCATGTTGGTGAGCTTTATCTGGCGGACATCGGCATTCCGCCTGAGCTGTACGCGAAGCCGTCAATCGGGCTGGAAGTTGGGACCGTGTTTGCAGAGGACGACCAGCTACGCATCTGGTGACGCGCAAGCTGGCAATAACGGGGTCCCAATAGGCGGAGCTATTCTAGAGCGGCTGAGGGAGTTCCTCAGATGCTATCGAAATCCACCGGCGACAGCAGGAACGACACTGATCTCGTCTCCGTCGCTAGTGTCTGTGTTCAAGCCGTCCAGGAACCGCACATCCTCGCCGTTTATGTAGATATTGACGAAGTTGCGAAGGGCGCCTGCTTCGTCGCAAAGACGGTCCTTGATGCCGGTAAACTGTGCTTCCAGGGCATCCACCACTTCGCCCAGGTTTTCGCCTTCTACCGAGACCTTGTCCTCGCCCTGGGTCAGCCGCCGTAGCGGCGTCGGAATTCTCACCATCACGCTCATGCTTTGGGTCCTCCGGTGTTTATCGCAGGCCGATACGGCGTGCCTCAGCCTTCTACTATACTACCGCCAACAGGGTCGACCCGCACGCCTTTGGAAGCGATCCAGTCGACGCCACTGGATATTGCTTCGTCGGACCCTTCAAGCTCGAGAACCACCCATCCGGCGTCTTCAACCACCTCGGCTCGTCGAACGTTGGTGACAATGTCGAATTTGTGGCCCAGTTCGTGGATCAGCGGCTCGGTGATCAACGTAGGCTGGAACGTGAATTTCAGTCGTCTTCGTGACATATCCCGCTCCCTCACGACTTCAGATAAGCCGCCATGTTTTCTTCAAAGGACTTGTAGGTGGGCCTAATGTTGATGGGTTTAGCGATATCGCTAACGACCTCTTGTGTCTTCAGCCCGTTGCCGGTGATGAAGGCCACAGTGACTTCGTCGCGCTTGATCGCCCCACTCTTAGCCAGCTTGCGGAGCCCCGAGATGACGACACCACCGGCAGTCTCCGTGAAAATTCCTTCGGTTTCGGCTAGCAGTTGGATGCCCTCTACGATCTCGTCCTCGGGGGCTGCAACCGCGGTCCCTCCGGTCTCCTGGAGCGTCTGGACAGCGTACGGACCTGCAGCCGGGTCGCCGATTGCCAGCGACTTGGCGAGGGTGTCCGCCTTGACGGGTTGCACTACTCTGGAGCCTTTTTCAAAGGCCTGCACGATGGGTGAGCACCCCTGGGGCTGTGCTAGGTGCATGTTCGTTTTTGCACTGTCGATCAGTCCGACATCGGCCAACTCGGTGAGGCCCTTCCATATCTTCGTGTGTAGCTCACCGGAGGCGGCCGGCACGACGCAGTTATCCGGTGCACGCCATCCGAGCTGCTCCGCAACCTCGTATCCGAGCGTCTTGCTGCCCTCGGCGTAGTACGGGCGCATGTTGATATTGACGAAGGCCCATCCCAGGTCGTCGGCAAGCTCGCTGCAGAGACGATTGACCTGGTCGTAGCTGCCATCGACGGCCACCATCGTTGGGCCGTAAACTGATGCGCCTACGATCTTTCCAGACTCCAGATTGCCCGGAAAGAAGACGACAGTCTTCATGCCGGACTTGGCTCCGTGGGCTGCAACGGAGCCCATGAGGTTCCCCGTGGAGACGCAGGCTAGAACCTCGAATCCGAACTCCAACGCCTTCGTTGCAGTTATGGATACGGGCCGGTCCTTGAAGGAGAACGAAGGATTGACACTGTCATTCTTGATGTACAGGTTGTCCAATCCGAGTTTCTTGCCCAGATTATCGGCCTTCAACAGCGGGGTGAATCCTGTGCCTAGATCCACCGCATTCTCGGCCTCTACCGGCAGAAAATCGTGGTAGCGCCATATCGTATTAGGCCCGTCGGCGATGCTTTTCCTGGTCACGGTCCTGGCGATGGAGTCGTAGTCATACGCGACTTCAAGCGGGCCGAAGCAGTACTCACAGGAATTGATGGGCTCTATCGGATAATCGCGGCTGCACTCTCGACAGCGTAGCGACGTGACGTGGGACAATTGAACAGGACCTCCGAGCTAACGGGAATTACCGGGGCATGCATGCTTTACCTCGTGCAAGCGAGGTAAAGCATACGAAATGGTAGCAACAGCCACGAAGGGCTGTCAAGAAAGCTCACCTCATTTGGTTGAAGGCCCACAGGTCGCCCCTTATACTGCCGGTACCAACCCCTCTTTTGAGGCAAGATTGATGGAGCAAGGAAACCGAATACTGCCCCTGTTTCCACTTAGCGCCGTGCTATTCCCAGACGCGGCGATACCACTGCGTATCTTCGAGGATCGTTACAAGCTGATGCTGCAGCGCTGTCTCGAATCAGACTCCGAGTTTGGGGTCGTTCTTATCAAGTCTGGGTTCGAGGTTGGTGGGCCAGCGGAAACCTACTCCGTAGGTACCGTAGCTCGGATATTCGATGTGGAACGAAGAGACGATGGGACGACGCGGATCGCCGTCGCAGGGCGAGAGCGTTTCCGAATAGACTCCATCACCCAGCAGCTCCCTTACTTGGAGGGCCAGGTGACAATGCTGGAGGAGGATCCTGGCGCGGCTCTCTCCCAGGATGAACTGATGGCGGTGCGTAGGACTACTGCCCTCCAGGTGCGCCTGGTGCACGGACTGAACGGAGGATGGATTCGCGAACCCAAGCTACCTGACGACCCGGTGGCCCTTTCCTACTTCATCGCGGTGCTCCTTCAGGCGGAGGGCGACGAGAAGCAGGCGGTCCTCGAAGAATCCACGACCGCCGACCGTCTAAGGTTGGAGCTGAGCCTCCTCGATCGGGATCGCCCGGGACTAGAGGATCGTGTCGCCGAAAAGCTTGGTGGGGAGCCCGGATAGCCGTGACTGCCATTTCGCGGTCTGCGATGCCTCTGCTCTTGGGCATATGTGCGGCCCTGCTGTCGGTTCTCGCGTGCAGCTCCCCGGAAACCTCCCCTCTTCCCGATTACATTTCCGCACCAGACGGCGCTTTCGCATGGGAGGAAGTATCCCGTGACGACCTGGTAGGTGGGGCAACGCTCCGACGCCTGGAGCTCGTATCCCAGGTATGGCAGAGTGCAGAGTGGCGCCATCGAATTGACGTTGTCGTTCCGCAGCACATCGAAAGCAACCCCACACAGGTCTTACTGGTCGTAGCCGGTGACGCGGGTGACGATGGTTTTCTGTCCTACGCTGGATTGATCGCAAGCAGGATAGGTGCGCCGGCAGCCGTCCTCTACGACGTGCCCAATCAGCCTCTGCTGGGTGGTCTCAGAGAGGACGCGCTGATAGCAGAGTCTTTCGCCCGCTACCTCGAAGACGGGGACGAGAAGATGCCTGTGCTGCTCCCGATGGTCAAAAGCGCCGTTCGGGCCATGGATGTGATCGAGCAGATTGTGGAGGTCGATCTCGGCATGCATGTCTCGGGCTTCGTGGTCACCGGAGGCTCGAAACGAGGATGGACAACATGGCTCACAGCTGCGGTAGACGACAGGGTCAGTGCCATCGCCCCACTTGCATACGACAATCTCAACATGTCGGCACAGATGCAGCACCAGTTAGACACCTGGGGCGCATTTAGCAGCCAGGTCTCAGACTACACCAGGCGCGATATACCGCAGATTCTGCTCTCTGGGGAGGATCCCGCGCGGCGATTAGAGGCTATGGTCGACCCCTACGCATATCGTGACGGCATCGTGGTGCCAAAGCTTGTTGTAACCGGGACCAACGATGCCTACTGGCCACTGGACTCCGGTGGGCTCTATCTCGATGATCTCGAGGGCGAGACGCTTCTTCTCCACGTACCAAATGCCGGCCACGGCCTCGAATCGGGTATAGAGAGGGTAGTCGGAGGCTTACTCGCCCTGTTTCTGTATGCCGATGGGCGTATCGATCTCCCTATACTGGGCTGGGAAGTCCGTGAGGGAGATGGGGATGCGCTGCTACGCTTCACCTCGGACCGAAAACCAGTTGCCGTTAGGGCGTGGACCGCAACATCGACGACCGGGGACTTCAGAGGGTCCAACTGGGCGGCAGTGGATATGGCTTTAGACGATGGGGCCTTCGCTCACAGATTGTCTGTGCACGGCGATCGCCGGCTGGCCGTATTTGGGGAGGCAGAGTACGCGCTCGACGGCGGCGGCAGCTTCTTCCTCTCGACACGAATCAACATGTTGGGCGAAATTGAATAGCCGGACCAGCGCCAGCGTGTCGCACTCGAAGGTCGGACCACGCATGTACGCCCCACGAATAACTAGCCTGGGAGGTAGCCCGCCTTGTGAAACACGTCCGCTAGCCTCGCTATGCCCTCGTGTATCTCTTCGGGCGTGTTATACCCGTAGCATAGCCGTGCGTAGTTCTTGCCTGACACGCCGTCCGGGGCGAAGTTGACGCCGGGCTGGTAGCCTACGTCGGCGTCCAGCGCCAATGCATGGGTTGCGGCTAGATCCGCGTCCTCCCTAAATTTGACCCAGACGTAGAGAGCGCCGTCCGGCCGACCCCACGAGGCGGCGGAACCGAAATTCTCTCCGAGAGCGGCGAGCATCGCATCACGTTTGGTCCTCAGAATATCGTTGATGTCGGCTATGTGGTCTTGCAGCCCGGATGTCGCGTACCGGTGGACCGCCAGTGCGGTGAACTGGTTTACGCCACCACCACTCTTGATCGGTCTCACAACGTCCATCACGGCGGGCGGCGCAGTCAGATAGCCGATTCGCATCCCTGGCGCGATGATCTTCGAGAACGAGCCCACGTACATCACAAGCCCGGCCTCGTCCAGTGAATGGATTGACGGGACGGGGTCGCCGTCGTACCTGAGGTCGACGTAGCAGTCGTCCTCCAGTATCGGTACCGAGTGCTTGCGCGCCAGCCGCACCATCTCTTGGCGTCGCTCCAGGGTCATCGTCCAGCCCTGCGGGTTCTGAAACGTAGGGATGGTATAGATCATCTTGACCGCTTTGCCCTCGGCTTTTGCCGCGACTATGGCGCTCTCCAGCGCGTCGGGCAGCATGCCATCGCCGTCGCACTGCACACCACGAATGTCGGCCCGGAACCTGCGGAGGATTCCGAGAGTGCCGCTATACACGAAGTCTTCTGTCAGCACCACTTCTCCAGGATTCACAAGCGCATCGATGAGCATGTGGAGGGGCTGGCTCGACCCGTCGGCGAGCACGATTTCGTCGGCCGAGACGCCAATTCCTCGCTCCAGGCGCAGCTTTTCTGCGACGTATTCGCGAAGAGGCGGGTAGCCCTCCGGGTGTGGGTAGACCGCCAGTTCCCGGCCCTCCTCCCGGAGCCCTTGTCGCAGTCCATCGGCAAGGTCTTCCAGGGGCAATGATGCAGGATCAGGGTAGGCGACGGCGAAGTCGTACTTGCCGCGTCTGGCCGCTCCACGACCGGTGCCGGCCTCCGGGGCGCGGTCCGAGAACAGACCCTGGAAATTAAACTCGCCGTGCTCTGCCATGGGGATGTGCTCCTGGTTTTTGGCGTCCAGCGGTGATGGACCTGGTGGCCCGCTTATTCGACGGCTATCCGGAGGCGCTTGTTGATGCGCCCCTTGCTCTCGTGGCTTGTGACCTTGATCGTGCCGACCTCTCTAGTATTGGCCACGTGGGTACCGCCATCGGCCTGAAGGTCGAGCCCCTCGATGTCCACGATGCGGATCTCGCTAATGCCCTCTGGCAACAGGCTTATTTTGGTGCGGATCAGATCTGGGATCGCGAATGCCTCGTCTCTTGGCAGCGTGCGTATCTTCACGTCGCGAGCCGCCTGAACTTCCAGGTTGATCAGCTCCTCGATCTTCTCGGCGAAGTCAGCTGTCATCTCTTCCAGCTCGAAGTCCATCCGGGCGGTGAGCGGCTTCATATCGCTGCCGGTGACGTGGGCACCGAAATCTCGCCATACAACGCCGCATAGGATGTGGAGAGCCGTGTGGGTGCGCATGAGCTCGTAGTGCCGGTCCCAGTCGATTTCGCAGTGCACTCTGGTACCTGCCTCGGGAGGCTCACTGTCCAGTTCATGGACGAGCTTGCCTCCAGAGCGCGATATCTTGCGGACTTGCCATGAATTGTCACCAGAGCGCAGCAGACCGGTGTCGGAGGGCTGTCCGCCGCCGCCAGTATAGAATGGCGTGCGATCCAGCACGACGCCGGTCTCGGTCGCCTCGATCACCGTGGCTTCGGCCTCTCTGGCATAGGCATCGACGGTGGCAAGCAGTTCGGTCATATGCGCGCTCCTGATTTGACTGGCATTGGTATGTAATCCCTTGGGACGAGGGTATGAATCTTCCGCGATCTAGCCTAGAGCGGCTGTCACGGAGACCTCTACGAGGTAGTCCTCGTGGAGCAGTCCGTCGATGATCAAGAAGGTGTTCGGCGGGAACTGCTCCCCTGGGAATATCTCAGCGAATACGACGGCCCTGGCGTCCAGGTAAGGCTGCACCGACTCCCTGCCAACCACGTATGTGTTGATGGATACGATGTCCGCAAAGGATGCGCCACGGTCGGCGAGGATCGCGCCGATGTTTTTGTAGGCCTGACGTACCTGTGCGCCGACATCCCCCTCGCCCACAAGTCTGCCAGCTTCGTCGACAGATACCTGACCTGCTAGAAATAAGAGCTTCGACGCCGTAACCTCGGCTACGTGCGAGTACTTGCCAAGCGGAGGAGATACTCCCGAAGGGTTGGAAAGCTCGCGATGCGGCTGTGTCATGGCACTCCTCCGACGGCTGGTTGGTTTAGGTGAGGGTCAAGAATTTAGTCGCGGCGCACCATGCGCTGAAGGACGAACTCGGTAACGACCAGGTCGTCCAGAACGTCGTTGCCGGCTGCGCCGCCGTTGGGCGGGCCCGGCAGGTAGATATTGCGCCCTGAGTCCACGGCCATGCCATGAGGGAAGTGAATCTGGCCTTCCGCTTTCCAGGGTAGGTGTTCGCCCAACTTGGACTTGACGTTGCCATCCATATCGAAAATCGTGACCCTGGGTCCGAGCCGCAGCCCTCCAGAGTTCCCGATTTCAAACTGCTCGGTACGAAGTCCTGAAAAGTCCTCGGCGATGTAGACAAGCTGATCGCCCGTCTGGTCGATTTCGATGGCGTAGTTGACGGCCAGATTGACCCACTGCTTGATGAACTTGCCCTCTGGGGTGAATATCTGGACTCGGTGGTTTTCGCGGTCGTTGATGTATATGTTGGCGTCTCGGTCGAGGGCGATGCTATGGAGTGTGTTGAATTGTCCCGGGTGTGTGCCCGACTCGCCCCACGTGTCGAGAAGCTTCCCGTCAGAAGTGAATCTGTGCAGGCTGGCGTTGCTGTAGCCGTCGGTTACGAGGATGTCGCCGTTCCGGTGATCAATCGCGATATCGGTGGGATGGTGGAACGGCTTCCCGCTCAAGTAGCCGCAGTGCTTGTCCTTCTCACCCAGCGTGAGCAGCAACTCGCCGTCGGGGGAGAATTTATGGACCCTGTTGTCCTTTGCGTCGGCGGTGTAAATCGAACCTTCAGGGGCGGCGGTTATGCCGTGGGGCACAGTAAACATGCCATCGCCCCAGGTTCGCAGGAGCTCGCCGTCCGAGTTGAAGACCATTACCCACGGCTCGCCACGGATCAGGACGTAGACCTCGTCGTTGGCATCGATGGCGATGTCAGTGATCCGGTGGTGTATCCACCCCTCGGGCGCTCTACCCCAAAGCTCAATATCCTCGGCGTAGGTGTATCCTGTTTCGCCGATCAGAGCCATTGGTGATCTCCTTGGTCCTCTCGTGGGGGCTATTCAGGTGTAAGACAAACGACCGGGGCCGGGCACACGTATGTCGTGCAGCCCGGCCCAATATATCGATTGATGACAGGGGTGGCCGATCAGTCCGCCTGGGACTCCAATAGCCGCTTGAAACCGTCGCGAACCTCGTCCGTGATCGCGGCGTCGCGGGAGGGGAGCCTGGAGTAACCCGTTGGCAGACCAGCGGCTTCGAGGCCTGGCCTGACGAAGACGCCCTCGCCTGCGGTGGCGGCGGCGACCTTCCCGACCAGATCCATATACGGCACCATGAATTCGTCGTAGAGCTTCTGGGCCTCCTGATAGCGCTGCGCTTCCATGAGGTCCCATACCTTCCACGCATGATGCGGATAGTAGTTGGGGACGTGGCTGATGAACGACGTGCATCCGAGGATGTGCCCGAAGATCGGGATGGGGCCGTTGTCGATGACTGCCACTCGAGGCTCGAACTTCTGCACGCCTTCGATGAAACTCTCGATGACCGGCGAGGCCCACTTGACCGCGATGGTGTTGGGTAGGTCTAGTAGTCGCTCGACCACGTCGATTGGCAGATCGTACTTAGAGCCGCTATACCAGTGGCTGTACGCTGCGAATCCGACCTTGGTGTGGCGCGCAACCTCCTCAACCCAGTCGACTACGTCCTCAGGCCTGCCGTCGTAGTAGTAGGCGCCGGACATCTGGACCGCGTCAATGCCCACCTCTTCGCAGAACTGGGACAGCTCGATAGTGACGCGGATGTCCGTGCTTTGGACGCTGGCGATGGTGGGAATTTTGCCCGCGGCGATCTTCGCCACGGCCCCGATGACCTGCTTGCGCTCCTCGGTATTGAGCGATGTGAAGTCACCACCGGAACCCGCAGTCAACAAAATCGTATTGCCCTGGCGTGCACCCTGGTCCACAAGCCATTGCACGTTGGAGGCCGTAGATTCAAGGTCCAGCGATCCGTCCTTGTGGAATATCGTTGCAAGGGGGACGGTTACCCCTTTGAACCAGTCCTTTGCCTGATCGGCGGTCAGCATATTTTCTCCTTAGTGCTTTAAGTGGCGACGGCGGCAGAGCAAGCCCGATGCCTGCGCTGCCGCCGTATCTCCCGAATGTGTGTTGGCGAGGGTTCTACCTGGCTGCCGCAACCTCTGCCCTTGATGCTACTGGCCAGCCGATGCGCTCCAAGACCTCTCGGAGTCCGTCCATCTCCTCGTCGTTCATCGGCTTGGACGGCGGGCGGGACGAGCCGACTGGCTGGCCCATGAGCGCCATGAGACCCTTCTTTAGCCTGCCCTGGCCACCGGACCGGGCGGAGATCTTGTTGTAGAAGTCTCGGAGTGGCGCGTCCACAGAGTCCATCAGCGCCCTAGCTTCGTCGTACTTCTTGTTCTCGATGAGATCCCACACCTTCAAGTCGTGGGCCGGGTAGGACTCTGCGGTGAGGTTGATGTAACCGCGTCCGCCGAGCTGGTGGCAGCGAATAACGTCCCCGCCGTTGTCGATGATGTTCAAAAAGCTCGAGAACTTCGCCATCTCGTCGTAGTCAACTCCCTCAGGGTTGCTCCACTTCAGAGAGACGATGTTGGAGATATCCTTGAACTTCATGATCGTGTCAACGTCGATGAGACCGCCAGACATCCAGTGCGTGTGATAAACCATGATGCCGATGTCGATGGCGTTCGAAAGATCGTTGTAGTAGTCGAGCAGGTCATCCTGGCTCGGCAGATTGAAGATCGGCGGGCAGACCTGGAGGGCATGGGCGCCCAGGGCCTCGGCACGCTTGGCGTCTTCGATCGTCCTCTTAGTGTCCTTGTAGTGAAGCCCGCAAACGATGGCGGCTTTGTCGTCGGCGGCCCGAACCACGGTCCTGAGCAGGGCTGGCCACTCCTCGTCACTCAGCATTGGGCCTTCACCCATGGCCGCAGCGACCTTGATCACGGCCTTGCCCTTGACCAGACCTTCAGAGACCCAGCGCTTGGTAAGCTCGGACATCCGTCCGTAGTCGACCTCGTAGTCGTCGTCAAAAGGCGTCGGCACCGTTGCGATCGGTCCTACAATTATCCGTTCCAGCTCTTTTCGGTCCATACTCTCTCCTCCTTGAGGCGATCTCATTGTCCCCAGCAGCGTGCTGAAGAACACGTTGAATTCGGGGGCCCGTTCGTGTCGTCTAGAACCAATGATACTTGTGGTGAAGGATGCTGTCTATCGTTCTCCGCATCGATTTGATGAGGCTTTGTCGTGCTACAATCTCGCTGGGTCGGACCAGCGGCCCCAGAGCACACGACGAGGGCAATAGATGTCGCTTGGAAACTTCGATTTTGTGATCGTCGGTGGTGGCATCATCGGCCTCGCGACCGCGATGGCTCTGGGTAGAGATAACCCGGGCAAAACGGTTGCCGTATTGGAGAAGGAATCCGGTGTGGCGCAGCACCAAACCGGCCACAACAGTGGTGTAATCCACGCGGGGATCTACTATCCGCCAGGCTCCAAGAAGGCGGATTTCTGTTGGGCCGGGTCCACAATGCTGCGCCGGTTCTGTGATGAGCGTGGCATCCGCTATCAGATGTGCGGCAAGCTCATTGTCGCTACCAACGAGTCAGAGTTGCCCCGGTTACAGGAATTGCACCGGAGGGGCTCGGCCAATGGTGTACTGGGGCTCAAGATGGTTGGCGTCGAGGAGCTGCGGGAGCTGGAGCCCAACGCGGCGGGTGTTGCCGCAGTCCACTCACCAAATACCGGCATCATCGACTACATGGACGTCAGTCGCGCGCTGGCTGGCGAAATCGAGACGAGCGGTGGCCGGGTACTTACCGGCGTTGAGGTTCTGCGGATCTCTGAGAGTGACGGCCGTGTCGTGATCGAGACCAGCGAGGGCGAAGCGACTGCGAAGAGCCTCGTCAACTGCGCGGGTCTTCACGCCGATAGCGTTGCAAGGGCGATGGGGCTCGACATCGACATCCGAATCGTGCCATTTCGCGGTGAGTATTTTACGCTTGGGCATGAAAGTGCCGGACTGATCAACGGTTTGTTGTATCCGGTGCCCGATCCGAAAATGCCATTTCTGGGTGTCCATTTCACCAAGAGGATAACCGGCGGCGTGGAAGCCGGACCTAACGCAGTCATGGCCCTTGCCAGGGAAGGTTACCGCAAGACCGACGTCGATCTGCGGGACATGCTCGGGGCACTGAGGTTCCTGGGATTTTGGCGGATGGCGCGGGAGCACTGGGCTGTCGGCCTCAAGGAGCAATACCGGTCGTTTGCAAAAGGTGCTTTTCTCCGCTCACTGCAGGCTCTGGTGCCGGACATTCGCATGGAGGACCTTTCCGCGCCCGGCGCAGGTGTTCGGGCGCAGGCTGTGGATCGCAGGGGAAAGCTGCTTCAGGACTTCAGCATCGTTCGTACGCGTAATTCAGTCCATGTCCTAAACGCACCCTCGCCAGGCGCGACATCATGTCTGGCTATAGGCGATCACATTGCCGGACTCGTCACCGAAGGGGCGTGATTCGCGTTGGGAAATCGCGTCAAGGAGCACCGATGAAGATCGCATATGCGTTTCGCCGCAGTATCTTTTATCCGTACAAGGGTAATTCACGCGCTCTCCCAGACCGTTTAGTGAGGGCAAAACTGTACCCGAGGGTCCAGAAAATTGGCTTCGATGGAATTGAACTTGGCGTGGATATGCTTGGCGGTGCGTCAGCCACGGAATCGCAGGTTCGTGAGATTCGCGAGGAGTTCGAATCCTACGGCACACCTTGTGTAGTGCTCCGAGGTGGTGGCGGAGCCACCAACCCGAGGAACGCGACGCAGAACCGAGAGAGCCTGATGATGGCGGTCGAGGCCGCACACTGGGTCGGCGCAGACATCGTCAATACGACAGTGGGCACGCCCCCAAGGGACCCCGACCTGCCCGGCTCCTTTATCGGGGATTACGTTTCGCAGGGCTCCTCAAGGATGGCGTCTCCGGACGACTTTGAACGGACCGCGTCCGTACTACGCGAGGCCGGGGATAGGGCGGGGGAACTCGGCTTGAAGTTGACCGTAGAGGTGCACCAGCATTCGATCGCCGACAACAGCTGGTCGGCTCTGCACCTGCTCGACCTTGTCGATAGTCCTCACGTGTTGGCCAACCCGGACCTCGGTAATATCTTCTGGAACTACGACGAGCCCGAGGAGACCCCCGAGGATGCCATCGTCGCCCTCGCCCCAAGGGCCGGCTACTGGCACTGCAAGAACCTACACAGGGTCCACATCCCCGAGAACCGACACTCCATATTCATTCGCGTTCCGCTTTCCGAGGGCGAAATCGACTACCGCTTTGCTATATCAGCGATGCACGACGCCGGTTTCGATGGCTATCTGGCCATCGAAGGAGCGATGGAAGGCGATCAGCTCACCGCAGACCAGCGGAGCTTCGATTACGTGGTTGGGTTGCTGGCCGAATTGGAGTAGCTGGCTAGTCCAAAACCGTCCTGCCCATAGACCTCCGTTGGTCCCTCCAGAAGACACGCCCATATCTAAGGAACCCCCTTTTTTGCCAAATTGGAAAACCTAATGCGGCTTCGCTACGTCTTAATACATGAAGCACATTTCCTGAATAGCGCATGAACTAGATTTGTAATTGGTGCTTCTGCGGGTTGTCAGGCGTTAGTTGGCGTTGTTATTATTGAAGTTATGTTCATGAGTTAGCCTGCGAAGAGAGGCTTTCGCGGCGAGAATTAGGGGAAAAGACGTGGCTACCAGGCTTGCCGTACATCCAATGCTCCAAGCCCGCCGAATCGCGGGCAAGGTACACACGCTCGACTCTCTGGGATACCGGGACTTCAGGTTGCTATTCGTGACCACAATGCTGGCCAGTGCGGGGTCTTGGACCAGGGTGGTTGTCGTGGGCTGGCTGACATACAGCCTCACCCAATCGCCGCTGATGACAAGCATGGCGCTGGGTCTGGACGCATTGCCGCTGCTGATCATTTCTCCGCTGGGCGGGATGATGGCGGACATGTGGGACCGCCGGACCATTCTAGCCATCTCTATAGGATTCCACGCGATTGCGATCGGGGCAATGGCAGTGGTCGTGTCCACCGGACAAGTCGAGACCTGGCACCTGTTCGCCCTGATCCTCTTGGAGGGCACCGCTTCGGCGTTCCTGGGCCCATCATACGTATCGATCGTATCGAGCATTGTTCCGAAGGAGAGGCTCGTAAACGCCTTTGCTCTGACATCGCTCGCTGGTAACTCGACTCGGCTGATATTCCCTGCGATTGCGGGAGTCATCCTGGCAATGGTGGGACCAGCGCCGGCCCTGGCCATGGGAGCTGCGCTGTTCGTGGCATCTGGGATCGCCGTGCTGTTCATGAGGGTGCAAGAGAACGAGCCGGAGCCTGATGCCGACGTTTCGCGAAAGGCGACCTTTGGCGATAGCCTCGGTTTCGTCAGGAACAGGCCCATCATCATCGCGATGTTGGCTCTGTCGCTTCTGCCACTCATGCTAGTAGGCCCGTTTGTGACGGGGCTGTTGCCCGTCTATGCCTCCGAGGTGTACGACGTTGGTCCAGCAGGCCTCGGACTGCTGACGTCCGCCCTGGGTGCGGGCGCTACACTGGGGATCATAGTTTTGGCGTCCTTCGGCACCATAGGTAATCAGCTGCGTGTCGTCATTGTGACACTTGCTCTGGCAGGGGGCGCGATGGCCGGGTTCTCGCTCAGCCCATCGATCCTCGTGTCACTGCCGCTGTTGATGCTGATGTCCGCGGCGGCGTCGACCTCGATGACCCTGGGCGGTGCTGCTGTGCAGTCGCTTACGCCAGCCAACATGCGGGGACGGGTCTCCGGCATCCACGAGATGACGATTGGGCTATTCCCTCTGGGCACGCTGGCGTCCGGAGTCCTAGCTCAGCTATTGGGTGCACCTACCGCGACGATTATCGCTGCGGGTGCCATGGTGACAACCTTGACGGTATTGGCCTTCGTTTTCCGAGGAATCTGGTGGCGCACCAATGCCTCAGCGGCAGTAGCATCTAGCGACTAGTCTGACATCGGTTGTGGGGGCGTTCGCCCCCACAACCACCCCCACCGCCTTGACTGTGACGCCCCGCGACCCTATTCTTGAGTTATGCGGGAGTAACTCAGCGGTAGAGTTCCTGCCTTCCAA
>Ga0209403_10000449_pt1 | contig 62223 bp, 60 predicted proteins | sample ArcticOcean_MG_C_8_FD_187440 | JGI IMG/M metagenome (GOLD analysis project Ga0209403, IMG submission 187440) | Marine microbial communities from western Arctic Ocean - ArcticOcean_MG_CB11_86 (SPAdes) (version 2) | ecosystem: Environmental > Aquatic > Marine > Oceanic | place: Arctic Ocean... | reverse complement strand
TACTGGTCCATCTGTACCAGGAGTAAGAGCAATTTGTCTATAGTATTGATAAGTAATTCTTGGATCTCTCATACCATTTCTTCCAACCATCATTCTGTTCATCATCCAGTTTGATTGATAGTCACCAGCACCAGTGTTGGTGTAGTTATATCTGTAAATAGGATGTCTAACATCAGGATTTATAGCATTTGTTCCCCATTGGAACTGGAAATCGTCAGCGTTACTAGTTATATAGTTTGTAATCGCACTATATGAACCAGTATCGCCCATATTTAGATAAGCTCTCTTTTTAATACTATTAGCAGCTTTTATCCAACCAGCAGCGTTCCCTTGATAATACATATCGTATTGAGGCGCAGGACCACCACTATTAAAGTTAGAAATAGCTTGGTCTAATAGACTAAGAGCAGAGTTATAAACCGACTGACCAGAGTCAGCAGCTGGGTTTAAGTTTTCTGCACCTAGTAAAGCTTCTGTATATGGCACGTCTCCGAAGTAATCAACAAGACTCATAAGAATATATGCTTGCATAACCTGTCCCATACCAATGTGATATGTAAGACCTTTTTCTGAAGCAATACCATTCATAACTCTTAAATCCTCCATCATTCCTTGGTAGGCACTTGACCAAATACCTGAGAATGAGTTAGGAGAGTAAGCGTCTTGATACATTCTATCACCACTCAATTGAGCGATTCTAGTTAATCTAGCACCAGTATCACCTAAGGAATTTGCAAAATATGCAAAGTCTTCTTGAACATTATTAATGAACAATTCTACACTTGCATTATCTGGACTCAATCCATTAGGGTTCTGAGTTAAATCTAATTCCATAGTCTCACAAGAGCTTAAAATGAATAAGCTTGTAAGAGCTAAAACTGAAAGTTTATTTAATTTTTTCATAATCTTTTTGTTTTTATAGATTTATTAAAATGTTAGTTTTACACTTACACCATACTTTCTTGCACTTACACCATTAAAGTACTCAAAACCAGAACCGTTACCAACACCAAGACCGGCGATGTTTGGATCATAGTTAGTACCCGCAGGAGTATTATAGGCATCATACCAAAGGTTGTAACCTTGTGCAGAAATTGAAGCAGCTCCAAAAGGAGTTTTGTCTAACCATTTTGATGGCACATCATAAGAAAGTGAAACTTCACTTAATCTTAATACACTCGCATCCCATACTCTTAACTCAGATGGACCTACAATTAGGTTACCAAAATAAGTAGTTGCGTTATCAATTTGGATTGGGTTTTGAGATCCATCAGCTAAAACACCAGGAAGGACATAAGGAAGTTCCCTATCAACTGTATCAGTTGTTTGTCCTCTACCAAGTAGTGTCATAATAAAGTTTGAATACATATCTCCTCCAATGGTAGCATTAAACAAGAAGCTAAAGCTAACATTTCCATAAGTAACCGTGTTACTTAGATTCGCAATAAAGTCAGGGTTTGAGTCACCAATTAATGAATATTTATTTGTCTTGTAGTTAGTATCATAGTTTCCTTGATAACTACCAGATGCATCAATTAGTGGTTGTCCCGCATCGTTTCTTCTAACTGAACCACCAATCATAGATGTAAGTGGAAGTCCAGGAATTGCAACATTTCCTAAATTAGAAAATCCTGAATAAACGATTTGATCTGTGTCTTGACCTAAATCTTGTACGATTGCTTGAGATGTAGTATAGTTAACTGAAGTATTCCAGTTAAAGTTTTCACCTCTTAGCCAATCTAAAGAAACGTCAATCTCCCAACCAGTAGCTTGAATTTCACCAATGTTTGTACTTGTAGAAGTATAACCAGTTGATGGGTCTAACGGTTGAGTAATAATAAGGTCATTAGTAGTTCTTGTAAAGTAAGAAATCTCAGCTGATGCTCTGTTATCAAACAGATTAGTTTCCAAACCAAATTCTAGCTCAGATAACAACTCAGGCTTAAGCCCTGTGTTACCCAAAGAAGAACCTGTTGTATTGGTAATTACATCTACGCCATCTACTCTAAAGTCTTTAGTATTAAGGCTTAATACAGATGCAATTGGATATCCTCCTGGATATGTTGCAGATGTACCATAACTAGCTCTAACCTTTAAGAAATCAATTGGTAAATTACCAAAGTCCAAAATTGAAGATGGTACGAAAGATACACTTGCAGATGGGTAAGTAATAGATCTATTTTCTTCTGATAGGTTAGATACCCAGTCAGTTCTAGATGCTAAAGTAAAATACAAGTAGTCTTGGTAATCAAGAGCCGCCTGACCATAAACACCAGTTACGTTTCTTCTTGATAAGTACTCAATTTCTTCTTGAGAGTTAAAGTTATAATGTCTTAATACGTTAAATACGTTTTGTCCGGTACTTCTTGCACCATTTCTGTCATAATTACTAGCATTTGAAGTTGCACCTACGTTAAAGGTTAAATCCCAATCGCTATCTAATTCGAAGTCACCGTTTAGAGATACTTGGTGGTCAATTCTTGATGAAGTGTTATTCCACTTTTCATACATTCCAGATTGAGTTTCTAGACTACCGTCTTGTCCACCTTTGTTTTGATAACTTGTGTTGTCCTCACTATATACGTCATATCCATATCTATACTTAAGATTTAAGTTGTCAGATATATCATATTGAACAGCAGCTCCACCGTATACCCTTTGAACATTTTGTCCATCTCCAGTATTGTTAACAGTCCATAATGGGTGTTGAATACCGTTACTAGATCTATAGTAAATTGATGCACCAGTAATAGGGTGTGCATATGGTAATTGACCTATACCTACTGAACGTGGTGTATAGAATACGTTACCATAAAGTGAAGAGTCCGAAGCACCACTACTATATGCAGCAGCAATTGGAGGTGATTTAAACACAGTATTTGTATAGTTCATAGTACCGCTAACTGTAAATTTATTTGATAAAACAGCTCTACCACCAACACTTAGAGTATTTCTTCTAAGAGTATTTCCAGGTGTAAACCCTTTATCATCTAAATTACCGTAGTTAACATTATATGAAACTTTACCGTCATCACTTTGTCCTCTAAAGTTTATATTAGTATTTATAATATCTCCTGGTTGGAAAAGATCTCCAACACTGTCATAAGGTTTCCATTCCCAAAGAGAATCCATAGATAAACCTAATAAAGGTAAAAGATCTCTAGCAAGGAACCTTGCATTTAAGTTACTGTTATATGGGTGTTTCAAATATCCTGGTTGGCCTGAAACTGTACCATTAATTGAATTTTGTTTACCCCATCCTGCAGGACCTTCTTTATCGAAGCTAGGACCCCAGTTAGAGTAGTACCATCCAAAGTTTTGGTTAAACCCATTACCATATTGATTCTGATAGTCAGGCTTCATGGCTAGCTCATTAACGAAATAAGATGTGTTAACAGTTATTTCATTTTTAGCAGCCTTAGCACCTGAAGAAGTAGTACCGGCTTTAGTTGTAATTAAAATTACACCGTTTCTACCTTGCGATCCATAAAGAGTTGACGCAGCCAATCCTTTAAGAACGTTAACAGATTCAATATTATTTGGATCTAAGTCCAAGAATCTTGACGAACCATTGTTTCCTGAGGTGAATCCTCCCATAGCGTTTGTTTCACTTTGGAAAGGCACACCATCAACAACAAATAATGGTTGGTTTGTTGAACTAAAGGTACTCATACCTCTAATCATCACACTTGTTCCTGAACCAGATATACCACCTTGATTTGTAACTTGTACACCAGAGGCCTTACCAGCTAAAACACGTGCAACATCACCGGATGCTCTTTGGGAAATTTGACTTTCGTCAACTTCCGAAACAGCATAACCTAGCGCACGTTTTTGTCTTGTAATACCTAAACTGGTAACAATTACTTCTTCAAGTTCTGTTCCGGCGGAAAGCGTAATATTAATGACGTTGCCTGCACCTACAGTTACTACTGCGGTTTCATAACCAACAAAACTGAATTCCAGAGACTGGCCTTCAGATACATTAATAGAAAAGTTTCCATCGAAATCAGTGGTTACACCGGTAGTTGTTCCTTGTACAAGGATAGTAGCTCCAGGAAGTGGAATACCATCATCATCAGAAACAACACCAGTTATAGCTTTCTGTGCCATAGCAACTTGTGCCGACAATAGGAAAACTACTAGTAATCTGAATAAGCTTTTCATACTTAGTTATTTAGTTAAAATTAATTTTTGTTAAAAATTTCTTAAAATTTTCGTAATGAGCTAAGATATGTTAATAATTTCTTAAAAAAAAGAATCTTATTACTTAAGAGAAGGTTTTTTTGAAAAAAGTGTAGTTTTTGTTGCTATTCTATACTTTTCATTAAAAATCATCAATTTTTTTATTAAAATATTGTTGATTATCTAATAATATTAAAGATTTTCTGCAAATTCAAAAATTCTAATAATCGATTTAGGGTTGCTTACTTTGAGTCTATTAGCTTTAATGAATTTTTTTATTTTATCAGAATTTTCCTTAAAAAATGAATAAACTGCCCTTTTTGATTGTTTGAATGGAGTTGGAGTGTCTCCATTTTGGCTAACATAAATCTTAACTTCATCAACAAATCTTGGTGGAAATGGATTCTCTAATCCAGTTCTAGCAATTACTTCTTCCATGAATACTTTATGTCTTTTTAAATAGACAGTATTCTTTTTTCCTTCATATAAAAGAATTAAATAACCTATATAAGCTCTACCATCTTCTAGTCTATGAGGTATATATAGATATTTTTCCCCTGATATTACAGGAACAATATCATTGCTTTTCATAAGAATTAAATCTGATTCATTTTGAGTTGTTGTACTTGCCATTTCAATTTCATCTCTAAAAGCATTGTATCTCATGAAACCTTTATCATTTAGTTCTTTTCCAAAGTAATCAAGAGTTGCTACTTCAAAATTACCATTAAAATAGTGAGTCCCCTGAATGTTTAAAGGCTTTGGTACTCTTGAGGATCTATTACCCAATTCTGTAAGGGCTTGTTGAGCTCTATCAACCATAACGCCAAGTCCTGATTGAGAATATAACCCTGTTGAAAAGAAAAATGAAATGAACAATAAAACATGAACTGGCCTCATAGTAATTATTTTGGAGCAAACTTAAATATAAATTTTCTATTTATTACCGTTAAGCACAAATAAATAAGGCTTTTACAAATCGATAATTATCTGGTTATTAAATAAATCTTTCATTTCTTGACTCTTTCTAATAAGATTAAAGTCATTATTATAGAAACAAACTTCTGCTGGAGTATATCTAGAATTATAATTACTACTCATTGAAAATCCATATGCTCCAGCATTTTTAAAACATAAAATATCTCCTTGATTTATTTTCGAGATTTCTCTGTCTTTAGCAAATGTGTCATTTTCACAGATATAACCAACTACAGAATATTTTTCTTTTTTAGCAATAGGGTTTGATATGTTTTCAATTTCATGGAATGAATTATAAAGAGCTGGTCTAATAAGATGATTAAATCCAGAGTTTATTTGAGCGAATTTATTTTTAGGCCCTTCTTTTACATAATTAACTTTGGTTAGAAAGAAACCAGCTTCGCTAACCAAAAATTTTCCAGGCTCAAAAATTAGGTCAATATCTTTATTATATTCATTTTTAAAATTATTAAATTCAATGCTTATTTTTTCACCTAATTTTTCCATATCTGTATAGGTATCTCCTTTGAAGTAAGGCACTTTAAACCCACCGCCTAGATCTATGAACTTTATATTCTTAAATAGTAAAGCTAGATTAAAAACTGTTTTTGCTCCTTTGATAAAGCTATTAATATTAGAAATATCACTACCTGAATGAACATGAATTCCATCAATAGAAATTTTATTTTCTTTTTCAAGATTAACTAATTTGTCTATTTGATTAATAGGTATTCCAAATTTAGATTCAGAATGTCCGACTCTTGTTTTATAGTTTCCTCCATCGAATATGTTAGGGTTAACTCTAATAAAAATAGATATATTCGGAAAGTTTAGAGAAAATTCTGTTATCGATTCTATACTGTCTAAATTTATTTTGACTCCGAGTTTTACAGCTTCCTTGATTTCTTCAATGGAAACTCCATTAGGTGTGTAGATAATGTCATTAGCTTTAAACCCAGCCTTTATGCCTAATTTGATTTCTTGAATTGAAACTGCATCTAGACCACAATCTAAATTCTTAATAAATTTTAGGATTGAAATATTTGATAAGGCTTTAGCTGCATATTGGACTTTAATATTACTAATGCTTTTAAATGAGTTATTGAATTTGATTAGTTGGGATTTGATTTTGTCTAAATCATACAGGTATATTGGAGATCCGAAAATCTCTGTAGCTTTCAAAAGTAGTTTCCTGTCCATTAGATCAATTTATTATTAAATATAAATCTGATTTTAATTAATTCAAATAATTTAAGTTTTGTAGTTATATTTGCCATCATGAATCTACATGAATATCAAGGTAAAGAAATTCTAGAGAAGTTTAATGTAAAAGTTCAGAAGGGTTATGTTGTAGAAAATCCTGATGCTGCTGTTAAGTGTGCTGAGAGAATTAATAAAGAAACAGGAACTAAGATTTTTGTAATTAAAGCTCAAATTCATGCAGGTGGAAGAGGAAAGGGTGGAGGTGTTAAGATTGCAAAAAATCTTGAAGAGGTTAGAGCTATAGCTTCGAATATTCTTGGAATGAATCTTGTTACTCCTCAGACTCCTCCTGAAGGTAAGCTTGTTAGAAAGGTTTTAATCGCTGAAGATGTTTATTACGATGGAGAATCTGAAAGGTCTGAGTTCTATATTTCAGTTCTATTAAACAGGTCTAGTGCAAAAAATATGATAATCTATTCTACAGAAGGTGGTGTAGATATTGAAAGCGTTGCTGAAAAAACACCAGATTTAATTTTTCAAGAAGAGATAGAGCCTGGTAATGAATTACTTCCTTTTCAAGCAAGAAAAATTGCTTTTAATTTAGGTCTTTCGGGAGATGCATTTAAAAATATGGTTTCATTTGTTTCTTCGTTATATAAGGCATATCAAATGTCTGATGCCTCATTGTTTGAAATAAATCCTGTTTTAAAATCTTCTGATAACAAAATTATTGCGGTTGATTCAAAAGTAACTCTTGATGACAATTCTTTGTTCCGTCATAAAGAATATGAATCAATGAGAGATCTTAATGAAGAAAATCCAGTAGAGGTGGAGGCAAGAGCTGAGGGGTTAAATTATGTTGATTTAGATGGGAATGTTGGCTGTATGGTAAATGGTGCCGGGTTAGCTATGGCTACTATGGACCTCATTAAGCTTGCAGGAGGTGAGCCAGCCAATTTTTTAGATGTGGGAGGAACAGCTGATGCTGAAAGAGTTGAAAAAGCATTTAGGTTAATATTGAGAGATGATAAGGTTAAAGCTATATTAGTTAATATATTCGGTGGTATAGTGAGGTGCGATAGGGTTGCCGAAGGTATTGTTTCAGCATATAAAAATCTTAAAGAAATTGAAGTTCCCATAATTGTTAGACTACAAGGAACTAATTCAATGAAGGCAAAAGAGATTATTGATAATTCTGGACTAAATGTTTTATCAGCAACTGGGTTTAGCGAAGCTGCAAAAAAGGTTCAGACTGCCATAAAGTGACAATATGTCGCTAACTACTCTTCTTTTTGTGACAAAAAGTCATATTTTTAAGTTTGGTATTTATTTTGACTATAGTTAATTGATTTTAATTCAATTTTTCATTGTTTTAAAATTATTGTTTAACTAAAAAATAGATTATGAAAATTGTAAAATTTAATAACAAACAGATATTTCCATCATTAATAAATGAATTTTTTAATGATGATTTTGGGGTTAATTTTTTAAATAGAAATCATTCTGTTCCTTCTGTAAACACGATCGAAAATGATGATTCTTTTGAAATTGACTTAGCTGTTCCTGGTATGAAAAAGGACGATTTTTCTATTGAATTAGATAATAATGTACTTATAATATCATCTGAAACATCAAATAATGTCTCAAATGAAAATTTAAGACTTAATGAGTTTAATTATTCATCTTTTCAAAGATCATTTAAAATTCCAGAATCGGTTAATTTAGATAAGATCAAGGGAAATTATAAAAATGGAATCCTGAAAGTATTACTACCTAAGAAAAAGGATAGTATATCAAAAACTAATAGAGTAATAACTATTGGATAATTAGAAAGGTGCATGAAAATGCACCTTTTTTTATTTGACTTTATCTTTAAGGAATTTTATTTTATCTCTTATCTCAGCAGCTTTGATAAAGTCTAATTTCTTTGCTGTTTCTTCCATTTCTTTTCTAAGTTCTTTGATCTTTTTGTCTAAAGCAGCCTTAGTTAAATATTTATCCAAATCTTTTTCAAAATCTTTAAAATCTGTTGAAATTAATTGTTTCTCCTTCTCAAATACAGTATCAATAGATTTAATCATTGTCTTTGGTGTGATTTTATTTTTCTTATTGTATTTTTCTTGTCTACTTCTTCTAGAAGCAGTCTCTTCAATTGTTTTTTTCATACTATCAGTTATTCTATCAGCGTACATAATAGATTTTCCTTTAATGTTTCTTGCAGCTCTCCCAATAGTTTGGGTTAATGATCTGTGACTTCTTAAAAATCCTTCTTTATCCGCATCTAGAATTACAACAAGAGAAACTTCAGGAAGGTCTAAACCTTCCCTTAATAGATTAACACCTACAACTACATCAAATATTCCTTTCCTTAAATTTTGTATAATTTCAACTCTTTCAAGTGTATCGATATCACTATGGATATAGTTTGTTTTAATTTCAGATTTAAGAAGAAATTTTGTTAATTCTTCAGCCATTCTTTTTGTCAAGGTTGTAATTAAAACTCTTTCATTTGACTCTACTCTCAATAAAATTTCTTCTATGAGGTCATCAATTTGATTTTTAGCTGGTCTAATTTCAATTATTGGATCAAGTACTCCAGTTGGCCTAATAATTTGTTCAATAAAGAATCCTTCACTTTTATTTAGTTCATAATCAGCTGGTGTTGCACTTACATAAAGAACCTTATTTTGAATACCTTCAAATTCTTTAAATTTAAGAGGTCTATTATCTAATGCAGCTGGTAATCTAAAACCATAGTTTACTAAATTCTCCTTTCTACTCTTATCACCTCCATACATTGCATGAACTTGAGGAATTGTAACATGACTTTCATCAATAACCATAAGATAGTCTTCAGGAAAATAATCCAATAAACAAAAGGGTCTTGATCCTGGCTTTCTTCCATCTAGATAACGTGAATAATTTTCAATTCCTGAGCAATAACCTAGTTCTTTTATCATTTCAAGGTCAAATTCGGTTCTTTCTCTTATTCTTTTAGCTTCAAGTTTAAGTTCACTTTCTTCAAAATATTTTACTCTTTCTTCAAGATCTGTTTCAATATTATTTATTGCAGATGAAATACTTGATTCTGAAGTAACAAAAATATTAGCTGGAAAAACTCTTATAGATTCGAAATTTTCAAGTTTATTAAGTAAAATAGGATCAATTGATTCAATACTTTCAATTTCATCTCCAAAAAAATTAATTCTATAAAAAATATCTGAGTAACTAGGAAAAATATCAATAATATCACCATTTACCTTAAAACTACCTCTGTTAAGTTCATCAATACTTCTTGAATATAGTCCTTTAACAAACTGAGATAATAATTTAGTTATTGAAATTTTTTGATTTATTTTAATTTCCGTTACATGTTTTTTAAATTCTGACGGATTCCCAATTCCATATATGCATGAAACAGAGGCAACTACTATAATATCTTTCCTCCCAGAAAGTAAGGATGAAGTTGCGCTTAACCTATATTTTTCAATTTGTTCATTTATTGAAAGATCTTTTTCAATATATAAACCTGAACTAGGCATATATGCTTCAGGTTGGTAATAATCATAATAGGAAACAAAATATTCGACAGAGTTATCAGGGAAAAAACTTTTAAATTCAGAAAAAAGTTGTGCAGCTAATGTTTTATTATGAACTAAAACTAATGTTGGCCTTTCTAATTTATTAATAACATTAGCAACTGTAAAAGTTTTTCCAGAACCAGTTACACCCTGAAGAGTAACATGATTTTGATTCTGACTATAACTGTTAATTATCTCGTTAATTGCTTGAGGTTGGTCTCCCGTTGGAGAAAAATCAGAAGTTAAGTTGAAACTCATTGGGTTACTTTAGCTTAAATCATCTTTCAGCTCTTCCGAACTATTTGGATTATTAAGGAATATATTTGTCGGAGACTCATTAGGAATTTCACCAACAGACAAGACACAGAAAGGGTACTCTTTATCTTTAATTTTTTCTACAGATTCATTAACATCGATAAAAAATGTCCAATAATTTAAAAAATCGTAGATGTATATTAATTTATCTCCTTTTGAGTTTATAAATTCCGAAATACTAGAATCAGAATATATTTTGTCATTATCATCAAGTTTAAAAATTTTAATTTCTTCATCTCTTTCCCAATTCTCATTCGATTTAAAAAAAGTTGATGGTTCACTAGAATCAAAACCAAAAAAACTTGATATTGTTTTATGAAATTCAATCATTGATAAAGATGCATCAATTTCTATATCTCTTAAGACATCTTCTTTTACATTTAATATTATTCTAATTCTTAATACCATGATTTATATTTAATAATACATAAAAATATACCTGAAAACCAATTATAAGGGATGAAATTAATAAATGAATTGGTTGAGTAGAAAAAGGAAAATTAAAATAGTACATCATTATCCCTGATAATATTTGAATAACTAAAAGTATCATTATAATGTTAAATATTTTACTAACAATAATCATTTTTTTAAGTTTTAAGAATATTAAACTATTTATAAAAAATATAATTATTGAGAAGCTACGATGAAAATAGAAACTTTTAGGAGGATTAATGAGCCACTTGCTTTTTTCAGAATAATTATATGATAGCATTTCAATATCTATAAATTGTCTTATTTCTGTTCCAGAAAGCACTTGAATTATAAGTAATATTAATGAAATAAGTGAAAGGGTAGAAAGATATCTATTAAATATTAGATTGGATTCTTTTTCATTTAATTTTGACAATAAAATAAATAGAACAGATACAATTAATATAGCAACAATCATATGAATAGTTATTTTACTTGCTAAAAGATTACTATCCACTACTGTTTTTCCTAACCAAGCTTGAAATAAAATACCTGTTAATGATAGAAATGCTAGTATTGTAATTAATCTTTTTTTCTTAATAAATTTAAGTGAATTTATAAAGAGTAATAAGACTGATAATCCTGCTATTGCACCAATTAGTCTATTTATATATTCTATCCATGTATGATATACATTAAATTTAGAATAGTCATGTTTCGTATAATTTGACCAATTTTCTCCGTTAATAGAATCAACGGTTTTAAAATCTTTATTTGCATAAATTAAAGTATCATTGAAAATAATAATTTGATTTTTTTTATAATTATGATTCTTTTTCCATTGAATATCTGATATATCTGTAGGGGGGATTAAATAACCAAAACATTTTGGCCAATCAGGACATCCCATTCCACTTCCTGTCATTCTAACTGTACCTCCAGCTAGAATAACTATATATACAATTACAATTGATGCTATTGTTAGGGTTTTGATCTTTCTCATTATTAAAGTCCTAAAGACTTTCCTTTAATTTTCATCAAATTAAATGCTGATTTATAATCATTTTCAATTTCTCCATCAAGAATTGCATTCTTTATTTCATCTTTTATTATTCCTACTTCTTTACAGGGACCAATTTTAAAATGTTTCATTATTATTTCACCTGTTACTGGTGGTTGAAAATTTCTAATATTATCTTTTTTTTCAACTTTTTCAATCTTTTCTCTAACAATTTTAAAATTAGTATGATACTGTTCAAATTTTCTTTTATTTTTTGTTGTTATATCTGCTTCACATAGAGTTAATAAGTCATCTATCGAATTACCTGCATCATATATTAATCTTCTTACTGCAGAATCAGTTACAATCTCTTCAGCAATTATAACAGGTCTTGAGCTCATCATTACAATTTTTTGAACATATTTCATAGACTCATTTAATGGTAACTTCAATCTATTAAATATCTGTTTAACCATTTTAGATCCAATAAATTCATGACCATGAAAAGTCCAACCTATTTCTTTATTAAATTTTTTTGTTGAAGATTTTCCTATATCATGAAGAAGAGCAGCCCATCTTAACCAAATATTATTAGTTTTAGATGATATATTATCAACAACTTCTAGAGTATGATAGAAGTTATCCTTATGAGTTTGACCCTCAATTTCTTCAATACCTTTAAGTGATTCAAACTCAGGTAGAATTATCTTAAGAATATTTAATTTATCAAGTAAAATAAAACCATTTGATGGTTTATCTTGCATTAATATTTTATTGAGTTCCTCACTAATTCTCTCTTCTGATAAAATTTCAATCCTATTTATGTTTCTCTTTATCGACTCAAAAGTATTTCTTTCGATTTTATAGTTAAGTTGACTCGAAAATCTAACTGCTCTTAACATTCTCAAGGGGTCATCGGAAAAAGTCTTATCTGGATCTGTTGGTGTCTTTATAATGCCCTTATTTAGATCACCAATTCCATTAAAAGTGTCTATTAATTCTCCATAATTTTCTTTATTTAAACTAATTGCCAATGTATTAATAGTGAAATCTCTTCTATTCATATCATCCAAAAATGTTCCTGCTTTTACTTCAGGCTTTCTGCTATCTTCTGAATATGACTCTTTTCTTGCACCAACAAATTCAACAGTAAAATATTTCCATTTTAGCATAGCAGTACCAAATCTTTTATAGATATTTATTTTTTTTGTTGAGTCAATTGAATTTTGAACATTAATTGCAAAATTGATTCCGGATCCAATACATAAAATATCAATATCTTTTACGATTTCTTTATTTAATATATAATCTCTTACAAATCCTCCAACAACATATGAATCTATATTTAATTCATGAGATGTGTTCTTTATGGTTTTAAATATCCCCTCTTCTAGTACTGTTAATATTTCTTTTTTATTTATAGTCACCTTAAAACAATTTTTTTTCCATCTGATGTAAGTTTGATAATTTTTGATTCAATGTTTTCTGGTTCATTATTTAACTTTTTAACAACATAATCAACTTCACTGATAATCTCTTTATTTATTTTATCAAACTTTTTAGGAAATTCTTTGCCAGAATGATTTGCAGAAGTTGAAATAATCGGTTTGCCAAATTCAGTAATTAATGTTTTGCAAAAATCATCATTTGGAACTCTAAATCCTATTGATTTTGAATATTTTGTAATGTAATTTGAAATTCCTTTAGGGGAATCAAAAATAAAAGTAGTAGGTCCTTCTCTAGATAACTCATAATAGTCAAAATCAGGCATAAATTCTAAATAATCATTTATCATTTCATAGCTAGAAGCTAAGCAAATAAGAGGTTTTTGAAAATCTCTTTTTTTCATTTTGTAAACTTTTAATACTGCATTATTAGATGTAGCATCACAACCTATTCCCCAAATGGTATCTGTTGGATATAAAATAGTTCCATCCTTCTTAAGTATTTCAAGAGCTTTTGAGATTTCATTCTCCAATTTTATACTAATTTTGTTTATAAAATTATAATAATTTAATTGAATAAATGCACTTATGGGAAAGTGTTTAGGAATAGATTTTGGGTTAAAAAGAACAGGGATTTCAATTTCTGATGAATTTAATAAAATTGCTTTTCCATTAAAAGCAGTACAATCAGACAATCTTATAAGTATCATTCGAGATATTCTTAAAACTGAATCTATTGAAAAAATAATTATAGGAAAACCTTATGACTTAAAGGGTAATCTATCAGTTTTAGAAAAAAATATTATAAGTTTAATAAAATTGCTTAAGACTAAATTTCCAAATATATTCGTATATAGGATTGATGAAAGATTTACCTCAAAAATTGCAAAACAAACAATTGCAATATCAGGAGCTCCTAAAATGAAGAGAAGAAATAAAGAAAATATTGATAAGATTAGTGCTACTTTAATTTTACAATCCTATTTAAATAAATAATTATGATTCGACCAATAGTTGCATATGGTAATCCAATACTGAATCAACCTTCATCTAAAGTTGATATTAAAAATGAAGATATATCAAACATAATTATTGATATGTGGGAAACAATGTATAATGCAAATGGTGTTGGATTAGCAGCTCCTCAAATTGGAGTTTTAAAACAGATATTTATTACAGATTTTAATTATTTTAAAGAAGAAGAATCTTTTAACAAGTCAGAAATAAAAAAATTTCAACAAGTATTTATAAATCCAAAAATTACAGATGAGTATGGTGAAAATTTCTTATTTTCAGAAGGATGCCTTAGTATACCAGATATTTCAGAGGAACTTAGTCGAAAAAATACTTTAAAAATTGAATTTCTTGATGAAAAATTTAATTCAATAAAAATTACATGTTCAGGAGTTATTGCAAGAGTCATTCAACATGAATATGATCATCTAAAAGGCATTTTATTTACTGACAGAATATCTTCATTAAGAAAAAGAGAGCTTAAAGGTAAATTAGACATTATATCTGCTGGAGATTTTGACACTAATTATAAGATGAGCTTTTATAAAAAAAATATTTAAACTTTTTCATCAGTAGGTGCTTTTTCATCTGCAAGCGCTGCTTCAGCTACTGTAGCTTGTTTGGTTTTAGTTATTTTATTCAATTTACTTTTTAAAACTTCAATTTGATCGTTTATTGAAGTTAGTTTAGAAGAAACATTTTTAAATAAAGGGTTATCGGTACTAGAATTTGTAAAATACTCTAGGTTATTTTCAAACTGATTTGATTCATCTTGTAGTTGAGATATTCTTCTTTTTAGTGATTGTTTTTCTTTATCAATTGTGGCAGGTTTTTTTTCATTATTGCTAATCTTATTTTTTCTTGATTTAAGATTGTTAAAAAACTCATTACATAATGGCTTAAACTCTTGCCATAGAGAACTTGAAATTTTTCTAGGAATATAACTAACTTTTTTCCATTCGTTTTGAATCTCGATAACTCTTTTGGAATTCTCAGAATGATTTTCTAGTTTAAGAATATTTTTCACTTCTTCTATTAGACTTTTCTTTTTATCTATATTTTGTTTTAGTTCAATTTTTTGGTTTTTATAGAAATTATTCTTTTTGTTATTAAATTCTTTTGTTATGATTCTAAACTGATTCCAAGATATTTTGTTTTTCTTTCTAGGAATATTCCTTATTTTTTGGAATTCATCTTTAAGTGTATTAAAAATTTGAATTATATTTTGCCACTCATTATGAGAATCTGGAACATTTTCTAATACTTCTCTCATTTTACTAAGAACTTTTTCCTTTTTTAATAAATTTTCATTTTGTATACTATTAACTTCTTTTTGATGTCCTTGTCTTTTAGCATGAATCTTATTAGATGCTTTCTGGAATCTGCCCCACAGTTCTTCTCTATACTCTTTAGATACAGGACCTAATTCATTTGTCCATAATCTGTGTAAAATATTTAAGTCTCTTGAAGCTAGCGTTATATTTTTAATTTTATCTAATTCTTCAGCTTTTTCAATAAGTTTAATTTTTTCTTCATAATTATGCTTATAATCAAGTTCTCTTAACTCTCTGTTTAGATGTAAAAACTCATAGAATTTTTCCACATGATGTCTATATGTTTCCCAAACATTATTTCTTTCTGTAATAGGAACTTGCCCAATATTATGCCACGATTCTTTATAGGTTTTAAATGTTTTATATAGATTGTTAGGTTTTTTATCTATACTAATTAGATCTTTTATTTTCTCAATTAATTCTAGTCTTTTTTCCAGATTTGCTTTTTGAATAGATCCAATCTCTGAATAGTATTTTCTCTTCTTAAAGGAATAATTTTTTAATGTTTTTTGATATTGAATTTTATTATCTGATTTAAAAATAAACTGTTGATTCTCTTTAGTAGAATTAAATTTCTTTTTTTCATTTTCATATTCCTTTTTAAGTTCTACCTCAATTTTATTTTTAATTTCTTCAATTTCTTTTCTTTCTCCTATCCATCTTTCAGATTCTACTTTAGTATTAAAAAGACTAACTAAATCTTTTAATTTGATGCTTTTTTTAACTTTTGATTCTTTCTTTTTAGTTGAAGAAGAAGTTTCAGTTTTTTCCTTTGCCTCCCCATATTTATTATACCATTCTTTATATTCCTTTGTCCTTTTATCTTTAGGCATAGGTGGAGTCACTAGCACTTCTTTTATCTGTTTTAAACTTTTCTTTTTAGTTTTAGTCTTTCTTAAAGAAGAAACTTTAGTATCTGCTTTAATTTCCCCATATTTTTTATACCATTCTTTATATTCTTTAGTTCTCTTATCTTTAGGCATAGGAGGAATTGTCTTAGTTTCAAGAATCTTTGATTCCGATGAAGACTTTTCAAGTTTATTTTTTGAGTCTTTCATTAAGTTAAATTGAGTTGTTTGTATTCTAAAATTAACAAAAAAAATTGTCAATTGAATTTAGACCATAATTTCCATGATTTTTCTGCTTGATATTCAAGCATTTTCAATCCATTTATAACTCTAGATCCCCTCTCTCTACCCTTTTTCATAAAAGTGGTCTCTTTGGGATTATATACTAGATCATAGAGGATATGATTATTGTTTAAATTATTATAAGGAATATCAGGAAACTCATTTATATTAGGAAATGTACCTAGTGGAGTTGTATTAACTATTAACAACTTTTGATTAAAAATATTATGATCTAATTCACCATATTTTAAATAATCTTTTTTTAAAGTTCTTGAAACATGATTAAATTTTATTTTTCTTTTAGAAAGAACATATGATATTGCTTTCGATGCACCTCCAGTTCCAAGAACTAAAGCATAATCTATTTCATCAATATTAAGAGCAGATAATGTTTTGTCAAAGCCATATATATCAGTATTATATCCAATTTTTTTAGACTCTACAAAGCAAATTGTATTAACTGAACCTATCTCTTTAGCAACTGGAGATAATTCGTCTAGAAATGGAATAATCTTTTCCTTATAAGGAATGGTTACATTAAGGCCGTTTAATTTGTTGTTTGTAAGAATTTCCTCAATTAACTCAACTCTTTCTAGATCAAAATTTAAATAGTTATAATGGTTAAATTTTTCGTTTTTAAATTTTTCTAAAAAATATTTTCTTGAAAAAGAATAGTCAATATCTTTTCCTATTAATCCATATATTTTTTTATTTCTCAATTTTTATTTGCAAACTTCTCTAATAGAACAACAAAGAGTATACCAATAATAATATAAACAACTGCTAAAAGAGAATTATCATTATTAACTTCAGGAATATAAACAGCAATTTTATCAATTTCTTCTAATTCTTGAGATTTGATTTTCCATGGCCAAACACCTCTTAAAGAACCTGCAATAAATCCAACAATTACTGCTAATGTAATTGATTTATGGTTCTTTAGTAAAGATCCTAATATATTAGATAAAAATATAAGTCCAAGAATAGATCCCGTAGTAAATAAAAAAAGAACTTTTAATAAATAGACTCTTTCATCATCATATATAAAATTAAAATCTAATTTGAATAAATCTACAATAGAAAAATATAATGAGTTAACTGAATCAACCATTATCAATGTATAGTTACCCATTAGTAATAAAAGGTATGAGCCAGAAAGTCCAGGAATAATCATGCCAGAGATAGCTATAATTCCAGAAATGAAAATTATTAGTTCAGAATTTCCTAAATTAACTTTATCTGCAAAGCTTATAATCATACCAACTATAAACCCAACAATTAAAGCTATAGATGTTCTGAATGTTAGTTTTTCTAGCTTATTATATATAACATAGAATGAACCAACTATCATTCCAAAAAAGAGACCATAAATATATAATTCATATTTTTCAATTAACAAATCAAGTAGAAGAGAAACGCTAAAAAAACTTAAAATTAACCCTCCAAAAATAGTAAATAAAAACTTTCCATTTATTTCATTATAAAAGCTAATAAATCCCTCTTTAAACAACTTTTTAAATGAATTAAAATTAATTTTAGAAATTGAATCAATTAATTCTTCATAAATCCCAGTAATAAATGCAACTGTACCTCCTGACACACCAGGAATTTTATTAACAGCTCCCATTGTTAAGCCTTTAAGGAAGAGGAAAAAATAATACTTGTACATACATTATTAAGATACTAAAAATTATGAAAGAAAATTTTTTTCATTTACTAGCTCAGGGAAATTTTCTGCTAATTTTTGAGGAATTTTTTTTATTTTTTTTGCATTTTGAAAAAAGTAAATAGCTTCATTTTTTTTGCCAAGTTTTATTAGACAACCTGAGATTAAATAATCTAAATATACTTTTGTAGGAAAAATTTTTTTTGCCTTAAGTCCTGTTTTTAATGCTTTATCCCAACTTTTAATTTTAATTAAGCACTTAATAATGTTTTTCCAATTATTCCATTTTAAGTCCCCTAATTCAATTAAGTTTTCAGCATTTTTTATTGCTTGAACAAATAATCCTTTTTTATAATTTATTTCAAAACTTTTTTTAAGAATTTTCACGCTTTCCTGATTTGAACTTATTGCTTTATCAATAAGATAGGAGGCCTGTCTATAATTGTCATCTTTAAGATACAAATCAATTAATTCAATCCATGCAGATTCATTTGTAGAATCAATTCGAATAGCTTTCTTCAAAAACTTTTTTCCAAGTTTATAGTTTTTTAATTTTAGATAACATAACCCTATTCTCATCATTATAAATGAGTTAGGTTCGTTTAGTCTTATAGTTATTTTGTAATTGTTAATCGCTTCATTATATTCCTCTTCTTTTTCAAGTAATTTCCCTTTTTCTATATAAGCACTAGTAAATTCATCATCTGAGATTATTGCAAAATCAAAAGAAGAGATTGCTTCTTTGTTCATATTTAACTTTGAATATATTTTTCCTAATTGGTGCCAAGCTATTTTTGAATAAGGGGTTTTTTCTAGAATATCATTAAGAATTACAATAGAATCTTTATCTCTATTAACGTTTTCATAGCAAAAAATAAGATTATAAAGTGATTGATAATCATCGGGATCATTTTTAATGCATTTTTCAAAAAAAGGAATAGCTGAATTGTATTCTTCTAAAAGAAGAAATTCCATACCTATCATATTCCAAATCTCATATTTATCATCACTAAAATCAAGAGCTTTCTTTAAAATTTCAATAGCTTTTTGTCCTAGATTGTTTTTTGAATAAATTGTTGCTTTTTGAAGATAAACCTCTTTATTTATTGGATCAATTTCCTCTACAAAATCAAGAATTTTATATGCACCATCATAGTTAGAATTAAAAATTAAAAGCTCAGAACTTAATAACATAAGATCAATATTATTAGGATGTTGTTGAAGTCCCATTGAAATTGCTTTTTCAGCTAATGAAAAATTTGCATTATCAATATAATGATGTGTAATATTAATAAATTCTGTAGAGTCAAAATACAAATTAGTATTAGTCCTAAGCATATCCTCAAATTTCAATACACTTTCCTTGTATTCTCTAAACATTTATTGTTTTTGGTAAAATTAAGCATCTCAAAAACTCAAAAGTATATCTCTAAACATTTATTGTCAACAAAATAGTTAACATTCTAAGCTATTCTATTTCAACTATTTTTAGGACTTTGTCAGCATTACTAAATAAATCTTGGACACTATTAGGTTTTTCCTCATCTCTCCAAATGAATCCAGGTAGAGTCTTTTCATTTGAAATTATGTTTTTTTCAGAGATAATATTTCCATCTGGTGTTTTGTAGAAAGACACTTCAGTTATATCATTATTTTCAAACTTAATAAGAATAGAACTAGAAATAGTTTTGTTTAATCCTAAGAAATCTTCTCCATCATCAGAATGCATATAGTATAGAATAACACTATTTTTTACAATATTAACATTTTTAAGTTTCCCGTCTTGAAAAGACCCATCTAACTTTTCTCCTTTAATTTGATTATAACCATCTTCACTAATAGAATCTTTCTGAATCATAAAAACATTTCCGGAAATAAGCAGTGAATCAAGCTTTTGAGTTTGAGGGTTAGATTTTAAAAAAATTTCATTTCCTGTAATTTGATTTTTTCCAAACCAGACAATAGGATTTTTCTTATTCTTTTCTTCATCTGAAAGATTTCTAACAGTGGACTGACTTAAAGGTCTTTTTAGTAATTTTATTAGTCCAGTTGTTTGGTTATAATGTATTGAATCTGATTTTCCTCTAACATCTGTTTTAAAAATTCTAACATCATAAAATCCTTTAAGAATTTTATTTTCATCTGATCCAGTAATCGTTAATGTATCTGAATGAATATATAGTGAGTCTCTCTCTAATATACTAACTGCAAGAGCATTCTTTGTAATAATTAATGAATCTATTGATTTAAAAACTTCACCGTAATGTCCAGTAATAATAGAATTGTTTATTGTATCGTTAATTATAACATTATTAGTTGCAGCTGCATATGATTTCTCATTTTCAAAGTAAATGCTATCACCATTAATAATTTTTCCATCATAATTGATTATTGCGTTTTTTTTAAAATATCCTTTTTGAATTTTAGTATCATAAAATCCTAATTCACAAAAAATTTCATAGTCAGATCCAATTATATTAGAAGGACCATTAAAATATGCTATATCAGATTCAGTAAAATATTCAAGTTCATCAGAAATCACATTATATTCAGGATTGTTAATTTTTACATTAGATTTAAAATTATATTTTTTTTCATTCATGAAATAAACTCCTTTTTTACTCTTTAAAATATTTTTATTATCTATTATTGTCCCATTAGTATTATAATAAGCAATGTTTGATACTCTGTCCAGGTAAAGCGTGTCAGTCCTTAATATCATGTCAGGCCTAACTAATTCTACATTACCCCATGCGATAGCTTTTCTTTTTATTCCATCATAGTCAAAATTATTAGATGTCATTGTTAAAGTGTCTCCTTGACTAAATATTACTCTCCCATTGGCTTTGAATGAATTTTTGGAAGGATAGTAATATGAAATATCAGATTCAATTTTTGCACCATCATGAAACAGAATGACTTTTTTAGTATCATCTTTCATCAAAATAGTTGCACCTGGATACGCACTAGAGTTTCGAATAGATGTTCCTGCTTGTATAATTTCAACAACTTTTGTTTCCTGAGAAAAACTATAAATTGTAAAAAATATAAATACAATAAGGGATAAAAGATATTTCATCATTTAATTCTATAAATGGTCTCAGATCTATCTGGACCAACAGAAATTAATTTTATTGGCACTTCAACAAATTCTTCAATAAATGAAACATATTCAAGAAGTTCTATTGGCAACTCCTCTTCTCTAGTAACCTTAGATATATCTTCAGACCAACCTTTGAAGGTTTTGAAAATTGGTTCAATATTCTCTGAATTAAGGTCAAAAGGTAATGTTTGAGTTTCGATACCATTGATATTATAAGATGTGCAGACCTCTAGAGATTTAAATCCACTCAAAACATCTGTCTTCATCATATTTAACTCAGTTACTCCATTAATAATTATTGAATATCTTAATGCTATTAAGTCTAACCATCCACATCTTCTGTCTCGACCTGTAGTTGCCCCATATTCATTCCCTGTTTTTCTAATATGTTCTCCAATTTCGTTAACTAATTCAGTAGGAAAAGGTCCAGATCCAACTCTAGTCGTATATGCTTTAAATATCCCAATAACATTTTTAATTTTATTAGGAGCTATTCCAAGACCAGAACAAGCTCCAGATACAGTCGTATTACATGATGTGACAAAAGGGTAAGTTCCAAAATCAATATCTAAAAGTGATCCTTGAGCACCCTCTGCTAAAATTTGTTTACCATTATTTAAAGAATTATTTAAATATTCTTCACTATCAATGAAATTGAATCTTTTTAACACTTCAACACTTTTAAAAAAATCATCTTCTAATTCATTTAAGTCTAAATCAACTTTTAGATTAAAATTTGATAAAAGAGTAAGATGTTTCCTTTTAAGGATATTATACTTCTCAACCCAATTACCACTGTTTAAATCACCAATTCTTATTCCATTTCTTCCAGTTTTATCCATATAAGTAGGACCTATTCCCTTTAATGTTGAACCAATTTTCTTTTTTCCTTTAGATGCCTCTGAAGTTGCATCTATTATTTTATGAGTAGGTAGAATTACATGAGCTCTATTTGAAATTAAAAGTTTATCTCTCATATCAAAATCAAATTTTTTTAAACCTTCAATTTCATTTTTAAAAATAACTGGATCGATCACTACACCATTGCCTATTACATTGATTGCTTCTTTATTAAAAATTCCTGATGGAATTGTATGTAAAACATGTTTGTGTCCATCAAATTCTATAGTATGACCAGCATTTGGTCCACCTTGAAACCTTGCAATTATATCATATGAATTTGTAATTGCATCAACTATTTTACCTTTACCTTCATCCCCCCATTGAAGGCCTAGAAGAACATCTAAAGACATATTTATTTATTTTTTTTAGTTGTAGCGTATAATATTAGTGAATGATCCTTAACATCTACATTAAATATTTCTTCAATACTTTTTTTAATTGATTGAATTCTTGGGTCGCAAAATTCTTTTACCTCACCAGTATCTGTTAAAATAAGATGGTCATGTTGATTATTAAAGAAACATTTTTCAAATTGAGAGCTAGAATCGCCAAATTGATGCTTTCTAACAAGCCCACATTCTAATAAAAGTTCAATGGTGTTATATAGAGTTGCTCTGCTTACTCGATATTTTTTTTTATTCATTTTTTCGTAAAGCAGGTCAATATCAAAGTGACCGTCTATAGAATAAATTTCATTTAAAATTTTATATCTCTCAGGTGTTTTTCTGTGACTATTTGAATTCAAATATTCTGTAAAAACATTTGATACAATTTCATTTTCATCTTTACTTTTTACTATCATATAATTTCTTTTTTAGTTTCTTATAACTTTTTCAATACCCCTGATTTTTTTCAAACTTTTTAATAATTTATTTAAAATTATCTTGTTTTTTACTTCTACGTTTATAGTTCCTGTAAAGAAACCATCGTTAGACTCAAATGATATTTTATTCATATTTACATTCATTGAATCAGAAATAATTGATGTAATCTGACTTATAATTCCCAAATCATCAATACCCGTTAAATTTATCTTAGTATTGAATTCGTGAGATTGAGAATCAATCCATTTTGCGGAGATTATTCTATAAGCATAATTAGATCTTAATGAGATTGAATTGGAACAATCTTTTTTATGAACTTTAATAGCATCATTAACAGATACAAAACCGAAAACAGGGTCTCCAGGTATTGGGTTACAACAATTGGCCATTGAATATTTTAATGAATCTTGATCTTTACCAAATATAAGTTTATCAAATTTAATAGAGTGGTCACTATCATTAATTTTATCAACTTTTTTCTTATTTGAACCTATACGTCTTTTGATAAATCCAATAAATAAACTATTATAATCAGCTACAAATTGTTTTATTTTCTTATTATCAATAGATCCATTGCCAACACTAAAAAAAAGATCATTACTTGCGTTAATATTAAAGAATTTCATCATCTGGCTAGAAATTTTGTCATCAAGTTTAATCTTAAAGTTTTTCAATTTTCTTCTTAAGATTTGTTGTCCTTCAATAGAAATTTTCTTTTTTTCAATATTCAATGAAGATTTGATTCTTGATTTTGCTTTAGATGTAACAACAAAATCAAGCCAATTAACTGATGGTTTAACATTTTTAGATGTCATAATATCAACTTGATCTCCACTTTTAAGAACATAACTTAAAGGGACAAGTTTTCCATTTACTCTAGCTCCTCTAGTTTTAGCACCTATATCAGTGTGAACATTAAAAGCAAAATCAAGTGCTGTAGATCCACTTTTTATTGATTTAAGATCACCTTTAGGTGTAAAAACATAAATTTCTTCTGAATAAAAATTTAGTTTGAAGTCTTCTACAAAGTCAATAGCATGTTGAGAATCATCAATCAATACATCTTGAAGTTTATTTAACCATATATCAACTTCTTTTTGTTTTGTTTCTCCGTGTTTATAATTGTAATGAGCAGCATAACCTTTCTCTGCTATTTCATCCATTCTTTCTGACCTAATTTGAATTTCAACCCATCTGTTTTCTGGACCAACTACAGTTAAATGAAGCGATTCATAACCATTAACCTTAGGATATGTAATCCAATCCTTAAACCTAGCAGGATTTGGAACAAAGTGATCAGAAATTATTGAATATATTTTCCATGCTATAAACTTTTCATCCTCTTTTGATGATGTATATATTATTCTAATTGCAAATCTATCATATACTTCGTTGAAAGAAATATTCTTTGTTTGCATTTTGTTATTTATAGAAAATATAGACTTATTTCTACCCTTTATTGAGTATTTTATTTTTTGATTATCTAAACTCTCTATCATTAATTTTTTAAAGGATTCTATATATTTTTCTTGATTTTCTTGACTTTTATCAAATTTATTTTTTATGTTTTTGTATGTTTTAGGCTCAATAGTCTTTAGGCTAAGATCTTCAAGCTCATTTTTTAAATTAAATAATCCTACCCTATGAGCTAGTGGTGCATATATATAAAGTGATTCAGAAGCAATTTTTTCCTTTTTTATCTCATCTAAATATTCAATAGTTCTCATATTATGAAGCCTATCTGCAATTTTTATAAGAATAACTCTTATGTCATTATGAAGAGTTAAAAGCATTCGTCTATAATTTTCAGCTTGAACTGAATAGTCTTTGTTTTTTCTAAGAATAGAGATTTTAGTTAGCCCATCAACAATCTTGCCGATATTTTTACCCACAGCTTTATCAATATCTTTGATAGTCAGTTTTGTATCTTCAACGACATCATGAAGAAGTGCAGCAGCTATTGAATCACTATCAAGTCCAATATTATGAGCAACAATTTTAGCGACTCCAAGAGGGTGATAGATATATGGTTCTCCAGATTTTCTTAATTGACCTTCATGAGCATTGTAAGCAATTATAAGAGAATCCTTAATAATCTTCTTTTCTTCTTTATTTAGTATTTGGTAACTGCCTTTAACTAAATCTTCATAAAGATTATTTATTTCTTTTGGTAATATTTTATCTTCAACTAACATTTATAGATATATATATCTAAAATTACAAATAATAATTTCAGATAAAAAATTATCTATTCTATGAAAAATTAATTTGAAAATTTATTAGAATATCTTTTCCAAAGTTTAGTTTGATGAGTTTGAAGGCTAATAGACCTTCCTGATATATAGGCTTTTAAGAGATTGTTTGTCATAATATCTAACGCATCTCCATCTGAAATAAAAAGAGTAGCATCTTTGCCTACTTCTATAGATCCTAATTTATGGTCTAAATTTAAAATTTTTGCAGCATTAAGTGTAATAAGAGATAAAGCCTCCTCTTTATCTAAGCCATATGAAGCGAAACTTCCTGCATAAAATGGTAAATTTCTTGTAGCAACTCTCTCTGGACCTGCTCCAGCGGGGTTTATAGAGACCAAAATACCATTCTTAACAAGCTTATTAGCTATTTTATATGTAGCTCTAGGGTCAGAATCAGCTTCTGATGGAAGTCTATATGGGTGAGTCAAAATTACAGGTACATTGTTTTCTTTTAGGAAACTTATTAGACTATCTGACCCAGTTCCTCCTACTAATACTATTTTACTAATATTATTTTTTTTCAAAAAAGAAATACCATCAATTATCTCTTTTTCATCATCAGCATGAAGATATATTATTTTATCGCCATTAAAGATTCCTTTCATTGCTCTGCTCTTAAGATTCATTGATAAATTGATATTCATTGTTGCTTTTGACTTTTCAAAGAATTCTTCGATTTTTCTTGTTTGATTAACATAGTTAGGATTTACTTTCAAACCGCTGTCTTCTCCCAGCCACCGTCTTCCAAAACTATATGGACTTGGCCAGTTTAAATGTATTCCTTCATCAAATGATATAGCTGCATCTTCCCAGTTCCAAGCATCAAGCTGCACAACTGATGAACTTCCTGGTATAATTCCTCCATTTGGAGTTATCTGGGCTAAAAGAACACCATTTGGCCTCATACTTTCTACTCCTTTAGATTCAGCATTATATGCAATTATTGATCTAACATTTGGAAGAAAATCTCCTGATTCATCATCATCTACAGATGCTTTTACGGAATTCACCTCAACTAATCCAAGATTTGAATTTAAAGCTATAAACCCAGGGTATAAATGTTTACCAGAAGCATTTATTATAGTATCATAATTATTTTTATCTAATTCATATTCTGAAGTGACAAGGTTAATTATTCCATTTTCAAAGCCAATAAAACTTTTTTCAATTATACTTCCATCACCAATATGAGCTGTAGCCCCAACTATAAGAACTGATTTAGATTGATCTTTTGCAGGAGTTTGTTGAGCTATCAAACTATTTGCTACAAGTAATGTTCCAATAATTAATAATTTTTTCATTGTTATAATATTAATCAATCGTTTCGCAATTAAATTCTTTTTGAATTTCTATTGTTGGTCTTCTAAATGGGCCTGTATTAGATGAACCTCCTCCGCTTTTATTTTCATTTAACATTTTATTTATAAGATATTCCTTCTCCTTTTTTATTTCTTTGTTTTTATTTTGATGTGTTTTTGTATCAAAGTAAAAAGCTCCATCAATCATTGTCTTTTCAGCCTTAGTATAGATTGACATAGGATGCCCACTCCAAACAACTATATCAGCATTTTTCCCAACTTTTAAACTACCTACCTTATCATCTAAATGAAGAAGTTTTGCTGGATTTAAGGTTACGAATTTCCATGCCTCTTCTTCTGAAACACCACCATATTTAATAGCTTTAGCAGCTTCTAGGTTAAGTCTTCTAGACAATTCAGAGCTATCAGAATTAAATGCTACAGTTACTCCAGCATTATGCATTATTGCAGCATTATATGGTATAGCATCGTTAACCTCATATTTGTAACCCCACCAGTCTGAAAATGTTGAAGCTCCAACACCATGTTCAACCATTTTATCTGAAAGCTTATAACCTTCAAGAATGTGAGTGAAAGTGTTTATTCTGAAATCAAACTTTTCTGCAACTTTCATAAGCATGTTAATTTCACTTTGAACATAAGAGTGACTTGTTACAAATCTTTCACCTTTAATTATTTCCCATAGAGTTTCCATTTCTTCATCATATCTAGGTTTTACAGATCTTGATTTCTCCCTTTTACTAAGTGAATTATATTTTTCCCATTTATTTCCATAGTCTTTAGCTCTATCAAAATGATCAATAAATACTTGTTCAACACCCATCCTAGTTTGTGGGAACCTACTGCCTCCCCAATTAGATTGTTTAACATTTTCTCCTAAAGCAAATTTTATAAATGGATCAGCATTTGGGAAAAACATTTCATTGATTTTAGAACCCCATTTTAATTTAATTATAGCAGATTGACCACCTATTGGATTAGCAGATCCGTGAAGTATTTGTACTGTAGTAACACCTCCAGCTAAATTTCTATAAAGATTAATATCATCAGGGTTAATAACATCCATTATTGATACTTCTGCAGAAGAATTATGACCCCCCTCATTAATGCTTGATGCACCCAAATGTGAATGTTCATCAATAATACCAGAGGTAATATGTTTATTTGAAGCATCAATTTTTTTAAAACCACTAGGAGTTTTAAGATTTTGGCCTATTTCAATTATTCCACCATTACTAACTAGAATATCACTATTATTAAGAATTCCTTCATCTTCATTAGTCCAAAGTGTTGCATTATAAAAATGGATATTCTCTTGAATTGGTGAGGATTTTAACCCATAACCTATATTAGGATAGGTGATAGGTGAAATTTCTACATTAGATTCTTTTGGACTTTTCTTTTTATTTTTTTCATTTTTAGAAATAAAAGTCATTTTAGAATAAAAGTCATTTCCTTCAAAGTCATTTCCTGTAAATAGAATTTCAGATTTAGTATTAACTTTTGAAGAAATTTGAGCGAATGATGTTTTATCATTACTCTTATCAAAAATTGTCAGGTATAACCAGTTATTCTTATACGATATTTTAGAATTTATTTTTATTGAGTCTCTAAGAATATTTGTAGAAATCTTTTTTTGACTACCATTAAATGAAATCTTGTAATCTTTTTCATTTATATTTAGGTTGTAACTGCCGTCAATATTTACAATTTCCCTGTTATTGATTAGGTGTTTTTGCCCTTTAACCCAATTCTCATATATTATTGTTTCTTCATGAAAAATAGGTCCAGAGGTTACCAGGAAGTTTGCATAATAGCCTTTATCAATAGCTCCAATTTTATCACCCATTCCAATAGCTTTTGCAGGAATAGTAGTTAGTGATTCTAAAGCTTTATCCTTACTTAACCCATGTTTAATGGCTTTTCTAAGATTAGTTAGAAATGATTTTTTACTTGGCAAATCTGAAGATGTAATAGAAAAATTAATATTATTCTTCTCAAGAATAGATAAGTTCGCTGGAGCTTGATTATAATATCTCAATTGATTTATTGAAAGTCTTTTATTTAAGTGAGGATTAGAAACATCAAATGCTTTTGGATAATTAATTGGAATAATTAGTAGATTTTTGAAATCCTTTATTTCCCTTACATTTTCATACTCTTTTCCAGAACCTTTTATAATAAAATTGAGCTTTAATTCTTTAGATAATTTAGCAGCCCTTAATACATTCAGTTTATCATTTGCATCAAATATTTTAGGTAACTCCCTATTTTCAATTAAAGATTCAATCGCAAGGTCTTTATTATTTGCAACTCCTTGAGAGTACCAATCTGCATCGTAATATAATTGTCTAATTAGTGCTATAGAACCCATGACTGAACTGGGGTAAGATTGGTTTGATCTTAAGCTTCTAGTAAAAGAGAAGTGTTCTGCTACTTTTTGAGAAATTATCCTATACGATTCATTTTGATTATCAATTAATGCAACAGCAATACTAGTTCCTCTGTGGACACCATCAGGATTATGAGTATTAACTACCCCAAAACCTATATCCCTTAATTGTTTAGCATCACCTTTGTTATACTTAAAATCATTTAGACTGTTATAATCACTAAGTATATGATCATTCCAATAATATCCAGCCCTTGAAGGTTCATATTGAGAACTTCTACTAAAGCCTGATCTAGAGATTTTTTTTATCCCGAATGAAGAGTTTAACTCAACAAAGGATGGGTATACATAGCTTCCATTTAGGTTATGAACTATAGTGTTTTCTGGTATATTAACATTTGTTCCGACTGATATAACTTCTCCATCCTTAATTAAAAGTGTACCATTATCAATAATACCAGATTTAGTATGAATTTTCCCATTAGTAAATGCCTCGTATTGATGTTCTTTAGTTTTGACACCATCATTTACTATAAAATAATCTTGACTAAAAGAAAAAGAAATAGATAAAAGGAATGTGAATAGTATTCTAAACACTGTAATTGTTTTTTTTATTTAAGATATCAATAATTTAATAAACTCTTATCATTTTCATAGTAATTTATAATATGATTGACAATTCTGCTATAACTACGAATACCAGATTTTTGGTTATTAGACTTAAGGTAAAAGTTATACAAGATACTATGCACATCATTAATTATATTATTACTATATTTTGCCCAGAATTTTCTTCTAAATTTTATATCGTCAATTATTCCTGGATTAATTTTATCTGTAAATAAACTTAGATTCTCTTTATGGTTAATTTGTATTTCATTTAAAAAATAAGTTAATCCAAATACATATCCAGAATATTTAACTAATGGATCTTGGTTATTTATTGAAGAAATAAATGCTAAAAAATTAGCATCTTCCTCAGCAGCATACCCTAGTTGATGTGCTTGTTCATGCAAAACAGTAATTGCAAAGTCAATAGAAGGCACCTTTTTAACTACTATAGCTTCAAGGGTAAAAGGATTTATATAACCTGAGACTCCTTGATAAAGGTATAACTCCGGTAAAATAGATTTTTTTACAAATTTGGTTGTTGGAATTTTATTAAACTTATTAACGTTGTTTAATTTTAATTCACTTATAACTTTTTCTTTGTCAAATTCTAGATCATTTATTGTAATATTTTCATCACCTAATGAAAGTTGAATTTGATTTACATCATTTATTAGTTCAGTTAATGTTTTTTCAAGAGATTCATAGTTTACCTCACTTATATTTAATTTACTTATCAGTGGTGTTTTAAAGTAGTTTAATCCCCATAAACTGTAGAATAGAAATATTATAATTGATATGACTGCAATAATATTTACAAAATCATTCTTTTTAAATCTAAAAAAAAATATAAAATAGATTACAAATGAAATAAAAGCTAAGAAGAATATTAAATCACCAATAGCAATGCTAAATCCCGAAAATAACATCGAGTAATATTTGAATATATATTGATATATATACTCGCTATAGTATTCTTCTACAATTCTTGGATTGTTTTTTAGGTAATATAATATGAGAACCTGAGGAATAAGAAGTAGAGCAATTATTTTTTTAATGCCAATTCTCATAGATTGGAATACTTTCTAATTTATATCTACAAGTGTTATCTCAAATATTAAGGTTGCATTTGAAGGTATAACACCATTACCAGCCCCAGCTTCACCATATGCAAGGTTAGGAGGAACGACTAATGTACATGAAGCACCTTTGTTTAGTAGTTTTATTCCTTCATCCCATCCTGGTATAACCTCTCCGACACCTAAGGTAAATTCAATTGGATCTCCTTTAGAAGAATCAACCTCTGAACCGTCAATTAGTTTGAGAGAATAATGGACTTTAACATTATCGTTATCTTTTGCATTTTCTCCAGTTCCTTTTTTGGTAATATTATATGATATTCCACTATCAGTTGATTTATATATTTTTTTAATATCCTCTAACCATTCCTCTCTTTCCTTTAATTTCTCTTCATTAGTTTTTCTCTTTAACTCTAGATATTCATTAAACATATTTGGAGCATTAAAATCTTTAGCGGTTTGACCTATTCTAATTATTTCAAGTTTATTGATTACATCGTTTTCTTCTATTTTATCAATAATATCTTGACCAATTTCAATTTTGCCAAAAACACTATGTTTCCCATCAAGCCATGGAGTTTCTAGATGGGTGATAAAGAATTGACTACCATTAGTGTTTGGGCCTGAATTAGCCATAGATAAAATACCAGGGCCATCATGCTTAAGACTATCAATAAATTCATCTTCAAAACTATATCCTGGTCCTCCTGACCCCGTTCCTGTTGGGTCTCCACCTTGTATCATAAAGTTATTAAGTACTCTATGAAATTTTATTCCATTATAATAAGGTTTGTTTTTAAACTCTTCAGATACTAATGGATGATCTCCTTCTGCAAGAGCAATAAAATTAGATACAGTTAGAGGAGTTTCCTCATAAGTAAGTTTTAGGATCATATCTCCTTTATTTGTTTGTATGTCAGCATAAATGCCATCTGTTAAGTTTGAGTAATCTTTCATATTGTTACATGAATTAATTAAAAAAACAGAGCTAATCAATAAAAACTTGAGTTTCTTCATAACTATGATTTTATATGGGTTAATATATCTTTTAAAAATTTTTCTTCAGTTTCAGCTAGACTTAAATGAGAAACTCCTCCTGCAGCATGAATATGTCCACCTCCATTAAAAAAGTTTTCTGCAAAGTCATTTACAGAAATTTTTCCTTTAGATCTAAAAGAAAGTTTAACAACACCTTCATCTTTTTTCTCTACCATAAGCACTGAACATAAAACACCTTCTACACTAAGGCCAAAGTTAACAAAACCCTCGGTATCTCCTTTCTTATAGTTATTTATTTTTTGATCTTCATCGCTTAATAAAGAATACATAACTGGAAGATCTTTTACTTTCTTGAAATTCTCTAATGTTTTTCCTAATAATTTAAGTCTTGAAAATTGAAAATTATTAAATAAATTTTGATAGATCTTATCTATTTCTACACCCAACTCTATAAGTTCAGAAGCTATTTTTAATGTATTTGATGAGGTAGAAGGAAATCTAAATGACCCAGTATCAGCAACTATACCAGTATAGATGCATTCTGCTATATCTTTATCTATCAAATTTTTATCATATTCTGATAGGAAATTATATATCATTTCACATGTTGAACTCATGGATGGAACACAATAAGCATATGTAGCAAAATCATCTGGTGATTCATGATGATCAATCATAATTTTAATTGCTTTAGATTCATTTATATATGGAGATAATTTTCTTACTCTATTTAGGTTATTGAAATCAAGTATGAAAATAATTTCAGCATGATTGATAAGTTTAACACATTTGTCTTTGGATAAATCAAATCTATTTATTTCATCTTCACTTGGTAAAAACTTTAGTGCTTCAGAATATTCATTAGGAGAGATAATATCTACTTCATGATTATTTTTGAAAAAGTGATAGATCGCAAGGCAACTTCCAAGTGCATCAGCATCAGGACTAAGGTGCGGTATAACAACTATCTTTTTTCTATCTAATAGATGCGTTTTTATATTACTGACAAAGAATTTATTCATAAAGGGCTAAGATAATACTATATTAAAAAATAAATAAAGTCTTAGATAAAACTTTTAAAAACTGTTTATATTATTAAATTTGTGGCCATGAAAACAAACAGAACCTTTTCAATGTTAAAACCTGATTCAATAGAAGATGGATATATGCTTCCTATTCTCAATAAAATCAATGACTCTGGGTTTAAAATCATAGCTTTAAAATATAAAAAGATGAAAAGGGAAGAAGCCGAAGAATTTTATTCAATTCATTCAGAAAAACCTTTTTTTGAAGATTTAATCAACTTTATAATTAGGGGTCCAATAATTGCCGCTGTTCTTGAAAAAGAGAATGCTGTTGAAGATTTCAGAAAGTTAATTGGTCCTACAAATCCTGAACAAGCTGAAGAAGGCACAATTAGAAAAACTTTTGCAAGATCAATGGGGGAAAATGCGGTACATGGTTCTGATAGTGATGAAAATGCAGGTATAGAAATTTCATTTCATTTTGATGAAGGTGAAATTTTTAATTAAGTTTAATTTCTTGAATATAGCTTTTGCCTAGGTTTTTATTTAACAACTTTATTACTTTTTCTTTCTCAAAAAAAAGTTCCTCTTTTAAAACAGATGATTTTAGTTTTACTGAAAGAACACCTTTTCTATAATTTACATTAGATGTATACTTCTCAATATTTTTACCCATTACTGTTTTCCAGGCTTCTTGAATTTTTATTTTATCAATACCAATTCTGATATGTTTTTGTGAAACAATATCATTTAGAATCTCAGACATTTTTTTAAAATCTTCCTGCTTATTTGTCATATTAAATTTATTCAATATTAAAGATTTCCTCTTTATTTGATGAATCTTTTAATGCATTTTCAACCCTTTCTTTGTGAGTATCAGTGATAAAAATTTGTCCAAACTCATTTTTTTCAAGAATATTAACAATCTGTTTTACCCTGTCTTGGTCTAATTTATCAAATATATCATCTAATAGAACTATAGGAGACCTTCCAAGTTTTTCTTTATAATATTCAAATTGAGCTAATTTTAAGGAGACTAAAAATGATTTTTGTTGACCTTGACTTCCGAAATTTTTTATTTTATTCCCGTCGATCAGAAATTCTAAATCATCTTTATGTATTCCTTTAGTTGTATATTGGACAAATCTATCTTTTGAAATACTTGAGCTTATAATTTCTGAAAAACTCCCTTCATTTAGATTGCTATTATATGTTATATTAACCATATCATCTCCTGAACTAATATTATTGTAATATTTTTTAAATATTGGAATAAAAGATTTTAGGAATCTATTTCTTTCAGTATATATTGGTGTTCCTAAGGATATTAATTGTTGATCATAAGCATCAATAGTATTTTGGTCGAATTTTTTATTTATAAAGAAATATTTTAATAATGAATTTCTTTGGGTTAAGATCTTGTTGTAATCTATAACACGTTTTAAATATACTTTATCAATTTGCCCAATTACACTATCTATAAATTTTCTTCTCATTTCACTTCCTTCAACAATTAAGTTTTGATCATGGGGTGAAATAATTATTAAATTAATTAATCCAATATGATCAGATATCTTTTTATAAATCTTACCATTTCTTTTAATCCTTTTTTTTTCACCTTTTTTAAACGAACATGAAATTTCCTCTTTTCTTTCTGATATGAGAAATCCACCATTAATTAAAAAATAATCTGAACCGATTTTTATATTCTGATTTGAAGAAGGGTTAAAGTAACTCTTAGTAAAAGCTAGATGGTATATAGAATCAATAATATTTGATTTTCCAACACCATTTTTTCCAATAAAACAATTAATCTTTTTATCGAAATTAAATTTAGCCGATGAAAAGCTTTTATAGTTATTAATTGATAGACTATTCAAAAACATAATAAGATTTCAAAATAAAACATTAATTTTGGCTTTCAAAAGATAATTATGGCAACTTTTAAGAAAAGAGGATATAAAAAATCATTAAAAACTCAAGATAACCAGAATTTAAGAGATAGTAGTCAAACAGCTGAAGTTTTTGAAAAGTTAGACTCTGGTGCAAGTATAAGTGAAAAATGGATTATTAAATATCAAAATAAAATATTATCTGGATTGGCAATAATAGCCTTATTGGTTCTGTCATTTATTGCGTATGATAGATATATAAAACAACCTCGAGAAAAGGAAGCTATAAGTGAGCTTAGTCAAGCTCAATATTTCTTTGATTTAGCAATTGCTAATAATAATTCTGATTCATTGTTTAATCTAGCTATTAATGGAGGAGAAGGTAAATATGGTTTTCTTGAGATAACCAAAGAATATAAGAATACAAAGGCTGCAAACATTGCGAATTATTCTCTAGGTATGTCATACTTAAATCTTAAAGATTATGAGAAGGCTATTCTTTTTCTTGAAAAATTTGACTCAGATGATGTTTTTTTAAAATCAATTTCCTTAGGCTCAATAGGTGATTGTTTTTCTGAATTAAATCAACCAAATGAAGCATTTGAATATTACCAAAAAGCTTTTAATCATGGTGAAAATTCTTATACTTCACCAAAGTTTTTATTTAAAGCTGCACTTTTAGGTTCACAAATAGGTAAAAATAGGCTGGCTATTAAATTCCTTAAAAAGATTAAAGATGAATTTCCAGATTCTTATGAAGCTGCCTTAGTTGATGTTCAATTAGGAAGGTTAGAAAACATAGTTAATTAATTATGTTATCTCGAGATTCAAATAAGAAAAACTTAAAAATTAATAATCCTGAAAAATTAAAGATAACATTAGTTGTATCTGAATGGCATTCTGATATAACTAATAAACTATTTACTGGAGCTAAGGATTCTTTAATTAAAAATGGCGTTTTAGATGGAAATATTAAAAGAGTTAATGTCCCTGGTAGTTTTGAATTAATTTATGGGTGTCGAATAGCTCAAAATGATGATCAACATGCTATTATTGCTATTGGATGCATTGTTAAAGGAGAAACCCCTCACTTTGACTTCATATGCAATGCAGTTTCTATAGGTATTAAAGATCTAAATATTTTATACAAAACACCTGTAATTTTTTGTGTATTAACGGATAATAATATTGAACAATCACATGAAAGAAGTGGTGGTGAATATGGAAATAAAGGTGAAGATTCTGCAGTTGCAGCACTTAAAATTATATCAATTTTAGATAAATAGATGAAATTAAATTTTTTTAACCTAAAGAAAAATAGCAAATTCAATTATACTCCAAGATATTATAAAGGAAAGGAAGAGTTTTCTGTATTTAATTTTGAATCTAGGTTACTTAATTATAAAGATAGATATAATGAAAATGATAGAGGGAAATCATGGGATGATCAAAGGCTTAGAGCTAGAAGCAGAAAAAATAAAGAGTTAAATAAAACAGTAGTTTTAATTATAATTATCTTAATCTTAATATTTCTATATATAATTGACTTTGACTTGTCTATTTTTTATAATAAATAATATATGTCTGATATTATAAAAATTTTACCAAAGGAAGTTTTAAATAAAATAGCTGCTGGAGAAGTTGTTCAAAGACCAGCATCTGTTGTTAAGGAGTTGATGGAGAACTCAATTGATGCAAAATCTACAAAAATTAAATTAATAGTTAGAGATTCGGGTAAAACTTTAATTCAAGTTGTTGATAATGGTGAAGGAATGTCTAAGAATGATATGAAAATGTCTTTTATGAAGCATGCAACTTCAAAAATAACAAAGATAGAGGATATCTTTTCTATTACTTCAATGGGTTTTAGAGGTGAAGCTCTAGCATCAATATCTTCAATATCTAATATTGAGATGATATCAAAAAAAAAAGATGCAGATAAAACAAATATAATATCATTAGAAGGAGACAAGGTAACCCTAGAAAAGACTGTTTTCTCAGAACAAGGAACCTCGATTAAAGTTAGAAATCTATTTTACAATGTTCCTGCAAGACGTAATTTTTTAAAATCTGATTTTGTAGAATTAAGACATATAATTGATTCTTTTAATAGAATTGCATTATCATACCCAGATATTGAATTTAATTTAATTCATAATGACGAAGAGCTTTTTTATTTAAAAAAAAGTAATTTACGAAAAAGAATTTCATCGATTTTTGGAAGAAAAATTAATGAGAATCTTATCCCTTTAAATGAAAAGACATCATTAGTTAAAATTACAGGATTTACTTTAAAACCTCAATTTTCTAAAAAGTCAAAAAACAATCAGTTTTTATTTGTTAATAATAGGTATATAAAAAGCCAATTTCTAAATCATTCAATCAATAATGCTTATGAAGGACTGCTTAGAGAAGGTTTTTATCCTGGTTATTTTATTTTTCTTGAGATTAATCCCAATAAAATTGATGTTAATGTGCATCCAAACAAAACTGAAATAAAATTTGAAGATGAACAAAATCTGTATTCAATAATTAATTCATCAATTAAACATAGTCTAGGAGTATATCAAATCACTCCAGTACTTGATTTTGATAAAGAATCCTCTATGGATACTCCATACGATTCTCATAAAAATCGACTCAGAGAACCATCTATAGAAGTTGACTCTAGCTTTAATCCATTTTTAGAAGAAAAAAATAATGAAAATTGGGAAGAACTTCAATCAAAGATTGAGAATGACATATTTGATAAAAAAAATATTGATATTAATGAAGAAATAGACTTTCCTAAAATTTTTCAGGTTTTCAACAAGTATATTATAACCACTACAGGATCGTCAGTTATTATTCTTAACCAAAGTTTAGCTCATCAAAGGATATTATATGAACAGTTCTTAAAATCGAGTGTAGATGATGGTGCAAAATCTCAAAAATTAGTTTTTCCAATAGAAATTGAATTAACAAAAAAACAAGAAATTATTTTATCTGAAATAAAAGATGTGGTTGATTCTATGGGTTTTAAGTTTTCTGTTAAGAATAAAATTGTTAATATAAATGCAATACCACCAATAATTTCTGATAAACCTATTGAGGAAATTTTTGAAGATTTATTAAATAAGAATGATTCATACAATATCAAAGAAAGCTTCAGTCTATCAGATTTAATAGCAAAAAAACTTTCTAAATCACTTTCTGTGAAAACTGGTAAAACCCTTAAATTAAAGGAACAACAAGCTATTATTAATCAATTATTCTCTTGTAAAGAACCTAAACTTTCCCCTTTTAATAAACAAATATTTGTTACTTTGGACAAAAAATATTTAGATAAAAATTTTTTCAATGGGTAGGATAACTGATACAGTAAAGCATCTATTAATTATAAATATTATTTTCTTTTTTGCTTCTGCCGTTTTAGGAGAAATAATGTATGATTTATTTGCTATGCATTATCCTAATAATCCTAATTTTTTTGTTTGGCAACCAATTACTCATATGTTCATGCATGGAGATTTAACACATATAATGTTTAATATGTTTGGACTGTGGATGTTTGGAACTCCACTTGAACAGATTTGGGGTAAGAAAAAATTTATATTTTTTTATATATCTGCAGGACTTGGTGCAGCTTTACTTCAAATTATAGTTTATCATATTGATGTTGTTTCTGTTAATCAAATTTTATCAGAATATGGCCTTAGTAAAGGAGAAATAGATCTTTTCTACGAAACAGGAAGACTTAACACATCTTTAATTCAATCTGTTGGAGAAGATAGACTCTTTTCAGGGATTCAATCATTTAAAGCTTTAATGGTTGGTGCATCAGGTGCTTTATATGGTATATTAGTAGCCTTCGCAATGTTATTTCCTAATGTACAGTTAATGTTGCTATTTCCACCTATACCAGTTAAGGCAAAATATTTAGTTCCAATATTAATTTTATTTGATTTATTTTTTGGATTTACATCTTATTCTGTTGGACCAATAGCCCATTTTGCTCATATTGGAGGAGCTATTACAGGTTTTATTATGATGTGGTATTGGAAAAAAAATAATCTTAATAATAAAAGATGGGATTTATGAATTTATCTTTTTTAAAAAAATATAATTTAAACAAGAATCTACCTATTCACAAAAAAATAATTTTAATTAATGTTATAATATTTTGTTTACCATTAGTTATAAATACAGTATTATTCTTATTCAATTTAAAAACACATTCATTTTTTAGTTTTTTTGAGTTAAATCCGCAATTAGATTATTTTTTTAAAAACATATGGACGATAATTACTTATGCATTTATCCATCTAGACTTCTTTCATATTTTTTGGAATATGTTCATACTTTATTTTGCTTCTGAGTATTTTTTGAATTTTTTTGATGAAAAAAAATATATTAAAATATACTTTTATGGAATTCTTTTTGGTGGTATATTCTTTGTTATAAGCTATAACCTATTTCCAGTATTTAAAGATAATTTCACATCTTTAATTGGTTCTTCTGCTGCTGTTTATTCAGTTTTAATTTTTATTTGCACTTATTTTCCGAATAATAAAGTAAATCTGATTTTATTTAAAACTGAATTAAAATATATTGGGATTGTATATGTTCTATTAAGTTTAATTCAAATTCCTATTGAAAATCCAGGAGGTAATATAGCTCATATTGGAGGAGCTTTTTGCGGCTATTACTACGCTATGAACCTATATAATAATAGTTTCAGTATTAATTTTAGAAATTTTTTCAATAAAGTGAAAAATTATAATTTAAGTCAATCTGAAAATCAAAAAAAAATTGATACAATTCTTGATAAGATTAGTAAGTCTGGATATGAGAGTCTAACAAAAAAAGAAAAAGAATTTTTATTTAAGTCAAAGGATCACTTGTAGATTTGTTTTTTTTCCTTCTTATAATAAATAAATATAATTGCCATACAACAATAAAAGCTATAAAGTGAGGGAAATAGGAGGTTGGCTTCCCATCCAGTCCAACAGTAGTAAAAACTCTATCCCATCTTATTTTCCAATTTCCGATCCCTTCAAACAAGCCATCTATACTCATCCAGATAAAAACTGGTTTTCCAAGAACATGATCAAAAGGAACAAACCCCCAAACTCTTGAATCCTCTGAATTATACCTATTATCACCCATCATCCAATAATAATCCATTTTAAATGTGTATGATGTTGATTCTTTTTGATTTATATAAATCTTTTTATTAATAATCTCTAGATTATTATTTTCATATTCTTGGATAATCTTTTTGTAGATTGGAAGGTTGTCAAGATTAATATTTACAGATAGACCTTCTTTTGGGATTTGAATTGGACCAAAATTATCATTATTCCAGTTAAAATTTATATTGTTTGGAAAATAGATAGTATTATATGATTTAGAATTTTGAATTAACCTGACAATGCTATCGTATCCCCCTTCAAGTTCCACTTTTTTTAACTCATCATAAGTTAATTTAAGATCTTTCTCATTTTCTATAGATTCTACAATATTTAAATTTAAACTCCGAACAAGGTCTATTGGTATCCCTTTATTATCAGTTATTACAATTAATTTATTATTTTCTTGTCCCTGAGAATAGCTAAGTAGATATGGTAATAATTTATTTATGGAATTTGTTGATTGATTTGATATATCAATTATATATTTTCTATAAAAGTTATTTATTCCAAGATTAATAAGTTTTGATGAAAAAACACCTTCATTAGAATATATTTTGAAATTCAGTAATGGCTTAGCTCTATAAGGAAGAACATTTTCTTTACCATTTATATAAATTATTCCATTTTTTATTTCAAAATTATCCCCTGGAATACCAACAGTTCTTTTAACATAATTAGACTTTTTATCAATTGGCTTTATAACCCCTTTTTCTTTAACAAAGAATTTTCTTACTGTATCTGCAGGCCAGTTAAATACTACTAGATCATTTTGCTTAATTTTTTGAAATCCAGGAAGTCTTAAATACGGTAATTGAGGCTTTTTTAAATATGATCTGGATTTAATTAAAGGAATAGTATCATGAACTAATGGAAGTGAAATAACGGTTTGAGGTACCCTAGCACCATAGTGAAATTTACTTACAAATAAAAAATCGCCAACTCTTAAAGTTTTTTCTAATGAACCAGTTGGGATAACAAATGGTTGTATAAAGTAATTATGAACTATTGTAGCAACAACAATTGCAAAAACGAACGAACCTAAAGATTTTTCAAACCCACTTGTGCTTATTTCAGAATCGATGTAAACTTTCTTCTTGCTAAAATAGTTTATATAGAATGTGTAAAAACCTAAAGAAAATAGCATTAAACATATATCTTTTTTTGTACTATGGTTAAACCTTTTAATAAATTCAATCCATATTACTGGTATCATAAGAAGATTAATTGTTGGTAGGAATACTAAAATTATCCACCACCGTGGTCTTTTTATAATATCTAAAGTGTTTAGAATATTATAAAAAGGAATAATTGATGTAAATGCATTTTTTCCTGAAATTTTGAAAAGTTTCCAGCTACTAAGACCTATTAGTAGATTGATAATTAAAAATATATATAACCATTCAATAGTATTCATAGTTAATCAATATTAATTTTTAAACTTAAACCAATACTCTGGTTTATATGTAAATAATCATTATTTATATATGGTTCAAAAGATAGATCATCACTAACATTAAATTGTAAAAGATGGGCACCTACATTTGCATCTATTATATTTAATACATAAGTTCCGATTAAAAAAATAAACGAAACATCTTTATATCTTCTATGAAATTTCATTCCCTCTAGAAGTTTTTCAGTATCAGCTTCAGGGATTACATCTATATATTCATCATCAAAATAACCATTAAGCCTCCTTTTGTAGGCTGTTCTATACGTATTCTCTTCTTTTTTATTGTAGTCAAAATAATAAGCTGAAGCCCCTAGACCACCATATATTATTGGAACCATCCAGCTTCTTCTAGAATAGACTTGACCTAATCCTGGAATTATTGCAGAATAGAAAGCTGCTTTAGCAGGAGTGAGAGGGTTATTCATCAATTTTTCTTTTTTAGTATTTATGGAATCTTTTTCTATCTTTTGAGATTCCATAGTCTGAAGGGAAAACAAAATAACAAAAAGAATTAATGATTTTTTCAATTTGAGATTTTCTTTAATATTTCATATAATTTATTAATATCATCAAAGATTGCGCTTAAGCTAATTTTCCCTGAGGTATTTTCTTTTATACTGACTTTTGAATTAAAAAAATTTTCAAATTTATTAGTTGCATCGATATATATCCTAGAAACATCAGATGATCTTGTTAATTTTTTATTTCCAGACTTTATGTTTTTTACTAAACTTTCAGTTTGTCTTACAGATAGTTTTCTAGCTATTATTGTTTCATATATATCAAGTTGATCTGTTTTGTTTTCTAGATTAATTAGTGCCCTTCCATGACCCATACTGAGAAAACCATCTCGTATTCCAGATTGAATAATTGGGTCTAACTTAAGAAGTCTAATAAAATTGGAGATAGTCGTTCTATCTTTACCAACAATATTACTCAATTCCTCTTGAGTAATATTAAGCTCATTAATAAGTCTATTATAAGTTAAAGCAATTTCAATAGGATCAAGATCAACTCTTTGGACATTTTCAACAAGTGCCATCTTAAGAGAATCAGTTTCTTCGTCTATTTCCTTAATATAGCAAGGAATTTTTATTAAACCTGCAATTTTTGAAGCACGTAATCTTCTTTCTCCAGAAATTATTTGGTACATCTCAGGACTAATTTTTCTAACTGTTATAGGTTGAATAATACCTAATTCTTTTATTGAATTAGAAAGGTTCTCTAGGTTACTATTATCTATATTTAATCTTGGTTGGTTTGGATTAATTTCAATTAAATCTATATCAATTTCTTCTGTTATATTAAAATTTGTTTTGGGTTTACCGAATGAGATGTTCTCTGAATCAGAATCATTAAGAAGTGCAGATAAGCCTCTTCCAAGAACTTTTTTTTGTTTTTTTTCTTTAGACATTTAATTTCTGTTTTTTTGAATTATCTCATTAGCTAGTGAAAGGTAATTTTTTGTCCCTTTTGATGTTGCGTCATAACTAATTATATCTTTTCCAAAACCTGGAGCTTCCCCTAATTTAATATTTCTTTTTATAATAGTTTTGAAAACCATATCTCCAAAATGTTTAACTACCTCATTAACTACTTGATTTGACAACCTTAATCTTGTGTCAAACATTGTTAGAAGTAGACCTTCAATATCTAATTCTTTATTATGTAGTTTTTGTATACTCTTAATCGTATTAAGTAATTTTCCGAGTCCTTCTAATGCAAAGTATTCACATTGAATAGGTACTATAACTGAGTTAGAAGCTGTCAAAGCATTAATTGTAATTAAGCCTAAGGAAGGTGCGCAATCAATAATTATAAAATCATAATTAGCAGAAACTAAATCTAAAGCAGATTTTAGTTTATACTCCCTCTTATTTTCATTAATTAACTCTATTTCAATTCCAACTAGGTCTATATTTGAAGCTATAATATCTAGATTAGGGGATTTGGAACTTTTAATCACTTTTTTAATAGATTCAGAACCGTTAAGTATATCATATAGTCCTTTATGATCTTTATTAAACTCATATCCTAAGCCAGAAGAAGCATTTCCTTGTGGATCAGCATCTATTAATAGAACTTTTTTTTCTAAAACACCTAAAGAGGCAGCTAGATTAACTGAAGTAGTTGTTTTTCCAACTCCTCCTTTTTGATTAGCTACAGAAATAATCTTACCCATTGCTTAAAGATTTTCAATCATTTTATTCATACTCTATAATAAAAATTTCTTCATTCTCTTTTTTGAGGTTGTAGTTTTCTCTAGCAAAATGTTCAAGGCTATCAATATTTCTTAGTTTATCAATCAATTCTTTATCTTTCCTAGTTTCTTCAATTAATGCTTGTTTCTTCTTTTCGAGGATATTTATTTCATCATTTAATTCATTGTGAATTTGAAATGAATTTGTATCTAGAAATGTCATCCATATTATAAAAGTAACAGTGATTATTACATATTTAAAATATGGTTTAGTAATTATTTCTTTAATTTTTAAAAAGAGTTTATTCATTATTTTTTTCTGGAGTTGAAGAAGACTTATTAGAAGGAATAATCTTAAATATTCCTTTCTTTTCAACACTTATATATAAATAACCATCAGGTCCTTCGGTAATATTTCTTACTCTGCCTATACTATCTAAAATCTTCTCTCGTTTAATTACTGTCTCTCCTTCTAGTTGAAGTCTTTCAAGATATTCAAAGCTAAGAGAGCCAACAAATAAACTTCCTTTCCATTGAGGGTATATATTAGATTTGAGCATTACAAAACCTGAGGGTGCTATTGATGGAGTCCAATAATAAATTGGTTGAACTGTACCATCTAAAGAAGTGTAATCTGTAAATTTTGTTCCACTATAATTGACACCATATGAGACTAGGGGCCATCCATAATTTCTTGTTTCAATAGGATCTTTTAAGCTAGCTTCTCCTTTTTCAAATTTTTCAATAATATTTATCTCATCACCACCTCTTGGTCCATGTTCGTTAATCCAAACTTTGTCGCCTGTTGGACCAAAAATCATTCCTTGAGGATTTCTATGTCCATAACTCCATATAGCTTTTTTAGCATTTTTAATATCCGAAAATGGATTGTCTGAGGGTATTGATCCATCTAAGTTTATCCTATATATTTTGCCGCCATCTCTTGTTATATCTTGTGGATTCACATCTCTATTCCCTCTTTCTCCAATACTAAAATATATATGATTACTATCAATCAAAATTTTACTACCATAATGTTGTCCTTTATTTGAATTTGGACTTGCTTTATATAAAAGCTTTAAGCCAGTAAGATTATAATTACTATAATTAGCTCTATACAAGGCTGTATTAGATCCTTCATCTCCTCCACCACGAACACTAGCTGTAAAGTATAAGAAATTATTATTATCAAAGTTGTTATCTATGGCTAGATCAAGAAGACCTCCTTGTCCATTATAATGTATTTCTGGAAGACCTTTTACAGCAGTTTTTTCTCCATTCTTAACATGATATAAAAGTCCATCTCTATCTGAAACAAGAAACTCATTATTATTTATAAAGGTCATTCCCCATGGGATATCAATTCCATCAACTATTTTCTCAATATAGTAGTCAGAATCATCTGATAACTCAATATTTGGAGGGTTTTCTTGTTGAGCACATGCAAGGTTTAGAGAAATTATAAAACAACTAATAGGTAGATAAGAATATTTCATATGATTTTTTTATCGAATTTAAAATAAATTAATCAGTCAATAAGATTTTTTTTATAACAACTCACTCAAATTAACCTTTTCATAATTATTTCTTGTGTAATTAAAGGTTGCCTCCATTAGATCTCCCATAGATTTACTTTTTTTAAATGCATCATCCTTTGTGAATAAAAAGATTTCATTTTTTAATGTTTCAAGATTTTTGTTTGAAGACAAATGATCCTTCTTCATTATTTTAATTAAAGAATCCATCCTGTTTTCTGAAATTATTAATCTTTTAGAAACAGTTGATCTCTCCTCTATTTTATATTGAATGATTGAATCATGTTTAAGTTTTTTCTTGACTAATTCCATTATTTTATGATTCTCTTTAAAAAATTGAGGTCTATAAACAGAAAACTTTCCTTCATAGCACTGTTGGTCAAAATCGATTGCTCGTATTTTATAAATTACTTGGTCAAAATCATGAATTGGAATTACAACATAATTATAAGCTCGCATATCACCTAATAATCTAATCATGCACCTTTCATTGAATTTAACATATTCTTTTGCAATTTGAGATTTTTCTAACTCTGAGCATTTAGGTAATAAATCTTTGATAAAAATATCTCCTGGGATACCAGCTATATGCTCTTCAATTAATGCCTTATCGTTAACAAGAAAGTTTAAATTATGTGGTGAGAGCATATGTTCAAATTCTAGCCCATAAACTCTTGATGCGTCAGTTTTTTTTACATAGAAGTATACAAAATTATCATTGATTATATTACGGATTTTAATTCTGAATGGCTTTGAATTTCCAAAAGTGCAATAATCAATAGAATCAATATTTAAATAAGGAATAGATGATTGATTTCCATCGGAATGAAGTATTGTATATATAATTTTTAAGTTATGATCAATTTCCTTTCTATCCGATTCTGAGTAAAAAGCTCTTACCCACAGTGTGTCATTATCATTTTTATCATATACTGTTATTGAATCCGAAAATCTAAGTAGATCCTCATAAGATAAATCAAGATTTACCCACCTATCATGTTTTTTTAAAAACATTGTTAATTCTTTTGAAATTGGGTAAAAAGGTTTCTTTTTTGAGATTAATTTTTTCTCCACATATATATACTATAATCTAAAGATAGAAATAAGTTGGTCATTTTTTTATTTATATAGGTGCACTTTATCTTACCAGAGATTGTAATTTAAAGTAAAGTCGGGGTGGCAGGATTCGAACCTGCGACCTCCGCGTCCCAAACGCGGCGCGATAACCGGGCTACGCTACACCCCGAAAATGATTGCAAATATAGGGTTATTATAATATTCAACAAATCAATAATCAAATAAAGCTATAGAAATCACTTTGGAGACATTACTTTAACATCATTGTATTCAATTTGTCCTCGAATAACTTTTGAAATAGTTGATTTTAATGCGTTAATAATTGGAAGTTTTAATTGAGTCTTAGAATAAACTATGCTAATTTCTCTTGCTGGGGTAGGATCATTGAATTTTATCAGGTTTTTTTTGTTTATATCTGGTAGAAGTCTAGAGTGTAAGTATGGTAAAATTGTCATCCATGGACCATTATTTGATAAATTAATTAAAGTCTCGAAGTTTCCGCTCTTTAATTCAAATTGTTTATTTAAATCATTAATTGAGCATAAGTTTAATATTTGGTCCCTAAAACAATGACCATCTTCAAGAATAAGTAAGTCAGCATCTTCAAGATCATGGATATCTAGAGAATCTTTTCCTGACAATCCATGATGTTTAGGTACATAAGCAATAAAAGGTTCATAGTATAATGGGCTTTCTATTATATTTTTATCTTCTAGAGGAGTTGCAGCAATTGCACAGTCTATTTCCCCTTTATTAATTTTTTCAAATATGGTATTAGTTGTATATTCTTCAATCTTAAGATCTACATTTTTGTTTTTCTTAATGAAGCTACTTAAGAATAAAGGAAGTAATGTAGGGCTAACAGTTGGAATTATTCCTACTTTAAGAGTTCCACCAATAACTCCTTTCTCTTCTGATACTATATCATTCATTCTTGAAGATTCTTCAACTATTTTTCTAGCTTGAATTAGAATTTTTTCTCCTACCTCAGTTATTTGAAGTGGTTTTGTTGACCTATTAAAAATTGTAACACCAAGTTCTTCTTCAAGTTTCTGAACCTGCATGCTAAGTGTAGGTTGTGTTACAAAACATTTTTGAGAAGCTATAGTAAAATTGCCATGCTTTGCAACTGAAAGTGTGTATTTTAATTGGGTAATAGTCATTATAAGATTTATTTATTGTAAATCAAATCTACATAATAAAGTTTTATTAAAATAAGAAATACTTGTTAAAATAAATTAAATATCTAGTGACTATATTAGATGTATAATTATTTGTTTTGAAGAAAAATATTTTTGGCCAATATCTAATAATTAAAAAACTATTAATTGCATTAATTGGAGCTTTAACTTACAAAACATTTAGTACTAAAAGATTTAATATTCAAGGGACTTCAATATTGAATGAAATATCGAATAACAATGTTTTATTTATTTCTAACCATCATACACATTTTTATGATGTTATTGCAATGCTTCACGTTTTTAATGCATCATTCAATGGTAGAGAAGATTCTGTTAGAAATCTTTCCTATTTATTAAAACAAAAATCTAATATATATTTTATTGCAGCTTTAGAAACTATGAAGGCATCATTGATTACAAAGATTTTAAGTTACACTGGCTCAATATTAATTAAAAGAACTTGGAGAGAATCTGGAAAAGAAATTAACAGAAATAGAAGAGTTGAAGACTTTGATAATATAAAAAGAGCTCTAAATGATGGATGGGTAATAACTTTTCCAAGAGGTACAACTGACAATTCTAAACCTGTTAGACGTGGAACAGCTCATATAATTAAATCAACTAACCCAATTGTTATTCCTATAACTATTAATGGATTTGATGAGGTGTTTGAAAAAAATAGTCTTAAAATAAAAAATAGGAATAAGTCTTTCTCACTTAAATTTGGGAATCCTTTAAAGTTTGATTATAATGAATCAATAGAATCAATTACAAGTCAGATAGAAAAAATTATTAATTAGACTCTATAATATCAGATGAAATATCCATACAGCCTATTCTGGTCCCAGCTGCACCAGATGGTTGAGAGATGTAATCATCTGAGCCGTTATGAATTACTATAGACCTGCCTATTAAATCTTTGTCTTTATCAGAACAATTAATACACCATAGATCTGTTTTAAATTTAACCATTCCATGACCTATGCTATCAACAGAAAAATTACCTATATCTCCGAGATGAAATCCTTCTTCATTTCCCCACTTTCCATGTGGTTGAGATGTTGGATTCCAATGTCCACCCGAACTAAGACCATCAATAGAACTGCAATCTCCAAATTCATGAATATGTATAGAATTTTCTCCAGGTTTTAATCCAAATAGATGTGCTTCAATAGTAACTGAAGACTTACCACTAATATTTTCTGATGTTACAGAAATATTTCCTGAAATATTAGAATCATTAAGTTGTTTAACAGATTTTTTAATTTCTATAATAGGTTCATTTTTGTTCTGACAACTAATTGTTATTAATAAGAAAGATATAATACAATATTTTTTTAGTAGTATTTTCACAATTGCAAATTTAATAATATACTGAGATAACAAATATCATGTAATTTTTGAAATAAAATTGTTTATTTGTATAATATATTAATTGGTTAGTATTTTGAGAAAAACATTTATAAAAGTATACATTGTATTATGGTTTATTACTGGCTGTAAAGTTTCATATAGACCATATGAATTTGATAATAACCCTGAAATTATTGCCCCTGATTACACAAATGAAGAAAGCTGGGCTGTTCTTCCAACTAACTATCCAGATTTTTTAAAAAACCTACAAATAAATAAAGAATTCAAGAATGCAGACATATTCTATATTTATCCAACATTATTAACTTCAAAAAATAATAAGTATTGGTACTCTGATATATGGGATGCTGACGTTAGAAATGATGTTTATGAAAGACCGGTTAAATATCAAGCATCAGCATGGTTGGAAGCTGGAAATCTATATATCCCCTTTTATAGACAAGCTCATATTAGAGTTTTTAATAAGAAGTATAAAGAAGAGGGGAAAAAAGCATTAAAGTTGGCTTATTCAGACGTTAAGAGAGCATTTCAATTTTATCTAGAAAATTATAACAAAGGCAAGCCATTCATTATAGCATCTCATAGTCAAGGAACACTTCATGCAAGAGAGATCATTAAAGAATTTATTGATGGTAAACCCCTACAAGAGAAATTTATTTCAGCTTACTTAATTGGAATAAAAGTAAATGAGGAAGATTTTAAAAACATTAAGTTACTTAGGTCACCTACTGATATTGGAGGCTTTGTTTCATGGAACACATACAAATACAATAAGCTGCCTAGAAAAGATAATTATGAGAAATGGTTTAAAGGAGGTGTGGCAACTAATCCAATAACTTGGGACGATCAAAAGTATGCAGATAAAAATCAACATAAAGGGTTGCTATATAAAGACCTAACTATTTATCCTGAGAATGTTAAAATAAAGGTTGGAGATGGAATAGTCTGGTCAACTTTACCTGATATTCCAGGAAAATTTTTCCTTTCATTTATAAGGAGTTATCACTTCGCAGACATTAATTTATTTTGGAAAGATATTAGTGTAAATGCAAAACAAAGAGTTAATAAATGGTTCGAGAAGAATAGAGAATAATTTAATTTTGATTAAATTGAAAAAAAATAAAATTTAAATTATGGCATCAACTAACAAATCAAGAAGAAAGTTTATTAAGAATACCGCTATTGCTTCATCAATATTTATTGTTCCTAGAAATGTATTAGGAGGGGTCGGGTACACGTCTCCAAGTGATAAATTAAATCTAGCAGGAATTGGTTTACATGGTAAAGGTAATTCAGATATTTCATATGCCAGTGTTGGCGGAAGAGAAAATGTAGTAGCATTATGTGATGTTCATCAGAATGCATACGGAGCACAAATTGCACAAGAAAAGTTTCCAAAAGCAAAATTTTATACAGATTTCAGGGAAATGTTAGAAAATGAAAATCTAGATGGGGTAACAATTTCTACTCCAGATCATACTCATGCTAATATTTCCAAAGTTGCAATGGAAAAAGGTATAAATGTATATGTTCAAAAACCTTTAACACATAATATTAAAGAGGCAAGAATGTTGACTGAGCTGGCAAGAAAAAATAAAATTGTTACTCAGATGGGTAATCAAGGAGCTTCAAATCCTGAACAGGTAATGATTCAAAAATGGATTAAAGATGGTAGGATTGGTAAAGTTACTAAAGTTTATACTTGGACAAATAGACCTGTATGGCCTCAACCAGTAGCGATGCAGAGTCCTGACCCATCTAAAAAACCAGAAGGAATGGATTGGGATTTATGGATTGGACCAGCTGAAAATAATGGTTACACTCCAGGTCTTCATGCATTTGATTGGAGAGGATTTTGGGATTATGGAACCGGAGCTTTAGGAGATATGGGTTGTCACATAATGGATGTGCCAGTAAAAGCTTTAGGTCTTTTTGAACCATTTAGTGTTGAAGCAAGTGTTTCAAATTTACCATATGCTAAAGCTTTTACCCCATCACCTATAATTGAGGAAGCATGTCCATCAAGTTCATATATTACATATAAGTTCAGACCTTCTGAAATTAATAATTCAGAAGTTAAAATGGTATGGATGGATGGTGGTATTCGCCCTTCTCACCCTGATATAATAACAGATACAGATAATATAGGAGATAATGGCGTTTTAATGATTGGAGAAAATGGATTAATTTGGTGTGATAATTACGGAATCAAAGCAAGATTATACATTAAAGGCCAAGAAGGTGTTGTTGAAACTGGAAAAATATCTAAAATAAATTCTGTAGAGTTTGGACATCAAAATCATTGGATTGATGCAATTAAAGATGGATATGGTAGTGATAAGCATAGAAGTCTTACTTCGAATTTCGATTTTGCAGGGCCATTATCCGAAGTAGTTTTACTTGGAAATGTTGCTATTAGAAGTAGCTTATTAAAAAGATCGCCAAAGAGTAATGTTTTTATTGGCAAGAAACAACTTCTTTATAATAGTAAAGAAATAAGGATAACAAACCTTGATAAAGCAAATCAATTTTTGACTAGAGAATATAGAGAGGGTTGGGAAATTTAAAAGAATAAGATTGAATTAATCTATTTTGAATTGAACTCTTCTATTTTTAGCTCTTTCGCTAGGCGGGGTATTAGGATATTTTTGTTCATCTTCACCAAATCCATTAACTTTTAATCTCATAGGGTCAATCTCATTATTTTCAATCATTAGCTTAACTGAGTTCGCTCTTTTGTCTGATAAAAGCTTATTATATAAAGATTCACCTTCAAAAGATGCATGACCATTAATTGAAATTTTTATATGCTTGTATTGATTAAGCAGGTTTACTAAATTATCTACTTTTTCAGTTTCGGTAGACTTAGTCTCAGAACTATCAAAATCAAAATAAATTTCAGAATTAGAACTATTTATAAAGTTTTCGAGAGAAATAGGTGTTTGAGGGCATCCAGAGAAAAGAGGATCACCTTTTTCATTTGGGCATAAATCTTCTATATTAGGAACACCATCACCATCAATATCATCTAATTTACAGCCATTATTGCTTTTTGGCCCTTTCTCATTTGGACAATTATCAGCATCATCTGTTATTCCGTCACCATCACTATCAGGACAAGGACTATTATTAACACCTGGCTTTTTAGGGCATGGATCAATTCTGTCTTCAAAGCCATCACCATCACTATCAGGACAGCCACTTTTTGAACTCATTCCAGGAGTCGTTGGACATTGATCCTTTTCATCTGGTATTCCATCACCATCACTATCAGGACAACCATTTAATTCTGCTAAACCAGGAATGTCAGGGCAATGATCTTTTTTATCTGGAACACCATCACCATCAGAATCACCTTTTCCAAAATTAAATTTAACTCCAACAACATGTTGAAGATGGTTATATGCATTATTCTTATCAACAGACTTATATGAAACACCTGCATTTAAAGCTATATTTTTAGATAATTGAAAATTAAGTCCACCTCCAAAGCTAGTATTTGAAAAGTTTCCATCATCACCAAACTTAGAAACTCCATAACCAGCAAAAAGGTAAGGATCGATATCAACTCCAAGTAATTCTGTTTGATTGGAGATATCATATCTGATAATACCATCCAATGAATAATAATATAAATCCTTGTTAGATACTTCCACATTATTTTCACTGAAATTTAAACCAAGAGAAAAGTTTCCAAAAATATATCTTGAAAGGCTAAGAGTAGGCAAGGATAATTTTGATCTATCTTCATCTTTAACGCTAACAGAGTTAACGCCAACATCAAATGACCATGGGTTTTCAGGCGTTTGACTATAGACCAAACTGAAAGCACTAAGACAAAATGATAATACTAATGTTAATCGCATTAAAGTATTTTGTTCTCAATTTACAAAATAAATAATTATTACCTATGTTTGATTAATTATATTCAGTATTAAAAAAAAACAAAATAATGGATAAAAAAATTTCGATTTTAGTCATTGGATGTGGAAATATGGGAGCATCTCATGCAATATCTTATGAAAATCATGATGGATTTGAAATATGTGGTCTTGTTTCAAGAGGGGATAGTAAGGTCGATCTTAACAATAAACTAAAATCAGATTATAAGTTATTTCAAGACTATAAAGAGGCTATTGATCTAACAAAACCAGATGCTGTTTGTGTTTCAACTTATCCAGATACACATGAAGAGATAAGTGTATATGCTTTAGAAAATGATTGTCATATTTTTCTTGAAAAACCTGTTGCATCGGATCTGAGAGGTGCTAGAATTATTATTGACACAGCTATAAAAAAAGGAAAAAAAATTGTTATTGGTTATATTCTAAGACATCACCCAATTTGGAAAAAATTTATTGTTGAAGCAAAAAAGATGGGTAGACCTCTTGCTATGCGAATGAATTTGAATCAACAAAGTTCAGGTGACACATGGAGTGTTCATAAAAACTTATTGAATTCACTTAGTCCGATTGTTGATTGTGGTGTACACTATCTTGATGTAATGTGTCAAATAACTGAGTCCAAACCTTTAAGTGTTTCGGCAATTGGTGTTAGACTTACAGACGAGATACCAGATGATAATTATAATTATGGGCAATTACAAATTAGATTTTCTGATGGATCTGTTGGCTGGTATGAATCTGCATGGGGCCCAATGATAAGTGAAACTGCTTTCTTTGTCAAGGATGTTATCGGTCCGAAAGGATCTGTCTCAATTGTATCAGAAGAAGATATACATTCTTCAGATTCAGATAATATAGAAAACCATACTAAAAACAACTGTCTAAAAATTCATAGTTCAGAACTTGATAGTGAAGGTAAATTTATATCTCCTAACAAGAAGGTTGTATATGATGAAGATCCTTCTCATCAAGATCTTTGTGATAATGAGCAATCATTTTTTTATGATTCTATAGTAAATAAGATTGATTTAAAAGATCATTTGGAAGATTCGTACAAGAGTTTACAAATTGCCCTTGCATGTGATGAAGCTGTAAAGAAGGGTAAAACGATTTTCTTAGATTAAAAAAATCTCTGTTTCAACTCTATTATAATTACAATTGCGAATATTAAAGCTAATGTTCCAATAAAAATAGTTCCTACACCCATTTTCAAATTTTTTATAAAAGTACTATTTTTTTGTTAAAATATTTTAAGTATGTATTATTTTATAAATGTATTATTTTATTTTTAAATATTATATAAATATAAATTATTTACATCTATTATTTACTATTATTAGTATATATATGATAATATTATTAAATATATTATTTTTTTAATAAAAATATATATGTATATTTGATACATTATAAATAAGCACATATGTTGATAAGCTATATTCAAGAGTCTGATAAATCCAAAATTTCTTCTAATTATGACTCTCCTAATTACTATGTTGACAATTGTAGTAGTATCATTCCTTTCTCAAAAAGAGATAAAGGTTCACTTATATTTGGACTAATAGGTCAGAAGAAAATTTCAAAAATAAATGTTGATTCAATATCAATGCTTGGTAGAAATCAAATTGATGTTTTGAATACTATTGATTTCTTAATTATAAATAATGTTTCATTAACATCAAAAAATGAAGGATTAGAAACTATGGATGAATTTGGAAGACTTAAGTCAGACACAATACTTCTTCTTAATTTATTAAAATCTTTGGCTAACATGGAATATACTAATCGAAAAGAATCTCAAAGATATGGTGTCTCAAAAGCTAAGGATTTAGGAAGATATAAAGGTGTTGGTGGAAAACAACTTGAGTCTATTGAAGAGTTTTTTGAAAAACCAAAGACTGTAAATATTCTAAGACATCTTAAACGTGGAGAAAGTATTCGAAGAACTGCAAAACTTGTTGGTGCATCCACTGGACTTGTTCAAAAAGTAAAAAGATGGTCTATAGATAATAATAAGCTACAAATGTTCTAAAATATACAGGTTTTGTATATTGCACCACTAAAAACAATTATTATGAAAAATTTATTATTAATCACTTTGCTAAGTTTATTTGTTTCTTGTTCAACAGGACAGCATCCAGATTTTGAAGCAAATGTTAAAGCAGCACAAACTCTTCTTGAACTTCAAGGTACTGAAGCAGATCTTCAAGGTCAACTTGATCTAGTTCATGAAGACATGCAATGGCAACCAGCTTTTCATGGAACTGCTCAAATAGATAAAGCCGGCTTTGGTGAATATCTTAAAGGATGGCATGATGTTATGGAAGATGTAACATATACAGCCGTTAACTGGTTACCAGGTGTTTTAGCTGAATCAGGTTTGCCTGATGGAAGTGTTAGATCATATGGTAAATGGACTGGTGTACACACAGAAACAGGTAAAAGTTGGGAATTAGTATCCTATCATACATGGGATTTTAAAGACGGACTTATTATCTCAGGAGGAGATTACTTTGATGCTGGAGGGCTTATAAATTCTCTTCAAGCTGAAGAATCAGCTGAATAACATATTATCTAAATTATAAATTAACCTTTTCATAGAAATATGGAAAGGTTTTTTTATATTCATTAGATAAATCAATTTAAATTAAAAATTATGAAAAAATTTATACTATTTGCATTATTTGGACTTATGGTTTCTTGTTCTGATGTTCAGCATCCGGATTATGCAGCTAATGTTGAATTAACAAAACAATGGATCGAAGTATTTGAAACACAAAATTTTGATTTACTTACTCAAATTACATCTACTGAAGTAGATGCTACATCACCTATATATGGACAAGGTCAAGTAGGGTATGATGGTTATATGGAAATTGGTAAATTTTATACAGGAAACTTCTCAGATGTAAAATTTAGTGATCCTGTTTTCTTACCAGGTGTTAATAATGAAACTTTAATTCCAAATGGTGGAGTTAGAATTTACGGAACATGGTCGGGTGTAAGTAACGAAACTGGTAAAGAATTTTCTGTTTTAGCTTATCATTGGTTTGAGTTTGAGGATGGTAAAATTATTGGAACAGGAGACTTTTTTGATGCTACTGGTATGATGATGGCTGTTGCTCCAGATCAGGAATAGATATTAATTTAAATTAAATAAACCTTTTCATATATATGGGAAGGTTTTTTTTTATTAAAAGACTGATCCCATACTACCTCCATCAACTCTTACAGATGCTCCGTTAGTAGCAGAAGCTAAAGGACTTGATATATAAACAATTGTAGATGCAACTTCTTCAACTTTAGCAAATCTTCCTAAAAGAGATGATGGTCTCACATCTTTAAAAAAATTAGATTCAACTTCTTCTATTGTTTTGTTTTCTCTTTTAGCTGTTTCTTTAAGAAATATTTTTGAACCCTCTGATAATGTAGAGCCTGGGATAATCGTATTAACAGTAACATTTGTTCCTTTAGTAAGTTTAGCTAATCCGCTTGAAAAAACATTAACAGATGCTTTGGAAACACTGTAACTAAGTAGATCACCTGGAACTAGTGTAGCACATTCTGATGATACAAAAATTATTCTACCCCAATTTTTTTTAATCATCTTTGGCAAAAAATGCTTTGATAGTTTTACACCTCCTAAAAGATTAACTTGAATATGATCTTTCCAATCTTTTTCTGTTTCATCATAAAAGTTTTTACCTCTAAAAATCCCTACATTGTTAACCAAAATATCAATATCAGGCAATTTTTTAATTAATTCATTGATTTGTTTATCTTCAATAAAATCGGCAGCAATACCGCTAACCTTGGGTGTATTTAGTTTTTTTAATGCATTTTTAACACTCTTCTCAGTTCTACCATTTATAATAACTGTAGCACCTTCTTCTAAAAATAATTTTGCAGTTTCAAATCCAATTCCTTTGGATGAACCAGATACAAAAACAGTTTTATTTTTTAGCTTAAGATCCATTATTATGGGATTTAATTAAATATACAAATTATTGAATTATATTTATCGTATGAGTTTTTATGATAGAAGAAGGTTTTTAAAAACTACGGCAATTTCATCTGCATTTCTTACAACTACTAAATTAGATGCTAAAATCCATAGCTCTGAATCAAAAGGAAAATATATGGGTGATTTTATTGCTCCAAGGTTAGATAAAATTAAAATAGCTCTAATTGGAGTTGGATATAGAGGGAAAGGGCATATAGTTAGATTTGGTTCTATCCCAAATACCCAAATTGTTGCCATATCAGATTTACATGAAGTTAATATATCTAAAAGCTTATCTATAATTGATAATCTTAAAACATCTAAAAATCATAAAAATGTTAAGACTTATTGGGGTGATGAGAATAAATGGAAATTAATGTTAAAAGAAACCAATGCAGATATAGTTGTTATATCTACTAATTGGAATAATCATGGAATTATGGCTGTAGAGGCTATGAAGAATGATTTACATGCTTTTGTTGAAGTTCCAATGGCAACATCTATTAAGGAGTTATGGGATATTGTTAATACTTCTGAAAAATATCAAAAACATTGTATGATGATGGAAAATGTTAACTATGGAAGGGAAGAACTTATGTTTCTTAATATATGTAGGAAAGGATTACTTGGAGAATTACTTCATGGAGAAGCAGCATATATTCATGATTTGAGATGGCAGATGTTTGAAGAAGAAATGGGTACGGGATCATGGAGGACACATCAATATGAAAAGAAAAAAGGTAATTTATATCCAACACATGGATTAGGACCTGTTTCTCAATATATGAATCTTTTAAGGACTGAAGATACTTTTAAAACTTTAGTTTCTTTCTCATCTCCATCTGCTGGAAGAAAAATATTTGCTAAAGATAACTTCAATAAAAATCACAAGTGGAATAAACTTAATTTCCAAAATGGAGACATAAATACAACAGTTATAAAAACATATCTTGGTAGGACAATAATGGTTCAATGGGATGAGACTAGTCCAAGACCATATACACGATTAAATTTAATTCAAGGAACAAAAGGAGCCTTGGCTGGAGGACCAACTAGAGCAGCTTTTGATGGAGGGTTTGAGAATTTTACTAAAGATTCTGAAAAGTGGATTGAAGGTGAGGGAATTCAACGTTTATATGAAAAATATGATCACCCCATGTATAAAAGATTAAATGAGCTAACCAAAGATTCGGGACATGGGGGTATGGATGGAATGATGGTATATAGAATTATAGAGTGCCTTAGAAATGGAGAGCCATTAGATCAAAATATTTATGAAGGATGTGCATGGAGTTCATTGATTGAGCTTACTTCAAATTCTGTTAATCAAGGAGGGGTCCCTCAAGAATTTCCTGACTTTACTAAAGGCAATTGGGTCTCTACAAAGCCTCTTAACATAAAGTCATAATGTCAAATAGTATAATATCAATTGCTCCAGCGAGAATATGTCTTTATGGTGATCATCAAGATTATCTTAATCTGCCTATCATTGCTATTGCAATTGATCGATATATTAAAGTTGAGGCAAAATCAAATCTTGCAGAAGGTTTTTATATTAACAAACTTGATCTTGGGAAGCAAGATATAATTGATTATCATAAAGAGTTTAATCCTAAAAGTAAAATTGATTTTTTACGTATTGCATTAAAAGTATTAAATAAACATGGTTGTGTTCCAAATAAAGGATATGATATTAACATTTCAAGCAATATCCCTATTAATTCAGGACTATCAAGTTCTTCTGCACTTACAGTTGCATGGATTCAATTCTTATTGAAATCATTTTTACCTGATAAAAACATTGATTATAAAATTTTGGCAGAGCTCGCTTATGAAACTGAAGTTACTGAAACAGGAAGCTCTGGAGGGAATATGGATCAATACACTATATCACATGGAGACACAATATTTTTAAATACTTTAAATAATAAGATACATTGTTATAATTATAATTTTTCGAATGTTGATCTAGTTGTTGGAGTTTCAAATGATGGAAAGGATACAAGAGGAATGCTAAAAAAATTAAAATCAAATCAACTTCTTGCATTAAAAACAATTTCAAATTCATTTTCTGAATTTAATGTATATGATAATGATTCCTATGATTATAATTCTTGTTATGAATCGTTAGATGAAGACCTTAAACCTTATTTTAAAGCAGTAATTAAAAACTTTGACGTTACAAAAGCAGCTGATAATGAACTAAGAAGGGATACTCCAGATGTAGATGTTCTTGGAAAATTAATGACTAATCACCATGATTTATTAAGAGATGAGCTAAAAATAACAACTAATGAGATTGACCAGATGATAAATATATGTGATTCAATGGGTGCTTATGGTTCTAAAATAGTTGGTTCTGGTGGGGGAGGGTCAATAGTTGCTTTATGTGATAAGAATATATCAAAAGGCATAGTTATTAAATTAAAAGAAAATGGAGCAAAAGACGCTTTTATAGCAAGTCAGAGTAATGGTCCAAATATAAAGATACATGAATAACATACCTTTAGTTATATTGGCAGCTGGATTGTCTTCTAGAATGAAGTCATCAGACGGTGATGATAAAATGTCTAAATCTGCTATTTCTCAAGCTAACACAAGATCAAAAGGGTTTATTGAGATAGAATCTGGAAGCCCTCTTATTTACTATATCATTAATAATGCAATAGCCTCGGGTATAACAATTTTTTATATAATCTTATCCAAGAATTCTGATGAATTTAAAACATATCTAGATAAAATTTCAGAAGAGTTAAAAATTGAAATAAAAATTGCATATCAAGATTTTTATGGAAACAAGAAACCTCTTGGAACAGCTGATGCTATATGTCAAACTTTAGATCAATATGAAGAATTAAAATCTTCGAGATTCCTTGTATGTAATAGTGATAATTTATATTCTAAGAATTCTTTTAGAACTTTGATGGAGTCTCAAGATTATAGCTCTATGATTGCATATAAATTTGATTGTTTAGACTTTGATAATGAAAGATTAAAAGGTTTTGCAATTTTAGATATAGTTGATAGTTTTTTAAATAAGATTATAGAGAAACCAGATCAAGAAACTATAAATTCATTTAAGTCTAAAGGTTTATATGTAAGTATGAATATCTTTTCATTTTTTGGGGATCAAGTATATACTTTTTTTAGGGATTGTCCAGTGAACCAAATTAGAAATGAAAAAGAAATTTCAGTAGCACTGCAAAATATGATTAAATCTAGCAAACATAAAATGAAAGTTCATCAATTATGTGAGCATGTTCCAGATATGACTTATAAGAAGGATATATCAAAAATATCAGACTATATAACAAAAAAATAATTAGATGAAGATGATTAATTTACTTATTATAATACCAATGCTTTTATGTAATATAAGCTCACCCGAACCAATAGATAATAAACACCCAGTTTATGTTATTGAAAATCAAGATTATTCACAATATTCGAGGGCTTATTTTGCGTCAGGTTGTTTTTGGTGTGTTGAGACCATATATGAGAGTTTGGAAGGGGTCAAAGAAGTATATTCAGGTTATGCAGGAGGTTCTAGTGTTAATCCAAATTATTATCAGGTAATTACCGGTAAGACAGGTCATGCTGAGTCTATAGAGATTATATATGATGAATCTTTAATCAAATTTGAAATGCTCCTAAAGGTGTTTTTTGATTCACATGATCCAACAACAATGAATAGGCAAGGACCTGACTATGGGACACAATATAGATCTATTGCTTTCTACTCTGATGAAAAAGAAAAAGAAAAGATTAATAACTATATTAATTTATTATCATCCAATTCTATTTTTGGAAAAAACATTGTTACCGAAGTAAAGAAGATTGAAGAATTCTATTATGCGGAAGATTATCATCAAGACTTTGAAAAAAAGAATCCTTATAATCCATATGTTCAAAATGTTTCTATTCCTAGATTTAAAAAATTTAAGAAAAAGAGCTCAAATTATGTTAAAATAAAAGATGACCATAAATAAATTAGTATTAACTATTGCCTTATTATTCTTTATATCATGCTCTAAATCTGATGACCAAATAGATGAATTAAAAGGTAAAGAATTATGGGAGTCATTAAATATTAATGACTATAATTTGACTCAAAGGATTTCTTGTTTTTGTTTTCCATTTGAATTTACTCAACCAAAAGACATACAGGTTAAAAATAATTTAATAGTTTCAATAGACGGAAAAAATTTAACAGAGACTATAGGATACAATTCATTTATGACAATTGATAAATTATTTGATTTTATTGAATCTAAGCTTGATGAAGAACCAGAATTTCATGAAATTGAATATAATAAAGAGTATGGTTATCCTGAATCCTTATACTTTGATATGTCAAAGATGATAGCAGATGAAGAGATAGGTTACCTTATTTCTAATTTCAAAATAATTAACTGATGAACATAAAAGTCAATATTGAGAAAAATAATAAAGATTTTCAGATACTAGAAGATAATGAGGTTATTATAAAAGGTATAAAACCAAAGTGGTATTCTCAACAGATAAGATTCTTTTACAATAATAAGACATATGAGATAAAAAAGAAAAGTTTCTGGAGTACTGGGCATATTATATTGCAAGGTGGTTCTTTAATTGGTTCAATACCTTTTAACTGGAAGAAAGGACATTATATTGAACTAAATGAACATAATGAGGTTAAAAAACAATATTGGCTTGGAGAGAAAAAAAAAGGAGGAATATTTAGTTCTGACACAATATTCACTCTACTTGAAGGAGGAACTAAATCAATTCTAGAAATACATTATTCTTGGAAAAAATGGAAGGAGCATATGGAAATAGAAATTCTTGATAAGAATGATGATAGTTATAAACTTTTAATATACGCCTTGTTTTTAATGAGACAGAAGCAACAAGCTGCAGCGTCAGGAACAGTAGTAAGTGGTTAAAATAAAAGACATAGATGGTAGAGACTATATTATTGAAGATCTTGATAGATTTATCAGTCATTTAGAAGATTTTCATACAGTTAATGGAAAAGCTGATGGGAGTTTACATGAAGAAAATGGATATTATTTTAAAGTCACACAAGATTTTTTAAATCAAATTATTGATTTTAAATAGCTCTTTTATATATTTACAGAAGTAAGTCAATGCTAACTAATAATGAAAAAGCTACTTTTATTTTTGTTTGTTATAGGTTGCTCAAATACTAAAGTTCTCTATACACATTCAGATAATATGTCTAGATTGATAACTAAACAACTTGTTTTAGATAGGTTTGGTGAGCCTGCTTCAATATCAACAGAAGACAATATTGATGAATATTATTATGATTTTGGAGTTTTTAATCAAAGAGTTAATTACTACGATCCTAAAATCTCACTAGTTTCTCCACAACAATCTTTAGCAGAATATAATATGCCAATGACATATGCTGAAAGATCAATTTATAAGTATATCAAGTTTAAAATGATAAAAGATTCAGTAATTAGTTGGGAAAGTTCAGGGGTAAACTTTGCAACTAAAATGAAAAAAAATAAGAAATAGTGTCTGTTAAAATAACGCTAAAAATAAATCAAGCTGATGGAAATTTTAATAATGGTGAAATTCTAGAAAAGAAACCTATAGGATTTCCTCAAGATGGGGGAATTCAAAAACCATATTCAAATTTATT
>Ga0209403_10000446_pt1 | contig 62458 bp, 58 predicted proteins | sample ArcticOcean_MG_C_8_FD_187440 | JGI IMG/M metagenome (GOLD analysis project Ga0209403, IMG submission 187440) | Marine microbial communities from western Arctic Ocean - ArcticOcean_MG_CB11_86 (SPAdes) (version 2) | ecosystem: Environmental > Aquatic > Marine > Oceanic | place: Arctic Ocean... | reverse complement strand
TACGAACACGAAAAACACGAACTCAGGCTGGGGAAATAACCGGCCAAACAACAACAGGAGAAGGAAAGATGAACAAGTGTCTGAAACTGACAATGACGGCAGTCGCGGTCGTGCTGATGGGGGGCTTTGTAAACAGGGCAGCGGCAGCGGAAGGTGACCTTGTTGTGGTCAGTATCAACTACATCGTCCAGAACGAATTTAAGCTCGGGTTCGAGAATACTTCCGATTATGATAAGATTGGCTACAAATTCTCGGGGTTCGCCTCATCCAATAGTCACGAGCAAAAAATCTGGGTCGGCGCCATCTACACACCAAAGAGCGGCTGGGCGGAAATGGCCCTGCCGAGCTTAAACGCCAGTAATCCCACGTACCGGCAGGTTGTGACCGAGATGACTGACACCGGCTATCCGAACATAATCGAAGTCAGGTTCACCCCGCATCCTCTCGGCGGCGTTAGCTCGCGCTTTGTTTACTTCCGCGTCAAGGCGGACAGCTCCATCATCATGTGGGGTGGCGACGGTACGGGCGGCGACGACCCTTTTGGCGAGGGTAGCGCCTGGGCCCCACCTGCCACCGCAAGCCTAGGCGGCTCAGGTGCAATGTCTATGTGCTGTGGTACTGGGCACATCTATTTCGGGGCTGGACTTGTTGGCCAGGCGGGATCGTCGGGTGATGGCGGCGGCGGCGGTACCGATCTATCGGGCGTTGACGCCGCGCTTGCAGCGATCGAAGCCAAGCTCGACAACCTTCCCGCTGGTCCTGCAGGTCCGCAGGGCGATGCAGGTCCGACTGGCGCAGACGGCGTGGCTGGCGCGGCTGGCGCGGCTGGTGCAGCTGGCGCGGACGCTCCGTGTGTCGAGTGTGACGAAATCTCCGATGCTGCCTTTGCACTCGCCTGCAAGCTGCTGACGCTCCATCAGCCGACCACCTTGGGAGAGTTCAGGGATTGCGTCGCGACCATTGCGACTGTTTCGATCGTTGGCTCCGGCAACAACATCTGTGCGCCAAATGACGCTACGGACGCGTGCGCCCAGAACATCGACGGTCAGGTCCAGGCGATTTTCGACGACAAGTTCTAAATCGTCCCAGACAAAGAGTTATCGAAAGAAGCGCAGGGCAGACGCCCTGCGCTTCTTTTTTTTGTTCATTTCAGTCCATACACTTACGACGTTTACGGAATTCGAATTCATCGTGGCCCAGCTATCGGCTGAGTGATCGTCCCGCCTACAGGTTCCCCGCATCGCTGCACGCTTCTTCATCCATTTGAAATTGATCTGTGATGCCATGAGCTTTTGAGCTACAGTAGGGGACAATGCCGGGCAACACCCATATCCGTTCCCTGTTTGCAGCGGTTTCCGCATTCGGCTATCCCGCACGAGGGCTACCTGTACGCCAACTCATCTATGCCATCGCCGCCGACACCGGCGAGTTGCGGTTGATCGAGCCGTCATCGGCGGGGTACAAGGAGTTGGCGCGTGCCAAGGTGCTGGAGGCATCCGGCAAAGAAGCCTGGGCGCCAATGGCGCTGAGCAACGGGCGCTTGCTTGTGCGCGACCACGCGCAGCTTAAATGTCTCGATGTGCGGGAACGTTGACCAAATAATTGTAACCCGGGGACACCTCATGAAACGCTACAGCTTCGTGCTCAAGGTCAAGAAAGAAAGAATCGCGGAGTACAAAGAGACGCACCGTGAGGTATGGCCGGAGATGCTCGAAGCGTTGAAGCGCAACGGCATACACAATCACTCGTTGTTCCTGCGCGAGGACGGGCTGCTGTTCGGTTATATGGAGACGTCGGTGGAGCCGCGGGCGGCGATGGCCGGGATGCACGAGGAAGCAATTAACGTGCGGTGGCAGCAGCACATGTCGCCGTTCTTCGAGAGCGTATCCGGTGAGCGCCCCGACGACATGCTGGTCGAGCTCGAGGAAGTGTTTCACATGGCTTGATGCGTCGCCTGCCAAACAGATCTGTGCGGCCGTTCAGTCTTCGAGCAGGCTTCGACGGTCGCAGGGAGTCACCGCGATCGTTTTAAGCAAGAGCTGCCGTTATGCCGTTCTACTTTCCCTCGAGCCACAGATCGTAGAGGAATGAGTCCGGGATCTTGATCTTGTCGAAGGTGATGGCTTCGTCCTCGGCGATATCGGCGAGCAATTCGGCACCGGCGCTGAGACCTATGGGCACGAGATTTTCAGCCGCTGCCACGGTTGTGCGCTCGATCAGGCCGTAACTGGCGAAACCGCCTTCGCCGTCGAGAATGTCACCGGCTGCGAGCGGCTTCTTGGCGTGGGTGACGACGTCCGAGGTCTTGGTCATCGCGGTTCCGGAGCCCAGGCCGGTGACCATCATGCGGACAACGGACAGCGGCATCTCGTGGCCGATCAGGTGGTACGGACGATAGATCAGGGTGTATCGGCTGCGTTCGCCGATGTGCGCCCCGATGATCATGCCGTAGGATGCCAGCGACTCGATGCAGTATTGCGACGGCGCCTCGATCACCGCGAACAGGCCGCCGCGCAGGTTGCGCTCGACCTCGTTTTCGTTCTCGTCGATCGAGCTGATCGCCTCGACGACGCCTTCCCGGCTGAGGATACCGCCCTTCTCCTGTGAGCACAGCACGTTCGGCAGGTCGCGCAGATCGACAGAGGCGAAGTGCAGACCGCGGACGTCCGGTACCAGGCCGGTGGCGTTGGACAGCGCGGTCATCTCGATGCAGTGCTTGGTGCCGTCGAGGAAGGAGCCGAACATCTGGGCGTTGTAGTCGTCGCCGGTGAAACCGTATTTTTCCGCGACGTCATCCGGATTGTACTTGCGAAAGGCCGGCAGGAAACGTGTGCCCTTGCCGGCTGCAACTACTCTGAAGCCGAGGGTGCGCGCCCAGTCCCACAACTCGTAGGCAACGGCCGGCTCATCGCCGAAGGCCATGCTGTACATGACGCCGGCGGCATCGGCTTTCTTCTTCAGCACGTGGCCGATCACGACGTCTGCCTCGACTGTCACCATGACGACGTGCTTGTTCGCCTCGATAGCCTTGTGGGCGTGCAGCGTGCCGGCCTCGACATTGCCGGTTGCCTCGATGACGACGTCGATGTCGCTGGCGACCAGTGCGTCGATACTCGAGGTCAGCGCCGGTGTATCGGCGCGGATGGCGTCGTTGATCTCGCCGTCGCTGCTGCATTCCCGGATCGCCTCGACATCGATGCCGCCGAGCCGCAACGCGTTGCGGCCGCGCTCGGGATCGAGCTCGCCGACGACGGCGGCACGTATGCCGGTCATCCGGCAGATCTGCGAGATGATCTGGGTGCCGAATGTGCCGGCGCCGATGACCGCGACGCGAATCGGTCGTCCTGCCGCCTCGCGTGCCTGCAATGCATGGTACATCATGGGAACACTTTCCTTATATCCGATAGAACTTTTGGGCGTTGTCGCGGTACAGCTTTTTCAGTTCCTCATCACTGCAGCCGGCGACGGCCCAGTCGAGGGTTTCGACGAAGCGTGGGTACGTCGTTGCGAGGGAGGCGACGAACCAGTCGCCGCCGTACACGACGCGATCGAAGCCGAAGCACTCGATGACGTGGTCGAAGTACGGTCGCAGATCGTCGCGGGTCCAGTTTTCCATGTCGGCTTCGGTTGTCATGCCGGAGATCTTGCACATGACGTTCGGCAGGGCCGCCAGGTTCTTGAGGTCAGATTTCCACGGCTCGAGCAGGCCGTCCTTGATGCCGGGCTTGCCGATGTGATCGAGGATGAACTGCACGTCCGGGCACTGCTGGACCATTTTTACGACATTCGCCAGGTGTCGGTGGTAGATGCAGATATCGAAAGGTATTCCGAAGTCCGGCAATTGCCGGACGCCTTCGATGAAGGAGGTGCCGAGGCAGAAGTCGACGTCTTCGTCCTGGAGCAGGCGGCGGACGCCCTTGATCAGGGGATTGTTTGCCAGGTTCTCGAGCTCCGGGCGGATCGCCGCACCTTGTTCGAGGGGCGCTTGCGCGACCATGCCCTTGAGGCGCGGCTCGCTCTCGGCGACTTCACAGACGAAGTCGATTTCCTCCTGGCGATCGTCGACGTAGGGGTCCACTTCCATGAATACCATGGCTTCAACCTCGACGTCGCCGCAGGCTTCGCGATAGTCGTCGATCGTGAATGGCCGGTTCAGGACCGGCGCGCTTTTGATCCACGGATACGAGATGCGGGCCGGGTCGCTCAGGTGCAGATGCGTGTCGATAATAGGAAAACCAGGCATGATCAGAGTCCTGCTTTGCGGGGTGGAAAATCAGTGGCCATACGATATGGCGAGCAGTGGATGAAAACAAGGAGTGGATAGACGTGCCGAGGTGAAAAGACGTGAGGCTAACCGGCCTGTCAAATTCAATTTGAGAGAATTCTAATCACAAGCTACTGCCGTGATCCGCACCCTCGTCACGAACTGCAGTTCTACCGGTCCGAGCAGTCCCGAACCAGTCTGACCTTCGAACACATATGTGGACGGTGTGTTCATGTCGACCGGCTTGGTCTTATAAAAAAATGTTATTCATCCCCGTACGTATACGGCGCTGCGATCGTGAGGGATAAGCTGCTCGCAGCCGGTGGCGGTGACCAGCATGGTTTGTTCGTACTGCGTCGAGCCGTGGCCGGACTGGAGGATGCCGACCTCGAGGTTGACTACCATGTTCTCCTCGAGCGGTATGTCCGAGGGCAGATCAATGCAATCGTCCTTGATCCGCAGGCCGTTATCGGGGACGATGATCGGGTAGTCACGAATCTCCAGACCTACTCCGTGGCCATGGGGAAACTCCGTGATGCCTTTTTCCGCTAAAGACGCGTGCATGGCGTTGGCCACGTTCGACGATTTGGCGCCGGGCCGCACAGCTTCTACTGCCGCATCCTGACAATCACAAAGAGCCTGATACTCCTGCGTCACGTCGGCGGACACTGAACCTATACACAACGTCAGGCCGGTGTCCGAGAAGTACCCGTTGTAAATAACACCGAAATCGATGAAGTGATAGGAGCCTTCCTCGAACGTGTATGGGGCGCGCGTGGCGATGCCGTTGCCACGGATGCTGTAGGCGTAATGATCGAAATCTGCACCGTGTGCCGAGATCCGTTCGCGATAGGACTGGACGATCTCTGCGATGTCAACGCCGGGCTTGGCCAGGTCCAGCACCGCCATGCCGGCGTCTTCGCTGATCTGCGCGGCGGTCCGCAGCAGGTCGATCTCCTCTTCCGACTTGACCATGCGAATGATCCGCAAAAGGTTCGTGCAGTCCTTGAATTGGGCGTCCGGCAATTGGCGGCGGAGCTCTGCGTTCGCTTCCGGGCGCAGGTTTGTCATCTCGATGCCGATGCAACCGTCTGTCAAGCCATTGGTCTTCAACCAGGCGACCAGCGCGTCGGTGGCGGATTCCTTGCCGACCGACACCCGCAGACTTTCATACAGCCGCTGGTCGGATTCGAACCGTGAGCCGGCGCCGGTAGGCAGGTCGGAGGAGGAGGCACCGAAAGTGCACAGGTCATCGACCCAGACATCCGCTGCGTTGACTGACATAAGCGGATCAAGCACCAGGCAGGATCTGCCGCTGACGGAGCAACCACCGTACATCGTCCCGAGATGATCGGAAGCACCGGGCGACATCATGTAATCCTTGAACAGCGGATCGATCCAGCAGGTGTAGTCAGTGAAATACGTGACATTGACCGGTGACGTTGCGATCAATGCGTCGACACCGCAGTCGGCCATCCATTGCAGGGCGCGGGCTTTGTTGAAATACATGCAGTCACTCCAGGGGCTGTTTCTTCAGTAACTCACCGTACCCTGCAAAGTGTCGGCGTCAAGAATAGTATCCCTCTTGGCAGCGCCGATCATGAGGTCATTTTTGATAGACCTGCCGAAGTCCCCGATTCTGCTTGAGATTCGAAGCTGTGATCGACTACTATCACGTTGCTGGATCGTCCTGCCGGCGTGATTGTCCTCTTGGTACTCACACGTTACTTTGACTGTTGCTGCTTCCTTGCTGAACACCGAACACCGGAGACTCCCCATGCACATAGCCGTCATCGGCGGTACCCGCCATATTGGGCCGCACATCATCGATTGTCTTCTCGAAGCCGGCCATGAGATCAGCGTTTACAACCGCGGCCAGACAAGCACGTCATTGCCTCCGGGCGTCGGGCATGTTGTGTTCGACCGCAAGCAACCCGGACAGTTGCGCGAAGCGTTGCGGACCCATAAGCCGGAGGCTGTTGTCGACACGATCGCGTACAAGGTCGAGGATGTCGAGGAGGTTGTGTCGGCGCTGCCGGATTTGCGCCATTATGTATTTTGCGGCAGCACCGTGATCTATGGTAAAATAGGCAAGGATACGCCGGCGGAGGACTATCCTGCCAAAGACGAGGGTGCCTACGGCCGCGGCAAGGTGGCGTGTGAGGCGTACATGGCTGAGCAGGCGTCGGCCAATGGCTTCAGATTTACCAGCCTGCGGATGGCCAATCCGGTCGGGCCCGGCGACGATCTGGTCTATTTGGTCGGTCGTGATTCGCTGTTCATCGACCGGATGCGCCAGGGCAAGCCGATTATTATCCCCGGTGACGGTCACTCACGCATGCACTCAATTGATGTGCGTGACGTGGCGCGGGCATTTGAATACGTGCTCGAGCGCGAGGAATGCTTCGGCCAGTGCTACAACATGGCAGGCGACGCGGTTATGACGCTTGACGAATATTTTGCTTCAATCGCCCGGGCACTTGGCGTTGAGCTGGTGGCGGAGCATATCCCAAATGACTGGTTTCGCGACAACGAGGATCTGTGGGCTGACTGGCCGCGCAAGTTCACCTTCGGCTACAACTGGGTGGCGTACGAGTCCGGATTCGATATCACGGCCCTGCGTCAGACCGGGTTCGTATGCGAGACCGACCACGACACCAGCATCCGTCTGCAGACCGACTGGCTCGATGCGAACAATCTGATGCAAAGCTCGACCGACGAGGACGGAGAAGACCGGATCCTCCAACAGTTCAGCTGAACGACACGGCGACAGCGCAGACCGTCAGGGGTTAACGTTTGCCCGACCCGTGGGTGATGATCGTGTCGGCCCCTGTGAATGCAAGAGCGGCCTGAGCGTCTGTCGCGTTGTTCCCATATCCGCAGCGTGATAGATTCACGGGCAACATGGCGAATCAAACACATTCTGGCTGGCTCCCCCCCATCGCTGTCGACGTCTGGCTGCCGGTATACAATGCGAGCGCCACGCTTGGATGCGCGTTGGAGTCGCTGCTGCGCCAGACGCACTACGTGATGCGGATCATTGCTGTCGATGACGGTTCCGATGACGGCAGTGCGGATATCCTCGATGCCTTTGCCGCCCGCGATTGGCGTATGTCTGTAACGCACCTGGCGCATGCCGGGCTGGTGCCGGCTTTACGGGCCTGTGCCGAGCGCTCTGATGCAGCCTTTGTGGCTCGGGCCGATGCCGATGACGTCTATCTCAAGCAGCGCCTGGAATTGCAACTGGCGCGGGCCCAGGCGGATGACCGCCCGGCACTGATCGGGACCGGAGTACGCCAGTTCCCCAGTGCGATGATCGGTGGCGGGATGCGCGCCTACGCCAGCTGGGTCAATGCGCTCGGTGCTGCGGGCCACCTGCATCGGGATCGGCTGATCGAGTGTCCGATCGTACATTCGACGTTTCTGTTTCGCCGCGATGTCTATGACCGGGTCGGCGGCTATCGTGAGACCGACGGCCCGGAGGATTTCGATCTGCTGCTGCGTTTTGTCGAGGCTGGCGAGACCCTGGCGAGCGTGCCCGATGTGGTGACCTTGTGGCGGTTGCACGAAGACTCCTTGCAGAAGCGGGATCCGCGCTATAGCACCGAGGCATTTCTGCGGACCAAGCTCGATCATCTCCGACGCCTGGAAATTATCGATGGCCGTGCCGTCGTGATCTGGGGCCAAACATATGCCGGCAAGTGGCTGGCAGAGCAGTTGCAGGCGGACGGAACCGAGGTGGCTGGTTTCATCGAACTGGATCGTCGCAAGATCGGGCAGCGGCCATACGGTGTAATGGTTGTCGATGCGCGCGACTATGTTCCGGCGGCGGATGCCCTTCACATCAATATGGTGCGCCGCCTCGATGCGAGAGTGTTTTTTCGGGAAGCTCTATGCCGGGCCGGTCTGTATGAATGGCAGGATTTCGTGGTGATGCAGTAGCTTTTCAGAGTGGGGTATTTTATATATCCGATCTATGTTATCATAATGTTGTTTGGTGCATTCCGCTGCCGCCAGTTTGCCTTCCTTCCTTACTCAACCTCGGGCAGAATCATGTGCAGGACCGGGTCGGTCAACGTCATCCGTTTGCTTGCCGCCGGCATCTTCGTCTGCTGTTTTGCGTTGCCGCTGTTCGCTGCCGATAGCGTGCGGAACAAGCTGAGGATGAAGATTCCGAAGATCTATTTCGAAAACGCGAGCCTCGACACGGTCATTGCCGGATTGAAGGACCTGAGCCAAGCGCACGACCCGGATCGGGAAGGCATCAACATCGTTCATGTCAAACCGGATGACGGCAGTGACGCGGGCGCTCGACTGGTGACGCTGGAATTCGACAATATCCCTTTGGGCGAGGCGATTCGCTATGTCTGTCTGGCGGCAGAGGCGAGCTGCAAAGTGGAAGAGCACGCTGTCATCATCGCTTCCCGCGGCGTTCGCATGAACAATATGCAAACGCGCGTCTATCCGATTGCCGTCGGTTGCCTCGATCAGATTGCGACACGAAGAAGTGGCGGCGGCATCGGTGACGGCACAGATGATGGGGGCGACCGGCGCCGGACAACGGCGCGGGAGTATTTCGAGAACAAAGGTGTCAAGTTTCCGGCGAACGCGAAGATCGATTACGATGGGCGCAGCGGCAAGCTGTTCGCGACGAATACCGGTGAGAACCTGCGCCGGATCGAGAGGATCCTGAATCAGCTCTGTGACTGATGCGGTGTCCGGGTAATTCCTATTCCAGATCCCAACGGCTCGGATTGAGCCCCGGCGCCGCAGTCGGCATGTCGGGCGGCTTGTTGCCAGCCTCCGGAATCCAGATACGGCCGCCGCGATCACCCATGAGCTCTTGTACCGCGGGCGGAAGTTTCGCAACTTCCTCCGCATCCCAGGGGTCGATCGCTTCGCTTGGTCCCGCCCAGGTCGGACGATACGCCAGTTGCAGGGCTTCGCGTGCGTAGTCGCCGGTGTTTGGATAGTTGCCGTGAAAGAGGCAATGATCGAAGACCACGGCCGATCCGGCCCCGCATATGATCATCACTTCCTCGGGATGGGCGTCGTAGCGCAGATACGGGTTGGCCTGATTGTGGTAGCTCAAGTGCGACCGTGGAATGACTCGAAACGGCGACACTTCGGGAGTCAGGTCATCGAGGTAGTACAGGACTCGCAGCAGCTTCGGGCACGAAAACTGGGTGCCGAAGATGACCGAGCCCCAGGGTTGCCCGTCGCAGTGAAAGCTGATACCTGGATGGCCCGGGTCTGAGCTGCTGTAGTCATAGGACATCAGCACAAGCTCATTGCCGCATAGCGTTCGGAGGAAATCGAGCGTTGGCGGAAAGGCGATGAGATCGGAAACTGCACCACCGACAAACTCGAGGTTGTTTCGGCCGCGCTGGTGGACGCTGTAATCCACATGCGTCGTCTCGAACTTTGCGGTCTGTGCTTTCAAGCGCGCGATGTGATCGGCGTCCAGCAGGTCGGGCAGCACGACGTACCCCTCGACCTCCAATTGCCGAATCCGCTCGCCTACGGTCAACTGGTGCCAGTTGCGGTCATCTATAACGGGCGCGGATTTGTCAGGATTCATTGATGTTTCGCCAGCGCTCACGGAATAAAGATCCGAGTTGATTGTTTACGCCTACGGTTGAACGCGCTCCAACACCTGCCGCAGAATTCCGATCGCTTCGTCAATCTGTTCTTCACTGATCACGAAGGCCGGTGAGATTTGCAGTTGATCGCCGCGCACGCCATCGACGCAGCCGGGGAAACCGCCGATCAGGATCAGCCCGGCCGCCATTGCTTCGCTCACTATGCGGCCGGTGAGGCCCAGTTCTGCCGGCAGCGGTTCGCGGGATTCCCGGTCGGCGACAAACTCGAGGCCGAGAAACAAGCCGACACCGCGGATGTCGCCAACGATATCGAGGTCCTGCAGTTCCTCGAGCCTCGCCCTCAGATAGTCGCCGCGCGCTGCTGCCTGTGCCACCAGGTCGTGGTCCTGGATATACGTCAACACCGCCAGGGCGGCACTGCACGACAGCGGATTGCCGCTGTACGTGAACCCCTGCGTGTGTCTGCCGCTGCCGGACTCCACTGTGTCCCTGATAGCGGCGCTGACGATGACGGCGGACAACGGTGCGTAGCCGGCGGCCAGGCCTTTGCCGACCACAATGATGTCGGGCACAACGTCCCAGTGGTCGATGCCCATGTTCCTGCCGGTTCGTCCGAGCCCCACCAGTACTTCGTCGCCGATGAACAGCACGTTGTAGCGGTTGCAGATTTCGCGGATGATGTCGTAGTACTCGGGCGGCGGCGTGACACCGGCGATGGTCGTGCCGCAGACCGGTTCGGCGATGAATGCCGAGACGGTCTCTTCACCTTCGGCCTTGATCGTGTCCTCGAGCTCGCGGGCGCACTGCACGTTACAGGACGGGTACTTCAGGCCCAGTGGGCAGCGGTAGCAGTACGGCGCCGGGATCTGCGGGAAGTCGTAGACGTACGGCTCGAAATGATCGCGCCAGGCCTCGCGGCCAGAGGCCGACAGCGCCGCCATGGTATTGCCGTGGTAGCCCTGTTGACGACTGATCACCTTCCATTTCGATTCGTTCCCCGCTTCGCGATGGTATTGACGGGCAATCTTGATCGCCACCTCACTGGCTTCCGAACCGCTGCTGGCGAAGATGACGCCGGACATGCCGTCGGGACAGAATTCGAGCAGTTTCTCAGAGAGTTTGATCCGCGGATTGTTGGTGAAGTAGCCGTTGAAGACGAAGGTGACTTTCTCGAGTTGCGCGGTCATCTGCCGTGTCACCTCGGGCACACTGTAGCCGATGCTGGTGACGCCGATGCCGGCACCGAAGTCGAGGTATTGGCGTTGCTGATCGTCATAGACGTACACGCCGTCGGCGTGGTCGATGACCGGATAGTCGCGAGACGAGTCCCGGTAGAAGTTGGCGTCTGGATTTTGCATGCTGTCAATATACGACGGTGCGAGATCTGCGCCAATCGGCGTGGTCCTCGCCCGGAGACCGAAATGCGGGAGATGACCTCCGGTCGGCGGTTCAATTCCTGAAAATGGCATGGGCACTCCATTCGTCAGTTCACTCGAAAAAACTTGAACCTCGCCCCCTTGAAACCCGATTGGAGCCTCGGGAGAACAGGAAGTTGAGTCTTGCGCCCATCGTTACAGCTCATACTACTCTGGATGATAGGAAGTCGTTTTTGGGAAGGTTCCGCGAGTGGCGGAGAATACCGGGGGAGGGTGGGTGCCTTGGCAGGCGCTCGGCGAAGTCACCGGAGAGATTGCCATCCGCTGTCAGTTCTGCTACGGTCCTTACCGGGACTGTTTCCTATGGAACTGTTTTGTGCTCATGAATTGTCTGCCACGTTGTGTATACTATGACAATCGTCAAGGCCAAGGAATCCGACAATGTATGCTGCTGTGCGTGACGGGTGCGCTTGCTTCTTGTGGCGCCGCGGGTCTGTGTCCCGTTTATCAATTACGAATGGCGCATCACTGTACTTCATCTCCAGATGCTGATGCACCGATCGGCGCGATCAATCACAGGTCGATCTGATTTTTCGAGGGAACAGCTTTAATGAGTGCGACCGTTGGATTTTCACTGCCGTCCGCGTATTTGCTGGGGAACTACAGCGACCCCAGTGCGGATCGAGTTCAAACAGCCCTGGGCGATGTGGGAGACGGGCTCATTTGCCTGAAGGAGCACGGTGTGGCATCCATCGAAATCCGTCCACTGTATGATGGCCTGAGCAGCCAGGATCTCATGGGACTGTGTCATGGGATTTGGGATGCGGGCCTTTCCCTGACATTTCACGGTTACCTGCCGGAAAATCCCCGGCGTGGTTCAATTGCTGAGCGCTATCCATGTTTGCAGGATTTCGTCAGGGAGTGTCCAGGGACCGACACAATAATTACGGTGCACAGCTATACCATTGAGACAGGGACGCCGCGAGATGCGATTGAGATGAATGTCGAGTTCTTGAAATACCTGTGTGAGGATATTGAGTCTCATGGTGGCGGGTTCAAGGTGGCAACTGAGATTAACCGTGCAAAAGGCGTTATTGACGCCAGTAATTATTATGATTTGCTGGTTGAGATTTACGAACGCGTCGGACATGACCGGCTGGGGTTTTGCTGGGACTTTGGGCACGCGTACAAGAATTTTACCTTAAATGAAGTTCCAGAATATCCGCCGATTACATTCACGCGTCGCGTGATCCACACGCACATTCATGATCTATCTGTCAGTGGTGTGACTCATTGGCCGTTAACCGAGAGATGCCTGCCATGCGGTGGGTATGTGGGAGAGTTGCTTAAGCATGGATACAGCGGTGTATTGAATCTGGAATTAGAGCCAAGACGTTGGGCGGAGGATGGAGATTTCAGAAGTGGGATATTGGACAGTATAGATATTCTGCAGGGCATGATTGCTTGAACTCATGCAGTCACCCGTATTGCGGGTGGCCCTTTTATAATTACAGCATTCCCCGGCATCGCCCCCGCAACGTCAGGGTCACCACAGGTTGTCTTGATCCCGCAACCAGCCTGAGAGGGAGACTCGCCGGACTGCGGCGTCGACGAAAAGAAAGTTTCCGCGTCCATTATGCCGCGGCTCAAACTGGTTGTATGGCCATGGGCCGTCGCCTGAATTCCACGAGTCGTCCACGCCATCGTTATCTCGATCCTTTACGAATGGCTTCCAAGCCGGACTGTAGATACAGGGCAGTGCTGCGTCCGCTGCCATGAATTCGTCCGCATCGACATCGATAATCTTCTTGCCGCCCTTGTTTCCGGGAGCTGGCCCGTCTTCCGTTTCCCAGTATCCGAAGGGTTTTCGGACGCTGCTTACTCCGGCGTAATTGACGCCATATGAACCCGCCGAGCCCCAGGAACCCCATGGCACGAACTGTCCGTTGTAGGAGCCGACCTCGACCGGGCAAGCCAAGTAATCCAGGCCGAAACGCTCGGGGTTCCCATGTCCCAGATAAGAACCGACAAACTGCCTGTGCCAGTCACCCGAGCTGCTTGAAGTTACGATTGCGGGTGGTAAGTGGTCCTCATTGTCAAGAGCGTACATTGGAAAGACAATGCCCAATTGCCGTAGGTTGTTTGTGCACAAGATGGCCAGAGCCGTCTCCTTGGACATTCGCAAAGAGGGAAGGAGCATCGCCATCAATATCGAGATGACGGTGACGACGACGAGCAATTCGATGAGGGTGAAAGCGGGCACCCGCCCCCTTGACAGCCGATTGGTACCCCGGGAGAACAGGAAGTTGAGTCTTGTGCCCATCGTGGCTGCCAATGCGATGGTGAGTGCCTGTTTCATTGCGGCGGTCCTTCATTCGTGGTTGGAAAAGTGTGGATCGACCGTCCGGTCGAGGCCGATACCGATATACACGTTATACGGAAAGACTTTCGATCAGGTTTACTGTAAAGCGTTCCTTGCGTAAACGGGCCAGGTCACGACGTTCCTGGAAGGTCGGCTCGGCATAGCTCAGGAGCGCTGCTAAATCACCGTTCTCTGCCGCCAGCGTCTGGTCGATCCGATCGCGCAAGGCGTCGACAGCGTCGCGGTGGCTTTGTTTGGGCGCCCTGACGGGGTGCAACGACACGTCGGTCCTGACCAGGTCTGTTTCCTATGGAACTGTCTATTGCTCATGAATTGTCTGCCACGTTGTGTATACTATGACAATCATCAACACCAAGGAATCCGACAATGTATGCTGCTGTGCGTGACGGGTGCCTGCGCGGCGCCGCCTTCCCAACGCTTCGGTCCGGTATGGATGCTGTCGGCATCAATGCCGTCGAGCTTGCGATTGATCGCCAGATGCAGGTGGCGTCGATCGAAGATGGCTGGGATACGCGTGTCGCGTTGACATCCCCCACGGCGCTCGCGGCGTATCGCCAGGAGCTCGACGCCGCGGGGTTGAGGGCAACGGAACTGATGCTGTCCAACGATTTTTCTCGGCCCGACCTGGCCGACGAGATCGCCTGGGTCGTGCGTTGCGCCGATGCGGCCGCGGCGCTGGGTGCACGGGCTATGCGGATCGAAGCAATCATGAACGCGCATCAGGCGAGCTGGGACGAGACGAAATGCTGCACCGTATTCACCGATTGCATGAAGCGCGTCCTCGAAGCAACCGATGATTTGCCGGTGGTGTATGGGATCGAGAATCATGGTATCCAGGGCAACCGCTATGAATTTCTCTCGACGGTCATCGACGGCGTCGGTTCGCCGCGGTTTGGAATGACCTTGGACCTGGCCAATTTCTATTGGTCCGGCATGCCGTTGTCAGAAGTTCATCGGGTCATTGAGCAGTTGGCGCCGGCAACACTGCACACCCATGTAAAGAACATCAATTACCCGGCGGATCAGCGCGAGGTTCGTCGTCAGGCGGGCTGGTGCTATGAAGAGTACAGTTGCGCTCTACCGGACGGCGACATTGACATTCCGCTGGTCATCGACCAGTTGCGCAGCGCTGGGTATCGCGGCAGCCTGTGTATCGAAAACGAATCGCTCGGGCGTTATCCGGAGCGGGAACGCCAGGACATGCTGCGTCGTGAGGCAGCGTATCTCGAGGGGTGTCTGCAGGGATGAGCGCCGGGGCAAAATCAGTCAATATCGGTGTCGTCGGGTGCGGTCATCACGGGTGTTATCTTGCGGACAGGCTGAAGACTCTCGATGGCGCTCGGATCACTGTCGGGTATGACCCGGATGCCGCCGCCGCAGCGGCGTTCGCAGAGACCCGTTCCTGCGCCGCTGCCGCCGATTTCGATGCACTCCTCGACGACGAGGTGGATGCCGTTGTGATCGCCAGCCCGCCATTGACGCACAAGGACAGTACACTGCGGGCGATCGCTGCCGGGAAACATGTGTTCTGTGAAAAACCGATGGCGTTATCGGTTGCCGATTGCGACGAGATGCTGGCCGCCGCTGCCGCTGCAACTGTCAAGTTGTGTGTCGGCCAGGTGCTGCGCCTGATGGGACCGTTTCGTAAGGCCCTGGAGTTGATCGGGTCGGAGAATCTGGGGGTGCCGTCGGGCATTGCTGTGGCCCGGTGCAGTGAGCATTCTGCCCAGGGCGGTTTCGGGGTTGCGTGGCGGCAAGGCCGCGAGACGTCCGGCGGGCTGCTGTTCGAGATCAATGCTCACGAATTTGATTTTTTTCGGGCCGTCTGTGGTGAGCCGGAATCCGTCTATGCCCAGGGCACCCGAGTGATGGAGGAGGGGTTCGACTACAACGATTTGTGGTACGTCAATGTCCGTTTCAGGAGCGGCGCCCTCGGAGTTTTACATTCGAGCAGGAGTTGTTTCGTCAGGATGGATTACTTCACCATCCAGTGTCCGGGCGGCACCATCAGTACGTACGATCAGGCCGCGGCGCTGACCTTGAACACAACCGCCGGCGAGTCGCTGACCTGGTCCCCGGAGGATTTAGAGAGTTACGAGGATCCCTTCCGCTACGAGCTGCGTTCCTGGGTCGAGGCGATCACTGCCGGCACCCCGATGATAGTCGACGGCAATGACGGCCGCATGGCAGTTGCGATGGCCGCGGCGGCGCATGAGTCGGCGCGGTCGGGTGAGGTTGTGCCGGTGTAGGAACGACTGGTGATCTGGTAATGTCATCAATCACCAGCGCGGAGGCTTGTGGAACTATCGGTGATCCTCCTCGGAGGCGCCACTGCGGTCGATGTTTACGGCGGTTGCAACTGACTTTTCTGTCGTTGCCCTACGATTCATAAGCAGTACATTCTCTGCCTGCAAGGTTTTACCCTATTTATTCGGAGAGTGGCGGGTGGCTGGTGCTCCCCGCGGTTTTCAAAACCGTTGATCCCTGTTGATACAGGGATGGTAGGTTCGATTCCTTCCCTCTCCGCCAATTACGGCGACTCTTGGGGCTGTTTAAGTAATCATGGCAAAGATGACATTAGCTACGTGTCAGTTTCCGATCGGCAAGGATCCAGCGAAGAATTTTCGAGCCGTAAAACGGCAACTCGCGCAGGCAAAGGGGAAGGGGGCACATCTTGTGCATTTCTCAGAGGCGTGCCTGTCCGGGTACCTGGGCGTTGAAGTTGCGTCGCGGCGGGATATGGACTGGGATTTTTTGCAAGTGTCTACGGAACAGGTCCAGGCCTTGGCACGGGAATATCGGATGTGGGTGGTCCTTGGTTCCAATCACCGGCTCACCGGCAAGCACAAGCCGCATAACTCGCTCTATGTCATCGACGACAAGGGCCGGCTCGTCGATCGCTACGACAAGATGTTTTGTACCGGCAAGAACACGAAGGATGGCGATCTGGCACATTACAGTCCCGGCGAGAAATTCGTCACGTTCGATGTTCGTGGTGTGCGCTGCGGTCTGCTGATCTGTCACGACTTCCGGTATCCCGAATTGTTTCGGGAGTATAAGCGCCGCGGTGTCGAGTTGATGCTGGTCTCCTTTCACAATGCGCGGGGGACGAAAGAAGTGCATGAAAAATACATGATCTACGTACCGCCGACCTTGCAGGGCGCCGCTGCCAGCAACTATTTCTGGATCAGTGCGAGTAACGGCACCGCCAGACACGCCTGGCCGAGTTTCGTCGTGAACGCCGAAGGCGTGATCATCGACCGTGCCCGGCCGCATCGACCGGCGGTACTGATTAACACCATCGATACCAAGGTAAAATTGTTCGATGCCTCGGTCGCCTGGCGCGACCGCTGCATGACGGGTGTCTTGCACAGCGGTACACTGGTGGAGGACCCGCGGTCAAAGGACCGGACGGCGCTTTGATACAACGTGGCACTTTCGTTGCCGGAGGGTATCTTTCCGGTCGCAGGTTACTGCCGACGGCTTCTTAATTCGAGAAGGATGATTTCATGCAACAGCTTCGATTTCGTCAGGTCCATCTGGACTTTCATACCTCGCCCGACATCCCGGCAATCGGCGCGGTATTCGACAAGGAGCAATTCCAGGATGCCTTGAAACGCGGCCACGTGGATTCGATTACCTGCTTCGGCATCTGCCACCATGGCTGGAATTACAACGACACGTCCGTCGGCAAACGCCATCCGCACCTGGACTTTGATCTGCTGCGCGCACAGTTCGAGGCTGCCAAGGAAATCGATGTCAATGTTCCCATTTACATCACCGGAAGCCGCAGACGATGTCGCCGTTGTCCAGTTGCACCAGCGTCGGAAACGCAGAGTCGCCGCGATCGACATGGCCACTTCCTGTAATTTCGATATTCGGCATACTGATCCCTGGTGTTGAGGGTTGGACGAGAAGACGATTATTCCCGCGGATATCAGGAACTTTCCACGGACGAAGATAAACTTGATTCAGTAGAAATAAGACGGATTATTTGCTCTTCCCCACCTGGAGTAATAGACCTGATATCTGTGATTCGGTATCGGGTGTTTCTTCTCATACCCTATCACTGGCTTCGGTCTGGCTGCTCACCACTTGCCACGTTCTCTATGAATCTCAACAACCCCTGGAAAATACAGCCCGCCCATGCAACATCTACCCGAGTTCCTGCCATAATTCGCTAGAGATCTCAACCGTCATCAACTCCAGGTTCTCTTCTATTTCCGCGATTGTCTTTGGTCCGGACATGATCGCCTTTACTGCCGGATGGCGAAGCGGGAACTGAATCGCAGCGGCTTTGATGGAGACATCATGGCGCTCGCAAACCTTGGCGGCGGCCTGGGCACGGAGACGGCTGTCAGGCGTTGTCGGATTGTAGTTGTACCGGGCATCTTCGGCGTAAGGATTGGCCAGGAGCCCCCCGGCGAACGGGCCGGCGACGACAACGGGAATATTTTTTTTCTGACACAGAGGCAGCAGCGTTTCATTGGCGGATCGATCGATCAGGTGATACCAGCAGGGCAGCATTACGAGGTCCAGTTCGTAGGCCTCGATCAGCGTGATCGTGGTATCCAGATGGATCGAGCCGACACCGATCGCACCGAGGACCTGCTGGTTTCGAAGTTCATCAAGCGCCCGGATGCCGCCGTCGATCGCTTCCTGTACCTGTTCGTCGGTTTCTACATCGTGCAGCATGGCGAAGTCGAGCCGGTCGGTACGCAGACGTTGCAGGCTGCGCTCGATCGACCACATGACGAAGTCGTAGCTGTAGCCTTTTGCTGTATTGCCCGGATGCGCCACGTTACTGACGGCGCGTGCCTCGTCGTCCATGATATAACCGGCCTTGGTCGACAACAGGTAACTGTCGCGCGGAATGCCATCGAGGGCATCGCCGACGCCTGCTTCGTTGTCACCGGCGGAGTAAAAGGACGACGTGTCGAACCACTCGACGCCGCGCTCGGCAGCGTGGCGTATGATGCCGCAGGCTGCGTCATGCCCGGCGGCGGTTGTAGCGAACGGCAAGGCCGCGCAACCCAGCCCAAATCGTGGCAACTCATTCATCGTTTACTCGTATGTCACTATCGTTTTCAGACCGACACCGGCGGTGTCACTCAGGGTCAGGGCGTCTTCCAGCGACTCAAGGCCGATACGCCCGGTGATCAGATCCGATACGGCAATGCAATCATCGGCGATCAATGACAGTGCGGTTTCGTTCTGATGTAGCGACGAGCCATGTGTCCCGACCACACGGATGTGGCGGTAGTGGATCGCGTTGGTGTCGATTTCAACCGGATCACTGCCGCGCGGTAAGCCGCCAAAGAAATTCACACAACCGCATTTGTCGACGACCTGCATGGCCAGTGACTGCGCCTGAGGCGCGCCGCAAGCCACCATCACCTGATCGCAGCCGATGCCGTCGGTGTGTTCCAGGATCGTCTTGCGGAATATTTCCGTATCACCGCACTCGAAGACGCCTGCCGGTATGCTGCTGCACAAATCCTGTGCCTGCGCCACGCGCTCCGGAGAGATGTCTGCCAGAAAAATCGGTCCACAACCTGTTGCCTTCGCCAGGCGTGCGTGCAGGATGCCTACCGGCCCGGCGCCGAGGATCAGTACACTTTCTCCGGCCGTGAAACCCGACAGCTCCTGACCGTTGACGACGCATGCCAGCAGCTCCATGACCGAGGCTGAAGCGTAATCGAGGTGGTCCGGAATAGCCTTGATCCCGTTGCAGCGGATCGACTTCGCGGGCACGATGAAATACTCGGCATAGCCGCCATCATGGTGATAGCCGAAAGCCTCCAGGTTCTCGCACATGCTCGGTGCTCCGCGACTGCAGTACCGGCACGACGTGCAGTTGATTCCCGCTACTACGGCGACCCGTTGCCCGACAGCGTATGACCCGTCGACCGCCTCGCCGACGGCATCGATATCGCCGGCCAGTTCATGCCCCAGGACGCGCGGCAGCTTGAGTAGATGATGGCCGTAGTTATAGATCTTGACGTCGGTTGCACAAACGCCGCAGGCCCGGGTGCGGATACGCAACCCGTCCGGCGGACACGCCGGCAGTGCAACGTCTTCCACGGACAGTTGCCTGATATCACGCAGTACCGCGCGTTTCATTCGCTGTTACCTCCTCGTAGCCCCATTCGCAAAGTCTTCACCTGTTCCACCTGCCTTTCGACACACCGCAGAATCGGCGCTTGCCGATCCAGCCCCGCGATTTCAGCCAGAGCGTTGGACACGCCATGTTCTGCCACGAGCTGCTGAACCCTCATCGCTCCGGTATCGTTGCCGTGGTTGAATAACATGGCCGCTGCAATGCCGCGTGCCAGGTTTTCGACCGGCAATGCGTGTTGCAGACACAGCAGTGCCGGCGCCAGGAATCGTTCGCCCACCTGTAATTTTCGGATCGGATCCGTCAGGACCCGTGTGACCTGGTCGCTGCAGACCTCCGCCGAGAAGTATCCGAAAAACTCTTCGGCATACGCTGCTGGATCCGGAATGTCCGGACTGATAAATGTGCCGGCAGCCGCCATGCCGTTGCGTACTTCCGTCATGGCTCCACGTACGACTGCGCTTATATCCGGATCGCGGCAACAGTTGTTGACGAATTCGTATCCTTTCAGGTAGCCCAAGGCGGCGGCAGTCGCCTGTGGCATATTGGTAAGCATCATCTTTGACTGTCGTCGTATGGCAATGTCATCGCACGGCAGGAACCCATGTAGTTCGGGTGCGGATCCGATCACCGCCCCGGCCTCGTATACCGTGGTATCCCGCGCACAGGCTGTCAGGTCGAGAGAGCCTGGTTCCGTCACAGTCGTGACCAGTCGGTCGACGACGCAGGGAACGATGCCCGTTCGCGTTGCGGTCGCCATAGTCCGGAACAGATCGGCACCGTCGGCGCTGTTTTCGAATAGAAAGATGTTCAGCGCTTTTTCCCGTCGCTCGAGCGCCTGCTGCAGCGGTGGTGCCAGCGTGTTTGCTATTTCTGCAAGCGCCCCGGCACCGACTGCGGTGAACACGAAATCGGCTGTGACCAGTTCGCGCTCCAGTGCAGCGGCATCCGCCAGCGATACTGTTGCATAGCGGTCGATCGTCAGCGTATCGTCGCGCTTGCCATAGAATCGGATATCGTACTTGCCCGCATCGTCCAGGCGGCGCTGTGTTTGCGATCGCACCGCAAAGACGATGTCACAGCCGGTACGCGTCAGCATATCCGCGATCAGTCCGCGCGCGATGCGGCCGCCGCCGATGATTAATGCACGTTGTCGCATGGGCACTTCAGATACTGGTTTCACCAATCGCGGTTCGTTCAATGTCGCTGCCGGTGGAGTTCGGGCCGGATGACGTGCCGCATGGCTTCGACATCGAGATCACCACCTATGGAATCGTTGAGCGCAGTTGCTGCAGATTCACCGTCGTTCAGCAGGTCGTGATAGTTCACGTTGTGAACCGCGCAGTTATCCTGGCGTCCGAGCCATTCGTCGATCTCGGACAGTTCGCGTTCGAGCAGGGAGGTGAATTGCTCGTCACTCAATGTGGTGCCTTCCTTGCCGCTGCGTGTGAGCATCGTCTGTTGCGAAGCGACAACCTCGCTGAGCGGGCGACGCATGAAAATGATCCGATACTTGTACGTCGCGGGCAGGTCGTACAGCAGCAGATAGATCATCTTCACAACTTTGCCGGTAGCACCATGCAGCCACGCCGGATCGTCCTTTGTCTGCTTGACCGCCTCGAGCTCGAAGTAGCCCCTGGGATTATCTTCGTCGGCGTCACGGATGCCGTCGGTGAGCACCGGCATGCCGCCGGCCTCGAGCATCTGCATCATCAGCGACGTCCCGGAACGCGGCAGGCCCGAAACAATTGTGATCAGATCATCCAACAGTCACCTCAGTATTGAACCTTGACGATCGGGCGCACCAGCCAGGCGGTCAGGCAGGAGACGATGAGAAACGTCGCCCACCAGGGGACATTGCAGTTGAGAATCGGTGTTGCACGTCGGCCGTGGTGCATGACAATGTCGCGAACCGGTGAGTCGTCGCCGATCGATTGCTCGCCGGGATGCAGCAGTTGTTCAAGCCAGTTGGCGCCGGGACGCACTGTGTCGACTCTTAGTAATCTTGCTGAACTATCCGCGACGGCAATGCTTTTCTCAATTGTCCGGTCACCGACTGTCCATCGGATTCCGACCGGTTCCGCTGTCATCGCAGACAGGCGCCAGTAGACTGTGTGCAGCTTGAAGTCGCGCATTGCCGGTGTCTCGACCCTGACGGTGTCGGGCGCCTCGATCCGGACGGTGTTGAACTGTTCCCACACGGCCGGCGCCAGCCGCAGTTCGACAACTGCGGACTCCCCAATCCTCAGCGGTTCGTACTCGAATCGCAGGGCGAGCTGAACCAGCAGCAACACCAGCGGCACGAGCATGATCAGCATCGGCCGAAACGAGTGCCGCAGGCGCTGCGCGATATTGTGCAGGAGCTTCAGCAGGCATCGAAAAGTGACGCCGAGGTCGTCCTGGAAAAGTTTAATTGCCAGGATATTCGCGCTGGTTTCATTGGCGACCTCTGCCAGTGCTTTCTGGTTCGACGTGCAGCGGAAGACCACGGCCATCACGATACCGGTCACGACAGACCAGATGATCAGCACCAGCAATGGCGGCAGTGCTTCGAACGGTGCCATCAGCACATCGAATACGGCTGTGGTTATGTAATTGACGAAGCTCACTCGATATAGCCAAGCCCGCGCAACTGCTTCCGTACTTCCTCGTCGTCCTGGCCGCGTTCGAGCTGCGAGACCTCACGTTCCAGGACGTGGATGATGAATTCATCGGTAGTTGCGTAGCCTGCTTTCCCGGCAGCTTTCTCGAGGCGTTCGTAGAGGCTTTTGTCGATCTTTATTTTTGGTCCGAACATGGTGGGCAGGAGGTTTTAGGGTTCAGTGATCAAATTGCGTCCGTTCATTTTCGGGTCCGCTTCGATATCAAACAAGCTGAGGATAGTTGCGGTGACATCGGCGAGTCGAGGATCGTCGATGTCGATCTTGCGATTGCTGACAAGGATGCCGGGCACGAGGTGCGGTGCGACACAGTGGTCGCCGCTCCAGCGGTCGAGGTTGTCCTCGAACACCTTGTCCGCGATGCCGCCCAGTGCCGTGGTCCAACTGGCGCGATAAAAGTCTGCGTAACCGACAATGACGTCTGGCGCGAGATCGGCATCGGCCCCCGGATGCACATCGCTCACGCGATATATTTTTTCGATTGCCGGTGAGCCGTCATCGTCCTGGAGCAACTGCAGTTTTTCCGAAATCTCCTGCAGTAATTTTTCTGTGTCGTCGCCGGGCGCGACAATGCCGTTTTTCTCACGTCCTTGCTGATTGACGAACAGGCCGTTGATGCCGAAAGCATAGGCTCGAGTCTCCGACCAGTCGACATACTGGAACATTGGTGTTTCGCTGGCTGCACGGCCGGCTTGGATTTTTAGATAGCCGTTTTGGTGCAGCCAGGTATTGAGGTGTACGGAACGCCGGAAGCTGGTGAATCCGTGGTCGGACAAGACGATGAGTGTGTCGGATTCATCCATCTCGTCGAGTGCCTCGCCGATGAGCGCGTCCATGCGGATGTAGCAATCGTTGATGACTTCGGCGTAGCGGTCGCCCTGTTCCGGGTCGCGCCCGGGGTGGTCGGGGTCGCGGTCGCGCCAGAAGATGTGTGAGAGCAAGTCGGGCGTGCCGAAATAAAAGAACAACAAACCATCGTCGAAGTTTTTCAGTGCGTACCGATACTGAACAATGCGCTCTTCCAGGACCAGGTCGACCTGCTTGAGGAAGTCGTCCTCGTCGAGAGCCGCGGCGCGGATTGCCTTGGCGTCTTCAGGGATGCCGGTGGTAAAGTAGCGCCCGGTTGCCTTTGCCAGATCACCGGCGAAATCGGCGGGTGTGCTGATCTGTGTTGCCGCCCGCAGCGGGTCGATATTCAGCGGGCTGGCATAGAGTTCGAGTTTCGGGTGTACAGACTTCAGGTAGAACCTGACCATTGCCGGCACCGACACGGGCGCCTGCAAAGCGTCCAGCACCGCGGCACCTGGTACGCCGGTCTCGAACGTGATCGGCAGCCACCTGGTCCACTCGCCGGCATTGAGGATTTCGAGGTGTTCGCCAATCGTGATCTTGGCGACATCGGCCTGCGGGTCCCTGACCACTTCGAACTCGATCGCCAGCGGCGGCGCCTTGATGTTCGACGATTCAGTTTTCAAAAAATTCGCCGGGCCGGTCAGTTGCTCCGTACCGCGATGTTCGAGCATGAACAAGCTGACGAATTTGCCGCCCGGTACGGCGCGTGGGAGAAATGGGGCATCCGGTGTGTACAGCGTGAACTCGCCGTAGGTCCCCAACATGTCCGGTGTCCCCATGCCGCAGAGGCAACTGAAATGGCCGGACCCGGCGACCTCGGGAGGCGGGTAGTTGGCCGGCATCCGGTAGATGGCCGTATCGACACCGTTGATTACCAGGTGATCCCAGAACGCACTGCCGCGACGCAGTGATACCGGCTTGCCGCGGGTCAGTGGAATGCTCCACCCGCCGATATCGATAGCGCGCGTTTTTTCGGGTGGCACAATCGCGGAGATCGATAGAAAGGGGCGCAACGGCAGGCCCTCCACGTCCGGGTTCGGGTCGCGATGAATGAAATCGAAAATCTGATGGACCCCGGCGCCGGCGCCGCTGATGACATTCGACCAGGCAACGGGGCTTTGCGGCGGGTTGCTGGTGGCCAGCGAGGTGAACGTGCCGGATTTCGCCAGTTGCTGGATAAACGGCAGCTTGTTTGCCGCGATCAATTCCCGACAGACTTTCGGGTCCATGCCGTCGAAGCCAAGGACCAGGACACGTTGCGGTTCGCCGCCGGTGCTTGCCGAGGCAGCGAAAAGCGCCGATGCGAAAAGCAGTTCTGCTATTCGGTGTCGCATAGCAATGACTCTCCATCCATGTAGCCGGGCCTGGCGACGCCCAGCAGTTCCAACGTTGTCGGTCCGACATCGATGATGTTGGCGTCGTCCTTGAGTTTGATACTACTGAACAAGACGCCGGGCACCAGGTCTGGGTGGACGCAGTGGTCGCCGCTCCAGGCGTTTGTATTCGGTGCGAAGATGTCGGTGCCGCACTTGCCGACGGCTGCGTCCCAGGCGACCCGATAGCCGACGGTGTAGCCGATGATCAGGTCCGGTGCGGCGTCGACGTACGGCCCGTGGTAGGCGTGGTTGCCGGGGATCGCCTCGTGAACTGCGATGTCGCCGGTCTCTGTATCGACGAGGCCGGTGAGTTTTTCTGCGAGCTCTGCGATCAGCGACTCGGTTTCCTCCTTCGCCACGATGCCCTGGGCCTCGCGGCCACGGCGATTGACATAGATGCCGGCGAGACCGATGGCGTAGGCTCGGGTGCGGGCCCAGTCGACGTCCGCCAGGTATTGAGAGTCGGTGTTGGCGGCATCGTCCTTTAGTTTCAGGTAATCATTGGCCAGCAGCCAGGCGTTGAGATCGAGGCCGCGCCGGAACGGCTTGAATCCGTGATCGGACATGACGATCAGGGTGGTGTCTTCGTCCAGCCGTTCCATTACTTTGCCGACTGTTTCATCCATGCGCCGGTACATGTCGCGAATCGTATCGGGATGGGTATTGGGCCGCTCGGCGAGGGCCGGATGATTGTTGTCGATGAAACGCCAGAACATGTGCTGTATGCGGTCGGGCGCATCGAAGACGCAGGCTACCATGCCGCGTCGCACGCGGTCGAGCGAATCGATCAGCATGCGTTCGCGTTCTTCATGGATGTCGTAGGCCTGCGTCAGAAACGCGTCTTCGTCGAGCACCCCCTCGGAGAGCGACCAGGTGTCCTCTGCCAGGCCGAGTGTCGAGTACTTGCCGAGCAGGCGCGCCAGGTAATTGGAGTAGACCGTCGGGTGCGAGATCGGCATGACCGGCTTGTCCGGATCGATCTGCACCGGCGTGCAGTACATGGTGAACGGCTCGGTGCTGATCAGGTAGAAACGGCACACGCCGTTGACCCGGAATCCCGGTGCCAGGCGGAATCGTATAGTGATCCAGTCGGTGTAGGCGTTCAAAGGCAAGGCGATCTTCTGACCAGCGATGTGCAGCACGGCGGTAGAGCTGTTGAGCACGACAGCGAACTTCGCGCGCACCTCGGGCTGACCGGTGAGCAGTGTATTGGCCGGTCCGATGAGCTCGCCGTGCAGGCGGTTGCCGTCGCGCCGGACGCGGAGACGCTCGCCGCCGACGTCGCCGTCCATCATGGCGCCGGTTTCTTCGCTCTCGGAAAAGCAGGAGAACATCCCCTGTGTCCCACGCAGATCGGGCACACACATCGCGGACAGCTGCACGCCGTGGAAACGGTCGGGCGGGAAGGTTATCGGCACGCGCAGCACGGCACTGAAAACGCCGGCCTCGCCGAGCACGTTCCAAAACGGCTTACTCTTGCGCCGGCCGGTGATCTTCGACCTGCCGAGCGGAAGGAGGTATTTGCCGAGCTTCAGCGTACGCCGGCCGGGTTCGATGCGTACCGACGAAATCTGTGGCCGGTAATCGTTCGGATTGCGGCAGATGAAGTCGAAGATATTGTGCTTGCCCGGATTTGTGCCGGTGCTGAACGACGACCACGCTACGGGTGACAGGGGCGGGCACGTGGTGCCGAGACGGGTATAGCTGCCAGACGCCTTGAGTTTCGCCAGGTTCGGCATCAGCCCGGCCTCGAGATACTCGTCGACGAGTCCGGGGTCGAGACCGTCGAGACCGACAATGACGACACGGCGGACCTTGGCGTTGGCTGCTGTCCGGTGTCCACGGAAGGCGCGCCAGAGCCGTCGGATCGGCCAGGTGAGCAGCGCCAGAAACGCCGCAAACATCGCCGATGCAACAGCCAGAAACGACCCGAGTATGGCGATGCCGGCGCCGGGACCGATATAGGCGTACTGCAGGCCGTCGGCATTGGGGTCGTTGCTGCAGCGTAACCAGGCATGCAGCAAAAAGGCTAAGCAGAGCGCCCACAGAAAGCGCTGCTGCATGGCCCGGCATTCAGGGCTTTCGTCGTTCAACTTACTGTCCCTCATTGACTGCGGGTGCGAGTGCGAGCGCAGGTGACAACGGTAATCGGCCCCGCGCATGATTACAATTTCCTTGAGGTCGGTGGGATGACTGCATGTGGGATTCGTGACGTGGTGGCCTATGTTAACTGCACAAACGTATAATAGGGATTTAGCGATGAATAAAATGCTTTCCGCAGAACAGGTCGAACAGTTTCACGAACAGGGCTACATCAAGGGCATTCGCGTTTTCGACGACGAACAGCTCGAGCAGGCCCGGGAGCTGTTCGAGAAGGTGACGGCTGGTCTTGCCGACAAGAGCCTGACGCACAACGATGTCAACGGTTGGTGGGCAGTGCACAAGGGGTTCTGGGACATTTGCAAGACACCGGTTGTACTCGATTGTTTCGAAGACCTGCTCGGTCCCGACTTGTTTATCTGGGGCGGCCAGTATTTCTACAAGGCGCCGGGCGACGGCAAGACGGTGCCGTGGCATCAGGACATATCCTATTGGCCGCTGAAGCCGGCAGAGCACAACGTCAGTTCCTGGATCGCATTGTACGATACGGACGCTTCCAACGGCTGCATGAAAGTTATCCCGGGCTCGCACAAGACAGTGTTGGAACATGCCGGTGATTTGAAGGAGAGCGATGTACTGGCGCAGGCGTTGACACCGAGCGAGATCGATGAGAGTCAGGCCATCGACTTCGACTTGAAGGCCGGCGAGATGTCGCTGCATACCGATGCCCTGGTGCACGGTTCCGAGGCAAACACTGGCGATCGAATCCGCTGCGGCATGACCATGCGGGTTGCTTCTGCCGACGTCAAGGCAGACTTGGAAACCTGGCCCTCCTTCCGTTGGATCCGTCTGCGTGGTACAGATTCGGGCGAACTCAACCCATGCCTCGATCCGCCAACCGGCGAAGTCATCCCGACTGGATACAACCAGTTCAGTTAGACGAACGCCGATACATGAGACAGCGCCACGGGGCGAAGCAGGTTCAGCCCTTGTGCTCCTGCAAGTCCCACAACATCCTGACGCTGGTGTCGATAATCCTGTCGGCGCTGCCTTTGGTGGGGGCGAGGCGGAAGCCGTCGATAATGAGCATTTTCCAGTAGGAGTCCGTCTCGTAGCCGCCGCGGTCGATTTCGTCGTCGTCCCCGAGATAGCCCCACAGGCCGTTGCTGTCGCCGCAGATCAGGGTGTGGACGAAGGGGGATCGGTGGCGGATCTTTGCACCGGTCTGCGTGAAGTTTTCGCCGTATGAGATGATCGCGGCGACGTCGCCTATGCGGACTGCCGTGAGCTCGAAATCCAGTTGGTCGCAGACCGATTCGCCGGTCTCCAGGATACGCTGGCCTTCTTCGAGATAATCGATCTGCACCTGGACGAAGGCGGTTTTCTCTTTGGCGTTTATGAACTCGGGTGCGTTGATGCCGGCGAACCACGTTGCAGCCGGGTCGGTTGCGAGGCTGTCGATGTAGTCTCGTCGCAACTTCAGCGCATGGTCGAGTTGAGGGTGCGTGTACATCGGTTCGCAGTCGATCTGGATCGTCTCGGTCCGAACAGCGAACGGCGTGGCGCGTGCCGGTATGAGCGTCGGCAGCGCCTCGACAGCGGCTTTGCCGAGACGCAGGCCGGTGGACCTCGCCTGTGCCGGGGTACCGAAGATATGATGGCAGTTGACGTCGCCGCAGAAGCCCTGGACGTACATTGCCGGGGCGCTGCCGATGGCGCCTTCGATTTCGGCCCGGGCAGTGCCGACCCAGTCGGGCGAGATGTACTTGTCGTTGATCATCGTCGCGGGGTGCGAGCAGAAGTTGAAGATGGCGCCAAGCGGTTTGCCGGATTCATCTTCGAACACGACCAGCCCGACGGTCGGGTCAAAGAACTTGCCGCTCTGCAGGCCTTCCGTGTGGTGCCGACTGAACTTGACGCCACCGTTCGGCATCGGGAAGCGGGTGTTGTAGCTGATGGAATCGCAAAAGCCGCTGCCGGCCCGGATTTGAGCCGGTTGCCGGCTGTCGATGGCCTGGCGTCCGGCATCGATACACTTCTGCATGAACACGCGGCGCTGGGCGTTGCAGTAATCGGTGTCGTATGAACCGCGCTCGGTAATGCAGCTGCCGCCGGGCATGTCGGAGCCGGGCAGCGTTGGGCTTGAGTGCGTCTGGCTGGTGGACCAGATAATCTGCCGGCGCTGCAGACTGAGGGCGCTCGCCAGCTCGTCGCGGATCTCAGCGACTTCTTTCGGCGGGTTGCCGCAGATATCGATACCATACCAGAGCAGGAGATCTTCACCCTGGCTCAACGCGATGCAGCGGCCGAGCAGTGGCATGTCGACTTCGGTCATGCTGGGTGTGGTGCCCCAGGCGCCGTACTCTGGATGTATGGCCGGGGTAAAGTCGAAACCGACAATGCCAACGTTAAACGTGCTGCTCATGAATGGGTCCTCAGCTTAAGTGCACGACGCGATTTTCGCGGTATGCCGTGATGATAGCCTCAACGACCCGCAGTGTGGCCACGCCGTCTTCGGCGGACACCAGTGGCTGCTGCCCCACCGCTACGGCGTCGAAAAAACTTTGATGTTCCTTGCGAAACCAGTCGTCGCGCTCGCCGGCGATCGGGATTTCGGTTACGGCTTCAGCTCCGTGTGCCTGCAGAAGAATCTTTCCACTGGCCATAGTGTAGGAGAGGTTGCCGGCATCGCCGAAAAGTTCGATCGTCCTGCCGCCGGGCAGTTGCACATAGTCCAGGTGGAGGCTGACCACAGCACCGCTTTTGAATCGCAAGGTTGCTGCGACAACATTCGGATCGGGCTTGAGCGGCAGATCGCCGATCGACGCGGCTGTTGCGGTTACCTCGGCAACCGGTCCCAGGAACCAGTGCAGATAGTCCAGTTCGTGGGAGTAGTCCAGCACGATACTGTCTTTGCGGTCCGTTATGAAACCGGATTTCATATTCAGCAGCGTGTCGTAGGCGCCGACCTTGACGCGTGCGGCGAGGACTGTCCCGAGTTCGCTGTCGTCCAGCAGTTGCTTGATACGCTGATAGCCGTCTTCGCAACGTATGACGTATCCGACACCGACAGTCCGGCCGGTTGCTTGCGCTACGGTCGCGACAGCACGGCCCGATTCGACAGTGTGGGCCAGTGGCTTTTCGCAGAATACATCGGCGCCGGTCCGCAGGGCGGCCGTGGCCACGGCTTCGTGAGCCGGATCCGGCGTGCAGACCCAGACGAATTCCGGGGCCGCAGCAAGCGCCGAATCGAGGTCGTCGAATGACTGCTCGACAGGCGTCTCGCGGATGGCCTCTGCGAGGATTGCCGGGTCATGGTCGCAGGCCAGAACCCGGGTGTCCGGGCGCTCGCTCAGCAAGCGGATGTGGCGCCGCCCGATCGAGCCGCAGCCGACGACAAGTACGGTGCGCTTTCCGGCGTCAGTGTTGATGGATTCTGATTGGCTCATGCGCCATTCCTATTTCCACATCACGAAGCCACCGTCAACAGCGAGGTTCTGGCCGGTGACATATGCCGACGCGTCGGAGGCCAGGAATAGAATTGCGCCCTTCAGATCGACGCCGTCCCGGCCCATCCGGCCCATCGGTGTAGCGTCACTGTACGCATCGATGAATGCCTGCACCTGGCCGCGCTCGAAGCCGCCGGGAGAGACCGCGTTGACCCGAACTCCCTTTGGCGTCAGGTAGCCCGCCAGATCCATGGTCATGCTGATGACGCCGCCCTTGGCGGCAGCATAACCAATGGGCTGCTGGCCGAGTCCGGTGCGTTCGTACATGCGGCGGTCGCGCCCGCACATGCCGGCGATCGAGGCGATATTGATGATACTGCCGCGACCCGCCTCGACCATTGCCCGGCCGAACTCCCGGCAGCAGAATATAGGCCCGATGAGGTTGGTTTCGATCATCCTCGTGATCGCTTCAGGTGGGCGCTCGAACAGATCCGGGGTACCGCCGACACCGCCACCACCGTTGTTGACAAGGACGTCGACGCGTCCCTGCCAATCGGTGGCCTGCTGCGCTACAGCCGCCACTTGGTCAAAATCACAGTGATCGAGTGCGAGCGGCAGGACCTGTACGCCGTGGGCCTCGCGAAATTTTTCCGCTGCTTCATCGACGGCTTCCTGCTGGCGGGAGGTAATGACCAGATCGCTGCCGGCTTCAGCCAGGGCATCGGCAATGTCATAGCCCAGACCGCGGGCACCGCCGGTGACGACGGATACCCGGCCGTCGAGTCTGAAACTTGCGAGGGTGCTCATTTTAGGACCCCTTTTTGATTAAGTGTACAGCCATGCCGACAGGATGGCGCCGTGATGGCGTTTTGCAGCAATAAAGTCATGGATACGGTGTCATTTTCGGTTGCGCGTGGCATGGGGAAAAGCCTGTTAACTCGAACGCTGCAGCACGCCAATCCTCCATTACGTACAGATACGTGATTGATCAGGCTGCGACTATATTGCGCCCATCGGCAAAAACAAACTAAGCGTTTCTGTCGACATAATAGAGCAGAGTGATGTGTTGGCGTGTCGAAGGAATAGAGCTCGTTATCACGTACACAGGTTGATATGCAACAACTCAATGTGTACCCCCCCCATAGTTTATTTTGTAGAAACATTGCGCCATATTGGCGCAATGTGACAGTCCTTATGTCGCTTTCTATGTGCCATGCATGCGACATGGTGGCCCTGTTCGTGTGGTATCTGACGCTGCCCCAGTACGTTGCATGAGTCGACAGGTCATTGGCAAAGAAGATGCATTTATAAGTCGACGAAAGAACACCAAACTTCTGGGCCAACAGCGGAGGACCACGATGAATATGGAACGACTGACAGAGCGGTCGCGTGAGGCCGTTTCCAACGCTCACGAACTGGCGGTCAAATCCGACCACCAGTACCTCATGCCCCTGCACCTGCTCGCCGCAATGCTCGAGCAGGAGGACGGCCTCGTGCCGGCGTTGCTGCAGAAACTCGACGTATCCCTGGCCGATTTCAGCGGCGCCGTCGCCTCTGAGCTTGACGGCGTACCTGCGGTCATCGGCCCCGGCGTCGGCCAGGTCGGCGCCACGCGTGAACTGAGCAAAGTGATGATCGCCGCCGAGGCGACCGCCGAGCGCCTGAAGGACGAGTACGTCAGTGTCGAGCATATCTTCCTGGCGCTTGGCGATGACCCGACCTGCAGCGAGTTGATGAAGCAGTTTAATATCACCCGCGACCTGTTGCTGCAGGCGCTGCAGGAAGTCCGCGGCAACCAGCGCGTTACCTCGGCCAATCCCGAAGCCACCTTCGATACGCTCGCTAAGTACGCTGTCGACATGACCGCCTTGGCCGCCCAGGAAAAGCTCGACCCGGTCATCGGCCGCGACGAGGAGATCCGCCGTATGGTGCAGATCCTGTCGCGCCGCACCAAGAACAATCCGGTGCTGATTGGTGACCCGGGCGTCGGCAAGACTGCCATTGTCGAAGGGTTGGCCCGTCGCATCATTGCCGGTGACGTGCCCGAAGGTCTGAAAAACCGTCGACTCATGGCCCTCGACATGGGCGCCCTGATCGCCGGCGCCAAGTACCGTGGTGAATTCGAGGAGCGCCTCAAGGCGGTGCTCAAGGAAGTCGCCGCAGCCGATGGTGGGGTTATCCTGTTTATCGATGAGCTGCACACCGTTGTCGGCGCCGGAGCGGCCGAAGGCGCCATGGACGCCGGCAACCTGCTCAAGCCGATGCTGGCCCGCGGTGAACTCCATTGCATCGGCGCAACAACACTCGACGAGTATCGCAAGCACATTGAAAAGGACAAGGCACTGGAACGCCGCTTCCAGAGCGTCCTGGTCGAGCAGCCGTCGGTCGAGGATACCATCTCCATCCTGCGCGGTTTGCGCGACCGCTACGAAGTACACCACGGCGTCAAGTTCCGCGACGCCGCCCTAGTCAGCGCTGCGGTGCTCTCCGACCGTTACATCAGCGACCGGTTCCTGCCTGACAAGGCCATCGACTTGATCGACGAGGCAGCCGCCCGCCTGCGCACGGAAATCGACAGCCGGCCGCTCGAGGTCGATGAAGTGGCACGGCGCAAGATGCAGTTGGAGATCGAGATTGCCGGCCTTAGCAAGGAGAAGGATCCGGAGTCGCAGGCGCAGCTTGCGGAACTCAGGGAGGCGCTGGCGGATACCGATGAAAAACTTAATGAACTGCAGGCGCGCTGGGACAAGGAGAAGGGCGGTATCGAAGAATTGCACGCCCTGCGCAGCGCCCTCGAAGTAGCCCGCCGTCGCGTGGCCCAGGCGGAACGCGACTACGACCTGGATACCGTCGCCGAACTGCGCCACGGCACCATTCCCGGAATCGAAAAGCAGATGGCCGACAAGGAGGCCCAGATGCATGTCGAAGGTGCCAACCGCATGCTGCGTGAGGAAGTCACCGAGGACGATATCGCCGAGATCATCAGTCGCTGGACCCATATTCCAGTGTCAAAGCTGCTGCAGGGCGAACGCCAGCGTCTGTTGCATCTCGCCGACCACCTCCACAAGCGCGTCGTTGCCCAGGACCAGGCAGTCGACGCCGTGGCAAATGCGGTTCTGCGCGCCCGTGCCGGCTTGCAGGATCCGGGGCGGCCCAACGGCAGTTTTATTTTCCTCGGACCGACAGGCGTCGGCAAGACCGAGCTGGCGCGGACGCTCGCCGAATTTCTGTTCGACGACGAGCATGCCATGGTGCGCATCGACATGTCCGAGTATATGGAGAAGCACAGCGTCGCCCGCTTGATCGGCGCGCCGCCCGGCTACGTCGGCTACGACGAGGGCGGCCAGCTCACCGAGGCTGTTCGTCGGCGACCGTACGCCGTCATCCTGTTCGACGAGATCGAAAAGGCGCATCCGGACGTCTTCAACGTCCTGTTGCAGTTGCTCGACGACGGGCGACTGACCGATTCCCAGGGGCACGTTGTTGATTTCCAGAACACCGTCGTGATCATGACCTCGAATATCGGCGGTCGGCATCTGCTCGACGAATCCGCCGCCGACGCGCAGCTCGAGGCGCACGTGCTCTCCGAGCTGCAGCAAGTGTTCCGGCCGGAGTTCCTCAATCGGGTCGATGACATCATCGTCTTCAAGGCGCTGACGCCCGAAGACCTGCGTACGATCGTCGACATCCAGCTGACCAGGTTCGAAGCGAAGGTCGGCAAGCTCAACCGCCAGGTAGCGGTCACCGATGCTGCCCGCGAACAACTGGCGGCGGAGGGGTATGATCCGGCCTACGGCGCCCGGCCCTTGCGCCGGGTGATCACCAACCGGCTGGAGAATGCCGTCTCACGAATGATCGTTGCCGGCGAGTTCGATGAGAACACCAGCTTGAACGCAGGATACGCCGACGGCGAATTTACGTTCGACGCTGCGTAGTCGCCTGGTGATTGAGCTTTTCGCTGCCATCGACAACTGATCGGCAGACGCAGTTCCCGATGGAACTTGTCGTAGGCCCGCTCGTTGCGATGGTACACCCCGTCAGTTGCCGGCGGCTGGGTCAATTCGCCGCTGATTGTCAGGGTGTTGCCCTGTGCCGAGACATTGACGGCATCGAGCTCTAAGCCGGGCAGTTCGGCGGTGACGACGTAGTGACCGTCCCGGCTCCAGGCCTGCACTTTCGGGAATTTGCCACGGCTGGACGAGCCGGTGCCGACGGGATTGCAGAAGAGTTGATCGACCATGTTCCAGACTCGATTGAGTTCGTTCCAGGGGTGGTTGAGGGTGCGGTTCATTTTGCGCCTCCGGTGTATGTGTGGCGATGGCTGTTTCTTGAGGCGGACCGTTGTGTCCGCCTATCGCCTTCTTAGTAGCATCTGAGATGCCGAATCACCGGAAAGCCGGCGAGGAACTTCACCTTGAATTATGTGATCCGACCGGCAGCTATGTCAATAGCGAAATTGGGGAATTGTCCCCTGAATTCACGTTGATTCACGGGTTTATTTTTCTTGTATTTTTGCCTTCGGTCTGGGGCGAGAATCAATACCCTATCATACTATAATCCGCGCGATGCGGGTTGATTTTCCTCGTCCTGATTGCCATGTTGTCGCCCTATCCCGCCGCGCCTTCTCGAACCTTTGCGATTAAAGCTGTCCGTCCACTGCGCTGCCGGAGCAGAATAATCCAGGCTAAGTTCGGCTCGAGTCCCCCCTCCAACCCCGCGTCGTCGCAGATGTCAACGAGATGAGCCCTACGCCGCGCTATCTGAGCTTCGTGCCGGCTGTTGTCGCGGTCATCCTCGCGGCCCTGGCTATCGGCGCCGAAATCCCGGAGGAGCACAGCCGATATTCGCGCGATATACGATCGGCGCTGGGTTACCTGCACTACGATGAATTCCCGCTGCATGCGGGCTGGAATATCTATCTGCCGCGCGACGAAGCCGAGCAGCTCGGCTTGCACCGTGCCTTCTGGCGCACAGTGCACTACGAGGAACACCCGGAAAGTCAAGTGCATCTGAAGGGCGGCACCAATGATGCCGGCCGGGCGTGGCTGCTGGGGCGGTTGTTTCAGGTTCGCGGCGGTCCGATGCCGTATCTCCTGTTCTGGATCGCTCTGCTCGTTGCGGTGCCGCTGCTGGGGTGGCTGAACTGGGAGCTGTATACAGCGGGGCACGCGGTTGCCGCCGGAGTCCTGCTGCCCCTGCTGGCGCTGTCCTCGTACGTCACCACGACGCTGTCAACATCCTATTCCGCGACGGGCTTTTACCTGATCGGAATTCTGCTGCTCATTACCGTGGCGGTGTTCTGCGTTCTGCATCGTAGGCTGACAATCAATTCCTGGGTGCTCCGGGTGATCGCCGCCGGCGGCTTCTTTGCCCTATGCATGATGTGTCGGAACGGTACGCTGGCCCTGATGCCCGGCTTCGTTCTCGCTTTCTGGTGGGCGTCGGCCGACGAACAACTCCTCGCCTCGGTGCGATCAATACGCTGGTTTCGACAATGCAATCGCTATGGTCTCTTGCTCCTGACCCTGCTGCTGTTTGCGTTTCCGACGATTCTGTTTCGCGGTTACATGAAGAGCGTTATGCACAGTGCCGCGGCCCAATTCGATCTGCCGACCGGCTCGACGACGGGGCATCCGGTTTGGCACAACGTCTGGTGTGGTCTCGGCGATTTCGACGATACCGGTGTCCATGTCTGGGACGATGTCAACGCGGCAACCGCGGTGGTTGAAGCGGGCGGACCGGATCTGCGAAGTATCATCCGGACATCCGCGAGCAAGGAGTACGAGGTGTTCATCCGAAAAATGTTTCTCGACAAGATCACAGATCGCCCTGCCTGGTTCGCGGAGATTCTCCTGAAGCGTGTCGCGGCAACCGTTTTTCAGACGAAGACGCTGCCGCACACGATGATCGGCGGCCGGGCGACGCTGGTTGCCAAAGACGACGGCGGGGCGATCGATTCGTACTACCGATTGACGGCGCACGGCGATGTGTTCGAGATCGGCGGGCGACGCATTGAGCTGTCGCTGCTGCCCTTTATTCTTGCTACGATTGCTTTGCTTGTTGCCGGGATCCGGCAGCGGCGCGCCGCCGTCGACGCAGAGGCGGCGCTGTTTCCCCAAAGCTGCATTGTCGGGTGCATCGCGATCGGCACCATAGGCGTACCGGTTCTGATTACGACAGCCGCCGGCATCGAGACGCAGGCATTCTGTCTGGTCTATTTTGTCGCCGCGGCGTTCGGGCTGGAATGGTGTATCTGGCGTTACCGCGCTGGCCGCACGGTGACGGACAGGCCGGCACAGGATGACGACCCACCAAGCGAAGAACCCGTCTCGATCATGTAGGCGCTGATCTTCAGCGTGTTCACCAGTTGCTTCATCTCGCCGTTCAGTCGTTTGAATTCGGCCGACGACAGCGACTCGCGAGCCGGCGTCTGCTCCAAAACAACACGCGTGGATCTTTTGATCTTTGGGGCCCGGAGTTCTGACCCTCACACCACGAGACGGCCCTGTTTGTCGGCGCACCGTGATTTTTGCTTCCGTGCCGGAGTTGAACTCGAAGTAATCCGCTTCGATGCCGTCGCTGAAAATGACGCGCTGCCCCGGCACTGGCGATATCTGCCAGCTTCGTTGTCATCGGCAGCGCGACGCAGGTTTACGAATCGATTAGCGGATTTGACTATTGCCCTGGCGGGGCGTTTGCGACAAAGCATGGCGTATTGTCGGCGCACTTTGGAACGCTGATAAATCCGCAAAGGACGGACGGGCGCTACGACATGCTCAGGTTCGATTCCGGGGACACGCTATGGCTTGAGTGCGTGAATGACGACATACCGTATTATTCGCTGCAACGGGGGCGCCGCTTTTCAGTGGCGCCCCCGTTTGGTTGTTGCTTGTTATTGTTATGCCGCGTTGACTTTGATCTGCCTGGGCTTGGCCGACTCGGCCTTGGGCAGCGTCAGGCTCAGGATGCCATTGGCCATGGTTGCCTGAATCCCCTTGGCATTGATCGCTTCGGAGATCCGAAAAGCCCGCTCGAAGTTGCCGGTCCGGTATTCGCTGTAGACCGGCTTGCCGTTATCATCACCGGTGACGCGGCCGAGGATGGTCAGGGTGCCTTCCTCGAGCTGCACGTTGACGTGCTTGTTGTCGACGCCCGGCATTTCGGCTTGAACGTGAATGGCTTCCGTGGTTTCGCGGATGTCGACGCGCGGAGTGTAGCAGTGCTCGCTGGCATGCTGTTCAATCTGCGCGTCCTTCTTGGGTTGAAGTGCTGTGGTGCTCATGGTTTTGTCTCCTTCGTTGTGTTGGTTCGAGGCGCGCTTACGCGGTCACCTTGATCTCTTTGGGTTGATCTGCTTCGACCGAGCCGATGGTCACGGTCAGGACACCATTTTTCAGTTGTGCGGTTGTTTTGCTGCCATCGACACTGATCGGCAGACGCAGTTCCCGATGGAACTTGCCGTAGGCCCGCTCGTTGCGATTGTAGACCCCGTCAGCTGCCGGCGGCTGGGGCAATTCGCCGCTGATTGTCAGGGTGTTGTCCCGTGCCGAGACATTAACGGCAGCGAGCTCGACGCCAGGCAGCTCGGCGGTGACGACGTAGTGACCGTCCCGGCTCCAGGCCTGCACTTTCGGGAACTTGCCACGGCTGGACGAGCCGGTACTGACTGGATTGCGGAAGACCTGATCGAACATGTTCCAGACTCGATCGAGTTCGTTCCAGGGGTGGTTGAGGGTGCGATTCATTTTGCGCCTCCGGTGTATGTGTGGTGATGGTTGTTTCTTGAGGCAGACCGATTGTCCGTCTGTCGCCTTCTTAGTAGCATCAGCCATGCCGAATCACCGGAGTCTACGACTTAACTATCTTTATATTAATAACTTACGATATAATAAGGAGTTACGGTATCTGCCATATTGGCGCACATGGTACGGGAATACATTTTTAACATGTGCCAATATGGCACCTTTCTGGCACCCCTGTCAGGCGGGGGGTGGGGCGCCGACAATCCGCACGTCCAGTGTATTTTCCGTATCCAGGTGGATGTCCTGCTGGGGATAGGCGATGACGATGTCTGCTTCGCGAAATAACTCGTCGATGTGGAAGCGTAAGGCACTTCGCACTTGCCGCAGTTTCATGTCCGTCTCCGCCACACACCAAAAGTAGATATCGAAGATCAGGGCACTGTCCGCAAAGTCCTCGAAGATCACGATCGGCTCTGGGCGCTTGAGAATTTCCTCGTTCTCCTGGGCCGCCTGCGCAATCAAGGATGCAACCTGATCTGTCGGAGAACCGTAGCGCACGCCGACGCGAACCGCCGTTCGGATCTCCTTGTCGGTGAGCGTCCAGTTTGTCAGTACGCGCTCGAGCAGCTGGCTGTTGGGCACCAGCAGGTCAATACCGTCTGTCCGGCGAATGCGCGTACAGCGGCCTTTCATCGCTGCGACACGACCGATGGCACCGTCGATTTCTACCAGATCGCCGACGCGCACCGGCCGTTCGATAGTCAGAATCCAACCGCTGATAAGGTTGTTCAGGATGTTCTGCGTGCCGAATCCTGCACCAATCGCCAGGGCGCCGCCCAGGAACGCGAACACAGTCAGAGGGATCGCCAGAATTCGTAGAGCCGAGAAGATGACGGCAATAATCAGCAGATAAAAAATTACTTTCTCTGCCAGGTGCACTGCTGCTTCGGGGACCTTCCGGTGCAGGAGTTTCCTCGACAGAATCTTTGTAAATACAGAAACGACCAAAAACCCGGCAACAAGGAAGAGCAGCGCCAGCGCGAGTTGGCTGACCCGGAGCTCATGTCCGTCGGACAAGGTGAAAAGGCTCGTTTCCCAAATGGTCAAAAGAAGATCCACAGAACGACTATAACGTCGGTACCGCCCATTTCCAGATCATGAAAATTCTTAGCCTTTGATCGCGATCAGGTCGATGCGCACGCTGATCACGCGTGTTGTCTCAACCGCGAGCGCCGTCAGCCGATGCCCGCCGCAGTCGACGGTTTCGTTCACCGTCGGCAGATGCCCGAGCAGTTCCATCAGCAGGCCGCCGATCGTATCGACCTCGGTATCCGGGGGCACGTCCAGACCCGTTTTTTTGGCCAACTCGCCGAGCAGGCAGGCTCCGTCGGCGATAAAGCTGCCGCCGGCCTTGCGCAGCAGCGGCTGTTCATTGTCGAACTCGTCCTGGATCGGCCCGACGACTTGTTCGAGGACGTTTTCGAGGGTGATCATGCCGCTGATGTCGCCGTATTCGCTGACGACCAGCGCTAGGTGCACGTGGTCGCGCTGGAATCTTTGCAGTAGGAGATCGAGCCGGGTCGACTCGGGCACGAACATCACCGGGCGTGCCAGGTCCGCAAGGCGGTCCGGTGACTGGTTGGTTGCCAGTGCAGCGAAAAGGTCCTTGGTGTGCACGACGCCGTGGATATGGTCGAGATCACCATCGCACAGCGGCAGGCGGGAATGGCCGCTGTCCGCGGCGATCTGCAAGTTCTCGGTGACCGGGCGGGTGTTGTCGAGGAAGACGATCTGGTTGCGCGGCACGATGTAGGGGCGCACGATCTTGTCTTCGAGGTCGAGGATGTTCTCCATCATCACTTGTTCAGCGTCCGAGAGGTGGCCGCCACTACCAGCTTCAGCAAGCAGTAGGCGCACCTCCTCCTCGGTCATCTCGCCGTGCGTCTCGGCGGTATTGATGCCGATGGCGCGCAGCATGATGTTGCTGGAGGTGTTGAGGATCCAGATAAGAGGTTTGAAGATTTTGTAAAAGAGGATGAGCGGTGGGGCACAGTACTGGGCGACCGACTGAGCCTTCACGATCGCCATCATCTTCGGGACCTGCTCGCCGATGGAAATGTGCAGAAAAGTGATAACGCTGAAGGCGATGAGGAAGCTGATGACGTGCATGTGCTGCTCCGCCACGCCGACGTGCTCGAACAACGGCTCGAGCGTCTTGGCTACGAGCGGCTCACCGATCCAGCCGAGCCCGAGGCTGGCCAGGGTAATGCCCAGCTGGCACCCGGACAGATAGGAATCAAGGTTGTGGGTGACGTGCAGCGCCATGCGCGCCAGCTGGCTGCCATCCGCGGCGCTGGTCTCCAAACGGGCGCGACGGACCTTGACCAGGGCAAACTCTGCGGCGACAAAGAAGCCGTTGAGCAGTACCAGAATCATTACAAAGAAAGCTTTCGCAGCGATTTCTACGGCCATTAATACTCCCGGGATTGGTGGCAACTATATACTTCCGTGGAGCGATGCTTTCCAGCCGCGCCGGTGTATTCGTGGTGCCGGGTTCATCCCGCCCTGGCAGCGTGTCGGCATCCTTCCGGTGCTTGCCGTGGTCTTTGATCAGTGGTCGCAGGGGCGGAGCGTCGGCGGGCAAGGATATTCTTAGCCCAGTGCGACTAATTTGACCGTTTACCGTACTTTTCTGTATCACGGGCTGGAAAGCCCGTGATACAGAAAAGAAGAGCGGGCCTGCTATCGCTTGCGCTTTTTCTTGAGCCAGTCGAGTTTGACGGGCTGGTAGATGCCGATTTCGGGATCCATCTCGAGGGTCACCAGGAAGACTTCGTCGAGAGACTTGATGACGATGACGGGGTTGGTGTAGTCGTCGTTCAGCCGGTAGTAGACGTCCTTGATGAATTTCTCCAGCATCGTGCGGTTGGCCATTTCCTTCGCCGGCGTCATGCGCGGCACAATGAACTGCTTGGCGCGTTCGGCGACGGTACGCGCCGACCAGCCGTCGAGGTACATGATGCCGAGGTGCGGACCGTCGGATTGGTAGGTGCTGAGGGTGTCGTTGATGACGTCCTGCATCTCCGGTATTTTCGTTTTGTACGGCCGCAGGTCCTCTTCGGTGATGTAAGTGAGTCTCGACATTTCGCGACGGGCTTCGGCCTTCAGCAGCTCGGTGTACGGACCGAACGTCTCACGGGCAATCATACTGGCGCGCCGAATGGATTTTCCGGTGTCCAGCTTTTCAAAGCGCAGGCCGAGGGCCTTGATGACCTCGCTGCGAAACTCCAGGCGCAGTTTGCGAACCGTCATCTCTTCAGCACGGCCGGCGGTAGTGATCAGAAGACAGACGAGGATTGCGAATGTACGGTGCATGAAATCTTTCCGGGTAATAATGAGGTTGTGCGGTGGACCAATACCAGTACACCAGAGTATGCACGTGATCGGTGGCTGACGATCGCTCGTGTCCGGGCGGGGGGGTGTATTTACACCTGCATCCCCACAACCTTAATCCTTCCCGCCCGTCATCCGAAAGAATACGGATTCCGGTGGAATCGCGGGAAAAAAAGAGCCCCGAGCATGATGCCCGGGGCTCTTTGGTTTGTGCTTCGGCGGGTCGGCTTAGTACATGCCGCCCATGCCGCCGCCCATGCCGCCCATGCCGCCCATGTCACCGCCGCCGCCTGCGGGGGGTGCGGCGGGCTCCGGCTCGGGGATCTCTGTGACCAGGCATTCCGTGGTCAACATGAGTCCGGAGATGGAGGCTGCATTCTGTAGGGCCGAGCGCGTCACTTTGGTCGGATCCAGGATGCCGGCCGCGAGCATGTCGACATACTTGCCGCTTGCCACGTCATAGCCCTGGTTGCCTTTCTTGCCTTCGACTTCCTTGACGATGACGGCGCCTTCGAGGCCGGCGTTGGCCGCGAGCTGACGCAGCGGCTCGGTTATGGCACGGCGCACGATATCGACACCGATTGCTTCGTCACCTTCGACATCGACCTTGTCGAGTGCCTTGGAGGCACGAATGAGGGCGACGCCGCCGCCCGCAACGATGCCTTCCGCGACCGCGGCACGGGTGGCGTGCAGCGCGTCTTCGACGCGGGCCTTCTTCTCCTTCATCTCGGTCTCGGTCGCAGCCCCGACGTTGATCACGGCGACTCCGCCGGCGAGCTTGGCCAGACGCTCCTGGAGCTTCTCGCGATCGTAGTCGGAGGTGGTCTCTTCGATCTGACGGCGGATCTGGTTGACCCGGCCGGCGATCCCCTTCTGGGTGCCGCCGCCTTCGACGATGACCGTGTTGTCCTTGTCGATTGTCAGGCGCTTGGCGCTGCCGAGTTGGTCGATCGCGACGTTCTCGAGCTTGATGCCGAGGTCTTCCGTGATGCAGGTGCCGCCCGTCAGGATGGCGATGTCATCGAGCATAGCCTTGCGACGGTCGCCGAAACCTGGCGCCTTGACGGCGCAGATGTTGAGCGTGCCGCGCAGCTTGTTGACCACCAGGGTGGCCAGCGCTTCGCCTTCGATATCTTCAGCAATGATCAGCAGCGGCTTGCCCTGCTTCGAGACGTTCTGCAGCAGTGGCAGCAGGTCCTGTAGACTGCTGATCTTCTTTTCGTGGATGAGGATCAGGCAGTCTTCGAGCAGCACTTCCATCGCCGTCTGGTCGGTGACGAAGTAGGGCGACAGATAGCCCTTGTCGAACTGCATGCCTTCGACGACGTCCAGGGTGGTCTCGATGCTTTTGGCTTCTTCGACGGTGATGGTGCCGTCCTTGCCGACCTTGTCCATGGCATCGGCAATGATGTCACCAATCGTGCTGTCGCCATTGGCCGAGATCATCGCGACCTGCGCGATCTGCTCGCGGTCTTCGACGCGTTTGCTGGCCTTGGTGAGGGCGGCGGTGATGGCCACAACGCCGGCATCGATGCCGCGCTTCAGGCACATCGGGTTGGCGCCGGAGGTCACGTTCTTAAGACCCTCACGGAAGAGGGCTTCGGCCAGGACAATAGCGGTGGTGGTGCCGTCACCCGCGATGTCGGAGGTCTTGCTGGCGACTTCCTTCACCATCTGGGCGCCCATGTTCTGGTACGGGGACTCGAGCTCGACTTCCTTGGCGACGGTGACGCCGTCCTTGGTGACCGTGGGGGAACCCCACTTCTTGTCGAGAACGACGTTGCGGCCGCGCGGGCCGAGAGTGGCCTTGACGGCACGGCTGAGTTGTTCGGCGCCTTTGAGCAGTTCGCGGCGGGCGTCTTCACTGAAGGATAACTGTTTGGCAGACATAAGTTGTGGTCTCCTTGGGAGGTTGTGGTAGTGATCGTAAATCTGGTGTCAGGAACTGGCCGGATTGGCCCAAAGTCCCTGATACCGAAGCCCGATTTTTGTTAGCCAACAACGGCGAGGATATCGTCCGACTTGACGATCTTGTATTCCTCGTCGTCGAGGGTGACATCGGTGCCGCCGTATTTGTTGGTCAGCACGAGATCGCCGACTTTGACTTCGAACTTGATCTTGTTGCCGTCGTCATCGGTGCCGCCGGTTCCCAGCGAAACAACTTTGGCTTCCTGCGGCTTTTCCTTGGCACTGTCAGGGATGACGATGCCGCCTTTGATCTGTTCTTCGATGTCGGCTACTTGCAGCAGCACGCGCTCTCCGAGGGGTTTGACTTTCATGTTCTTTCTCCTCCTATTCGGTTGGGTTTGATAGTTGGTATGAGAATTAAGGTTACGGTTCACAAGCTTCGGTTATTTAGTGTCGTCGCCGACCTCTTCGAAGTCTGCGTCTATGACGTCGGGATCGCCGCCCTCAGCGGATTCGCCGTTGTCACCCGGCGGCGGTCCGGCCGCCTCGGTACCACCGGCTGCCTCGGCACCACCGGCTGCCTCGGCACCGGCGTTCTTGTACAGTTCTTCGGCCACCGAGTGCATGGCATTCTGCAACTCTTCCATGAGCGACTTCATCTCGTCGACGTCGTCAGCTTCGATGGCTTTCTTGAGTTTTTCGATGGCCGATTCGATTGGCCCACGAATTTCCTGCGGCACTTTGTCTTCGTTTTCCTGCAGGTGCTTTTCGGTCTGGTGCACCAGAGACTCGGCCTGGTTTCGCGTGTCGATGTGCACGCGCTTGGCGTGATCTTCGTCGGCGTGTGCCTCGGAGTCCTTGACCATTCGCTGGATCTCGTCTTCGTTGAGACCGGAGTTTGCGGTGATCGCAATCTTCTGCTCCTTACCGGTGCCCAGGTCTTTGGCGGAAACGTGGAGGATGCCGTTGGCGTCGATGTCGAAGGTTACTTCGATCTGCGGCCGACCGCGCGGTGCGGGAGGTATGCCGTCGAGATGGAAGCGGCCGATGCTCTTGTTGCCGTTGGCCATCTCACGTTCGCCCTGAAGCACATGGACTTCGACCGACGGCTGGTTGTCACTGGCGGTGCTGAAGGTTTCGCTTTTGCGCGTCGGGATAGTCGTGTTGCGCTCGATCAGACGCGTGAAAACACCGCCATAGGTTTCGATGCCGAGCGATAGCGGGCTGACGTCGAGCAGCAGCACGTCGTCGACGTCGCCGACAAGTACGCCACCCTGGATGGCGGCACCGAGGGCTACCACTTCATCGGGATTAACGCCGCGATTCGGGCTCTTGCCGAAGATGTGTTCGGTCATTTCAATGACCTTCGGCATGCGCGTTTGGCCACCGACCATGACGACTTCGTCGATCTCGGAAGCGTCCAGACCGGAATCCTTCAGACAGGCTTTGCACGGGGCGATTGTCCGTTCGAGCAGGCTTTCGGTGAGCTGTTCCAACTTGGCGCGTGACAGGCTTTCGGTCAGATGCTTGGGACCGCTGGCGTCGGCTGTGATGAACGGCAGATTGATGTCGGCGCTTTGGTTTGAGGACAGTTCGCACTTGGCCTTTTCGGCGGCATCCTTAAGGCGCTGCAGGGACATCGGATCGTCCTTGAGGTCGATGCCGTTGGCTTTCTTAAAGGTATCCACCAGCCAGTCGATGATTGCTTCGTCGAGATCGTCGCCGCCCAGATGGGTGTCGCCGTTGGTGGCGCGCACTTCGAAAACACCGTCGCCAAGCTCGAGGATCGAGATGTCGAAAGTACCGCCGCCGAGGTCGTAGACGGAGATTTTTTCGTCCTTCTTCTTGTCGAGACCGTAGGCCAGAGAAGCGGCGGTCGGTTCGTTGATGATGCGGCGGACTTCGAGTCCGGCGATACGGCCGGCGTCTTTGGTGGCCTGGCGCTGACTGTCATTGAAGTAGGCCGGTACGGTGATGACCGCTTCGGAAATGGACTCGCCGAGGTACGCTTCGGCATCGGTCTTGAGCTTGGCCAGGATCATCGCGGCGATTTCCGGCGGCGAATACGTCTTGTCACCGACCTTGACGTGGGCATCGCCATTGGCGGCGGCGACTGCGGTGTACGGCACCAGGTGGATCTCGTGCTGCACCTCGTCGAATTTGCGTCCGATGAAGCGCTTGATCGAAAACAGCGTGTTCTGCGGGTTGGTGACTGCCTGGTTGCGGGCCGTGTGGCCGACCAGACGTTCGCCGTCTTTGGTAAACGCCACGACTGATGGTGTTGTCCGGGCGCCCTCGGCGTTCGGTATGACGACCGGTTCGCCGCCCTCCATAATGGCCATGCACGAATTGGTCGTGCCCAGGTCGATCCCCAAAATCTTAGCCATTGTATCCTCCAGCAAGTGTGAGATTCAGCCGCTGCACGTTTTTGCACATGCGGTCATTAGCGGTATGTGTGGTGTTAGCAGTGTCAGTGCCACTCGCACTGATAGTGTCATAACTATTTTATAATAAGACGATTATAAATTATTCTAAAATTCAGGACGGTGAGTCCGGCTTGTCAGAGACATCCCATTTGTGTATCATATCTATTTGAAAACAAACAGGTTAAGTCGGGTTGGACAGATTTGTCACAGGTGGGACAGCGAGTGGGACACGATGTCCTTACTCCTCTGGAATGCTGCCTGGTGAAACGGTGATGCCCGTGGCCTCGTCCAGTTCGGTGCCGGTGTCCGGATTGAGGTCTACAACGTCAACCGGGATTTCGAAGAGGCCAAGGTAGGACTCGGACAGCCGGATCAGGCCGCGGGTGCTGAAGCCGGAGTGCCAGCGTGTATGCAGATCCGCGAGGACCTCCGCATCGGAACAGGCAGTGAACGGTGCCAGCACATACTGCTGCGGTGCTTCGAAGTTGATCTCGAGCGAAAAAAATACGCTGGTCTCGGTCTGACACAAACCGCCGATCCGGTACTGGCCGTTGTGACAATGCCGGTTCAGACATTTCGCCACCAATTCATAGTCCAGAGCGAGATCGGTGATACTGAATTTGGTGACTTTGTGTTGCATTGGACACTAAGGTAGACTGTTTTGCGATGGTTTTCGAGAACCGCCGGGCGTGCGAATACAGGTAACGGAACGGAATGCAAAAGTCCAGCAAACCTTAATCCTCCCCGACCCTGCCTTTTTTGTTCCCGATTGCCTATCCGCAGTGCTGCGGTGTTGTCGCCAGCGATCGCTTAGATGCTGTGAATCATGATAACGGAGACCCGTGCGGCGCCTTACGACCGCTGTCGGACGGCTTCGTACATCAGCAGTGTTGCGGCAGTGGCGACATTTAGAGAATCGGCCTGGCCGTGCATGGGGATTCGGACGCAGGTGTCGGCAGCGTCGAGCCAGGCGTCGCTGAGGCCGTACTGTTCGCTGCCGGCGACGATGGCCACGGGGCCGCGATAGTCGGCGTCCCAATACATCTGGGTACCGGCCGGCGTGGCGGCGACAACGGAGATGCCGCGGTTGCGACACATCTGCAGGGCGTCCGTCGAATCCGCCTCGCAGACGGGAACGGTAAACAGCGTGCCGACGCTGGCGCGTACGACGTTGGGATTATTGATGTCGGTGGTTCGATCGCACACCAGCACGGCATCGACATTGGTGGCGTCGGCGGAGCGCAGCATGGTGCCGAGGTTGCCGGGCTTTTCGATGGCTTCGGCGATCAGCAGCAGTGCTGGATCGCGGGGGGCCAGGGCATCGAGGGCGATGCCGATCTGCGGCGCGACAGCGAGCAGCCCGTCGGGGCGGTCACGGTAGGAGAGTTTCTTGAAGACGCGTTTGGATGTTTCGATCAACGCAGCGCCCAGCGCTGCAGCACTGTCGATCAGTGCCTGTTCGTTGCTGCCGAGAAAAAACTCGGGGCAATAGAAGAGAGTTGTCGGTGCATGCCCGCTCTCGACGGCGTGCAGCAGTTCACGGTAGCCTTCGATAAGCATCTCGCTACTATGGTCGCGATGACGGCGATCGCGCAGTTGCACGGCGTGCTTGACCTTGGGATTCTGGATGCTGGTAATTTGCATGTGTTAACCTAACCGCAGATTGAGCAGATTTTCACAGATTCCAATTGGATAGGCCGGTAACGGATCGGTGAAAATCTTGAAGTTTGCGGTCAGCGGGTTGCCAGAGCCGCTGCCAAGGCCTCGTCGAGTTTCTCGTGGTCGAACTGAAAGCCGTTGTCGACCAGGGTGCCGGGGGTGGCGCGGATACTGTTGAGCAGGAGTTGCTCGGCCATCTCGCCGAGCAGCAGACGTAGAATCGCTGCCGGCGCCGGGAACGGCGTCGGGCGGCCGAGCGCCCGGCCCATGGCTTTGGTAAACTCGCGGTTGGTGGCCGGGTTCGGGGCGCTTAGGTTGACCGGCCCCGAGATGTTTTCGGTGACCAGCAAGAACTGCAGGGCGCGTACCAGATCGTGCAGGGAGATCCAGCTCATGTATTGCCCGCCGTTGCCGAGACGACCGCCGAGACAGAGCTTGAACGGCAGCGACAGCTTCGCCAGTGCTCCGCCGCGGCTGCTCAGCACGATGCCGATGCGCGGAAAGACGACGCGGACGCCGGCGGCTACGGCCGGAGCTGCTGCGGCTTCCCACTCAATGCAGAGTTCGGCGAGGAAACCGTCGCCGGCGTTGCTGGTTTCGGTGAGACGCTCGTCGCCGCGATTGCCGTAGTAGCCGATAGCAGAAGCGCAGATCCAGTGCTGCGGCGGGTTCGCCGCGGCGGCCATGGCGTTGGCGAGCAGGCGGGTGCCACCGACCCGGCTGTCCGTGATCCGGGCCTTGCGTGCAGCGGTCCAGCGACCGGACGCGATGTTCTCGCCGGCGAGATGCACGACAGCGTCGATACCCTCGAGGGCGTTGTCGGCCAACTCTGCCGTGGCGGGATTCCAGTAGACGGTATCCGGGGTCGTTTGCGGAGTCCGCACGAGGCGGATGATTTCGCAGCCTTGGGCCTGCAAAAATGGGACAAGCGCGGAGCCAACCAGCCCGCTGGCTCCGGAGACGAGAATTTTCATGCGGGAATATAGCTCCTCCACGGCTTTGGGTCTTGTACAATGACATTGAACGATCGACAGTATATGGTGTCGATACACTTGACCGCTGAATAGTGATTGACCGGCCACATCAATACTCACGTTCCTCTGAGGGCTTTTCCATGTTTCGGGTCAGTGACTGGTATACTTCCCTTGCTTGTTTCACGTTTCCAACGGTGTTCATCGGGTTGCGCGTCGACGAGATCGCAGCGCTGGTCGATGGCGATGCATCGGGCAGCCGTGCTGCCGCGGTGATCGACCGGATCGACCGGACGCTGCCGCACATTCGCGGTAGTGCGTTTATCCATGCGGACGCCTGTGCACCAACGGACTCCGCCAGCTTTCAAGCGGCCAAAGGTGCGATCCGCAGCGGCGACAAAGGCTGGGACATGCTGATCGAGAGCGACAAGGTGAAGGCGGCCTTCAAGGACGGGCACACGGCTCGCATCTGTCTTCACTCCTACCGGCGCATGGATTCGATCCGCGAGTTCCGCGTGTTTGTCAAGGACCGGCAGATTGTGGCGATGTCACAGATGCGGTTGGATCGCCACTACGGCCGCCTCGCCGGCCGCCGTGACGAGATCTGGGCGAAAGGCCGACGACTCATCGAGGACGCCGCAGCGGGGTTGCCGGCGGACGATATCGTCGTCGACGTTTACCTGACCTCCGCCGGTGAGTATATGATTGTCGACATGAACAATTTCGGGCCGCCGACCGATCCGCTGCTGCTGCGCTCGTGGGATCGTGACTGGGACGAAGAGGCTGGCCTCAAGCTGCTGGCCAAGCCGACCAGGCTGGGCGGTGAGGTGCAGGTCAGTTTCTGAAGAACTGTTCAGGTTTCAGGCCGACGGCTCGGCATTCAGTTAATCAAGAGCGGACGAAAATCCACTTGGATACGCTCTTTAACTGAAGTCTTTTTCCACTGCCGCCACCAGGCGCGCGGTCCAATCGGCGACAATATCGTCGGTGCTTGCCTCGACCATGATGCGGATCATGTTTTCGGTGCCGGAGTACCGCACCAGATTACGGCCGTCCTCGCCGAGCTCGGCAGTACACTCTGCCATTGCCGCCTGCAGATTGGCCAGCGAGTCAAGCGGCGGTTTAGAGAGCGTGTCGACATTCACCAGTTTCTGGGGATAGATGTCGACGATGCCGGCCAGCTCGGCAATCGACTTTCCGGTTGTCTGCAGCAGCCGCAGCACCTGCAGCGCCGTGATAATGCCGTCGCCGGTGGTGCTGTAGTCGAGATGCAGGATGTGTCCGGACTGTTCACCGCCAAACGAAAGCCGGTCATTGCGCAGTTTCTCGATGACGAAACGGTCGCCGACCGGGGTGGTTTCTACGTGGATGCCCTGTTTTTTCATCGTCTTGTACAGGCCGATATTGCTCATCACAGTAGTCACCATCGTGTCTCTGACGAGCTGCTGACGGTCTTTGAGGTCGAGGGCGAGCATCGCCAGAATACGGTCGCCGTGGATGACCTGGCCGGTGCTGTCGACGAAGACGGCGCGGTCCGCGTCGCCATCGAGTGCGACCCCGATGTCGGCATTGTTCTCGACGACCTTTTCAGCCAACATTTCGGGGGCGGTGGCGCCGCATCCCTGATTGATGTTGTAGCCATCCGGCTCTGAGCCCAGCTTGATGACCCGGGCGCCGAGCTCCTTGAAGATCAGTGGCCCGAGGAAATAGGCGGCGCCGTTGGCGCAGTCCAGGGCGATGGTGAGGTCATTGAGGCTGGCGCTATGGATTGCACTCTTGGCAAATTCGATATAGCGGCCGCTGGCGTCGTCGATGCGGTAGGCTTTGCCGATCTGGTCGAAGGCGACGTGCCGACTGGAGATCTCGTCGCCGAGCACGAGCTCTTCGATCTGTGACTGCAGTTCGTTGGAGAGCTTGAAGCCGTCGCGGTTGAATATTTTTATGCCGTTGTCGGTGGCTGGGTTGTGGGAAGCCGTGATCATGATGCCGACGGCGGCACCCATGGACCGGGTCAGATGGGCGACGGCAGGTGTTGGCATGGGGCCGACCAGGTAGACGTCCATGCCCATGCTTACGAGCCCGCTGGTGAGGGCGGTTTCGAGCATGTATCCGGAGATCCGGGTGTCTTTCCCGATGACCGCGCGTTTACTGCCGTGTCCGGTGGCTTGGAAGGCTGCTGCGATGGCTTTGCCCAGTTGCAGGCAGACTTCGGGTGTGATTGGATAACTGTTGGTTTTGCCGCGTATGCCGTCGGTACCGAAGAGCTTTTCCATGTTTCACGTCCTTGCGCGGTCGCTCAGAGGTTGCAATTGCCCAACGTTCTGTCAAACGGTATTTGACAGAACGTCAGCCCTTAAATATAGTTCCGGTATCAATTCATTCAGGGAACTCTGCACAGAATTCGCCCATTCAATGCGTTGTCACGCCGTGGTCGTTTCCGCTGTGAGCAGATTTCTGAACGAACGGAACCATAGAGGGGAGGGCAGTCATGGTCAATGCGTTCATTCTCATCAACATCGAGGGCAAGGATGTCCGGGAGATCGCAACCCGACTGCTGGAGGTCAAAGGGGTGACGGAAGTCTACCCGATAGCCGGCGAGTATGACATTCTTGCTGTCGTGCGCGTGGCCGACAATCCCACCCTGGCGAACACCATCGTCGACGAGATCATTCACAAGCCGGGTGTGCGCCACACCAAGACCCTGTTCGCGCTTGATTCATACGCCAAGGTCGACCTGGAGGAAGTCTATCGACTTTGACGCCATGCAGGAGCTCAGTGACTGGCCGACCGGCAAGGTCGGATACGTGGCAATTGTCGGCCGCCCGAATGTCGGGAAGTCAACGTTTCTGAACGCCACGCTCGGCTATCATCTGGCCGCGGTATCATCGCGCCCGCAGACGACCCGCCGCCGCTGGCGCGGTATCCTGTCGGATGACGACAGTCAGATTATCTTTGTCGACACCCCCGGTGTCCACGAGCAGAATACGCGGCTCGGCGTTTTCATGCTCGAGTCCGTGCAGCGCTCACTGCAGGATGCCGACGTGGTGCTGTGCGTCTGCGACGGCTACCGCGAGCCCGGTGAGGAAGACGAGATGGTCACGGACCGCGTTGCCGCGGCCGGGCAGCCGGTTATCCTTGTCGTCAACAAGACCGACGTTGCCACTGCCGAGCAGCAGGCGGAGATCCGGCAGTTCTATACCGATCGCATCGACGGTATTTTTGCGCAATTCGCAATTTCGGCATTACGCGGCGACAAGCTCGACGACGTGCTGGTGCTAATCCGCGAGCAGATGCCAACCGGTCCGTTTTTCTACCCGCCGGATCAGGTTTCGGATGCGTTCGAGCGCGACATCGGTGCCGAGATGATCCGCGAAGCGGCGCTGCAATACCTGCACCAGGAACTGCCGCATGCCTTGGCAGTGGAAATCGTCGAGTGGCAGGACACCGGGAAGAAGCTGAAGATCATTGCCAACCTCTATGTCGAGCGCGATAGTCAGAAGCCGATGGTGGTCGGGAAGAACGGCGAGATGCTCAACAAGATCCGGGCGGACGCGGTGAAACTGCTGCGCGAACTGTCCGATATGTTCGTCGACTTGCGCATCCACGTCAAGGTCGCGGACAAGTGGCGCAACAAGAAGCGGTTTCTCGAGGACATGGGATTGATGGACGGGTGAGCAATTCCATCACCGCTTAATCCCATGCCCAATCTCTCCCTTCACTCTTCATCGTTCCGCCTTATCAGTACAAATCCAGACGATTAAGAGAGGTGATGAAGGGGCAGATGGACGACGGCCAGACATAAAAAAGCCCCAGCCGTGAACGGCAGGGGCTTTCTTGAGGCAGTGTCAGCGAAGGCCTACTCGCTTTTTGTCTTCGGCAGGCCGAGGACCTTGTCGCCTTCCTTCCAACGACCGGTCTTTCGCAGAGCTTCGATACGCTCGTACCGCTTCATTACGTTGCGACGTGCGTGAATCTTGGTACTGCCCTTGAGGCTGCGATGCATGGACATGATAAAATTTCTCCACAGTTCAAAATGCCAAACAAATAATATAAGGTATTTTGCCCGGGTGTCAATAGTGAATGAATTCAGGCATTTGGGATGCTGGACCGCCGCTGCCGTTCCCGTGAATGTTGCCTTTATGGTCGGGGATAGCGCAGTGCGCGGCGGAATGGTCGGTATGTATGCCCAGGATGTCGTGTTCAGGTTTCACGATGCGGCGGATGGGGTGGTTTGATCGGAATGGTCCGACTATAATAACGGCGTTTCTGCAGTTCAACTTTATCGAGAGTATTGACATTAGAGACGGAAGTCGACATAATACCCGTGGCGACAACCTCAAATTCGGATGCGACATGCTGATCGTACTTTCTCCCGCGAAGACTTTGGATGAATCACCCTGTCAGGTGAAGGGTATGACGCAACCAGTGTTTATCGACAAATCGGCACAGTTGATTCGTAAGCTGCAGAGGCTCAGCGTGCCGAAGGTCAAGGCCTTGATGGGGCTGAGCGACAAGCTCGCGGAGCTGAACAAGAGGCGATACGACAGTTTCTCGACGCCGTTCACGGCGGACAATGCCAAGCCTGCGGCGTTGATGTTCATGGGCGATGTATACGAAGGCCTGCAGTTCGGACAATTCAGCGGGAGCGACCGGGTGTGGAGCCAGGATCATCTGCGGATTCTGTCGGGGCTCTACGGGTTGCTGCGTCCGCTGGACCTGATTCAGCCCTACCGTCTGGAGATGGGGACGCGCTTTAGTCTCGGGCGTGCCGGGGATCTGTACAAGTTCTGGAATGGCTCGATCACGGAACAGATCAACGCGGCGCTTGTCGAACAGGACGACGACCTGCTGGTGAATCTGGCGTCGAACGAGTATTTCGGCGCTGTCCAGCCGAAGCAGGTGAGCGGCCGGATCGTAACGCCAGGGTTCAAGGAGGAACGCAACGGCACCTACCAGTTTATTTCGTTTTTTGCCAAGAAAGCCAGGGGCATGATGGCGCGTTATCTGTTGACCTCGCGGGTGTCGGATCTCGACGGGCTGCGGGCCTTCAGTGAGGCGGGATACGGCTACAACGAGGCATTGTCCACCGACGAGAAGCCTATGTTTACACGCGTATCATGACAAAAAATGATTTCGTGGGGCGGGCCCGCCGAAACCTGTGGTTGTCGTGTTGCTTTGATCGTGAACTGAATTATACTCTGTGACCTATTCTATACCTACATAATGCAGGAGCCCATGCCGTGAAATCTGCCGCTATCTACTTTTTCGCCGCTGCTTTTTTGTTCACTGCCGTCGCGCCGTCGGCCAGCGCCGGTCCGCTCAGTTTTCTCAATCCGAAAAATTCGAAACGCATCAAGACGCTGATTGTCACCGGGAATTTCGTCAAATCGAGGATGCTGGCGGAGCTCATCCAGTTCCGCACCAAGCAGCCGATTCTGTTGCTGCCGACCGGCAGTGAAGAGGGCAGGATGTACTTCCTAGGCCCAGATCTGCAGGCGTACGAGATCGACCAAGCTGACTTCAAGGACTTTGTGGCGTTCCTGCAACCGAAGAAAGTGCTGTTCCTGGGTGACAAAAACTATGCGCCCCCGGAATATATCGATGAGCTGGGGGAGGTGGCGACGACCTGGGTGGTCAACAGCGGTGACTGGGAACAGATCGCGTTTTCCGTGGAAGAAGTTATGAGGATCCGCAAACTGACGTTTGACTACCTGGTGCTGCTCAAGCAGCTTGAGGAAAGGGACCGGCCGAAGCCCTCGATCATGATCAACCCGAAAGGCGAAAAACGGGTTGTACCGGCAGACAAGGCGGAGATCTTCAAGAAGTACGAGACCAAGGGAAACTCTTGGGAAAACGAGTGATCTGCGCCGCCTGATCGGTGATCCGCCGGATCCGTCGAACCAACAACCCATCTTGGACTGGTTAGTGATCGCGTGTTACGGGTCATTTTTCATATAGCACGGAATACGTTCCGGGAATGCCAACGGCATCCGATCTATATCATCCTGCTGCTTAGCGCGATGAGTATCATCGGGTGGTACCCGTGGCTGTCGCTGTTTGTCTTTCGGCAGCAGGAAAAGATGGTGACCGACGGTTCGCTGGCGACGATTCTGCTGTTCGGTCTGATGACTGCTGTGCTCTGTGCCAGCCACGCGATCTATCGAGAGATCGAAACCGGCACCGTCCTGCTGGTGCTGGCGAAACCGATTGGGCGCGGGCCCTTTATCATCGCCAAGATGCTGGGTATCATCGCGGCGTTGACGATTTTTGTTTTTCTGACCTCGATCGCGACGTTGTTCTCGGTGCGCGTTGCCGTTGATCAGTTCGAACTCGATGCCTGGGTTTGGGGCTGTCATTGGTTCGGTATCGTCCTAGCCTGTGCCGTCGGTGCCTTCCGCAACTTTACCAAACGCATCAGCTTTCCCGCTTCTACCGTCAAGGCGTTGGTTGTGATCTTTTCTTTTCTCGCTGTCGTTGTGTACTGGTCGCCCCCGTACAAGTACCGGATTAAATGGGGCGAACATGTCGGGTACAACTGGGATTTGGTGGCCGCCTGTGTGCTGGTGCTGTTTGCAGTCTGGGCGATGTGCGCTCTCGCTACAGCGCTATCGACGCAGTTCAACCTGCTCAGCAACCTCAGCATCTGCCTGGTCATTTTCATGTGCGGCCTGATCTCGGACTACCTCTACGAAAAAATCGTGGCGATGACGGTTGCCGACTCGATCCGCATGATGCACTCGTGGTTCTATATTCTTATCCCGATCGGTTTCGGGCTGTGGCTGCTGAGCCTCAAACATTTCAGCATGCGGCGCCAGACGCGGGTGAGGAAGTGGCATATCAACACGATTTTCGGGCTGAGTTTGGTCGCCATCATCAGCCGGGCAGTCGTCAACAAAGTCACCCATGCCGATGCCCGCGATCCGGCGGCGTGGATGCAGGCAGTTGGAACCGGCATATATCGGGTCAAAGAAACCGTGGCGGACACGATACACGCGCTGCTGCCGAACTGGCAGAGATTCTTTATGGCGGACGCCCTGGCCGCTAAGGAATCGATCCCGGCGAGCTACATCGCCTGCGGCGCAGCGTACGCTGTTATCTTCGTGGTGATGCTTTATCTGATGGCGCTTCTGCTCTTTGCCGGCAAGGAAGTGGGCACACAGTCGCAGGGCTGATGGTCGTTCACCCGTAATAACCCCCGTATAATCCACAGATGTGGATGTTCGTCGCCCAAGCCCAGCGCCTGCAATTTACGCCGTGTACGGCGATTGCTGTGCAATGAGGATTGAGGCGGGAAGAGTTTTAAGGGGGCTGTTCGCGAATACAGGCGGTCCATTGATCTTTCCCCGCCGGCTCCAGATGCATCGAGGCGGAGCCGCACTCTGTGGCCGCACGGGCACAGCGCGGCAGGAACGGGCAGCCGCTGATCTGCTCCGTCATGTCCGGTGGATTGCCCGGGATAGTATATAGGTGGGAGCCGTGCTGCTGATTGGCCGGCAACGACTGCTGCAGTCCGACGGTATAAGGATGCCTCGGGGTCTTGAAAAGCGCCGTCGTAGGACCGGTTTCCACGATGCGCCCGGCGTACATGACCGCCACACGATCGCACATCCCGGCGACGATCCCGAGATCGTGGGTGATGAAGACGACACCCATATCGCGGGTCGCCTGAAGATTTCGAATGAGCGCCAGAATCTGTGCCTGCACGGTGACGTCAAGTGCGGTCGTTGGTTCGTCGGCGATCAGCAGATCGGGCTCGGTGATCAGTGCCATGGCGATCATCACACGCTGCTGCATGCCGCCGGAGAACTCGTGCGGGTATTGGCGCAGCCGTCGTTCGGCATCGTGGATACCGGTCTCTCGCAAGGCCTCGACGGCGCGGGCTTCAGCGTCCGGCTTCGAAATCTCCCGGTGCAGCCGCAACGGCTCGATGAGCTGGTCACCGACGCGCAAATACGGATTGAGCGAAGTCATCGGGTCCTGAAAGATCATGGCGATGCGGTTGCCCAACTGCCGGCGTCGATCGGCGGCACTGCAGTTCAGCATATCAACGCCGTTAAACCAGGCGTGCCCTGTAGTTGTCGCCGTCGGCGGCAGCAGTCCCAGCGCCGAGTAACAGGTCACCGACTTGCCGGAGCCGGATTCTCCGACGATGCCCAAAGTTTCCCCCGGTGCCACAGACAAGGATAGGCCGTTGACGGCGTGTACCGTGCCGCGATGGGTACTGAAGGTGGTGTGCAGATTGTCGATGGTGAGAAGCAAGAGAGTGTTCAGGTGTTAGGTGTCAGGTGTCGGTGGGGATTGCGAATTGGTCGGCTTGCTGCAACAATCATGGTTCCCCGGTTGACTTGGGATCCAGGGCGTCGCGCAGTCCGTCACCGAGGAAATTCAGGGCGAACAGGGCGGCGGACAGAAAGAGTCCCGGGAAAATCAACATCCACGGGTATTCCTCCATGGCGTCCGCCCCTTCGTTGATCAACAGTCCCCATGAGCTCATCGGCGGTTGCACACCGAGCCCGAGAAAGCTGAGAAAGGCCTCCAGCAGCATCACGCTGGGAATTGTCAGAGTGGTGTAGATGATGATCGGGCCGAGAACATTAGGTACCAGGTGGCGCAGGATGATTCGCCGCCTCGACAGTCCCAGCGTTACTGCTGCTTCAATGAACGCCTGCTGTTTGAGCGTCAGCACCTGGCCGCGGACGATGCGCGCCATAGTCAGCCATTCGACGGCACCGATCGCCATGAATAAGAGAAGCAGGGTGAAGAGTTGTGGATCGATCCACCGCACTTCGACGTCATCGAAACAAACCATCAGCAGGATCACGAAAATCGTGAACGGCAGGGCATACATGATGTCGACAATCCGCATCATCACGCGGTCGATATGGCCACCGAAGTAACCCGAGATTGTTCCCCACAGCACGCCGATCGTCAGCGACACCGAAGTGGCACACGCCCCGACCAGCAATGAGATGCGCCCACCGTACGAGACGCGGGTAAACAGGTCGCGCCCGAGCGTGTCTGTCCCGAACCAATGCTCGCGGCATGGCCCGATCGCACCGAGGACCAGATCCTGCTCGAAATATTCGTACTGCGTCAACCATGGCGCAAACACCGAAAACAGCACGATCAACAGCAAAAAGACCGCACCAAACAACGCCAGGCGGTTGCGGCAAAGCCGCCGCAGGGCGTCTGACCACAGCGATGTGCTTTTATCTATCTTATCCATTGCTCAGGTGTAAGGACGGAGCTTTCCGCCCTGCCATACCCAATAGTGATGTGCCAGTCGGTTCTCGATGGGGTGCGGTGAACCTTCTGCTGATACTGACCAGCGCTGAAGCCAGGCCGAACAATGCCGACCGGCTGTAGCACCTGCGCACACAAAGCTGAAAGCTGTAAGGTCATTCCAGTCGCAACCTCGGGTTCAGTGCTGCCTGGACGATATCCACCAGCAGATTGAACACGACAATCATGACAGCATACAGAAGCACCGTGCCCATGATCATCGTGTAGTCACGGTTGAATGCGGCGTTCACGAAATGTTGTCCGAGTCCCGGAATATCGAAGATTTCTTCGACCACAAACGAACCGCTCAGCAGCCCGGCCATCGCCGGCCCGAGAAAAGCAATCATCGGGAGCAACCCGCCCTTGAGCGCGTGTTTGTAGATGATCCGGAACTCGGAAACACCCTTGGCACGGGCGGTACGGATAAAATCCTGGTTGAGGATTTCAAGCATTCCCGCTCGTGTCAGCCGGGCGATGTAAGCACCATAAGGTGCGCCCAGCGTCACTGCCGGCAGGATCCGGTCTGCTGCGGTATCCCATCCCGACACGCTGAAAATCTGCCAGCGCAGCGCGAACAACAACAACAGCAGCGGCCCGATCACAAACGTCGGTATACAGATCCCGATCATCGCCAGCGACATGGGCGCGTAGTCGGTCACGGTGTTCGGCTTGAGCCCTGCAATAATACCGGCGCCGAGCCCGATGATCAGTGCAAAGGTGATCGCCAGAATGCCCAGTTCCAATGACACAGGCAGCGTGCGGGCGATGATCTCGTTGACGGAATGGGCACCGTATCGCATCGACGGCCCGAGGTCCCCGGCCAGAGTCTTGCGCCACCAGGTCAGATACTGCACAGGCAGCGGTTCATCGAGGTGATAATGAGACTCAAGCTTCGCAAGGGTGGCGGGTGAAACATTGCGCTCGTCACTGAACGGCCCGCCCGGCGCCAGCCGGATCATCACAAACGTCAGCGTCGCGATGATAAATAGAACCGGAATCGCTTCCAGCAGTCGTGAACGGATAAAACGGAGCATGTCGGATTGTCAGTTGTCAGTAGTTCGCAGCGTCCCGCCGTACGCATCACAAGTCACGCAACGGACAACGGACTACTCCAGATATACATACTTATACGGGTGGTGATCGAGCAGAGTGGGGTGCCAGCCTCTGACCCCGGGCTGGATGAGCGACAGGCTGACGTAGAGATAAATCGGCATGATCGGCAACTCGTCGAGCAGGGTCGTTTCGGCTTTCTGAAACGCATTGAAACGAACGGCAGCATCCGACGTTGCGGCTGCAGTGGCGATGAAGTTGTCATAGTCGCTGTTCGACCAGCGGGTGCGATTGTTGCCGCCACCGGTGATCCACAAGTCCAGGAATGTATTCGGATCGACGTAGTCTCCGATCCAGCCCGCGCGCGCCACTTGAAAGTCACCCTGCTGCGTCGAGTCGAGATAAACCTTCCACTCCTGGTTCTTGAGCACGACATTGATGTTCAGGTTCTTCTGCCACATCTGCTGGATGACTTCCGCGATCTTGCGGTGCGATTCGTTGGTGTTGTATAACAACTCAAACCCTGGAAATCCCTCGCCGTCCGGGTACCCAGCTGCCGCCAGGAGTTTCTTTGCCGCCGCGATGTCATAAGTCACGCGCGCTTGCGATGTATACCCACCCGTATCCGGCGGCACAAAATGATAGGCCGGCAACTGCCCCGCCTTGAGCACGTACGTACAGATCGCCGCCCGGTCGATCGACATCGACAGCGCTTTGCGAACCCGCACGTCGTCGAGCGGCGGCTGTTCCACGTTGAATAGGTAATAGTAGGTTCCGATATACGGCGACACCATCAGAAGCTCCGGTGACTTCTGCTGGTATTTCTCGATCTTGTCCAGAGGTACCGTGCCTGTCACGTGCAAGTCGCCTGCCCGGAACGCCCGCTCTTCTGTCAGCGCCTTCTCGATCGCGTGGAAGTGGATCGCTTCCAGCCGGACGATCTTCGCGTCCCAATGCAACGGGTTCTTCTTCACCACGATTACCTTGTTCACCTCCCACGTGTCCAGCACAAATACACCGTTACCGACATAATTTCCCGGCCGCGTCCACGGCGTGTGCAGCTCGTCCATTTTGCCGTGCTTGAGGATCGTCGGTTTGTGTACAGGGTACCACGAATAGTGATTCAGCACCGACAGGAAATACGGCGTGCCGGCATTGAGCGTGATCTCCAGGGTATAGTCGTTGACAGCACGCACCCCAACTTGTGAAAAATCCGTGATCGTGCCCTCGTGAAACGCCGCTGCGTTCTTCATCACGAACAGCATTTCCGCGTACTCTGCGGACAGCCCTGGCGACAGCATGCGTTCAAACGAAAAAACAAAGTCATGTGCGGTGACCGTATCGCCGTTCGACCATTTGCCGTTTGACCGCAGCACGAACGTATAGACCGTACCGTCATCCGACACGCTCCAGCTTTCCGCCGCACCGGGTTGCGGCTCCAGGGTCTTGGGGTCTTCTGTGACCAGCCCTTCGAGCAGCGCCGAGATGATGTTGTGTTCCGTGACCCCTGTGACCACGTGTGGATCCAGCGCCTTCGGTTCGGCTCCGTTGCCGAGGTGAAGAATCTGGGGGACACCGTCGTCCGGCTGCCCGGCGGTGCCTTTGTCGACGGGGTCGCGTCCACAACTGCACAGGAGCAGAGGGATGAGTGTCGGCAGCAGGTACCGCCGGATTGACAGGGGAGAACGTTGCTTCATTGAATCCTCAGGGATATGCTGGTTCGGTTGCCTTTAATCTTGTTGTTGCCGGTCTTGTAGGAGATGGTGAATCCGTCGGCAACGCTTTTGGACTCCGCCACCTCGAGGGTAAACGCCGTGCGCTGCCAGCCGTCCAGGTCTTTGTTGTCGATGCCTTTCACTTTGATCCGGACTTTCCGGGACTTCCAGGGTCCGACGATGTCGACCGAATCAATTTCGCGCTCCACCTTTTTTTCGGAAAACGGTATTTTCAGCCGATCGCTCTCGGTTTTCAGTCTCAGGTAGTATTTGCCATAGGCCGCTTTCTTCTGCGCCTCGTCCATGGCATCGGACCCGTCGATGGGATTGATACGGGTATCGAAAGTCAGGCGTGTGGGGTATTCGATACCCAATGGGTCGGCGTACCCCGCGGTGATAGTTATGCCTTCCCTCTCGAACTGATAGACGATGCGAAACTCGACATTGCCCTCGACCAGGCCGCCGAGAACGATCCGGTGCGGCTGTTGCACGGCAGCCTCCGGGTATTTCAGGTAGCCCAGCAGTTTCTGCGGGGCCGTGCGCAGCTCGCCGCCGAGGATCTCCAGCCGCGCAAAGTGGATTGCCGGCGTGAGGAATGTGTCCTTCTCCCTGGGATCCTTGATCTGCACCAGCATTTCCCCGGTCCTGTCCATGGTTGCGAGATAGGCGTTGCCATCGTAAACCAGGTGTGTGTCGGCCCATTTTCCCGTTTCGACAACCGGCAGTTCACTCGCCAGTTTGTCAACATCCCCATAGTCGCGCTCGGCCTCGAGTGTTGCAAGATCCTTCAGTGTGGTTTCGAGAAACTCGTTGCAGTCGCGATGGACATCGACGTATTCCTCCAGCACATCGAGCCGCGCCCGCATGTGCTTGACGGCCTCCTCATTGTCGAGCCGGTCGTAGACTTCCCCCATCTTTTCCAGCTTCGCCTGCAACTTGGCGATGGCTTCCTTGCGAACCGCGCCGCGTCGGGCGACTACCGCCGCGAGGGCCTCATGCAGGCCGGTACGCTTGGCCAGCATGCCGCGCAGCATTGGTTCCTTCGTGCGGTCGAGCGTACGGTGGTAGGCTTCGAAACCCGGGCGGATCTGATTGTCGACAGAGATGATACGATTGACCAGCCGCTGAACTTCGCCGGGCAGCTCGGTGAGCCGTACCGGCGGCTTTGCTGCGCGTGTCGGCATCTGTGCCATCGCGAAGAGCAGCAGGAGCGCTGAGAGCCGACGCCCCGGGCGGATTGTCGTGGACAGTGACATGCAACTGAAAATACCGGCGGTGGTGGTATAATCAAGACAGGCGGCAGGATGGAACCTGTCGTTCTCAGCGCGAGCCACTCCCCAAATATTTCGAAACATCATCACGCTGTCCTGTCGCGGTGTTTGATTGACAGCTTTGATTTATTTTTCCCGTGTTCGGCACATTTTTTTTCTATTTTGCAATTGACCGCGTTTGCGGCTATGATATTGAAGATCGTCGTCGTTCTCCGCGCCTCTTGTCGCGTTGCGGCTGACGAAAAAAGGCTCGGGATTTCCGAGTAAAGAGGAAGTGCTATGGCGTGGTTGGTTTGCACCCGCGGTAATGATAAGGGCTTCGAGGCGGAACTCGTCAAGGCCGCTTACATGCTTGGCCGCGCCCCGGATTGTGATGTCATGGTTTTGGACGAGCGTGCCTCGCGGTACCACTGCAAATTGTCGGTGCTGAGAAAGGGGTTTATGCTCGAGGACATGGGCAGCACAAATGGCGTCAAAGTGCGTAACAAACGCATTAAGGGCAAGAAGATCAAGATGAAGCTGGGCGATTCCTTCGCCATCGGCAAGACGGTTTTTGTTATTTCCAAGCAGCGCGATTTGACCTTGGAAGTGGCGGAGAACTTGGTGGACGACCTTGGCAAGAAGACCCGCGGCGCCGTGGTCGACCGCACTTATCTCGAAGCGCTGTCATTGGGAATCCAGAAGGACAATAAGAAGCCCGGTTTTTTTGCGCGGATTTTCGGCAAGAAAAGCTAGCTGGTTTGATTCGTTTTCAGATACGCCTATAATATGCTACTCATTTCGGGGCATTAGCTCAGTTGGCTAGAGCGTCACACTGGCAGTGTGAAAGTCATCGGTTCGAGTCCGATATGCTCCACCAA
>Ga0209403_10000441_pt1 | contig 62708 bp, 57 predicted proteins | sample ArcticOcean_MG_C_8_FD_187440 | JGI IMG/M metagenome (GOLD analysis project Ga0209403, IMG submission 187440) | Marine microbial communities from western Arctic Ocean - ArcticOcean_MG_CB11_86 (SPAdes) (version 2) | ecosystem: Environmental > Aquatic > Marine > Oceanic | place: Arctic Ocean... | reverse complement strand
TTGCACTTTATGGAAAAATCTTTGAAATAATCCCATATGATGATGAAGATCAGTTAAAAAGAGGTAATATAACTAATGAGACTATTCTATATAATTCATTCTTCTCATCAAGTAAACTAAAGAATGATAGTAAATCAAAAGAATTACTTCAAGCACTTATTCTTATTAATTTTAATGAACCTGCTATTTATATTCACATGAGTGATATTTATAAAAGAGAGAAAAATATTGAAAAGGCAATCGAATACCTTTCTCTAGGTAGAGAGATGTTTGAAGATGATCAATCTATAATTAATACAGAAATTAATTTATATATAGAACTTGGGAGAACTAGTGAACTATTAACAAAATTAAGTGAAGCTATTAATCTAGACTCAGAAAATAGTCTTTTGTATTTCAATAGAGGAACAATCTATGATCAAGAGGGTCAATTAGAAAATGCTGAAAATGACTATTTAAAGGCCATAGAATTGGAGCCTTCATCTTTTGGAAGTAATTATAATCTTGGTGCATTATTTTTTAATAAAGCAGTCGAACTAAATAACTCTGCAAATTCAACAAGTGATGACAAAAAATATAAATCACTTAAAACGCAAGCTAATATTTATTTTGACAAGGGGTTACCATATTTAGAAAGTGCCTATTTAATAAATCCTAAAGATAAGAACACATTGTTATCATTAAAGCAACTTTATTATATGAAAGGAGACTATAAAAAATCAGATGAAATTAAACGACTAATATCTGAATTATAATATTTAAAATATATTACTATGTTAAAAAAAATTATATTTCTATCATTATTATTAATAATTGAAAATTTTGAAGTTTTAGGGCAATATTCAAGCTTTAAACATCAAGGAAATAATAAATCAGAATCTAAAAAGAAAGTAAAGAAGAGTACTGATATTAAATCAAAGACCAAAGATTGTGATGTATATAATGGTTTATTTAAGATATATCAAAGTAAGAAAGATGGCAAATCATATATTGAAATAGACACTTCTCACTTAGGTAATGAATTTATATATTTTAGTTATATAGAAAATGGTGTTACAGATGCAAGAGCAGTAAAAGGAAGCTATAGAGGGTCAAAAATTTTACAAATTAATAAATTCTATAATAAAATTGATTTTACAATAAATAATACTAAATACTATTTTGAAGAAGATAGTCCGCTTTCAAAAGCATCTAATACTAATATAAATACACCAATAATAATTTCTGAAGAGATTATTGCAAAAAATGAAGATAAAACAAAATTTCTTATTAGTGCAGATAATATATTTCTAAATGAATCATTACAGCAAATTAGATCATCATATTCAGGAGGATATAAAGGTTTTAAACTTGGTAGTTTAAGTAAAACTAAAACTAGATATAGTAAGATTAGAAACTATCCTGAAAATACAGATGTAGTAGTAAACTACTTCTATGAAAGTAAATATCCATCAAAAAGGGGAGGAGAAGCAATAACAGATTCACGTAATGTATCCATCTTAGTTCAACACAGTCTTGTTAAAATGCCAGATGATAATTACAAGTCAAGAAATGATGATTCTCGCGTAGGTTTTTTTACGACTCAATCAAATAATATGACTAGTGTAGATCAGGTAAATTATAGAGATTTTATTAATAGATGGCGATTAGAAAAGAAGAATCCTGAAAAAGAACTATCAGAACCAATAAAACCAATTGTATGGTGGATTGAAAATACTACGCCAAATGAATTTAGAAATATTATTAAAGAAGGTGTTGAATCTTGGAATATAGCTTTTAAAGAAGCTGGTTTCTTAAATGCTATTCAAGTGAAAATACAACCTGATACTGCTATATGGGATGCTGGAGATATTAGATATAATGTGTTAAGATGGACATCATCACCAAAACCACCATGGGGAGGATATGGACCATCTTTTGTTAATCCTAGAACTGGAGAAATATTAGGAGCTGATATTATGCTAGAATGGGTTTATATAACAAATAGAATTGTTGTGGATGAATTATTTAATGAACCAAACAATAATAATGATTATTGTAGCGCTGCACATCAACAACAAATAGAAAAATCATTTGGTATTAATTATATTAAAACAATGGATCTTTCAAAAGAACTTGAAGATGACTTAGTTAAACAGTCATTATATAGGCTAGTATTACATGAAGTTGGACACACATTAGGATTAAATCATAATTTTAAGGCAAGTACCTTATTGAGTAATGACGAGTTAAACAATAAAGAGATTGTTGCAGAGAAAGGAGTATGTTCTTCCGTAATGGAATATCCAGCTATAAATATTACAAAGGATCCTAATAATCAAGGTTTATTCTTTGATGTTCAACCTGGCCTTTATGATTTATGGGCAATTCAATATGGGTATTCTTATTATAATAATGAAAAAGAGGATAAATCACTTGCAAAAATACTATCTAGATCTACTGAAAAAGAGCACGCTTTTGCTAATGATGCATACGATATGAGATATCCGGGAAAGGGGATGGATCCAAATGCCATGATTCATGATTTATCAAGTACACCAATTGAACACTCAATTGATAAGATGGATATGATTAAAAATATCTTAACAGATATAAAAAATAAATATACAGATCAAAATAATACATATGAAGAACTATACAGATCATATAGAACTCTATTTTACTCTTATTTTCAAGCTTTAAATATAGTATCTAGACAGATAGGAGGTGTAAATATAGATTTATCTAATACGGATCAAAATTCATCTAAGAAACCATTTGAGCCTGTAAATAAAAAATTACAACTTAAGGCATTAAAGGTTATTTCTGAATATGGCTTTAGTAATAGTGTTTTATTACAAGCTGATTTATATCCGTTTTTACAAAAGCAAAGAAGAGGATTTAAGGTGTCAACAGATCCAACAATCTTACAGCAAATACTAAGAGGTCAAAATAGGGTACTAGATCATCTATTAAATTCATCTGTTCTTCAAAGAATCAGTAACTCTAGTTTATATGGGAACAATTATAAATTATCTGAATATATGATAGATTTAAGAAATTCTATTTTTAAAGACGATTTAAACTCAAATATATCATCCGTTAGACAAAATCTTCAAACTACATATTTAAATAGATTACTATCAATTGTTAAATTAAAATCTTCTTATGATAACCTGTCTAAAAGTTCCGCGTATTATAATATTGATTGGTTAAAAAATAATCTTAATATTTCAACTGGAGATTTACAAACACGACAACATAAAAAGTATATGCTTTATTTAATTAGTTCTTTAGATAATAATGAATAGGGTACAATTCAATAAATAACAATTTAACATAATATTAATTATAAGACAGTATATGTATAATCTTATATCTAGTACTATAAACACACATTATGAAAAATTATAAGGATTATGTTAATCATTCAAGAAAAATAACTGACCTTCATATGTCTATGGCTGTTCTTGGTTGGGATCAAGAAACTAAGATGCCTAAAAATGGAAGTAAGTTTAGAGCTCAACAATTATCAACTTTAGCTGAAATATCTCATAAACTTTCAATTGATAATGATTATGGTAATCTTCTTCTTAAACTATCTAATGATAATTCATTAGATAAAGATCAAAGCAGAAATATAGAACTTTCATTAAAAAAAATTGAAAAATCCAAAAAATATTCTTCTGATTTTATTATAGAAGAATCTAAATTAATTTCAATTGCATTTCAAAAATGGAGATTAGCTAAAGAAAATAATGATTTTACAATTTTTGAAAATTCTCTAGAAAATTTAGTTGAACTAAGAAAAAAAGAATGTGAACTTTTAGGATATAAAGAACACCCATACGATGCTTTATTAAATGAATATGAACCAGGGTTAACGACATCTGAGGTTGAAATTATATTTAGTAATATCAGAGATTATCTTATTCCATTTATTAAAAAGATATCATGTGAAGCTAAAATAGAAGATTCATTTTATTTCCAGTATTTTAATAAGGATAAACAATGGGGTTTTGGTATTAATTTACTAGAGAAAATGGGATATGATTTTGATTCTGGTCGTCAAGATATATCAGCTCACCCTTTTTCAACACATTTTTCTCCTGAAGATGCAAGAGTAACAACAAGAATTGATGAAAACAATCTTTCTGAAATGATTTGGAGCTGTATTCATGAAGGAGGACATGCTTTATATGAACAAGGTATATTAAGTAAAAATTATGGATTACCGCTTGGAGAAACCATTTCTTTAGGAATACATGAATCACAATCTAGATTATGGGAAAATAATGTTGGTCGAAGTCATGCTTACTGGAAGAATAATTATAATTCATTAAAATCAATATTTCCTGAACAATTATCAGAAGTATCAGCTAATAATTTTTATCAAGCTGCAAATAATGTAAAACCATCATTAATAAGAACAAATGCTGATGAATTAACTTATCATTTACATGTTTTAATTCGTTTTGAGATAGAAAAATCTTTAATTGAGGGAAGTATATCTGTTAAGAATCTACCTTCAATTTGGAATGCAAAATATAAAGAATATTTAGGTATTGATGTACCTTCAGATTCTAAAGGTGTTCTACAAGACATTCATTGGTCACATGGTAGTTTTGGATATTTTCCTACTTATACTATTGGTAGTTTTTATGCAGCACAATTCTATAACCAAGTACTTAATGATATACCAAATTTAGAGAATGAAATCGAAGAAGGTAATATGAAAAATTTATTAGATTGGTTAAGAAAAAATATACATCAACACGGTAAAAGATATGATGCACAAGAATTATGCATAAAAGTCACTGGAGTGAAGTTAGATTTCAAATATTTTATGGATTATGTAAAAGAAAAATATACTGAGATATATTCATTAAAATAAAACCTTATTTACCCCTCACAGCTACTACAAGAAACTAAATTAGTTACCATTTCTTTTGATACACTTTGGCTTCTTTGATAATAGAGTGTCTTTACTCCTAGCTTCCAAGCTTCAAGTATTAAATTATTAACCTCCTTAACAGGTAGATTAGATGGTATGTTTAAATTTAAACTTTGTGCCTGATCTATATATTTTTGACGTATAGAAGCTTGTTGAATAATTTCAAGCTGACTTATCTCTTTAAAAGTTTTGAAAACATTTTTCTCATTTTCTGATAATTCTTTTAGATGATTAACACTTCCATTATTTAACATTATACTTCTCCAAATTTCTTCATTATCTAGTTCTTTTTCTTTAAGTAATGCTTCGAGATACTTATTTTTTCTCATGAAGTTACCTTTAGCAAGACCAGCTTTGTAATAATTGCTGAACATAGGTTCTATTCCTGGTGAAGCTTGCCCTAAAATAGCAGATGATGAAGTCGTTGGTGCAATAGCTAACAAAGTTGTATTCCTTCTACCATAGCCTTCTAAAACTTCTGGCTCTCCATATATACGAGCTAATTCTTTTGTTGCTTTTTCAGATTTTTCTTGAATATCTGTGAATATTGTAGTTGTTAATTGTTTAGCTTCCATTCCTTCAAAAGGAATCATATTTCTTTGAAGATAGGAATGCCAACCAAGTACACCTAATCCTAGAGCTCTATGTCTTTTTGCAAATCTATTAGCATTCTCTAGATAATAATTTCCTTCAGTTTTTTTAATAAACTCTTCTAATACAGCATCTAGAAAGAATATTGCTAGTTTGACTGTTTCAGTATCTTTCCATTCATCATACATCTCTAAATTTAGTGATGAAAGACAACATATAAATGATTCGTCTTCACTTGATGGTAAAACAATTTCAGAACAAAGATTACTAGCATTGATCATCATTGCTTTATCTTTATAGACTTGTGGTTTATTTCTATTAATATTATCAGTGAAGAATATATATGGAAGTCCTTTTTGCTGTCTATTTTCTAAAACTTTAGCCCAGATCTTTCTTTTCTCCATGTCACCGTCTATCATCTCATTTAGCCAGTAATCTGGTACACAAACAGCATAAAATAGATTCTGTATTGGACTACCAATACTCTTTATTAACATAAATTCTTCTATATCTGGATGGTCAATATCTAAATAAGCAGCAAATGCTCCTCTCCTAACTCCACCTTGAGAAATTGTATCCATTGTTGTATCAAAAAGCTTCATAAAGCTTACTGCACCACTACTCTTTCCATTATCTTTTACTGCACTACCTCTTTCTCTCATTGCTCCAAAATATCCAGAGGTCCCTCCTCCTATCTTCGTTTGCATAATAACTTCACCAAGTTTATGAGTTATATCTTCAATTCTATCAGGTACATGTACATTAAAACAAGAAATAGGCAATCCTCTTTCAGTACCCATATTTGCCCATATTGGTGAACTTAGGCTCATCCAGCCTCTTTCTATCATTTCTTTAAATGCATCCTTTAACTCAGGTCTAAATAAGTTTTTAGCTGCTGCTGTACAAACTCTATCAATTGCTCCTTCAACAGATTCACCTTGTAATAAATATCCTCTATTTAATATTTGTTCGCTTTCAGAATTTTTCCACCAGTATCTTTCTCTATTTTCTTTCATATCAATAAATTAAAATAGATCTAAAGCAGTTATGCTTTTATCATGTTTTGTGTATTCAACTGGTCGTTTAGCAAAAAAATCATCCATGCTATTAGAGAAAACCTCATTTTCAAACCATGATAGAGGTTCATAATCTTCATAAGGTATATTAAAAACTCGTTCTAAACCAATTTGGGTTAAACTCTCATCGGCTCTATATTTCATAAAGTTTAATAGATCTTTTTTTGTAACAAATTCTAACTCACCTTGTTCAAAGATCCAATCAAGAAGTCTACTTTCAATTTCAATAGATTCTTTAACAACATTAGAAATTTTATCAAGTGTTTTGTTATTAAAAAATTCTGGATGTTCCTCTTTAATTTTATTTATAATATACATACCGGCATTAGCATGTAATTGTTCATCTACAGAAGTCCAAGCAATAATATTACTTACATTTTTCATGTGACCTTTAAATCTTGTAAATGAAAGTATAATAGCAAATTGACTGAATAATGAAACATTTTCAATTAGAATAGAAAATAAGATCAATGATATAGCATATTCCTCTTTATCCTGAGATTTTGAATTAGATAATGCTGAGGATAAGTAATCTATTCTTTCTTTAATTATTGGAATTTTTATGAGATTCTCAAATTCATCATTATACCCTAAAACTTCTAATAATCTAGAATAAGCTTCAGAATGTCTAAACTCACATTCAGCAAATGTGCTTCCTAAACCATTAAACTCTGGTTTAGGTAAATGTGTATATAGATCACCCCAGAATGTTTTAACATTAACTTCTATTTGAGCAATAGCTAGTAGAGCATTCTTAATAGCATTCTTTTCTGGTAACGATAGATGAGATAAAAAATCTTGAGTATCAGCAGTAAAATCAACTTCTGAGTGAACCCAGAATGATTTATTAATTGCATCAGTAAAATCAGTTATTTCTGGATATTCAAAAGGTTTGTAATTTCGTCTATAGTCAAATATACCCATGTTAAAAGTTTTAAAAATTAATAAAAAGCGAGTGATTTACTCTTGGTATTGACATCAAAAATTAATTAAAAAATAGATAAATTAATTAAAAATTTCATTTAAACCGATGTACAAAAAGAGTAAAGAACTAATGCAAGTATAGTATTTTATTCACACGATTTTTTATACATATTAAAACAAATAAGCATGATTTATTAACAGCTAATTAAAACTGTATTTACTGAATTAAATTGAGATTTGAAATGAAGTTATAAAGAAAAAAATAACTAATTTTTAATAATTTCATAATTTAATTTAATTAGATTACTAATAAATTACATATAAAATCAAATAATGATTATAAATTAATTATCTGTAACTAATCTTACGCATTCTTAAGCTATTTGGAGTAACTTCTAAATATTCATCAACTTGAATATATTCCATACATTCTTCTAGTGAAAAATTAATTTTTGGAGCAATATTAACGGCTGCATCTGTACCTGAAGTTCTCATATTTGTTAACTTCTTTCCTTTAATCACATTAATATCAAGATCATTATCTCTTGAATTTTCTCCAATTACTTGACCCTTATATATCACTGTTCCCGGATCAATAAAGAACCTTCCTCTTTCTTGAAGTTTATTAATTGAAAAAGCAGTTGATGTGCCAGAATCCATTGAAATTAATGATCCTTTATTTCTTTCTGTAATATTTCCTTTATAAGCAGAATATTCTCTAAATCTATGTGTAATTACTGCATTACCAGCTGTTGCTGTTAGCATATTATTTCTTAAACCTATTAGTCCTCTTGAAGGAATATCAAATTCTAAATGCTGTAGATCTCCTTTGGGCTCCATTACTAATAAATCACCTTTTCTTTGAGTTATCAATTCAATAGCTTTACCAGAAAATTTTTCAGGAACATCAACAACTAATGTCTCCATTGGCTCACATTTTACTCCGTCTATCTCCTTAATAATAACTTGAGGTTTTCCAACTTGTAATTCATATCCTTCTCTTCTCATTGTTTCAATTAGAACAGATAAGTGTAGAATTCCTCTCCCATAAACATTAAACTTATCTTCTGACTCTCCATCAATTACTTTTAATGCTAGGTTCTTTTCAAGTTCCTTATATAACCTATCTCTTAGATGTCTAGAGGTACAAAACTTACCTTCTTTACCAAAGAATGGCGAGTTATTTATTGTAAATAACATACTCATAGTTGGCTCATCAATACTAATCCTTGATAATTGTTCTGGATTCTCAAGATCTGCAATAGTATCACCAATCTCAAAACCTTCAATTCCAACAATTGAACAAATATCTCCACTTCTAGCAGAACTAACTTGAAGTTTACCCATTCCATCAAAAGTATGAAGTTCTTTTATTCTAACTTTCTTTTCTGATCCATCTGATTTACATAAGATATAATCTTTTCCTTCTTCCAATTCACCTCTAAATATTCTTCCAATTGCAATTCTTCCAACAAACTTTGAATAATCTAATGAAGTAATTTGCATTTGAGAATTTCCAAAATTATATGGAGCTTCAGGAATTTCTTTAATAACAGTATCAAGAAGAGGAAATATATTATCTATTTTATCTTTCCAATCAAAATTCATCCATCCTTCCTTTGAAGAACCAAATATTGTAACAAATTCTAATTGCTCTTCAGAGGCATCAAGGTTAAACATAAGATCAAATATATCATCCTGAACAAGATCAGGAGTACAATTTTGTTTATCTACCTTATTAATAACTAGAATAGGTTTTAATCCAAGCTCAATAGCTTTTCCAAGAACAAATCTAGTCTGTGGCATAGCACCTTCAAAAGCATCAACCAATAATAATACTCCATCAGCCATTTTTAGAACCCTCTCTACCTCCCCTCCAAAATCAGCGTGACCAGGAGTATCAATTACATTAATTTTGACATTTTTATAAGTAACAGAAACGTTTTTAGATAATATCGTTATTCCACGTTCTCTTTCTAAATCATTATTATCAAGAAGTAAATCTGTTCTTTCTATTCTTTCATCTAAGGTTTCACATGCTTCAATAATTCTATCAACAAGAGTAGTTTTACCATGGTCTACATGTGCAATAATTGCTATGTTTCTTATTGATTGCATATCTTATAAATTTGGCTGCAAACTTAATCTTATTTATGAGTTATTATTACTATAAACAAAAAAAGACTGTCGAAGACAGTCTTTTAGTAAATTGTATCTTAATAAAATCTATTTAATATCAATTAGTTCTACATCAAATATTAAAGTTGCATTAGGAGGAATAACTCCACCAGCTCCTTTCTCACCATATGCTAAATTTGATGGAATGATAAAAGTAGCTTTACCACCAACTTTTAAATAAGAAATACCTTCATCCCAGCCTTTTATTACTCTCCCCTGCCCTAATGCAAATTCAATAGGTTGATTTCTATCATGTGAGGAATCAAACTTAGTTCCATCAGTTAATTTACCCGTGTAATGAACTGAAACAGTTTCTCCTTTTATTGGTTGAGCTCCAGAACCTTCTTTTATCATTTTATAACCTAATCCAGATTCTGTGACTGTAGCTCCTTCCATAAGTTTTTTATTAGCTTCTTCTTGTGCTTTTTTCTTCTCAGCTGCTTGACGTAATATTTTAGCTTGTAAAGATGTAAATACTTTAACAGCATCAAAAGATTTAGCTTTAGAACCTTCTCTTATGATAGTTACTGTCTCTATAACATCATCTTGAGCAATAGCATTAACAACATCCATTCCCTCTAATACACTTCCAAAAACAGAATGCTTACCATCTAGCCATGGAGTTTCTTTATGAGTAATAAAAAATTGAGAACCGTTAGTAGTAGGTCCTGAATTAGCCATTGATAAGATTCCAGCTTTATCATGCTTTAAATCAGGATGAAATTCATCAGCAAACTTATAACCAGGATCACCGGTACCATTTCCATCAGGACAACCACCTTGAATCATAAAATCAGCAATTACTCTATGAAATTTTAATCCATCATAGTAAGGTGTTCCAGGAGATTTTTTCTTATTTTTCATATTCCCCTCAGCCAAAGCAACAAAATTAGCTACTGTTAAAGGAGTTTTTTCAAACTCAAGTTTAATTAATATTTCACCTTTATTTGTTTTGATATTTGCATACATTCCGTCTTCCATATTATTATTATTATTAGTATTAGTACTTGTACAACTTGCACCTATTAGTAGTGCTAATGATAAAAAAATTGTTTTCATTGATTATTAATTTTAATTATTTAATTCTTTTTTATATATTTTTATAATATCTTCTACTTTCTTAATAGTCTCATTTACAGGTAGATAAGATATACCACCTGAAGCATTAGTATGACCACCTCCTTGAAAATACTTATTAGCAATCAGGTTAACTTTAAATTCTCCTTTTGATCGTAAAGAAAGCTTTACTATATCTCCTCTTTGAACAATCAATACTGCAAATATAATACCTTTAATAGCAAGAGCATAATTAATTATACCTTCAGTATCACCTTTCTTGAAATTAAATTTATTTAACTCTTCATCAGTTAACGAAATAATAGCAGCATTATTTTCCGGATATAATAATAATTTATCATTAATACAATATCCTAATAATTTCATCCTATCTGCAGAGAAATTATCATATATCAAATCATGTATTTTAGAATTTCTAGCACCCTTATCAATAAGATCAGCTATAACATTGTGAGTCTTTGAAGTAGTAGAGTTATATTTAAATGATCCTGTATCAGTCATTATCCCTACATAAAGACACTCTGCGATATCCATATTGATTTTATTAGTCATATCCATAGCTGCTATCACTTCGTACAATAATTGAGCTGTTGAACATGATGATGGATCAGAGAATGTTAAATTAGCAATATCGATATCAGGGTCTTGATGATGATCTATTAAAACCTTATAAGCTTTTGAGTCAGCGACAGTCTGAGAAAAATTATCTAGTCTAGATAAACTATTAAAATCTAGCATAAAAATCATATCTGCCTTACCAGTAATATCAATTGCTTTATCTTCATTACCATCAAATTCTGTTACAGTATCATTTCCTGGCATCCAATCTAAAAAACTAGCATAATCATTTGGCGTAATAACATTAACATTATGACCTAGATTAATTAATAAATTATATAAGCCAAGAGAAGAACCCATAGCATCACCATCAGGCCCTCTATGAGTTGTTATCACAATATTTTTAGGTTGTGATATTAATTCTTTAAGATTATTTGCCTTTTTAAACATAGTTTGCAAAAATAAGAATAAAAACAAAAGCTCACTCTGTAATAATTTCTAATTTTGCAGCTGATTTTAAAAAATAAGATTATGAGCAATTTAACATTTACTATGGTAAAACCAGAAGCTGTTGAAGCAGGTAACGCAGGAGCAATTCTAAATAAGATTGAAAATGCAGGTTTTAGAATTGTTGCAATGAAAAAAGTATTACTTACAAGAGAAAGAGCTAGTAAATTTTATGAGGTTCATAAAGAAAGACCTTTTTATGGTGAATTAGTAGACTATATGTCTAGCGGTCCAATAATTGCTGCTATTCTAGAAAAAGACAATGCTGTTTTAGATTTTAGAGAATTAATTGGAGCTACTGATCCAAGAGATGCAGCTACTGGAACAATAAGAGCTGAATTTGCTGAGAGTAAAGCTAAAAACGCTGTTCATGGTTCAGATTCTGATTATAATGCTAATATAGAAGCTGATTTTCATTTCTCAAAAGAAGAAAGATTCTAAATTAAATATTTAACTTTCTTAATCTTCTTTCTTACAACAAGACGAGTTACAACAAGGACATCCCATCGCTGCAGAAATAAGAAAAATAGCATAAACTCCAAGTGTGGAAATTACATCTAAATCATCTTTGGTAAAAGTATGATAAATCAAACATATAAATCCAGCTGCCCATGCAACACAAAGTAATAAATAGCATGTTTTTATTTTCATAATTAGAATGTTTTTTTAACAAACTTAATGATTTTATGCTAACTCTTATGTTAAGAGCTAATACTTATTGAGATTCTATCATGTTATACTAATAACTCTCTATCACACAGATACTTAACAATATAGAGCCTTGAATCTTGTTCATAAGGTAAGTGTTTAGCATAATCTATAATAAAACCTTTACTCATCAAGAAATTTACTATTTAAAAATAATATCTACAATAATTTTTTTACCTAATTTTGAGTTTATTTGACTAATAATATCAGTTTTCTTATAGCTAAATTCATTTCTTAACGTTGATGATTTTAGCTTAATAAAGAGTTTCCCTTTATATACTTTTGAGTCAGTAATATATTTTTGAAGATTAGGACCTATGATTTCATTCCACACTTCAAGAACTTTAAGATTATCTAATTTTCCAGAGAGCTTAGGATTTCTAAGTATCTTTCTAATTAGTGAAGATAAAGTGTTCGTATTTGAGCTTGCTTTTCTCATCAGTTACTATCAATTTTAAAAATTTCAAAATCTACTCCAGTTCTTTTTAAAATATCTCTACTTCTTTTCTCATGAGTATCTGTAATAAACACTTGTGAGAAAGCTCCTTGACTAGTAAAGGTTATAAGCTGTTCTACCCTTTTATCATCTAGTTTATCAAATATATCATCAAGTAATAAGATAGGCTTAAAACCAAGTTTTTGAGTAATAAATTCAAATTGAGCAAGCTTAAGGGAAATTAAAAATGATTTCTGTTGACCCTGAGAACCAATCTTTTTAACTGGGTGCTTATTCATCTCAAAGATAATATCATCTTTATGAATTCCTACACTAGTATGATGAGAGATTTTATCTTTCATGAGACTCTCTTTTAAAAGAGTAGCAAAGTCACCTTCATGAAGCTGTGACCTATAACTTAGGGTAACTGTTTCTCTAGCAGATGATATCTTTTTGTAGTAGTTATCAAATACAGGCGTTAATTTTTCTAAAAAAGACTGTCTTTGACTATATATCTCAATTCCATGATTAACAAGCTGATTGTCATAGTTCTCTAAAGTAATTGGATCAAAATAGTTACGTTCAGTAAATTGTTTAAGTAATCTATTTCTTTGTTTTAGAACCTTATTATAATCAATAAGTTGCTTTAGATAGCTTCTTTGAAATTGAGAGATACTACTATCAAGATACTTTCTTCTTATCTCACTTCCTTCAAGAATAAGATTAGAATCTGTCGGAGAAATAATAATAATAGGATACTGACCAATATGTTCTGAGAACCTCTTATATCTCTTTTGGTTTTTCTTTATTATCTTTCCAGCTCCAATATTAAAATTGCACTGAATTTCATCTTCTTGATTTTTATTATTAAAATGACCCTTAAGTATAAAAAATTGATTTCCAAATTGGATATTCTGGGCATCTATATGATTAAAGTAACTTTTAGTTAGTGAAAGGTAATGAATAGCATCTAGAATATTTGTCTTTCCAATCCCATTATCACCTACAAAACAATTAATCTTTTCATTAAAGGTAAAACTACTTTCAGAGTGGTTCTTAAATTGAAATAATGATAATTGTTTTAAGTACAAAATATATATGATTAGGTTTCTAAGTAAGTTTTATAAAATAATAATAATGATATAATTTTTAAAAAACTTATATTTGCGCTCCAAAAATAAGATTAAATGGCTAAAAAAAATAATAAAACTGATGATCAATTTGCTCAAGTTGAAGGTGCTTTAACTAGAACAGAGCAATATATTGAGGATAATCAAGACAAATTAGTAAAAATTGTAGGTGCAATTGTTGCTATTATTGCACTCTTTTTAGGATATCAAAATTTTTATTTAGCTCCCTTAGAAAAGGAAGCACAAACAGAAATATTCAATGCAGAGATTTATTTTGCAAAAGATTCATTTAACTTAGCCTTAAATGGTGATGGTCAGTTCTTAGGATTTATTGATATTGCTGATGATTATTCAAGTACTAAGCCAGGAAAATTAGCTAACTATTATGCAGGACTATCATACCTATATCTTAAAGATTATGATAGCGCTATTGATTATTTAAAAGATTTTGATTCTGAGGATATAATTTTATCCTCTCTTGCTCTTGGATGTATTGGAGATGCTTACCTAGAGTTAGGTGATCAAGATAAGGCTTTAGATTATTATGAAGATGCAGCTGATAATAGTGATAACGACTTTACCACACCTAGATTCTTAATGAAGCAAGCTACAGTGTTAGAGTTAAAAGCTGATTACAAAGGTGCATTAGAACTATACAACGTAATAAAAACTGATTATAAAACTTCAATAGAAGGTCAAAATGTTACACAATATATATCTAGAGCTGAAAACAGATAATTAAGCCTTATGGCTACAAAAAATACAAATCTTTCAACTTATAGTAAGAATAAAATTCCTAGTGCTAAAGGATTTCGTTTTGGAATTGTAGTATCCCAATGGAATAAAGATATTACTGATAGACTTTATAATGGTGCTTACGATACTTTAGTTGATTGTGGTACCAATACTGATAATATTGAGAAGATAGAGGTTCCTGGAAGCTTTGAGTTAATATACGGAACAAAAATACTTGCAAGAAGAAACTGCGACGCTATAATATGTCTAGGTAGTCTTATTCAAGGGAAAACAAAACATTTTGATTATGTATGTCAAGCAGTTAGTAATGGTATTAAAGATCTAAATATATCTCTAAATATTCCTGTAATCTTTGGTGTACTTACAGATAATACAATGGAACAGGCAATTAGTAGATCTGGAGGAGCTCATGGTAATAAAGGTATAGAAACAGCGATAACTGCTATTAAAATGGCATATTTAAATCAGTAATAATTTTATATTAATAATAATTCGTCTAATAATAAAAAAGTATAAATTTGTCGGCCTAAAAATAATGGTCTCGTAGCTCAGCTGGATAGAGCATCTGCCTTCTAAGCAGACGGTCACAGGTTCGAATCCTGTCGAGATCACAAGAACCTTACCATAATTGGTAGGGTTTTAAAAGAATCTATATTCAGTTAAACTTATATCCAAACTGGAGCATTTTATTCTTAATATCTTTATTAAAATGCAATAGATCCTTTGCAGGAAGTTGAGTTTTCCATTTATCTACAGAACTGGCAGAAATTGGATTATTTAGGTTCTGATGATGGTCCATATCTGAAACACCCATAGTTGATATACTTTTTTTGATAGTTGATAAATTATCAATTATTTTAATATCTAAGAAAGATTGAATTTTTTTCAATTCTATTTCACTATCTAAAACAAAATCTTCATACCTTACTATTAAAACATTAGTTCTTTTTTGTAAATATTCTAAAGTTTTAACGCTATCATTCCATTTCCAAAGTGAAAATGCCTGATAAGCAGATTTATCACCCTTAAACTTTTTATAAGATAACATTACATCTCTAGGATCACGAATAAGAAAAATATATTTTGCTGTTGGAAATTCTGGATAAATGTATTTTATAAAATTAGTATTTATTGGAGATTTATCTCCCCAGTATTTAGCATTTGGATTTTTTGAGTTTTTATAGCTTGTAAATATTTCATTAAATAAGCTGGCAATACTATTATCTTGCGAAGATAAATTATCAAGGTTTAAATTCCATTTTGTTGTTTTATCTTTATTAAGAAACAATTTTTTAACATTATTAATCCATGATTTAAAAGACCAAAAGAAAAATAAATATCTTCTTAATATAGCATAAGGCAATACAAACTGTTCTGGGGGTATAACTATATCTTTATGAGCATTTAAAACAGTAGCGAGCAAGGTACTCCCATTTCTTCCTGACCCTAAAATAAAGAAATGTGGTGTTTTTAATGAATTACCTTTTTTAAATATTTGTTTAATAATTACAAATGGGAAATAAAGTAATATTCGATATTTTATCCTATCATAAAATATTTTCATTAAAAATTAATTTTTGAATAATTAAAAAATTTCATTACTTGATCATCTAATTGTGAATTAATAAATTTTACTTCTTTTTCTGATATATCTTTTCTCCATTCTTCATTTAAATAATATCTCTGATAGTCAAAAAAGTTTTTATTGTCATTTTTTGTTGAGAAATTAATATTTGAAAATTCTTTATTTAATTCTAAATCACAATTTTCAGATATCTTAATTAAAACCTTGTTAGGATCTTTTAAGAGTTCTTCATAGGTAAATATTAAGTGTTTAATATTAGTTTCTTTTAGTTTAACATAAGAGCTATTCTTATTGTTCCAAAGCTCAATAGGATTTTTGTAATATTTCAAATCATAATTATCTCTACCTCTTACATACCAACTATTCTTTAAAAAATTATAAAAGGAATCAGGAAGTTGACCTTTATAGTGATATGGACGTTTATATAAAGATAAAAGAAATGAATATGGATTTTTTGTTAGTGTAATAACTATTGGCTTCATTGAATGAGTAAGAATTAAATTTATGTCAATATAAGCATGTTTCCAACCTAAATTTTTATTTCTATTTAGTTTAAAGAAAACATCTTTTGTCCATTCATTAAAAGTAAAAATACTATTTGTATCTAATTTTCCTGGTAAAAGCTGGATATCAAAATTCTCAGACAATAACTGAGAAAAATAATTTGTCCCAGAATTCCGTTCACCATAAATTTTTATCACCTTACTCATGATTTTAATTCTTTAATTAATTTTTCTTTTCTCATTTGAGTTGTAAAATTTTCTGTAATCCTTAATCTTGATTTTTTTTCTAATTCTGAAATATTAGAATTTGCTAAATTTCTAATTAATTCAGTAAGTATTAATGGATCTCTACTATTTAATACAAAGCCAGCATCACCAATAATATTAGGTAGAAAGTTAACGTTAGAAACTATTGGTATACACTCACAAAGCATTGCTTCACATAAAGCTACACCAAAGCCCTCTGAATTTGATAGCTGTAAATAAAATTGTGTTTTTGAATATAATTTCTTTAAATCATCAGCAGATAATCTTCCAACAAGAAAAATATTTTTTGGAATATTTGATATATTTATTTTATCTACTCCAGCTATATAGAAATTATAATCTGGAAAATTATTTGCTACTTGGACTATTAAGTCTACCCCTTTTATAATTGTTTGATTTTTACCTAAAGCGGTAATAAAAGAATTTTTATCTCTATCTATTAATGTATCTCTTTGCCAGTAATTAATATTAATTCCATTATGAATTACTTTATGGGGTGTATTAATATTTGATAAATGATGCGTATATCCAAATTTTAAAATATTTGATGAGAAGTAACTATTCTCAGTATAAACTAAAGATTTACTTACTGGCAATATAAGACTAGCTAATTGATATGATTTTTGAGTAAAAAATTTCATTAGTGGATTTCTTAAATTACCATAATTAATCTCAGGAAAACTTACACAATCAGTACCATGAACAACAATTACTACCTTTTTCCCAAAAATATTTCCTAGTAATGCTGGAAGAAAAGAACTATATCCACCAAAAGAAATTAATATTGAATTTACCTTATGAAGATTAAAAAGCAAGAAAAAAAACTGAACTACAAAATTAAGTGGAAGTAAAAATTTATTTGACCATTTTTGATTAATTGAAATTAGATCAAAATTATCAGATAATATATATATCTCCGTTTTTATAAAAGTCAGTAAACTGGGATATATAAATATTAATTTTTCTTTTTTCATAACTAAGTTTATGATAGAGCAAATATAAAGGCTATTGAATATTAAAACTAATAATTAACATTAAATCATGTATGAAACATATTTTTGAATTCTAATTTTAAAGAGAACTTTAAAAAAAAGCCCTAGATATTAGGGCTCTTTTGCGGAGAGGGAGGGATTCGAACCCCCGGTACATTGCTGTACGCTGGTTTTCAAGACCAGTGCATTCGACCACTCTGCCACCTCTCCAAAAGTGGATTGCAAAAATAAAGATATTTTCAAACCATAGAAGCTTTATTAAGTTTAATTATTGACTTACTTATATCTCAATTTCTTAATTTTGCATATCTCTACATATTCAATTTAACAAAAGTGATACATAAATTTATATATTTTCTTTTCTGGTTAATATCATTATTAAATTTATCTATTCTTTATTTCACTCTATACCCTGTTTTTTTAATCTTCAATTACATCTTTAGATATAGAGAAAATATTGTAAATAATAACATTAAGAATGCACTTACATCTTTAAATGATAAAGATAAAAAAGAAGTTGCAAAAGGATTTTATTTATACTTTTTTAACTTATTAATTGAAATATGCAAGATGGCAAGTGTCGACAAAGCATTCTATCTTAATAGAGTAAAAGTTATAAACCCTGAGCTTTTAGAAAAATATAGATTACAAAACAAATCAATTATATTAATGATGGGTCATCATAATAATTGGGAATGGGCAAGTCAGATTATCTCAATAGTATCTAAACAGGATTTTATTGGTGTTTATAAAAAATTATCAAATAAATTCTTTGATAAATTAATGCTCAAAATAAGGAGTAGATTTGGAGTTATATTAGTAGAAATGGAAGATAGTCTTCATTATATTTTTAATAATAAAGACTGTAAAATTATAGGACTAGCTTCTGATCAAAATCCTATTGTAAACTCTAAAACATATTGGACAGAATTCTTTAATCAGCAAGTACCCTATTCTATTGGAGCAGAAAAGATTGCTAGAAAGATGCATTATCCAGTCTTATTCTGTAATATGTCAAAAGTATCTAATGGATATTATGTCATTGAATTTGAAATACTTGAAGATGATCCTCAAAACTCAAAAGATGGTGATATAACAAATAAGTTTATTAAACGTTTAGAAGAAAAAATTATTGAAGAGCCAAATTCATATCTTTGGTCTCATAATAGATGGAAACACAAAAAATAAATACCGCTGTAGTAATTCTGAATTGGAATGGAATAGATTGGTTAAAAAAATTCTTACCAATAATCATTGATAAAAGTAAGATTGCTAATATATATCTTGCAGATAATGCTTCAGATGATAACTCAGTAGAATTTGTTAAAAATACTTTTCCTACTGTAAATATTATTCAAAATTTATATAATGTTGGATTTGCAAAAGGGTATAATCAAGCCCTTAGTAAATTAACTGAAAGGTATTTTGTTCTGATCAATTCAGATATTGAAGTTACTAATAATTGGATTGAGCCTATCATTAATTTAATGGAAGATGATGAATCTATATCTGCATGTCAACCTAAAATTTTAGATTATAATCATAAAGAAAAATTTGAGTACGCTGGAGCTAGTGGTGGATTTCTTGATAATTTAGGATATCCATTTTGTAGAGGAAGAATTTTTGATAGCTTAGAACATGATAGAAATCAATACAATGATATATCTGAAGTCTTTTGGGCTACAGGAGCTTGTTTATTTGTTCGTTCTAAGCATTTTAATGAAGTAAATGGTTTTGATAATGATTTTTTTGCTCATCAAGAAGAAATTGATTTATGTTGGAGGCTAAAGAATAAGGGGTATAAGGTAATGGTTAATCCACAATCAATAGTTTATCATGTAGGTGGAGGGACTTTAGATAGCTCCTCTCCTTTTAAGACATATTTAAATTTTAGAAATAATTTATATATGCTTTTTAAGAATCTTCCAGTAATTGATTTAATTAAAACAATATTTTTGAGATTAATCCTAGATGGTATTGCTGGATTAAAATTTATAACAAAAAAAAGAGGATTAAGTCATGTTTTAGCTATTCTAAGAGCACATATTGTTTTTTACCTAAACTTACCTCGTTTAATTTTAAAACGTCAGAAAATTAATCAATGTTCTAATTTACGCGGAAAATATAATTGGAGTATATTATATAGATATTATTTTAAAGACCAGAAAACGTATTCAGAGCTTTAAAGATGATAATGCTAGATTGTATGATTCTAGTCCAAAACCACAAATTACAGATTTACAATTTATAGATAAGAGAGATGTTTTTCTAAACTCTTCTCTAGAGTAGATATTAGTCATATGAACTTCAATAACATCAGTTGTTATTGATGCTATCGCATCAGTAATAGCTACTGAAGTATGCGTATAGCCACCGGCATTTAACAAAATACAATCATAAGAGAAACCAATTTCATGTAATTTGTTAATTATTTCACCTTCTATATTTGACTGATAATATTCAAGTTCTAATCTAGAAAAATTATTTTTCAAATCTGTGAAGTAATCTTTGAAAGAAACATTACCATAGATTGACTCTTCTCTTTTGCCTAATAAATTTAAATTTGGTCCATTAATAATAATAACTTTCATAAAGCAAATTTAAAGAAATGAGTTGGGAGAATTCCATAAAAGAGTTTAAATATTATTTACAAATTGAACGTTCGCTTGCAATTAATTCTGTTCAAGCTTACATAAGAGATATTAATAAGTTAGCTAATTACTGTTCAAAAATTCATAAAACTGAAATATCTACTTCCACTGCAGATATTAGAGCTTTTATAAATGAATTAAATAATGATGGCATTTCAGCTCGTTCCCAAGCAAGAATAATTTCTGGAATTAAATCATTTTATAAATATTTAATTATTGAAGATTTTATTACAAATGATCCAACAACTTTAATTGATAATCCTAAAATAGGATTAAAACTACCAGATGTTTTAAGTATTCTTGAAATTGATATGATAATATCAGCAATAGATTTAAGCAGTAAACATGGAGAAAGAAATAGAGCAATAATCGAAACTCTATATAGCTGTGGATTACGAGTAAGTGAACTAATAAATCTTAAGATAAGTAATATTCAATTTATTGAAGGATATCTTAAAGTTACTGGAAAAGGAAATAAAGAACGTCTTGCTCCTATTGGATCTAAAGCTATAAAGTATATGTCTTTATATATCAACGAAGTAAGATTACATCAAATAATTAAAAAGGATAATGAAGACTTTGTTTTCTTAAATAATAGAGGGAGTAAATTATCTAGAGTAATGATTTTTACTATAATTAAACAATTAGTTAAAATTATAGGAATTCAAAAAAAAATTAGTCCACATACATTTAGACATTCTTTCGCTACTCATCTTATAGAAGGAGGCGCAGACTTAAGAGCTGTCCAAGAAATGCTTGGACATGAAAGTATCACAACAACTGAAATTTATACACACCTTGATAAGGATTATCTAAGAAGTAATCTTATGCAATTCCACCCTAGGTCATAGTGGCTTTGCAACATAATATTCTTAAAATGTATTTTCTTAAGGGAGTTAACTGTTTTATGATTGTTATGCCAATCATTGTTATATTTTTTCAAGAAAATGATTTAACTATAACTGAGATTATGATCTTGCAAGCAGTTTATTCATTAACTATTGCTTTGCTTGAGATCCCATCAGGTTTTTTTGCTGATTCCTTTGGAAGAAAAAACTCAATATTTATTAGTACAGTATTCTCTTTTATTGGATACATAATATTATCAACTTATGTTGGTTTTAATCAATATCTAATTGCAGAAATATTATTAGGTATAGGTGCAAGCTTAATTTCTGGAGCTGATAGCGCTATTATTTATGATACTCTACTAGAAATGGATGATAAAAATTCATATACTAAAGTTGAAGGTAAAAATTATGCAATTGGAAATTTTTCAGAAGCTATTGCTGGATTATTAGGTGGGTATTTAGCAGTAGCTTCAATTTCTTTAGGTCTTTATCTACCAATGTATACACAAACATTTGTTGTCATGCTTAGTATTCCGATTGCTTATTCTCTAGTAGAGCCCAAAAGAACATTTAAAATTGCAAAATCATTAAAATCTATTCTTATAATAGTTCAGGATACATTAATTATTAATAAGAAACTTAAATGGTATATAATATACTCTTCTGCAATAGGGTTAACAACTTTGTCAATTGCATGGTTTGTTCAACCATTTTTAAGTACTATTGATATGCCATTAATATACTTTGGGATTATTTGGGCAGCTTTAAATATTTTAGCAGGTATAACATCATATTATTCATATACAATTAATAATCGTAATTTACTGATTATTATATCATTATCAATTACTATATCATTAATTTGTTTAGGTTTTAATATTTCATTAATTGGTTTAATTTTTATATCATCGATCTATCTTTTAAGAGGAATAATAACACCACATATGAGAAACTTGATAAATATTAATACAACTTCAGAAAGACGAGCAACTGTAATGTCATTAAGAAGTTTTATGATTAGATTATCATTTTCATTAATAGTACCCATACTTGGATATATTACTGATCTACACTCAATTGATTATGTTTTTTACTCTCTAGCAGCTATTACTGGATTTACTAGTTTATTAGCAGCTTATAAATTAAACTATAAATAATTATTTATATATTTTTGTTTTATGAAATGGCTAAATAATTTAAAGAAAAAATGGAAAATTAAAAACAATCTCCAATTAATAATAATTTTTATTGTTTTTGGCATTACTGGCTCACTCTCAGTAGTTGTTAGCAATCCATTATTAGATTTTATAGGCTTAGATAAAGAAATGATGAATCCATGGATATTTACTCCATTAAGAATACTACTAGTATTTCCTGTATATCAAATCTTAATTTTAATAATTGGTGGAGCCTTTGGGCAAATTAAATTCTTTTGGGCATTCGAAAAAAAAATGTTGTCTAAGATGGGTCTCTCAAGATTTTTTAATTAAAAATAATTATCATAAACCATTAAATATGAAATTACTAATATCTCTAGCAACAAGAATTATTCCAAGACACTACCTTCAACATGTTAGTCACTTCTTCCTAATGATTTTTTCCCTTTTTCTTAGAGGAAATAAATTTGAAGATCCAATTAATGGAAAGACATACAGAAAGCTACTTCCATATGGAAGATTAAATCCTAGAGAGAACGCCATAGCTCCTGACAGCTTAAGCCTTGAGAGACACAGATTAATGTGGCTTTTTATGAAAGAAAAAACAAATTTCTTTAGAGATAACTTGAAATTCTTACATATAGCACCTGAATATTGCTTTATTAAGTTGTTTAAGAAAATGAAAAATATTGACTATACAACAGGAGATCTAATTTCACCTTGGGCAGATGTAAAAATGGACGTGCATGAAATACCATTTGAAGTAAACACTTTTGATGTTGTTATCTGTAATCATGTTCTGGAACATGTAGAGGACTCTCAAAAGGTTATGACAGAGTTTTTTAGAGTAATGAAGCCAGGTGGCTGGGGAATCTTCCAAGTACCTATTGATAATAACAATCCAGTTACTATTGAAGATAAAACAGTTACTGACCCAAAAGAAAGAGAAAAGCTCTATTGGCAAAGTGATCACTTAAGACTATTTGGTCGTGACTATGGAGACAGATTAACTGCAGCAGGATTTAAAGTAACTGAGAGCAACTTTATCAATGAAATTGACCCAATGCTTGTCGAGAGATATGCGCTTCCTAAAAACGAACTAGTATATTATTGTGAGAAAGTCTAATAGCTAACGTATATAACCTTTTTTGTTACAAAGAAATTTTCATCAAAGTAATCAGAAATGTTATATTGTTTATGATGAATACCAAGTAACTCATCATTTAGATCTCCGCCTTTTAAATAAAGAATACCATTATTTAATACATTACTGCTATTTTTATTAATCTTTCCTTTAATAAGTTTTTTAAAATCTTTCATCTTAGTTACTGCCCTACTCACTACAAAATCATATTTAGAAGTAGTATCCTCAACTCTAGAGACTATAGATGTTACGTTTGTTAACCCTAAAGTATTAATGACTGAATCAACAACCTTAATCTTTTTTGCAATACTATCTAGCAAAATAAAATTACATTTTGGAAAAAGAATAGCTAAAGGAATACCTGGAAAACCGCCACCAGTACCAACATCAAGAATACTAGTTCCATCATTAAAAGAAATTACTCTAGAAATTGATAAAGAATGTAAGACGTGTTTTAGATAGAGCTGTTTAATGTCTTTTCTTGAAATTACATTAATCTTACTATTCCAATCTTCATATATATCTTTAAGCATTCTGAACTTTGATTTCTGATCATTTGATAAATCAGGAAAATATTTATTGATCAATTCCATACCTTAATTACTCCACTTTTTTGGTATATGATTTACGCTAAAGATAAATAACAAACCGTGAGAAATTAAATGAAAAATCTCTAATAAAGGCTGAATAAGTATAAGATCAGAACAATTGAGTCTTTTCATCAATAGATAGTGAATTATATATGACAAACATAACTTGAAAACAAGAATTGGCAACCAATATATATAATTTACTTTAAAAATAATTAAAATAGTTAATGAAGAAAGAAACAATAATTGAGATAATGGATATAGCCCAAGCAGCAACTTAATATTTCTCTTATATAATGGTGATGTGCTAAAATGTCTTCTTTTCTGTCTAACCCAGTCACTCCACGTATCTTCTGTTTTAGAAATTGTAAGGGAATTATTAGATATTTCAATAGAAACATTTCTTCCTTTTGCAACTTCAGTAATAAATAGATCATCATCACCAGATGGTATATGCAAATGATTTGCAAAGCCTTTATTCTTAAAAAATAATGATTTTTTATAAGCTAAATTCCTTCCAACTCCCATATATGTTAGTGATCTTAGTGAGAACGACAAATATTGTAAGGCCACAATATATGAGTCAAATCTAATCATTTTGTTGAGAATTCCAGGTAGTCTCTCATAACTACCATATCCTAAAACTATATCAGATGATAGAAAATTATGAGTCATTGAGGATATCCAATATTTTGATAAAACATAACAATCAGCATCAGTTAATAGAAGATGATCATACTTAGCAGTTTTTATACCAATAGTCAGAGCAAACTTTTTACCTATAGCATGATTAACGTTATCATCAATATTAACAATGACTAAATTATCAAATCTTTTTTTATAATCCTCTAGCAAGACCTTTGTATTATCATTTGATTGATCATTTACAACAATTACTTCAAAAGCAGGATAATCTTGGTTTAGTACTGACTCAAGGTTAATTTTTAAATTATCATACTCATTCTTAGCACATATTATTATCGAAACATTTGGTTTGAAATTATTTCTTTTATCTTTAAATAAAACTAGTTTCTTAAAAAAAAATAGATTATAAAAAAACTGAATCAGTAAGGATAAAATACAAAGAGATAGTATGATTAACTCGAATGTCAAAGATTAATTATTTAAATAATTTAATATGTTATTTTCTACTCTAACAATAACATTAGAAACATCTTCTTTAATAAACTTGTCTCCAGTGATTAATTCAAAAAGTTCAATATACCGTTCTGAAACTTCATTACAATAATCATCACTCATTTCAGGAATAAGTTGATTTTCTTTGCCTTGAAATCCCTTTTTAATTAACCATTGACGAACAAATTCCTTAGACAATTGTTTCTGGGGAGTATTATTTTTTATTTTTTCAGAATATCCATCTAAATAAAAATATCTAGAAGAATCTGGCGTATGTATCTCATCAATTAATGTTATAACACCATCTGGATCCTTACCAAATTCATATTTAGTATCAACAAGAATTAACCCTTTTTCTTTAGCAATTTCAGTTCCTCTATTAAAAAGAGCATACGTATATTCCTCTAATTTCACATAATCTTCCTCAGAAATAATATTATGCTTTAATATATCTTCTCTTGAAATATCTTCATCATGACCAACATTTGCTTTTGTTGTTGGAGTAATAATTGGTGAAGCAAAATTCTGATTCTCTACCATATTATCAGGCATAGAAACACCGCAAAGGGATCTTTTTCCAGACTTATATTCTCTCCAAGCATGTCCTGTTAAATAACCCCTTATAACCATTTCAATCTTAAATGGATCACATTTTTTTCCTATTGTAACACTAGGATCAGGTGTAGCCTCCATCCAATTAGGTAAAATATCTGATGTTGCCTTTAGAAACTTTGCAGCAATTTGACTTAAGACTTGACCTTTATAAGGGATTCCCTTAGGAAGAACATGATCAAAAGCTGATATTCTATCAGAAGCTACCATTATTAATTTATCTTCATTTATAGAGTAAACATCCCTAACTTTACCTTTATAAAAATTAGTTTGATTAGGAAAATTAAAGTTTGTTGATGTAATTGTATTATTCATGTCTTATTGTTTGTAGGCTTTAATAATTTGTTTAACAAGTTTATGTCTTATTATATCTTTAGAATCTAAAATAATGAAACTAATATCATTTATATCTTTTAGTATAGATTGAGCATGTATTAATCCTGAAGATTGTTTTGCGGGAAGATCTATCTGTGTTTGATCTCCAGTTATAATAAATTTTGCAGATTTACCCATTCTAGTTAGAAACATTTTCATCTGGTGCTGTGTTGTATTTTGACCTTCATCTAAAATAACAAATGCATGATCTAAAGTTCTTCCACGCATAAATGCCAGAGGTGCTATTTGAATTGTTCCATCTTCTAAATATTCATTTAATTTACTTATAGGAAGCATATCAAAAAGAGCATCGTAAATTGGCTGCATATAAGGATCAAGCTTTTCTTTTAAATCACCTGGTAGAAAACCTAAGTTTTCTCCGACTTCAATCGCTGGGCGAATTAAAATAATTCTTTTAACCTTTTTATTTTTCAAATACTTAACAGCTAAGGCAACTGATGTATATGTTTTTCCAGTACCAGCAGGTCCAATAGCAAAAAGCACATCATTATCCTTAATCTCGGATACCATCCTTCTTTGATTATAGGTTTGTGCTTTAATTAATTTACCATGTTGACCATGAACAATAACATCATCATCTTCTTTCATAACATTATCATTTCCATCAATAATTCTTTCAATTTGATTGATAGTTAGTGAGTTATATTTATCTAAATGCTTTATGAAAGCATTAAACTTATTCTCAAAGAAAAGAATACAATCTTCACTTCCTACAACCTTCAATTTATCACCTCTTGAAATTAATTTAACCTGAGGAAAATATGTTTTTATCATATTAAATTTAATATTATTAGATCCAAACAACTTATTAAGATCAGTATTTTCTAATGTTATTAATTTTTCACTCATTACCTATTTCATTCATGTATTTCTTGTTAATTTTGGAATTACGAAATAACAATTTTTAATCAATATCTACAATAGATTTTTTATTATAAATGTCAATAATTACACTAACCACAGATTTAGGCACAAAAGATCATTATCTAGCGTCATTAAAAGCTGCTATTTACTCTCAATCTGAAGAAGTAAAAATTATTGATATTACACATGAAATAAATCATTTTAATATTCTTCAAGCTGGACTAACAGTTAAAAATTGCTTCAAAGATTTTCCGCAAAATACAATACATATAATTGCTATAGATGACGAACTATCCATTGAAAATGACCACGTTGCTGTCTATGCTCATGGACATTATTTTATTGCTGCTGATAATGGACTATTCTCAATAATCTTAGATGATTTTAAAGCAGATAAGATTGTATCATTAAATATTAACCAAAAGACAGACTTCTTAACTTTCGCATCTAGAGATATCTTTGCAACTGCAGCATGTCATATAGCAAGAGGTGGAACGCTAGAGATAATTGGGAAAGAAGTTGATGATTTTAGAGTAAAAAAACATGTTCTTAATCCCGTAATAGAATCAAATATCATAAAAGGTATAGTAACTAATATTGACAACTATGGAAATGCAATTACCAATATTAACCTTTCAACATTTGAAAATATTAGAAGAAGTAGGAATTTTTCTATTCTTTTTGGTAGAGAAGATGAAGAAATAAAAAAGATATCAACTAAATACAAGGAAGTAGAAATTGCTGAAAAACTTGCTATTTTTAATAGCAACAATCTTTTACAAATATCAATCAATCAAGGTAATGCCAACTCTTTACTAGGCTTGAAGTTTTATGATACAATTAGAGTAGAATTTATATGATAGCAATTATAAATAAAGAATTAAGATTATTTATGAGTAATTTAGTAAGTATAGTAATAATATGCATTCTATTATTTATATATGGCTTAATACTATTTACTAATTTATTTAGTCTTGACATCTTAGATAATGGCTATGCTAACCTAGATACCTTTTTTAATTTATCTCCACTAATATTTATGATCTATATACCAGCAATTGCTATGAGGTCATTTTCTGAAGAATACAAAAATGGTACGATAGAGATACTTATCTCTAAACCTATTACTATCCTTAAGCTTATAGTTAGTAAATACTTATCAGTATTTATAATTATTATTCTATCAATAATCCCAACATTTATTTATCCCGTAACTATTTATCTCTTAGGAGAAGAAGTTGGAAATATTGATGTTGGTGGTGTTATTGGATCATATATAGGATTATTTCTACTATGCTCAGTTTTCTCAGCAATATCAATTTTCTCATCGTCATTAACCAAACATCAAGTAAATGCTTTTTTAATGGCTATATTATTAAATATTGTTTTTTATTATGGTATTGATATTTTTGGTCAATATATTAGTAATGGTTATGTAAGTTTGATAATCCAGAAGGTAGGAATTTTACATCATTATAAGTTATTAAGTAGGGGGCTTATATCTTTAAATGACATCATCTATTTTATATCAGTTAGCTATTTATTCTTATTATTTACTAACTATATTATTACAACTAAGAAGTAGTTATGACAAAAAATATCACTCTATTATTTACAATCATAATTGTTATTGCGGTTAACATAATAAGTAGTTATCTCATCTTAAATTATGATCTAACTGAAGATAAAAAATTTACTTTATCAGAACAAAGCAAAGAAGTAATTAATAAAATTGATGACAACCTAACAATTAAAGTATATTTAAAAGGTCAATTACCTGCTGGATTTCAATTATTAAGCTCATCTATAAATGATTTCTTACTAAACTGTAGAAAAATTAATAATAAAATTGATTTTGAGTTTATTAATCCTAGAGAAAGCAACAACGAACAACAAAAGTTAAATATTTTCAACCAACTTCAAGAACAGGGCTTATATGCAACAGACTTAACAATTAAAAAAAGCTCTGAAACTTCCAGAAAAATTATATTCCCAGGAGCAATTATATATTATAAAGATAAAAGGGAGGCAGTTAATTTACTAGAAAATGATTTTGGAGTATCACCTCAAATTAACATTAATAATTCTATTGAAAGTATAGAATTTCAGATCATCTCAACATTAAATAAATTAATTACTAATAAAAAAGAAAGTATTGCATTTCTTAAAGGAAATGGAGAACTTTCATCTAAACAGCTTTTAGATGTTACAGAATCAGTTAACAAGGACAACAATAACCTTAAATATTTTTATAATGTTGAGGATTTTAATATTAAGGAGTTTGAAATAGATAGCATTACAAATAATCCAAATATAGATGGACAGCTAAAAAAATTACTAAAATTTAAAGCAATAATTATTGCGAAACCAACAATTGCTTTTAATAAACTGGATAAATTACTAATAGATCAATATATAATGAATGGCGGTCGATTATTAATGTTAATTGATGGTGTACATGCAAGCATTGACAGCTTAAATAATAAGAATGGGTATTTCATGTCTTCTAAAAACAATCTCAATATTGATGATCAATTATTTAAATATGGGGTGCGTATAAATTCTGACTTAATACAAGATCAAAGAGCAACAGAAATCCCTATTATAACTGGATATAGTAATAATAAACCAATACAAGAATTCTTCGAATGGCCATATTATCCATTATTATCCAACAACACAAACCATCCAATTAGTAAAAACATAGATGCTATTAAATGTGACTTTGTAAGTTCAATAGATACATTAAAAAATAATATTCAGAAAACTATTCTTCTTACAAGCTCTAAAAAATCTAGAAAAACTCCAGCACCATCAAAAATTAGTTTGTCAATAATAGAAAACCCTCCTCCACTGGAAACTTTTAACCAACCTAATATCCCAATTGCTGTATTATTATCAGGTAAATTTACATCTGTATTTAAGGATAGAATAATTACTAAAAAAAATTCAATCGATTTAAAAAAGAAAAGTGACAGCACAAAAATAATCATTGTTGCTGATGGAGATTTAATATCAAATACTGTATCAGACAACAATATATCATATCCATTGGGATATGATAAGTTTATTAATTATACATACAAAGGAAATAAAAAATTTATAATAAATGCAATACAGTATTTATGCGATGAGACAGGAATTGTAAATTTAAAATCTAAGGATATTAAGCTTCGCATGCTGAACAACGAAATAATTCAAAACAACAAGAATACAATCATGTTAATAAATATCTTCTTGCCAATTCTTCTTTTTCTAACATCAATATTAATTTTTAATACAATTAATAAAAGAAAATATGATTAAAAAAAGTTTTCTATTAATCTTAACTATAATATTTATTATAGCATTATTCAAATACAATAATGATATTAATAGAGAAAATGAGAGAAAATTTTCTATTGAAGAAATAGGAAGAATTGATAAAATATTCCTTAGTGATAGAAAAGGAAATAATATTATCTTATCTAGAAATGAACAACTCTGGATGGTTAATGAAAAGTTTAAAGTTAGAGCTGATGCAATTGAGACATTACTATCAACAATTCAACAAATCAGTATCCAAAGACCTGTATCTGAAATTTCATATAATAATGTTATAAAACAATTAGCAACAACAGGAGTAAAAATTGAAATATATTATGGAAATAATATTAAAACATATACAGTAGGAGGCTCAACTAATGATCACCTAGGAACTTATATGTTAATGGATAATGCTGAAAACCCCTATATTGTTCATATAGCTGGTTTTAATGGGTTTTTATCACCTAGATATGGAATTCAAGGGTATGCATTAGACATTAATACTTGGAGAGACAATAGTATATTTAAAATCAAGCCTGAAGAAATCCAAGAAATATCATTATATGATTTTAAAGAAAATAACAATTCATTTATAATCAAAAGAGAACCATTTTTATTAATGAATAATGATAGTCTTAGCATAAAATATGATATCAATAAAGTGATAAAATATTTTAACCACTTCTCAAAAATCGGCTGTGAAGGTTTTAAAGGATACAATATAGATTTATCTAACGAAAGGCCTCTATTTAAATTAAAAATTAATTATAATAACAAAGTAGATATTTTGAATACCTATACATTTTCTAAAACAAATAACAATAGTAATAATTCAAAACCTAATGTTGAAAGAATGTATGCTATATTAAATAATGGCGAGGTTATGCTAATTCAAAATTATGTTTTTAACAAAGTGTTTATATCTATTAATGAATTAAAAGAATAATTATTTTTTCTATTTAATGAAAAATATATCTTTGAAAAACTAAATAACAAACTGAATAAGTATGAAATTTATAGTAAATAGTTCAGCTCTTCTTAAAGAACTTCAGAAATTAAATGGTGTAATAAGTACCAGTAATACCCTACCTATTTTAGATAATTTCTTATTTGAAATTGTAGATGGTAAGATTCGCATGATAGCATCTGACTTAGAAACTACAATGATATCTGAGATATCTACTGAGTCTTCTTCAAATGGCAAAATTACAATTCCATCAAAAATACTTATTGACACATTAAAAACCTTCTCAAATCAACCTTTAACATTTTTGATAGATGTTGAGACTAAAGGTATAGAAATTAGCTCAGAAAATGGTAACTACAAGCTAGCTGGACAAGATGCGAATGAATTCCCTAAGATTCCATTACTTACATCATCTTCAACAATAAGTCTTGAATCAACTATTCTATCAAATGCTATTAATAAAACGTTATTTGCAAGCGGAAATGACGAGTTAAGACCTGTAATGTCTGGAGTATTTTGCGAATTATCAGAAGAACAAATTACATTTGTAGCAACTGATGCTCATAAACTTGTTAAACATACAAGAAAAAATATTACATCAAATTCAAACACATCATTTATATTACCAAAAAAACCTTTATCTATTATTAAAAATAATATAGATAGTGAATCTGAAATATCAATTGATTTCAGTGAAACAAATGTTAAATTTACTCTAGAAAATATAACATTAATATGTAGGCTAATTGATGGGAAATATCCAAATTATGATGCTGTTATCCCAAAAGAGAATCCAAACAAATTAGTTATAAATAAACAAGAATTATTAAATTCTATAAGAAGGGTTTCAATATATGCAAGTAAGACAACACACCAAATTAGACTTAAAGTTGCAGGCAGCCAATTACAAATCACATCTGAAGATTTAGACTTTGCAAATAAAGCAGAAGAAAGACTTACTTGTAGTTATGAAGGAGAAGATATGGAAATTGGATTTAATTCAAGATTTGTTATTGAGATGCTAAATAATATTGGATCTGAACAAATTTGTCTAGAAATGAGTGCTCCTAATCGTGCAGGTATTATTCTACCTTTAGATGGTCAAGATGAAAATGAAGAAACTTTAATGCTTATAATGCCAGTAATGCTTAACTCATAGCTATAAACTAACCTTTTACTAGTATTCCCTTGTCTAGAGTAGGAATAACATCTGATTTAAGATCAGGATCTAGACAGAATCTTGTATCTTTTTCCATATTTAAAGACTTTAATCTCTTTCTATGAGCTGAAGTAGCAAGAAAATTAAATAAATTATCTTTTGCTTGACTGTATAAACTAATAGAAGCTAAGACTGAATCACAATTAGATTTAAAATAATTTGACATTAATAATCTTTCAGCCAAACATCCTGAAAAGATAGAATCTTCTAAACTAAAAACTCCTTTCCATCCAGAACATAGGATAACAACATCATTCGAAGATTTAACTAGAAAATCATAAACTGCATCAATATTTATAAATGAGGATGTTATAACATAATATTCTTTAGCAATATTTATAGCTCTTGTTCCATTGGTTGTTGTTAGAATAAGGGTTTTATCTTTAATTCTTTTATTCATATATTGATATGGTGAATTTCCATATTCAAAACCATCTATAGCCATTGCGTTTCTCTCAGCAGCAGCAATGTGATTTTCTTTTCTAATATATTCCTTGGCTTGAGCTATACTCTGAACAGGAATAATTTCTTTAATTCCATAATGAAAAGCAGTAGAAATTACTGTTGTTGCTCTTAAAAGATCAACAACTACAACAATAGCATTCTCAGAAATTATATAATTAGAAAAATTATCAGGTGTTAAACAAACATTAAGATTTCTTTTATTTTGCATCTAATCAACAAAAGGTAAAACAATAATTTTAGCTAAGATAAACTTATTTCTCACCTCTATAAAAACTTCTTGATTAACATTAGTAAATTTAATATCAATATAAGCCATTCCAACTGCTTTATTTAAAGAAGGAGACATTGTTCCAGATGTTACTACGCCTATATTATTTTTATCTTTATCAAGAACTTTATAATCTTTCCTTGCTATACCTTTATCTAACACCTCAAAACCGACTAATTTTTTCTGTAATCCTTCTTGTTTCTGTTTTAATAAATTTTTAGAATTTATAAAATTAGTAGATAACTTAGTGATCCAACCTAAACCAGCCTCTAGTGGAGATGTATTATCATTTATATCATTACCATATAAACAAAAACCTTTTTCTAATCTTAGAGTATTTCTTGCAGCAAGACCAATTGGTTTTAAGTCAACTTGTGTGCTAAAAAGACTATTCCATACACTTAAAACATTCTCATTCAGAACATATAATTCAAAACCTAACTCTCCAGTATATCCTGTCCTAGATATAATAACATCTTCAATACCAGATATATTTCCTCTCAAAAACCTATAATAATTTAATGTTGCAAGATCAATAGTAGTTAGTTCTTTAAGTAGCTCTAAAGAATTAGGCCCCTGAACTGCTAGTAGTGAATATTGATTTGATTTATCATCAATTTTACAATCATATGAGTTATGAGTATTTAACCAAGCTAAGTCCTTTTCAATATTAGATGCATTTACAACTAACATAAATGAAGTTGCATTAATCATGTATACTAAAATATCATCAATAATACCACCTTCTAAGTTAGGTAAACAAGAATATTGTACTTTTCCATCAACAAGTTTACTAATATCATTAGAAGTAATATATTGGAGAAATTCTTTAGCTCCTTCCCCACTAACAAAAATCTCTCCCATATGAGAAACATCAAAAACACCTACATTATTCCTAACTGATAAATGTTCTGAAATTACTCCATCATATTGAACAGGCATGTAGAATCCAGCATAATCAACCATTTTTGCATTTAAAGATTCATGAGTATTAGATAAAAAGAGTTTTTTCATAATATTTTAATTATTCAGCAAATTTATAAAATCATCTTATCAATAGCAGGGATTATTTCTAATAAAATTAATTAGTATAATTACTTTAAAAAACCAAAGTTATAGAAAACAAAAACAGAAAATTAATTCTGTTTTATTAGTAGCGTGAGGGAGATTTGAACTCCCGACCTCAGGGTTATGAATCCTGCGCTCTAACCAACTGAGCTACCACGCCAAAATTAGGCGTCAAATATAATACTTTAACTCATTTTAATGTAAAGAAATTACAAATTATGACCGATCAATTTCATTTAATAGTAAAGTATAATGTTTTAAGGTTCTTAGCACTAAGACAACACATAATGAAATAATAGAAATAATTAAGATTCCATCGGAAATATGAAATTTAAGAAACTTAAAATAATTCCTTAAAATATCAATATACACAAACGCTGTTATTGCTGACAAAAAACTAGAGTATTCTCTTCGAAGCACAGATATTGTAGAAAATTTTATTATTGAACTTATAAATGATAAATTCCTTGGGAAAAATGCAGAAACATTATTTGACCATATTAAGAACTCATTATTAAATTTTTTCTTTAAAAAAGCTTCCTCAGCAAACATTATACGTTCATAATAGAGCCAAAAAAGTAATGACATAAATATTACAAAATACAAGTTATAAGAATAAAAAGATATACCTAACCAAATAAGATAATTTGCAAGATATAAGGGATGTCTTACTAATGAATAAATTCCTGTAGTATTAAGTGTTTCTGCAATTTGCTTATTAGTATTTCTCCCACTAGTATTTTTTGGTGTAGTACCAATTGTGTAAAAACGTATAAGAAATCCAATGATCGATAATATAACAGCTATATAGTTGTATGATAAAACTATATTATCAGACAAACTTTCAAATGAAGATAAGTAAATAAAAGGAAGAACTAATAAAAACAAAAAAATTGGAAATTGACCTCTATACTTAAATAAAAAATTACCTTGTTTCTCAAATGATTGCTCTAATGACATATTAAAATATTATCTTTGTAAATAATTTGTAAAATTAAAAAAAGAAATGTCAGATTTAATCAAATATTCATTAGAGTTGCCAATTAATTCATCTATTAATATTTTATACAAGAGATTAAGCACACCAAGTGGCTTGTCTGAATGGTTTGCGGACAATGTTAATCTAAAGAATAATATATTTACTTTTTTCTGGGATGACAGCGAACAATCAGCAAAACTTCTGAAGAAGAAAACCAATAAATTCATCCAATTTAAATGGCTAGATCATGATGATAAAGACTCATATTTTGAGTTTAATATAGAAATTGATGAGATGACTTCAGATGTTTCCTTAATAATTACAGATTTTGCTGAAGATCTTGATGAAAAAGAAGAACAAATTTTACTTTGGAAACAACAAATTGAAAATCTTAAAAGAGCTATTGGCTCATAATGAAAAAATATATTGAAAAAGATAAATTTATATCTGATTAAATCTTTTATAGGTCCTTTTCTTATCTCATTAATTATCGTTCTATTTATTTTACTTATGCAATTCTTATGGAAGTATATTGATGATCTTGTAGGTAAAGGATTAGATACTTTTCAAGTTGCAGAACTTATGATGTATTCTGTTACTAGATTCGTTCCACTAGCACTTCCAATAGCAGTTTTAATTTCCTCTGTAATGGTAATTGGTCAATTAGGTGAGAACTATGAGCTTGCTGCTTTACAATCTTCTGGAATCTCTCTTTTAAAAATTATGAAACCACTATTTTTAATAGTTGTATTAATAAGTTGTTTCTCGTATACATTTTCTAACTATATAATGCCAATAGCAAATTTTAAAGGTGGGAGCTTACTATATGATATTAAAAAGAAGAAACCTGCATTAAATATTAAAGAAGGTATTTTTTATAATGATATTGATGGATACAGTATAAAAATTGGAACAAAAAATAATAATGATAATACTTTAAATAATATTTTGATATATGATCACACAAATAATTCTGGTAATAAAAAAGTTATAACAGCAAAATCTGGAAATATGAAAATAACAAATGATGAAAGATATATGGAATTAAGTCTATATAATGGAGTATCATATATTGAGATTGAAGAAATTAAAAAGAATAAGAAAAGTCCTCATAGAAAAATATATTTTGACAAAGAATTAATAAGATTTGATCTTTCTAGCTTTAACATTAAAAATAGTGAGCTACTATATAAAGGTCACTATGCAATGCTAAATAATCAACAATTAATACATTCTATTGATTCTTTAAAAGAAAAAGTAATTACAAAAGAAAAGTTAATTAACACTAGACTACAAAATAATTATCATTATAATCCGAATAAAAAACAAGATTTCGTAAAAGAAATAGTGAAAGTTAATGAAAAAAGAATATACGAAACAGCAATCAATAAATTAAGAGTATTAAAATCAGTAAGTAAATCTAATCATGATGATTTAGAATATAAAAAAATGATTATTGCCAAACATAAAATTGAATGGCATAGAAAAATCTCCATTGCTATTTCATGTATTATAATGTTTTTAATTGGAGCTCCATTAGGATCAATCGTTAGAAAAGGAGGCTTTAGCATACCCCTGCTTTTTTCAATCATTCTGTTTGTGGTTTTTTATGTTATTACAATTATTGGTGAAAAATCTGCTAAGGATTTAGTAATATCTCCAGCTGAGGGAATGTGGATCGCAAATATTATATTTTTTCCAATTGCAGTCTTTCTAATCATGCATGCACTAAAGAATTCAAGCTTACCAAAAATTAAAGATTTAATTAAATTAAAAGCTTAATAAAATAACTAGAAATTACATAATTTTGCTAGACAAATAATATATATGAATTTTAATACAATTAAGGAGGCTATTGATGATATAAGAGATGGTAAAATTATAATAGTAGTAGATGATGAAAATAGAGAAAATGAAGGTGATTTTATTGCTGCTGCTGAAAAGGTAACTCCTGAAATGATAAATTTTATGGCTACGCATGGTAAAGGCTTAATATGCGCCCCATTAATTGAGAGTAGATGTAAAGAATTAGACCTAGAGCTAATGACAGGAAGAAATACGGCTGCATTTGAAACTCCATTTACAGTTTCTGTTGATTTAATTGGAGATGGATGTACAACTGGAATATCTGCTTCTGATAGATCTAAAACAATTAAGGCACTAGTAGATCCAAATACAAAGACTGAACAACTTGGAAAACCTGGTCATATTTTTCCTTTAAAAGCAAGAGAAGGAGGTGTATTAAGAAGAGCAGGGCATACTGAAGCAGCAATTGATCTAGCTAGATTGGCAGGTCTACAGCCAGCAGGTGTAATTGTTGAGATTTTAAATGAAAATGGCTCAATGGCCAGAACAAAAGAACTTCATGAAATTGCTAATAAATTTAATCTTAAATTTATTACTATTAAAGATTTAATTAAATACAGACTACAAAATGAAAGCTTAATTACTGAAGAAGTTGATGTAAATCTACCTACCGAATTTGGAAATTTTAAAATGAAAGCCTTCAAACAGATAACCAATAATCAAATTCACTTAGCTATCTACAAAGGTAGATGGGAGAAAGATGAAAATATTTTAGTTAGAGTTCATTCTTCTTGCGTAACAGGAGATATATTTGGCTCATGTAGATGTGATTGTGGACCACAACTTCAAGCAGCTCTAAAACAAATTGAATCTGAAGAAAAAGGAATTCTAGTATATATGAACCAAGAAGGGAGAGGAATAGGATTACTTAATAAACTTAAAGCCTATAAAATCCAAGAAACTGGAAAAGATACGGTAGAAGCAAATATAGAACTAGGGTTTAAGGCTGATCATCGAGATTATGGAGTTGGAGCACAGATACTTAGAGCAATGAAAATAAGTAAAGTAAGACTTCTTTCAAATAACCCTAGGAAAAGAGTAGGATTACTAGCATATGGAATTGAGATTGTTGAAAGCGTGGCACTTGAAATTATATCTAATAAACATAATGAATTCTACTTACAGACAAAAAGAGATAAACTTGGCCATTCATTAAATAATTTAAATGAATAAAGATCTTGTTATATTAGGAATAGAATCTTCCTGCGATGACACATCAGCAGCTGTTTTAAGAGGCTCTAAGGTACTTTCTAATATAATCGCAAACCAAAGCATTCATTCAAAGTACGGAGGCGTTGTTCCAGAGCTAGCATCAAGGGCACATCAACAAAATATTATTCCTGTTGTAGATACAGCAATAAAGGAAGCTAATATTAAAAAATCTGATATTAATTTGATTGCATATACTAAAGGTCCTGGATTATTAGGCTCATTATTAGTTGGTAGTTCTTTTGCAAAATCCTTATCATTAGGGCTTGACATCCCACTTGTTTCAGTAAACCATATGAAAGCACATATACTGGCACATTTTATAGATCAAGAAAATCATAAAAAACCTACTTTCCCTTTTTTATGCCTAACAGTCTCTGGTGGACATACTCAGATAGTAATTATTCGAGATTATGATGATATGGAAGTTATTGGAACAACTTTAGATGATGCTGCTGGGGAAGCATTTGATAAGTCTGCAAAGGTATTAGGACTAAAATATCCAGGAGGCCCACTAATAGACAAGTATGCTAAGGAGGGAAATATACATGCTTTTACTTTTGGTAAACCAAAAATCAAAGATCTTGATTTTAGTTTTAGCGGCCTTAAAACATCTATTCTAAATAAAATTAATTCATCATTAATGAGTGACCCAGAATTTATAGATAAAAATCTAAATGATTTATGTGCATCAATTCAACATTCAATTGTAACAATTCTTCTAGATAAAGTTAAAAAGGCTATTAATCAAACAAATATTAAAAATATAGCAATTGCTGGAGGAGTCTCTGCGAACTCATACTTAAGACAAGAACTCCAAACACTTGCAAAAAAAGAATATCTCAATATTTATATACCAAAATTTGAATATTGTACAGATAATGCTGCTATGATAGCAATAGCGGGAAAATATGAATATTTAAATAATAAAATTACTAACTATTCTGAATCAGCTTCTGCAAGGTTATCCTTTTAAAAAACTAAGTGTTACATTAATTGCTTCTTGAAAATTATTCGGATAATTTTCTAATTCATATGGATGCATAACACCAAAAACATGATTAGCATCTTTAATTTCATGCAGTAATGTTTTATCATTCCATTTAATGAAATCATAAGCATCTTTAATTAGAACTGTAGGATCTTCAGAACCATGAACAACAAGATGAGGAATAGATAAATTCATAACAGCTTTTTTTATATCTATTCTATCACTATTATTAATACAATCTAGGTAAAACTGATGATATAAAGGCATATTCTGTTGAGTCCTAGAATTAAAAACATAAGCAACACCCTTTTCTTTCCAAGTATCAAGTTTAGATTGTTCCATTCTATTTGTAAAATCTGAAGGAGAAGCCCATGATATAACTTTAGAAACTCTATCATCTTCATTAGCTTTTAAAATACTAATTGCCCCTCCTCTACTGTGACCTAGTAAATTAATGCTATTTACATTAATCTCACCTCTAAAATCTAAATCGTTATTTAACCAATCAATGATTAAACCTAAATCATCAAGTTCAGTACTAAAATTATTATTTCCAAAGGATTCTAAATCCACAAAGTCAGAAGGACTCTCTAATGATGTCCCATTATATGAAAAGTTAAATTTTATAAAAAAATAACCTTTGCTAGCAAAGGTATTAGACATATTATTAAAAGCCCCCCAATCTTTAAAACCTTTAAAACCATGGGAAAATATTATTATATCTTTTTTTACAGAATTAGAATCATAGGAAACATCTATTAATATCTTATTTTCTTTACTTCCATTAATAATGTAGTTATTAGTAGTTAACACAGTAATTATTTTAATATAAACCTCTTATCTACAGAGCCATCATCGTAGATGTAAAATATTACAGAATTAGAATTTTTATTAGTTTCTCTTCCAAAAAGATCAACAACTTTAACAAGTTTCCTATCATCAGTAGTTATTGGGTCAATTAAAGATGATGGTGCTTGACTAGTAATTTCAAATTTATCAAAGCCTCCTTCAACTGTATGATCACCTAGAGCATCCCAGTCAGCTATTTCTACAATTATTTGCATAGTATTAGATATAGAAATATATTGACTTAAATCAAAGGATCTAGAATTCCACTGAGCAAGTTCATTAGAGGATGGTGTCATTATTTCTAATATTGATGTAGTACTTCCATTAGAAATTTTAACTGATATAGAATCGTTACTAGATCCTGACCATGGATTTCCACCAACGCTTAACCATATATTATAATTAAGAAAATAATTTACAGAAGGATTTAAAGGTAATGACAAATCAAAAACAGGAGAGGTTAAAATAGTGTTATAATCATCTACATCTCTACTACGATGATTATTTCCAGCTTCTAAACCAGTAATATATGCGTAATTAAAACAATCATTATTGACATCATCTTCAGGATTATAATCTACACCATTATTAGAAGTTCCTTCTGGATTACCTCTTTGCCAGATTCCATCATCTGGAGTAATAACTCCTCCTGAAACATTCCACCCAAAGTCAAATGTAAAATCATCATAATAGCCTGATTGAAGAACTATCTGAATATTTGAAGATGATGATATAAACTCATTAGTACAAGAAGTTATATATCCCCAGGAACCAACAATTATATCATAATTCCCTTCATACATACTAGTAATATTAAAATTTCCATTATTATCAGTAGTTGTATTATAAGTAAAAAAAGTATTATATATTAAAACATCAGAATTAGCGATACCATTTCCACTAGCATCAATAACAATACCTGATGTGTTAAAAGAAACTAAAGGTTGAAGTTGAGCATCAACAACAGTAGTATTACCGTTTGTTAAAACTGCACTTATGGTATCTGGCAAGTATCCAGGTGCTGAAAAAATTATATCATATGTAGATGGATTGGCAATACCACTTAAATAATTACCAGAAAGATCAGTAGTAGAAGTAATCGTTAATAATGGATTAATAATTTCAATAATTGCATTAGTTAGAGGGTTTGAATTAGATAAATCTGTCACATTACCTTCTAAATAACAAGCTTGAAGAAAATCTCTGCCATAAACCAATAATCTACCATTATTTCCACTTCCACTTTCAATATCAGATGATATAATATTTCCTGATGGTAAAAATGGATAAGTTCCCCAACAACCTTGAAATCCATCTCCCGATAAAGGAGAAGAGTCATAAGAAGCAACTTGAATTAAATTGTTTGGGTGAGTTATATCATGCACTACAGTCCCATCTCTGTAATAAGAAGTTACTAAAAAATTACCGTCAACATGAACATTATGAGGAATAGAATTAGAACCAGGATTAGATTGAATTCTATCAACCTCTTGGATATTATTTAAATCTGTAATATCATATGATCCAATATAAGCATCTGACTGTTCATCTGTAGTGAATACATAATCTCCATTATCAGAAACCCAAGCATTATGAGTGAAATCACTTGGAGTTCCTATATGTCCTAAATTTTGGGGATTTGATTTATTTGCAACATTTACAACATACATATCTCCCTCATATATACAACCAACATACATAGTATCACCTCTTGCCATTCCATCATGAACATAGTAATCACTCCATTCTCCTAAATAGACAGGATTAATAGGATCAGAATCTACATCTAAAAAAATTACTCCATCTGGTGGAGAACTTCCTGTATTTGAACTAGCCCCAAAGATATATGCAACACCATTTTCATCGATATAAATATTGTGAGCGTTAGTAAATTCTATACTTGTACCATTTGGATTATTAAAAACTGTTCTATGCCAAAAAGTATTACCTGTCATATCTGTTAGATCAACAATTAAAAGGCCTGGATCATTATCATCTGTAGTAACATACGCATAATTACCCCATGTCTTAATGTCTCTCCATGTAGAATTAACACCAGGAATATAAAACATTTCTACAGGATTAGCTGGGATACTAACATCAACCACGGATACACCATCATTCAATCCAACTAATGCATATTCTTTATTAGTAATATCATCAACCCATCCCCAAATATCAGTTCCTTCAGAATTATACCCATCATAAGTACCTAGAAGTGATAAATTATAGTTAGACTGAGAAATTAGATTTAAAGGAAGTAATATAAGAAATAAGTATTTTTTCATATTTGTATTTTTAATTATTAAGTAATTTATAATTTCAATGTAGTCTGGTGATTATCATTAGAATCTTCCTTATTATTTGTTATTATTAAAGGAATTTCAACTGATTCTGAAATTTCTACAACATTTGGAATTTCCTCAATATATTCTAAAGGTTCTAATAGATTAATATTATTAATCTTACTGGAAGAGAGCTTATTACCAGAAGATTTTGCTCCTTTTATAGCAATAAAGTCCTCTAAACTAATTATCTCTTTTCTTCTTTGTTTTCCTTTTTCTTTCTTATATATAACCTCAATTTGTGGTCTCCAATCAGTAGAAACTAATTCAAGATATGAACCCTTATGGTCAGAAATAAATAAGAACTTTTTACTTGATGAATTAAGTAGAAACCGTTTTACATAGAAATTTTGTTTTCTTCCGTTAAAATAAATAGCAGAAATAGGTTTTAAAGGGTTATGTTTTTCAATTACTATCATGTCATCATCAAAATGTGTAGAAATATCAAAACTTTTAAGATTAATAGTACCTACTTGATTAATTGTAAGAATCTTGTCTTTTGCAGCAAAGTTACCTAATAATTCTCCTCTATTTTCAACATTTAGTCTTTTTACATTCGTATCAAACCAAATCTTTCTAGCTGATAAAGTTGAAACACCTTCAGATCTTAATTCTATCTTTCTTACCCTATTCTTTGTAAGAATATTACCTACAGAACCTTTCCCTTTAATAGTTAAATCAGCAAAATCATAATCAATCTTTAGAACTTTTAAACGTTGATTTTTTCTCAAATACACAGTAATCTTCTCGGCTTCTCCATTAGGATTTGCTGTCAAGTATATCACTTTCGACCCTTGATTAGATTTAGTAAGTATATAATCTTTATTTCGAGTAATACTACTGACATTAAAACGTTTCATCATTGAATATCCAGATTTCCCATCAACATAAATCATGTTATATATTGTTCTAGTATCTTTCTTCTTAAAAACTGCAGCATGTAGAATACCTTTACCTACGAAAACTTTAGAGTCAATCTTTACAACCTGCATAACACCATTCTCTTTAATAACAATAATATCATCTATATCAGAACAATCACAAATAAATTCATCTTTTCTTAAGCCTGTTCCTATAAATCCTTCTTCCCTATTAATATATAATTTTCTGTTAGCTACAACAACCTTAGTAGCATCTATACTTTCAAAAGTTTTTATTTCTGTTCTTCTTTGTTTATCAACACCATATTTCTTTTTTAAATTTTTAAAATAGTTAATAGCATATTCTGTGAGGTTACTAAGATTATACTTAATTTTCTTGATTTTTAATTCAAGATTGTTAATCTCATTAATTGCTCTATCAAGATCAAATTTTGTGATTCTCTTAATTTTTATTTCAGTTAACCTCTCAACATCTTCTCTAGTAACATCCCGTAATAAACCATCACAAAAAGGCTTAAGCTCTTCAGATATTGTAGAAACAATAGTTTCCCAAGAATCTAAATCTTCTATTGAATGATATATTCTATTCTCAATAAATATTCTTTCAAGAGATGAAAAATGCCATTTATCTTGAAATTCTTTTAGATTAACATCTAATTCAGCAGATAATAAATTTAATGTATGCTCAGTTGATTCTTGTAATAAATCAGAGACGCCATTAAAGATTGGTGTATTATTATTAATAACACAAGCTAAAGGAGAAATAGAAAGTTCACAATCTGTAAACCTATACAAAGCATCTATTGTTTTGTCAGGAGAAATTCCACTTGGTATTATTATTAATATTTCAACTTCTTCAGCAGTATTATCCTCAATTTTCTTAATCTTAATTTTTCCCTTGTCATTAGCTTTTATGATAGAGTTAATCAAAGATGATGTATTAGTAGAATATGGAAGTTCTGTTATATGTAACGTAGTTTTATCAATTGCTTTAATTTTTGCTCTTACCCTTACTTTTCCCCCTCTTTTACCATCATTATAATTTGTAAAATCTGCCATCCCACCTGAAAAAAAATCAGGAAAAATCCTAGGTTTAATACCTTTAAGAATTTTTATTGAAGCATCTATTAATTCATTAAAGTTATGTGGTAAAATCTTTGTTGAAAGTCCAACAGCAATACCTTCTACTCCATGAGCTAATAACAAAGGAAATTTAACAGGTAATGTGTTTGGTTCTTTACCTCTTCCATCATATGAGGCATTCCATTTGGTAATTTTCTTATTAAACGCAATATCTAATGCAAAAGGCGTTAATCTAACTTCTATATATCTAGATGCAGCAGCTCTATCCCCAGTTGCTGTATTACCCCAGTTACCTTGCATATCAAGCAATAAATTCTTTTGACCAATCTGAACCATGGCATCACCAATTGAAGCATCACCATGAGGATGATACTTCATAGTATGACCAATAACATTAGCAACTTTATGATATCTACCATCATCAAGCTCCTTTAGTGAATGTAGGATTCTTCTTTGAACTGGTTTAAAACCATCATAAATATGAGGCACAGCTCTTTCTAAAATTACATAAGAAGCGTAATCAAGAAACCAATTTTCATACATACCAGAAACATGGATGATATCCTTTAAATTATCATCAGAATCTGAATTTATGTTGTCTGCTTCACTCATGATTAATTATTACTAATAATTTTATTAAGCGCTAAAGATATCTCAGTTTTATTAATCTCTATTTTTTTCATTTTCATATACTATATCCTCTTCAATTTTTAGATTATTAATTATAAAATTCTGTCTCTCTGGTGTGTTTTTTCCCATAAAATACTTTAATATCTCATGAATTTTAGCTTCACCACCAATTATTACTGGATCTAATCTCATATCTGATCCAATAAAATGTTTAAATTCACTAGGAGATATTTCTCCTAAACCTTTAAATCTAGTGATTTCTGCTGTTTTCCCTAACGTCTCTAATGCTACTAAGCGTTCATTATTATTATAGCAATAAATAGTTTTCTTTTTATTTCTTACTCTAAATAGTGGAGTCTCTAAAATGTACACATGACCTTCCCTAACTAACTCAGGGAAAAACTGAAGAAAAAATGTAATTAAAAGTAATCGAATATGCATACCATCAACATCAGCATCTGTTGCAATAACGATTTTATTATATCTTAAATCATCAATTCCTTGTTCAATATTTAGAGCTGACTGTAGTAAATTAAATTCTTCATTTTCATAAACAACTTTTTTAGTTAGACCATATGAATTTAATGGTTTACCCCTTAAACTAAAGACTGCCTGAGTTTTAATATCACGTGTCTTTGTAATAGATCCAGAAGCCGAATCACCCTCAGTAATAAAGAGAGTAGAGTCAACTCTCTGTTCTTTATTATGATCGTTATAATGAATCCTGCAATCTCTTAATTTTTTATTATGAAGATTAGCTTTTTTAGCTCTTTCTCTTGCTAATTTCTTAACCCCCGCCATTGCTTTTCTCTCATGTTCAGCTAATTGAATCTTTTTTTGCAGAATATCTGCAGTTTTAGTGTTCTTATGTAAAAAATTATCTAAATGTCTCTTTAAAAAATCATGTATAAATGTATGTACCGTAGTACCATTAGGTTCTATTTCTGTTGAACCAAGTTTAGTTTTGGTTTGAGATTCAAAGATTGGCTCTATAACCTTAATGCTAATTGCAGCATTAATTGCTTGACGAATATCAGCCGATTCATAGTTTTTGTTATAAAATTCTCTTATGACCTTTACAACTGCTTGCCTGAAGGCTCCTTGATGAGTACCGCCTTGAACGGTATGTTGACCATTTACAAAAGAATAATATTGTTCTGAATATTGATTTTTACAATGAGTAATTGCAACCTCAATATCTTCACCTTTTAAATGAATAATAGGATATAACAACTCTGCATCAGTATTTTGATCTAAAAGATCAAATAATCCATTTTCAGAATAAAACTTATTTCCATTATAAAGAATTGTTAATCCAGTATTTAGATAACAATAATTCCATAACATTTTTTCAACGTATTCATTAATGAACCTATAATTACCAAATAATTCTTTGTCAGGAATAAAATTTACAGTAGTGCCTTTTCTACCAGTATTCTCTTGTATATCTTCATCATTATTAATAACTCCACAAGAAAACTCTACAAGTTTACTTTTACCGTCTCTAATAGATTTAATTTTAAAATAAGAAGATAAAGCATTTACCGCTTTAGCTCCTACTCCATTTAGACCAACAGATTTTTTAAAGACTTTAGAGTCATATTTAGCTCCAGTATTAATCTTAGATACAACATCTACAAGTTTACCAAGCGGAATTCCACGACCAAAATCTCTTATCGAAACATTATCATTCTTAATAGATAATTCAATTGTTTTTCCATTACCCATTATATATTCATCAATAGAATTATCTATAACCTCTTTTAATAGAACATAGATACCATCATCTGGAGATGACCCATCTCCCATCTTACCAATATACATTCCTGGTCTAAGTCTGATGTGCTCTTTCCAATCAAGCGATCGGATACTATCTTCAGTATATTGATTGTTTTGCATATTACTTATGGTTTAGAGCTTTTAAAATAAGCAACAAAAATAAAATTTCTTGCTATTAAAATAGGAGTAAATTAGAAGCTCTTATCAACAATCTTTTCAACTTTATAAGAAGAACTATACATTAAATCTAAAATGTATTATATCTCCATCATTAACTACATAATCCTTTCCTTCAATAGCAAGCTTACCATTATCCCTACAAAGCTGTTCAGAACCATAATTAATAAAATTATCATAAGATATAACCTCAGCTCTAATAAATCCTTTTTCAAAATCTGTATGAATAACTGCTGCTGCTTTTGGAGCCTTAGTTCCTTTTACAATAGTCCAGGCTCTAACTTCTTTTTCTCCAGCTGTAAAATATGTTTGAAGGTTTAGTAGACTATATGTAGAATTAATTAAATGATTAACCCCAGGCTCATTAAGACCCATTTCCTCTAAGAAAAGAAGTTGTTCATCAATTGAATCTAGTTCTGCAATATCTGCTTCAATTGCAGTAGCTATGATAAGTAACTGAGCATTTTCATCTTTAATAGAATCTTCAACTTGCCTTACATATTTATTTCCATCAATAACAGATGCTTCATCAACATTACAAACATATATCACAGGCTTCATTGTTATAAGATTCATTGAAAATATTAATGCATAATCATCTTCATTTGCATCATAATTTCTAGCAGGATTTCCATTTTCTATATGATTAATAAAATTTTCTACACAAGTAATATTTTTTTGAGCTTGCTTATCACCAGATTTTGCAATTTTTATGTTCTTATCCTTAAATAATTCTAATGTCTCAAGATCTTTTATCTGAAGTTCCATATCTATTGTTTCTTTATCTCTAATTGGATTTACAGAGCCATCAACATGAACAATATTATCATCATCAAAGCATCTTATAACATGAATTAATGCATTTGTTTCTCTAATATTTGCAAGAAACTTATTTCCTAAGCCTTCCCCTTTACTTGCACCTTTAACTAATCCAGCAATATCAACAATTTCTACAGTAGTTGGAATTATTTTTTGTGGCTTTACAAGTTTTGAAATATTATCCAGTCTTATATCTGGAACTGATATTATTCCAACATTAGGCTCTATTGTACAAAAAGGGAAATTCTCAGATTGAGCCTTCGCTTTAGACAAACAATTAAAGAGTGTAGATTTACCAACATTTGGAAGTCCAACAATACCACATTTAAGAGCCATAAATAATAATTTAAAATTTCTGCAATATTAGTAAATCTTCAATTTAAAATTTCATTTAAAATTTTAAAATAATAATTGTCAATAATCCGTTAATAAAAAGCTATACATAATTTATTTTTAAAATATAAAAGTTCAAGGTATATTTTAAATTTACAGAAAAATAATCTAAATGAAGTCAATACAAGAGCTAGAAAATATATGTACTCAGATCAGAAGAGACATCTTAAGAATGGTTCATGCTAATAACTCAGGACACCCTGGAGGATCTTTAGGATGTACTGAATTTCTTTCCGTTCTATATTTTAATCATCTTAAGCACGATACATCATTTAATATGGATGGAATAAATGAAGATTTATTTTTTCTTTCTAATGGTCATATTTCACCTGTGCTATATTCAGTTCTAGCAAGATCAGGATACTTTAATATTAAAGAACTTTCAACATTTAGAAAATTAAATAGTAGACTACAAGGACATCCAACTACACATGAAAAACTAGAGGGAGTCAGAATATCTTCTGGATCATTAGGACAAGGCTTGTCAGTAGCTATTGGCTCTGCCTTAACTAAAAAACTGAATAATGATAAAAGATTAGTATACTCTTTACACGGAGATGGGGAATTACAAGAAGGTCAAATATGGGAAGCAATAATGTATGCTGCAGGTAATAAAATTGATAATATTATTGCTACAATTGACTATAACAAAAAACAGATTGATGGATCATTAGAAGATGTTCTTCCAATGGGTGATCTTAAAGCAAAATTTTTAGCTTTTGATTGGCAAGTAATTGAAGTATTAGAGGGTAACGATTTACAATCAATAATTAATGCATTATCTCAAGCAAAAAATATGACTGGAAATGGGAAACCTATAACTATACTACTTCATACAGAAATGGGTAATGGCGTTGATTTTATGATGGGAACACATAAGTGGCATGGAAATGCCCCTAATGACGAACAATTATCAGAAGCATTATCTCAAAACCCTGAAACTTTAGGTGATTACTAAAAAACTTAAAATATTACTTATCCTTATTGGATTATTTTGTACTAATACAGAATCTTTCTCACAAGTTAATAGAAAACCTATTAATAGGATTTTGTTTGTATTTGACGCCTCACAATCAATGTTAGGAAGATGGCAGAGTGGTAGAAAAATTGATATAGCTAAAAAATTATTATCAAATATAACAGATTCCTTAAAAGATGTTGAAAATCTAGAATTAGCTTTAAGAGTTTATGGACATCAAAGAAGCTATCCACCTCAAGATTGTAATGACACTAAACTAGAAATAAATTTTCTTCCTTCTTCAATATTTGCTGATAGGATAAAAGGGAAATTAAGCATGATAAAAGCAAAAGGAACTACTCCAATCGCTAAATCACTAGAAAAAGCTGCTAGCGATTTTCCATTAGATGATGCTAGAAATATTATTATTCTAATTACTGATGGTAAAGAAGAATGTGGCATGGATCCATGTGCTGTTTCCAGGTTATTTACTAAAAAAGGAATTATCTTAAAACCTTTTGTCATTGGAATAGGTCTAGACAAATCTTGGAAAGAAAATTTAGATTGTGTAGGAACATTTTTTGATGCATCTAATGAAAGAGACTTTTCAAATATTCTAAATATTGTGATTTCTCACGTTGTTGACAATACAACATCACAAGTAAACCTTCTTGATTCATTAGGAGAGCCTACTGAAACAAATATTTCCCTAACTTTCTATGATAACTTTACAGATATAGTTAAATATAATTTTATTCATACTATGAACAGTATGGGCAACCCTGACACAATGATTATTGACCCTGTATTAAAATATAAAGTTATTGCTCATACAATACCTCCAGTAGAATCAGAAATTATAACAATAATTCCTGGAAAACACACAATAATTCCACTCAGAACTCCACAAGGAAAATTAAGAATTGAGCTAAATACTAAGAAAGACTATTCATTTATTGTTAAAAAATCTGATAATCATGAAACAATCCATGTTCAAAATATAAATACAACTGAAAACTACATAACAGGATTTTATGATATTGAATTACTTACCCTTCCAAGACAATATTATAAAAACGTAAGGATAAATCAGAATCAATTAACTAAACTCCAGCTTCCTAGCACCGGACTTGCAAATATTCTGCTTCCAGCAAATGGATATGGTGGAGTCTATTTAAAAGATGGAGATAAGCTAACAGAAATATATCGATTTAATGGCGAATCTAGTCAATATAAATTAACATTATTACCTGGAAAATATACTGTTATCTATAGAGCAAAGTCTTCAAAAAAATATATATATACTAATGAAAAGTCCTTTATAATTAAATCAAGAAGATCACAACTAATTAAAATATACTAGAAATGGAAATAAAAGATACACGATCAGGTTTTGGTGCTGGTTTGACAGAACTTGGGGAAAAAAATAAAGATGTTGTTGCTTTATGTGCAGATCTTACCGGATCACTAAAGATGAATGATTTTAAAAATAATCATCCAGAAAGATTTTTCCAAATTGGAGTTGCAGAAGCAAATATGATTGGAATAGCTGCAGGAATGACAATTGGAGGGAAAATTCCATTCACAGGAACATTTGCAAACTTTTCTACTTCTAGAGTCTATGATCAAATACGTCAATCAGTTGCTTATTCTAATAAGAATGTTAAAATCTGTGCCTCACATGCAGGTTTAACATTAGGTGAAGATGGCGCTACTCATCAAGTACTTGAAGATATAGGAATGATGAAAATGCTACCACATATGACAGTAATCAATACTTGTGATTATAACCAAACTAAAGCAGCAACAATAGCAATAGCTGATCACATAGGACCAGTATATCTAAGATTTGGAAGGCCAAAAGTACCAAACTTTACAGATGAAAATCAAAAGTTTGAAATTGGAAAAGCAGTAAAAATAAATGATGGTACAGATGTTACAATATGTGCAACAGGTCATCTATTATGGGAAGCGATTGAAGCTGCAAAAACTCTCAAGGAATCAAATATCAGTGTAGAAGTAATTAATATTCATACTATTAAACCATTAGACAAGGATGCTATTCTTAAATCAGTTTCAAAAACTGGATGTATTGTAACTGCAGAAGAACATATGTTAAATGGAGGTTTGGGAGATAGTATCGCTCAAGTTCTTTCAACTGAAAACCCAACCCCGATGGAAATGGTTGGTGTTAATGACACCTTTGGTGAGAGTGGAACTCCAAAACAACTAATGGAAAAATATGGCTTAACATCTAAAGATATTATTGCGGCAACAAATAAAGTATTATCAAGAAAATCTAGTAAATAATTTTAATGAAAAGTGTTTCTACAGATATTTACAAAAAGTATCAAGCACAAACATTCCCATCTCCATCATTACTTGAAGTAGAAAAAGCTAAAGGATTATATATTACCGATGTAAATGGTAAAAAATACTTAGATTTTGTTGCTGGAGTATCAGCATGTTCTATTGGTCATTCAAACAAAGAAATGATAAGTGCTGTAAAAACACAAATTGATAAATACTCTCATGTTATGGTTTATGGAGAGTATATACAAGAACCTCAATATAAACTTGCTGAACTATTAGCAAAAAACCTTCCAAAACAATTATCTACTACTTATTTCACTAATTCTGGAACAGAAGCAATTGAAGGAGCTATTAAACTGGCAAAAAGAATTAATGGAAGATCAGAAATTATTTCATGTAAAGACTCATATCATGGATCTACTCATGGTGCTTTAAGTATTATGGGAAACGAAAAATACAAAACTCAGTATAGACCTTTACTTCCAAATTGTAACCAGATAATATATAATGACATAAAGAGTTTAGAACGCATCTCAAAAAAAACTACTGCTGTTATAATAGAAAGTATTCAAGGGGCTAGTGGATTTGTAATTGCTTCTAAGGAGTTTCTTACAGAATTAAATAGAGTATGTAAAGAGAATGAAGTATTAATTATCTTTGATGAAATCCAAACATGTTTTGGAAGAACAGGAACTTTATTTGGTTTTCAGCAAACTAATTTAATACCTGATATTATGTGCATTGCAAAAGGAATGGGAGGTGGAATGCCAATCGGAGCATTTATTTCTTCATGGGATAATATGAATAAATTAACTTTTAATCCAAAACTTGGACATATTACAACATTTGGAGGTCATCCAATTAATTGTGCTGCAAGTAAGGCAACTTTAGAATATATCCTATCAAATAAATTAATTGATAAAATTGATTATAAAGAGAAGCTATTCAAAAAGCTATTAAAGCATAAAAAGATCAAAAATATTTCAGGAAAAGGATTAATGTTATCAATAGATATGTATAATGATAAGGATACAAATACAATAGTTGAAAATTGTATGAGTGATGGACTTCTGTTATTTTACTTCCTATTTAACACAAAATCAATTAGAATTACACCTCCATTAACAATTAGTGAAGATGAGATTAAGATGGGTTGTGATATTATTTTAAGAAATCTTGATAAGCTTTAGTACTATGACTTTTTAATAAAACAAGTTTTTAAGACAATCAGTGATTTACCTACCCTACATTCAATATTTTCAGCATCATTGATAAGACGAATATTTTTAATCTTGTCTCCTCTTTTAAGAATCTTAGACATTCCCTTAACTTTAAGTGTCTTTGATAAAATAATTGTATCACCATCGTTTAAAACATTACCAACAGAGTCTTTAGTTTCCATTATTTCTATTGTTAAGCATAGGAACAAAAGAAAATTCTCCATGCGTTGTTATTTTAGTCTCAGATTCAGAGATTTTCTCAATTAAATGCATCACTTGAACATCACCATCACCAATTGGCGCTACCATTCTCCCTCCAACCTTAAGTTGATTAATTAAGGCCTCAGGTATTTTTGGCGCACCACAAGTAATTATAATTCTATCAAATGGAGCAAACTTAGAAAGTCCTTTGTAGCCATCACCATAAACAAACATACACTGATGACCAATTGAAGGTAAAAATGCCTTAGCTTTAAGAAATAATTCCCTTTGACGTTCAATAGTATAAACATGAGTATTCAATTCATTCAAAACAGCTGCTTGATATCCTGAACCAGTTCCGATTTCAAGTACTTTTTGATATGGATCAAGCTCTAGCAGCTGGGTCTGAAAAGCAACCGTATAGGGTTGAGAAATTGTTTGACCAGAACCTATTGGAAAAGCTTTATCCTGATACGCAAAATTAACAAAAGCATTATCCATAAATAGATGCCTAGGTATACTCATCATTGCTTTAAGGACCTCATTATTATTAATACCCCTACTAGATAAATCATCTACTAATTTCTTTCGTAAACCTTTATGTAGAAAAGTATCTTTCATAGGATTATTATAATAATTGTATTAAGTGTATTTTTGAAAATTATTATACAAAAGAAAGATAATATAAGTTTGAAACTGTAATTATTATTAAAATTAAATACACAATTTATTGTTAAAAGATCAAAAAATGCCACAAAGGATAATTCTTTTCATATTAGTTCTACTCATATTTTCATGTTCTAAAGAAAATAATAATATCCCCTCATATGTTAAAATTGACAATATTAATTTACTATCAAGCCCAAATTTTGGAGAGAATACAGAAAATATAACTGATGTTTGGTTTTATGTTGATGATAATCTACAGGGTGTCTATGAAATTCCAGTACAATTCCCTATTCTTAATGATGGAATACAAAATATTAGAATTAAAGCTGGAGTTAAAGCTAATGGTATTGCATCTACTAGAATTCAATATCCTTTTTATAATAGTTACATTGATACAATTGAACTTAATCAAAATCAAAGCATCTCAATTTCTCCAGAGTTTACATACAATGATTCTTATCAAGCTATAATAGAAGATTTTGAAAGTGCAGGGACAATTATTGATTCAACATTAAATAGTGAAATAGATTTCTCAATTATTTCTGATAATCAAAATCATTATGCATTAGCAAAGATTGATACTCCAAATATTAATTTTGAGGCATCAACACAAAATCTTACTTTACCTCAACAGGGAGCTCCTGTATATTTAGAGATTGATTATAAGTGTAGTACTGAATTTCTAGTTGGAATGTATGTAAACTATTCACAAAATGTAGAGAAGAAGGAATTAATATGGGTAACATCTAAACAGGATTGGAATAAGATATATATCAACCTAACTTCTGCAGTTAGTGAAAGCATAGGGGCATTATCATTTAAAGTATTTATCAATATGAGAAGAAATGACCCAAGTATTAGTGAAGAAATTAGTTTTGACAATGTAAAGATTTTATATTAAAATTTAAATAAGAATGAAAAACATAACAATAATTGGAGCAGGAACCATGGGAAATGGAATTGCTCATGCATTTGCACAGAAACAGTACAAGGTAACAATTGTAGATATCACACAAGGTAATTTAGAAAAAGCTATTAGTACTATTACTAAAAATCTAGATAGAATGATAGCTAAAGAAAAAATCACAAATGATGATAAGCTACAAACACTAAACAATATAACAACTTCAACAAATATAGAAAATGGGGTGAAAAATAGTGATTTAGTAGTAGAGGCAGCAACTGAAAATATTGATTTAAAACTAAAGATATTTAAACAACTAGATGAGCTATGTCTAGAGCATACAATATTAGCTACTAATACATCTTCTATCTCTATTACACAGATTGCTAAAGAAACTAATAGAGCAGATAAAGTAATTGGAATGCATTTTATGAATCCTGTCCCAATTATGAAACTTGTTGAAGTAATTAGAGGAAGAGAAACTTCTGATAATGTGACAAAAAAGATAATGGAATTAAGTAGAAATTTAGATAAAATCCCTGTAGAAGTTAATGATGCACCAGGATTTGTAGCAAATAGAATTTTAATGCCAATGATAAATGAAGCAATCCATACTTTAAATGAAAATGTTTCTGGTGTTGAAGAGATTGATACTGTAATGATTCTTGGTATGTCTCACCCAATGGGGCCATTACATTTAGCTGACTTTATTGGTTTAGATGTATGCCTATCAATTTTAGAAGTAATGCATCAAGGATTCAAGAATGATAAATACAAACCCTGTTCATTATTAGTTGAAATGGTAAGTAGAGGTGATCTTGGAATTAAATCAGGCAAAGGATTCTATGACTATTCTGATGGACCAAGAAATAAAAAGATAGCTTCGGAGTTTATTAGATAAATGTCAAATTTAGATGAAAATAAGGCCTTATCGCCATTTAGTTGTCAATTTAGTCCTCAAGTACCAGAACTACTACAAAAGCTTAATTGTACCATCGCTATATCCACATATCAAGCTGGTAAATTGGTCTTTATCTCAGCTAAAGATGAAAATTCATTAACTCAACTCCCAAGAAACTTTCAGAAAGCAATGGGAATTGCTGAAGATAAGAATAAAGAAAAATTAGCCTTAGCCTGTAAAGATGAGATAATCATTTTTAAAAATTCTCCTGAGCTAGCTAATTATTATCCAAAAGCTCCAAAGAAGTATGATGCTTTATATATGCCAAGATCAACATATCATACTGGAGCACTAGATATTCATGATTTAAGCTTTGGAAATAATAATAAATTATTCGCAGTAAACACCTTATTTTCATGTATCGTGAAGATTGACAATGATTATAACTTCACTCCTTTTTGGTCACCCCCACAAATTAATAAGATAACATCAGAAGATAGGTGTCATCTAAATGGTATGGCTATGCATAATGGAGAACCAAAATATGCTACTGCATTTAATAATGGGAATACCCCTCAAAGCTGGAGAGATAAAATAACAGAAACTGGTGTAATATATGATATTGAAAAAAATAAAATTATAGCTGAAGGACTGGCAATGCCACACACACCTAGAATATATAATGGAGAGTTATATGTTTTACTATCAGCCACTGGTGAGTTAGTAAAAATTAATAAAGAAAATGGAACTTATGATGTTGTTGTGAAAATTGGAGGCTTTGTAAGAGGAATGAGCCTTCATAAAGATTATCTATTTATAGGTCAGTCAAAACTTAGAAAAAACTCTTCTACATTTGGAAAATTACCATTCGCCAAAGATGCAAATCAAGCAGGTATTGTAATTGTTCATCTACCAACTGCAAGTATTGCTGGGAAAATAACTTATTTAACTTCTCTTGATGAAATATATGACATTCATATTCTAGCAGATAAAACAAGACCTAATATCTTAAATACATTAACAGAGGATTATAAAGAAGGTCTATCAATTCCTGAAACAACATTTTGGAAAAGAAAGAAAGAATAACTAATATTGTTAAATAATTAATTATAATGCCAAATAATCATTTTTCTAGAAAAGAACGTCAACTTAAAAATCATATTTCTAACCTTAAAAATCTACTAAAGATTTCAAATGGTATTATTTCTAATGAGATAAATTCATTAATTATAAAAATTAAAAATCTTGTTAATCTTCTTAAAGGGCATCTTTCTTTAAATAAGCTTAAACATATTGTTGGTTCATTCGCTATCTTAATTGGTCTTTCAGTTAACAATGATATAAGTGCTCAATCTTTTACATCACCTGTGCAAAATCCATTTGGATTAAATTTTAATAGTAATATATCTGGTTATTATTATTATGGAGGAAAAACACAATTTGCTGATATGGATGGGGATGGTGATTTAGATCTATTGTATGAAACACGAGATATCGATACTAGCTATTATTCTTATTATCAGAATAATGTATTTATGTATCATGAAAATATTGGAACTGTAAATAACCCTCAGTTTTCATTAGGAGTTAAAAATCCTTTTAACTTAACTTCTCCTCAAAATTCTACTCTTGAATTCTCATTACTTTCTCATAATTTAGTAGATCTAGATAATGATGGAGATTTGGATATTCTTGCTAGTTACACTGGTTTTTATGGAGACTATAATGCCCAAACTGGTGATTATGACTATGAAGCAAATACCATATTTAAATATTATGAAAATATAGGTAATCCAATTATACCTCTTTTTTCAGCCCAGCAATCTAATCCGTTTGGATTATCAATAGATTCAATGATTGCAATATCAGATGTTGTTGATATTGATGGGGACGGAGATTATGATGTAATTTGTTCAGCCTCTAATTTTGGACCTCAAGGTTATATTCAACATCAAGATATGATCTTTATTGAAAATACTGGGAATCAATCTAATCCTATATTTTCTACTCCACAGGTAAATCTCATTGGAATCACACTTCCTACTGGATACTATCCAGCAATCCCTTCTTTTGGAGATTTAGATCAGGATGGAGACTTTGATTTATTAACTACACAATATGAAGATAATGGAAATTCTGAATACAAGTTTCTTTATCAACAAAATAAAGGATCTACTACAAGCCCTATAATGTCTTTACAAGCCCAAAATCCTTTTGGATTATCTCCAGATACTAGTTATGCTGGAATTATTATAAATTCTGAAATGATTGATTTAGATGGAGATGGAGATTTAGACATAATAACATCTGGATTAGAAGGAGAAGTATTTTTATATTTTGAAAATAACCCTGGATCTACTTTAATAAATGAACTAGAGCAAACAATTAATATATATCCAAATCCAGCTACTGAAATATTAAATATTGAAAGTCAAAATAATATTGAAAGAATTAAAATATTTGATCAATTAGGTAAATTGGTTCTTGAATCAGAATTTAGTAAATCATTGAATATAAACTATTTATATAAAGGAATCTATACCATAACTTTATATTCAGGAGAAAAAGAAATCACTAAAAGATTCACTAAACTATAGGGGTCTATACCTTCGCTCTTTTTTAGTTTGAAGTAAAATTTTATCAATAAACATATCTTCTCTAACATTTATTGGATCATAAATAGTCTTGAGATTATGATTATACATCTTTGCAAAAGTTTGCCATATAGTAGCACTCCACCACCCCTTATATTGCCTTAATAAATCATATGTACTTATCCCTGTCTCTCTATAAATTAGTTTAATTAGAATCCTACCCTCTTTCATAGATAAATTTTTAAGAGCAGTTGAATATTGAGCTTTAACAACCTTAGCAACACTTCTAGTATACTTTCTCCTTTTTCTTTTTCTACCGATTGAATCTAATGCGTGATTTAAAGAATCAACTTTTAACTTTGTTTCAAGAGCGTATGGATAAACTTTAAGAACTCTTCTTTTGAGCTTGTAAAAGCTCCTTCTCTCATCATTATCTTTAAATTCTATAATATCTAACTGAGGAATTTTTGCTGTAAAAATAGTTTCCCCATCAATAACAACGAAAGGAGAAATAGTGGTATTTTCTTGAGAAAAAGATATAAATGAAGAAAACAAAAAACAGAAAATAATTAAAGAAATTCTCATACAGTCAAAATTATAATATTTTAAATAATCTTAACGATAAATAAGTAGTATTTATTAGTCACACAATTATCATTATGTACCTTTACATATATGATAAAAACAATTCAAATTCAAGTAAATCCAGAATGTGCCGAGAAGAAAAATCTTCTTATTAAGAAAATCTCTGATGACTTAAATATCTTAAAAACAGAAATCAAGGATATAAATATCCTTAAGAAATCTATTGATGCTAGACAAAAACATATTAAAATCAACCTGAAAATTGACATATACATTAATGAACAGTATATTGAAAAAGAAGAAAAAACAAAATACAAGAATGTAAGTAAAGCAAAAGAAGTCATTGTAATTGGAGCTGGACCTGCTGGATTATTTGCTGCCCTTAAACTAATTGAAAAAGGCTTAAAACCAATAATAATAGAAAGAGGAAAGAAAGTAAGAAATAGAAGACGTGATCTAGCAAAAATCACCAAGGAACATATTGTAAATAGTGATTCTAACTACTGCTTTGGAGAAGGAGGAGCTGGAACCTTCTCAGATGGAAAACTTTACACAAGATCAAAAAAACGTGGTAATGTAAATAGAATTCTTGATATATTAGTAGAACATGGTGCGACTAAACAAATTAGAATAGATGCCCACCCTCATATAGGCACTAATAAGCTTCCAAAAATAATTGAAAATATTAGAGATACAATTATAAATTATGGGGGAGAAATACATTTTAATTCTAGAGTTTCAGATATAAAAATTAAAGACAATAAAGTTAATGCTATAGTATTAAAGGATTCTACCATAATAAATTGCAAAAAAATTATTCTTGCAACAGGACACTCAGCCAGAGATATATTCTATATGCTACAGGATAAGGGAATTACAATTGAAGCGAAATCATTTGCACTTGGAGTTAGAGTTGAACATAGCCAAGAACTAATTGATCAGATACAGTATAAATGCGCATCAAGAGGAGAATACCTACCTCCTGCCCCATACTCTATTGCACGACAGATAAATGGAAGAGGTGTATACTCATTCTGCATGTGTCCTGGAGGCATAATAGCTCCATGCGCCACCTCACAAGATGAAGTGGTTACTAATGGATGGTCACCATCTAAAAGAGATTTTCCTACATCTAATTCAGGGATAGTTGTAGGGTTAAATCTAGAAGATTTTAAAGATTACAAACAATATGGGCCCTTGGCTGGTTTAGAGTTTCAAAAGAAAATAGAAAATAATGCATGGAAAATGGGTGGCCAAACTCAAAAAGTGCCAGCACAAAGATTAGTTGATTTTGTAAATGGAAAAATATCAAAAGATGTGCCTAAAACATCCTATATACCTGGAGTAGAATCGGCTAATCTTAAAGAATTATTACCAGAATTTATACTTAAAAATATTCAGAAAGGATTCTTAGAGTTTGGAAAACACATGAAAGGTTTTTTTACAAATGAAGCAGTTGTACATGCTCCTGAAAGTAGAACATCTTCTCCAGTTAGAATACCTAGAGATCCAATGACACTGGAACACGTTCAAGTAAAAGGGCTATATCCATGTGGTGAAGGGGCTGGTTATGCAGGTGGCATTATATCAGCTGCAATTGATGGCCAAAAATGTGCAAGTATGTGCTCCTAATAAATTTGGTTAAGCCAGTACTTCAGCAACTTTATTAGCAGCCTCTTGTAAAAGAATAACAGATTCAACCTCTAGACCACTATCATCAATTAATTTCTTGGCTTCACTAGCATTTGTACCTTGTAATCTAACTATAAGAGGAACATTAATCTCTCCAATATTCTTATATGCATCTACAATTCCTTGAGCAACTCTATCACATCTTACAATCCCACCAAAAATATTGACAAGAATAGCTTTGACACCATCATCTTTTAAGATAATCCTAAATGCTTGCTCAACTCTCTTAGCATCAGCAGTACCACCAACATCTAGAAAATTTGCAGGATTCCCACCAGCCATCTTTATAATGTCCATAGTTGCCATAGCAAGTCCAGCACCATTTACCATACAACCAACATTACCATCTAGCTTAACAAAATTTAAGCCATACTCAGCTGCTTCAACCTCTGTTTCATCCTCCTCTCTTTTATCTCTTAATAGAGCATAGTCCTTATGTCTATAAAGAGCATTATCATCTAAAGAAACTTTAGAATCAACTGCCATAATTTTATTGTCAGAAGTCTTTAAAACAGGATTAATCTCAAATAAAGATGAATCAGTATTAACATAGGCTGAATATAATGATGAAACAAATTTTGTCATTTCCTTAAAAGCCAAACCAGATAAACCTAGATTAAAAGCAATTTTCCTACATTGAAAAGATTGCAGTCCAGTACTAGGGTCAACTTCTTCAGTAAAAATTAAATGAGGAGTCTCTTCAGCTACAGTCTCAATATCCATACCGCCTTCAGTAGAATACATAATCATATTTCTACCTGTTGCTCTATTAAGCAGCACAGACATATAATATTCATCAGTTTCACTCTCTCCAGGATAATATACATCTTCAGCAATAAGAACTTGGTTAACAAGCTTACCCTTTTCAGAAGTTTGAGGAGTAATTAGATACATTCCAAGAATATCTTGTGAAATAGATTTAACCTGATCAAGAGATTTAGCTAATTTAACGCCTCCACCTTTTCCTCTTCCTCCAGCATGGATCTGAGCTTTAATTACCCACCAACTAGTCCCAGTGTCTTTATTTAATTTCTCAGCAGCTTTAACAGCCTCTTCAGGAGTGGAAACCACAATACCTCTTTGTATTCTGACTCCAAAGCTACTTAATAATTCTTTTCCTTGATATTCGTGTAGATTCATATCTATTTTTTAATTGTGTAAAAATATATGATTGATTTCAAATACAAACATCTATTGATAATTAATTCTATTTTTGCACAAATTTTGTTCATACATGAAAATCAACTATCTATTTATTCTTTGCTTAATCCCTTTAACATCATTTAGTCAGTTTGATACTAAAAAGAAATATAATGTCAGAACAACTAATGAAAGTCCTAAAATTGATGGGGTATTAGATGATAAAGTATGGAATGACTTAGATATTGCTAAAGATTTCACTCAGATAAGCCCAAATAATGGAAGAGCTGAAAGAGAAAATCAAAAAACAGAAGTAAAAATATGTTATGATAGCAAGAACATATACTTTGGAATTATGATGTATGATAATGCACCAGACAGTATCTTAAGAGAATTATCTAAGAGAGATAATAAGGATAAAAATTGTGATTTATTTGGGATATTTATTAATCCATTTAATAATGGGGAAATTGAATATGAATTTGTAATAACAGCAGCTGGAGTTCAATCAGATGCAAAAATTACTATGAATAATTATGATAATTCATGGAATGCAGTTTGGAAATCAGCAGTAGATATAAATAATAATGGTTGGGTGGCAGAAGTTGCTATAC